>JACLAB010003841.1_pt1 | contig 16268 bp, 10 predicted proteins | sample 8027921 | NCBI WGS metagenome assembly JACLAB01 (sample SAMN15725117, study PRJNA655200) | protist metagenome | isolation source: fluorescence activated cell sorting (FACS) single amplified genomes of... | place: USA: West Boothbay Harbor, Gulf of Maine | collected 2000-07-19 | reverse complement strand
ATTATCACAAAGAGATTGCTGCGCTTTACTGTAACATCTTCCCTGTTCTTTTATAAAAGTGGTAATTGAGCCAAACATTTCATCCCGGGTAGGAAATACGATGGAATTATACAAAACTTGCGGTAATATTCCACAAAGTGGTTGTATTTGAAATGGTTCAATCAAAGGATCCATACTTTCTAGTCGTTTTATCATGTGAGAAAGTACTTTATCATTGTCGACTTTATTCAAGTCTCTGTTCAAGTACACGTCCGAAGATACCAAAGGACAAGAAAGTCGCCAAGCCACGCTTCTACCAGGCATCATTTTGTAATTTTTCCTTGGCACCATGTGCTTCTTCTCTTCAAATTCCGAACTGCGTCTTTCAAAATATTTCCACATCACCGTAAAAAACATGCTTTGAGCTGCATTTATGGCCATACGAGTCTTCAGCCCACGGGTAAAAAGTTCAAAGCATCCACGGTTATTTAGCACTAAAGTTATTGCTTTTTTATAGCCAGTATCAATTCTCGATTGGGAAATCGTCTTCACCACTCGGATGCAATTTGTAGACGTATCGCTAACAAAACTTGAACAACAACCTATTAAAGCTTCTCGAAAATTCATGCCTAGTGAGCTGTCTAAAAATTTCGGCATGTATAGTTGCAAAGTGTTATAAGTACTGAACCAAGGATATGATCCTGCCCAGTTAGCGAGTAAGATCGCAGTACCTCCTGACCAAAAGATACATAATCCTTCTCTTTTCCGTCGGCTAAGTGCGAGGTTGAAACCACGAATACCATGTACTTGCATATTTGTCTTTAGAAAATCAAGAGGAGTTAAAAATAATCTCCATAGTGAAGCAAACAATGTAGAAATAGCGGTTTGATAAAGCAAACTAAATGTTTTTCCTTTAAAATACCGCAACCCAATGGAGTTTGTAAATGTATCTCCAAATCTCACTGCTGGATTCTGCACTAGTGCTAGAACACAACCTTGATAAAAACGGGGAATACCCCCTTCGTTCCAAAGTTCCTTGAGTATATTGGAGAAATTTCCACCATTTGCATATTGCACATTCAATACTGTGCGCAGCCACATAAAGGCAAGTACTTGTAGAAAGCCTGCTGCTGCTCCTGATAAGCCACTTTTGACACTGGCGCGGATATCACTGGTTAGTATATGAGGGGATTTCGGCACCAGAAACATTATGACGGCCAGTGAAAGAAACACTGCAACAAATTTCCATACATATTCACGAACATGTTCACGAAGTAAATACATTGATAATGAGCCACTTCTCAAGCTTAAATAAGTTTGAAAGAAAAAGGGAAAGAGCAAGACATTCTGGTTTCCCGAAGGCTGCAGCCCCTTGGAATGACGTGGAATTCCCCTTTGCAAATGCCGGCAGAGAGAATATTCCCTTGGACGCCCAGTTTAAGGTTATAAAATGGATTAGGAATATTAAGCTTTCTGCGATTTGTTAATATTATTTGTAGTGAACGGTTTAAGGGCGACAGGCTCTTAAGAAAAAAAAGGACACAAGGTTTTCAAAACATCGAAAGAGTGTTCCTTACAAATAATTCAAGAACCGTACGAATATGAAGCGCTATCAGTATATTATTCTCGTATGCTTGACCTCTTATTTTAGTACTTCTGTATTTGCTAATCCTGCAAATATGGTTCGTCGGGGAGCTATTCAGAGAGAAGCACTGCATGAAGCTATGGCTATGTGCCCCGAATTTATCAATCATAAAAGAAAGGCTGAGTATGTGAACAATTTTAAGGCCTTATTGGCGCCAGCCTACAATGCAAGAGATCCGAATCGTAAATCTTATGAGCCCAACTATATCCCTTCTCCTGAAGAAAAGAATGCTATGGCTATTGAGCTGTGCGGCGGACATGTTACCAATCCCTCTGCTGAAAGACAAGCTACGATGATGGTAGAAAGTGAATCCCCACTAGAAATATCATCTTTGAATGAGGAAGATCTTAATTTCCGCGCTCCTGGGGTTAGTGACTTCAAAGAAAATTTCCTTCCAGGGAGTTACTTTTTCTTTTTCTTTGGCACTGTGTGTGGTATGTTGACGGTCTTTGTTTACTTTCAAGCGACAGGGATAGCCAGAAATCAAGTCCCTGCTCATAAATCCCTCAGACGACCCGAACTGTAAAGATTCCGAATATTTCATTTCATTCAATACAAATCAATACATCAAGCACTAAACTATCGTTCTCGAGATCTCGACAGGGTTTTGCGCAGTCTCCTAGAGATCGTATTTCACACATCACAACAACAACAACGTGTACATAAAAAAGCGAATAAAAGAGTAAATAAAAAAGTGAAACGGTGAGAGTTGAGAGAGAGAATTCTCTCCCAAAAATCACAATCTAGAGCACAGACTTAGGAAAAATCAAACTTCTGTCTTTGTAATGAAACAAGACACCATTTACACACAAACCACAAATCACTATTTTACACTACACTCATTTCACAAATCTTATTTCACACCTGAGAGAATCTCACTCTATACACGATCATACAAACGCAATGAAATAGCTCCGTTGAGATCAATTTCGTCAAAGTCGTACAGTATTTCGACGCTCTTCCGCCCGCGTTCGAAGACCCAGCAGCACCGACACCCTTAACCAGTCCCTTCAGTGTGGATTCGTCGCGTGACCTGGACTTTGACCCCGGGCTGCAAGCTGACCTCCCCGGCCTCCTTTCTGTCTTTGTAATAATGAAACAAATTACTCCATTTCACACAAACCACAAGTAAAAAATCCTAAACTAAAATTGTAACATGGCAAGAACATAGCTCCGTTGGGACTAACTTCGTCATTATAACAAGGCAAAAACAGTATTCAACGTTATGTGGCTTATGTGGAGTTCAGTAGGTCGCCAAAAGCGGTCGAGGGCATCAAGAATACATAGAGTATGCGGTCTGTGTCATAGATAAGAAGAAGCTATATTTTTCTACGCAGAAATACAATAGACGTTTGAAAATGATTTCCGCTGCGCACTCATTGTGTTCTTAATTTTGCCGTCTATCTTGTTTTGCATATGCTCATAATGGAAGGGTGGTGAGAGCTGGAGTGATCACTAAGGCAGCCTTTTCCTACGCCTTGAAATTTTATCCCTCGGCAGTCGCGTTGGGCATGGAGTGAAAAAGAAAGACTGAAGTGGTTCAAACGATCAGTAATATTATGAAGCCTGAATATGTTGCATCCATCCCCACCGAAAGTCTTATGGTATGTACTACATCCCGACAGGAGAAGAAAAAGGGCAAAGTCCTTGGAAATGTGTAAAAAGTTTGGATGGGTCGCGCTACCTGATGAAAAGACTGAATACTCTTTCGAAAGTGAAAATTCGAGAAAGTTACATAACTTGAATTGAATCCCTTCTGGAAACTCAAGGTTTCTACGAATCCAAGGAATTACGGAGTTTCTGAAGCAGGAAGATACTTATTATACTGCTGTCTTTGGTACTGCGGTTGGCATGCTTATTGTAAGCATTTACTTCTATTTGAAAGGGAATCCTTCTTCACAAATCTGATAATAGTCGTGTTTCAATCCCCGGTCCCCTGATTTAAGTCTCGATTCAGGTGACAGAGTGAAACTAGAGTCAGCTTGTTTCTTCTTGTGGTAGGCAGGTATGTGTGAGATATCGTTTTGCCTGTAGAAACCTTCGTACCCTATACCTACGTCCGCTTCTTTCTCGAAAGTAATTCTGAATCCAGCCAGACTACCAGCGTGTCCGTCGGCAAGACTCACTACTTTTCTTATGAGAAGATGATTTGACCTTAAATTTCGTTGGCTGCGAAAATGGTTCATGAGACTTAGCAAACTCCAAAAAAGTCTTAGTCTTCAGTCCAGATTCTGAGTTCAGTGTTTCTTGCAGTAAGTCCGGAACAACTTTAAAAATGTCTATAAAACATACATTCTTAAGTGACAATCCTTTCCAATTAGTTTTGAAATGAAAAGCTTGCCTTCCGATGCATTGTTCAAATATGTCTTCAGTACACCACAATTCATAAAAGATCCAAAGAGGAACTGTTGGAGATGTTTCCAAGATAGTGTTTTTCTATTCTATTTATGAGTCCGAAGCCAACTGGAGCCAAAAGTCGTTATGGTAACTAAAGGTGCTGATATTCCACTCAACCTCTCCCAGGCAATAATCAGCTCCTGAGGGATCAATGCTCCACTTCACTTCAGATCCTGATTTTACTTTTTCCTGCTTTTTCTTTGCGCACGTTTTTTTTGAATTCAAGAATTTTAGATATTTTCGACTGTTTGCCTGTTAAGAAAAGTACTTCCCCCCCTGAGCTCCTCAAACCTTGTCCATGGAAAGAGTATTCGTGTACATGTCGCAATATGTATTTCGCAAAAGCTGCCATTCTGCTCGTTTCTGGATATGAATAGATTTGTTATATGATTATCTGATCAAGTTTTAATTTTGAAACAAAACTACAAAATATCGGACAGAAATGCCTGCAAAATGCGATTATAAGCTCGAAAAACCCCATAAGGCAAGTTGCAAAAGTGCGTGCAATCGCACACGCCAGATTTTGAATTATACTGAACATGCATGCTATGTGCAGCCTGTGTTAACTCCCACACAGGAAGAATTTGTATATTATATTTTAGCATGAGTTCGTTTGCCATTTTGTTTCTGAAGTCAACACTAATGAGTTTTCCTCGATCTAACTTAGAACAACCGCGGAAACATTTACCTCTCCTGACAAAGAGACCATTCTTGGAGCCAGGAAAATGCTGTGCAGATGTCTCCTGCCAGATAAGAGTACCATTTGTGCACATTTTTCTCAGACAGAACTTTTCAAATTCATTTAAAAATTCATTGTATTTTTCAGGCTGATTATAGTGTAGACCAACATTGATTATTATAATAGCACGATCAGGGATCTTCCGAAGACGCCCTATATTTCTCCGGAAGTGCTCTAAGTGCGATATTCTGATACTTTTTATCTCATATTTGTTTTCATTATGTCCTTTAAGTTCACACTCTAATCGAGTCTTTTGTTGCATAATGACTGAATCACCAACAAAATACAGAGGCCGATCTCTTAGGGCTTCATATAAAAATTTATAAGAGTCAAAATCCGGCAGCAAACAACCATAAGGTTGATAGATGCGTGGAGCCGAAAGATATTTATTTTTTTTGTGTGTGCAAGAACGTTCGGTACCTTCAGTCTCCGAACACTTAGGCACATATGTATTAGCTGGCAGAACTTTCCACTCTCCTGCAACGAAGTCTCTTGAAAAAGTAGAATTCCTCGAGAAACAAGGTAACTTATGGGAAAAAGCATTTTTGTTATCCAGCTGCTCCGTTCGAACGACCGATAAAAGTATACATGTGGGTAAAAGAAGCAATTGAATGCGCAATATCGGCGGCAATTGTGACCCACTCGATGTTCGTTGCACTGTTTTTCTCATTTGCTTGGTTGGTAAAGTATACAATATTCCTACAAGAACACAAGAACAAGATCAACTCAAATAATATTCTTTGAGAGCATATAATGCAGTAAATTTCAATATCTTATTATCATAACAGCTGTCAACATCCTTCATAGCAAGAAATTTAGTCACTTGGAATTCATACTACCATGCCTTCAAAGGAACAGTCAGAAACACTTGACCAACATTGATTAACGATTTCACGCCTCGATTGAGGGTATTCTCAGCATTAGCGACTGGCATAGCTGGCTTTTGTGGAATTATTCGTAGGGTGCTTTGCAAAAAAATGGTCTTAAAAAACAATACTACTTTTTTAAGGAGAATACTTTCAAAGTAGTATTGTTTTTAAGACACCATCATAAAGCTTGAATTTCTTCGTATCTAAAGGCAAATTTAGCAATCAAACAACCTCGTGAGGAATCAAATATGTAAACGAAGGTCGTGCTCGATTATGAGCGCCGGAAAGTCTTTATGATGCACGCGACATCGATGTTTTCTCTTACACTTCGATAATTTGGACACCCTGATTAGGGTTGGACACCCTAAATAATGGGATCTAATGTGTGACATTTAGGTGTGCGCATTTCGAGCAAGGATGATTAAAGAGCATCAAGGAGTGTATCAAATCATATGAAAAGTCGTGATGTTATATATTAGACATGTATGCGTATATGTACGAAAAATAGGTTCATTTAATGAAGTATAACATCATATTTGATGGGAGGTTGTGGGCCACATTTGCGCAATTTTGCTTGTTTGGTGGAACGACAGTTTGGAGGAGAGGTGGAAAATACTCGTACACACAAAAACAGCGTTTTTCGAGAGTTCGCGCGTACGTAACTTCTACATTACAATTGAACTTGAACTGAAAATTGGCACGTATAACAATCATAATAGTTTGTGTCTTTGATTGCATTTTTAGCGATATAAACACACATACATACAAGATACACACAAAACTAGTGAAAAGTAGCGTTTTCCCCTATATTGTAATATCTATACATCTGTATCTACGCGGTCACATTGATTCTAGAGCTGAAAATTCACATGAAGAACATAAACATATATGTGTACATGTGCACGAATTTTCAGAAGCATTTATAGCTAATCATAGAAGATACATGTACACGAGCGAAGGTGTCTTAAAAACAATACTCGTACTACTTTGAAAGTAGTATTCTCCTTAAAAAAGTATTGTTTTGTAAGAATTGCCGCAAAAAAAGGCCAAAAAACACTTGGGGGGAAAAAGTGTAAACTCGGCCTTTTTTTGCCAAAACTAGCAATCTTTTTGAAGCGCTTCGTTTTGTTGCACGGTGCACGGTGCACGTTTCGGGGAGCGGGACAGTTTTTTATCGAGAAAAAGGTTGGGTTGGAACACACATGCCTTTGAACTCTCGAGTACTTCATTTACACGCTTTAAATCACCATCAACTTCTCTGTCGTTATTACTATTATTATTAGTAATATTACTATCGACTCTTTGGTCAGCAACGGCCATATTTCAATCGCCTCGCGCTATGTCTCGTATTTCCTCGACGTGGCGTTGTTCTGAGCAAAACTATCGGACCGAACGGCCAAACCATCAGCTCCAAGATGAAAACGGTTTCTATTCTCACGTACTCTCGTTTGCAACAACTCTGCAGATTATATAGGCCATTCATTCTTCCACTGAGCTCCAGCGTTGCAGGTAGAAGAGTATAGCAGCTTCCCGCCTGAGTTTCTTCCTCTGTTTTCTCTTCGTCAAGAAGAAGAAGCAAAGAAAACTCGTTCTCGTATTTATCGCAATCCATCGGTGATGCGAACGCGTCCTCTTCGTCAAAGGCTCGCAAATCGTTTTCAATTACGTTTCTTCGCTCGTTTGTGTCTTTTTCGCGTTCGATATCGTTCGTCGTGCGTCGGTACCCAGCGCGTCAGTTTCTCTGCAAACAAACGAAACCCCTACCTAAAAAAATAAGCGGAAAGAATATGAGAAAGAAAGTGCAAGTGTATAGTATGAGACGCGTTTAAAGCGATTACATTACAATCTCGCGTATGATTAATGCGTTTGCGTGTGTACGGATGCACGTAGAATTGCGTAGAAGTGCTCGCGTCGTTTTTTACGTGTGCGTGCTCGCGTCGTATTTTCGTGTTCCTCCTTGCGTCTTCCACAAGAAGAATTTTTTTTAGGGCGTCGTTCGCTGTAGCTGTGCACCCTGTGCCCCGAAAAAAATTGAGCTACGAGAGCGTACGTAAAAAAAAAGAAATTTGTGAATTGTGGTGTACTTGTTTCATTACAAAGACAGAAGTTTGATTTTTCCTAAGTCTGTGCTCTAGATTGTGATTTTTGGGAGAGAATTCTCTCTCTCAACTCTCACGTTTCACTTTTTTATTTACTCTTTTATTCGCTTTTTTATGTACACGTGAAAAACTTTTATGGTTAAATCACTTATTTGCCAGGGCAGATTTAAGACAAAATGTCGCAAACTTAAAGCACGCAGTAGTTGAGACATACGCACAGTAACGCGCAACGCGCATCAACTCTACAACACAGTATCTTTCATTTCCACTCAAAAAATCCACTTTGCGCGACCTAACGGCGACTTGACATTCATCCAAACTTCGCATTCTGCATTCTCTCAAAGGCAACGGATCGGCGCATTCGTTGTCCTTGGCCAATTTGTTGCAAACGATTACCACGTTCAGTACTTACTATCGTTCGACGAGAAAGGTTGCTTACGTGGTGGTGGAAGAAGAGAGGTTTTGACTCCGGTCGGGTTTTGCATGTGAAACGCGTGGTGAGAGCGCGTTGACGAGTGTTTTCGTTATAGAAATTTAACTCCCTCGAAGAGAGGTTGTTGGTGATGGAAGAAGAGGAGGTTTAGAATTGTCGAGATCCCAACGGGGAAGACATTGATCGTAGATAGATAGTAAACTCGATAGAAATGATAACTGACGATTTGTCAACACCATCAAGTGCTATGACTACACTTTTCGTGGCTAAAAGAAGATCTGGTCGCACTATTACAATACTACATGAAGCTTTAGTTGGTGCGTCGGTGACAAACAATTTCGAAGCGTTGAAGACGCGTAGAAGACGCGAGTCAGATCAGTCAAGAAGTGAAAACTTGGCAGAAACACGCATGCACAGCGCGGACTACACAATTTAGAGTGACGAGGAAGTAAAAGCGGGAGTAAAACATATGTGGAAGATATGGAGGCATGGGACTATTCATATGCTTTTCTTTTGTGCATTCAGTTTGGACGGTCGTATTTGGCGCCTCTCACAAAAGGTGCCTTGAAAATACGAAACTCACATTCCCGTGATTTAGAATGCGCGCTAAAGTGATATACAAATGCGCTCAAAAATTACAAAAAAGAAGTGTGACTCACTCCACTAACTATTCTCCATAGAATAGGACGCTTTTTAGCTACTCGCGCGCGCTTCTGCGTTCAGTAGGGTACCACTAATGAATTCATTCTCAAGTTTAACCGCCCAGTTTAGAGGAAAAAACAAAACAAAAATCAAAATTCTGAACTCTGAACTGGCAGTCCGGGGAAGGTGACTTATAAGTCACCCCAATTTTTAGGGGAAAACCAGGAATTTCCGATTTTTTTGCCAAAAAATCGAACCTTTTTCCCCAAACGAGGGTGATTTATGAGTCATCTTCCTTGGACTGACTGGGCGTCCCAGGGGATATTTCGAAATTTCTTCTCAAATGCTCTCGAACGGAACGGAAACCATGATCCCCCGTTTCAATAAAAGAATAAAATCAGCTAAAATCGCTCGGGAGTCCATATCATGATCCTTTTTCTCGAAATAGCAAAATTGTACGTGTTTAGTACGCTTTGGCGAAATTGTACGGGCTGTTGTTTTTCTCACATTTTTTATAGGGGAGATTTAGGGGGAAATGTAGAAAAAGAGCATCTTTGACGCAGTCTAGATATATATCAAAGTCATTATAAAGAAATGATGTCCTTATCACCGATAGGCATAAAGGATTTCTCGACTGGCGTTGTTTTCTTGTTATTCTCTTTCGAGTTAAGACTTCGGGAAGTCTTCAAAGATGTCCAAATGGGTAATATGATTGTCTCCAGAGACGACTTTGGAGGAAGAAAAAGCTCTCCAAACCCGGGTAAATGGCAAAAGTTGGTAGCGCTCTCATCGAAGTCTATTACCCAACCTTTACGAGTACCAGCTGTTCCATCTGTGCTTATTTTTCCGTAATACCAAATACTGTTATCTTCTGCTGTTCCTGGTACGAAGTATATCCAGTTGTTCTCCACAGAATATAACCTACCTCACCAATATCAGGCATATCCCATTCCCATTGAAGTAGGCCATTTACAAGCTTACCCGAACTTAAGTTCGCTTCATCATCAAGAACTCCGGTATATCGATATCCTTTCCACAATCCTGATGCGAATGCGAAGTTTTGAGATGTTCCTGTTCGGAAGGCAGGTGCAACAAGATGTTTTTTGGGTCGCCCGATATTTTGCATTCATAATAGGTGTTTGTCGTATCCGTGGCTTGTTGCTGATAGTTGAGAGATGAAAGCCAAGCTCCATCTGTTACTCCATCTATTAGTGAGATGGTATTCCCCAGAGTTGGTTAGGTTGGTGTTGAAGAGCTGGAGAACATTGTAAATGAACCATAGTTTCTGCTACTTCCCGCTGTGAGTTTCACACCATCTCCCGCTGATACAACTACGGAAGGGTTTGATGGAGTTCCATCGTTAATGGAGAACGCTGTTAGCTGACCTCCTGATGAGCCGTCGTACCATTTGACTTCACTTACTTTGTAATATATCACGCTCCTTCCAGATTATCGCCTGTCTTCCATTACAGTATTTCATCGGTGGTAGATGATGATTGTAGAACAAATGAAGTTGCCCCCAAATTTCCACCTGCTACATCTAATGTAATTGGATATGTTGATGTTGAAGCATTCAGGTTGGTGAGCGTAATCGTTTCCGTACCAATACTCGTGCCGTTCAACAGTTTCGTGTATATCTTCTCACCGTACGAAATTCCCGTCCAAGTTAAAACGACACTCGTTTGGAACTGGTGCGTCGCAAGAGTTGTTCCGTCATCTATACAAAGATACGCGTAGAACTCTGGGTGAGCACCAACAATATTTGATAAGTCGGTGTTGATAGTAAGACCGGATTTCGTCGAACTTGTTGTGAATAGAGTGAACACGGCTTCATTACTGTTCGTTTCCTGTCGATATTACAAGAAAAGAGGGAAACTTTGGCATTGAGTTCTGACTTCAACAAGCCCATAAGAAACATAGAGTAAGTCAACTTAATACTTACTTAAAATTGCTTTTGCTCGAGGTTCCCCTTCTTACTTTTTAAAACACTGTCCAGAATTCTCTTATTCTCATGACAACCTGATTCTGGTTTATCACATTTACGTTTAGGATAACAGGGCGATGAATATTTACTGGCTTCTCGACACCAGTAGCACCAAGCCTTGCGTCTACCTTTTGCAACCCAAACCGGACTTGATGGTTGGAAATCCCAATCTATGAGTGAGTAGTGTAATCTGGCAATACCGCTACCATTGTTTTTAGACTGCATCAGCTCATATAATCCTCGTTGATCTGCATAAGATTTATACACGCCATAGTCGACTACAGCATTCCAATATGTTTCTAATAGCTTCAAGCCCTCGCCCGTTTTCGAGAAAGTATAAGATCCACTTTTATACCTCAGATTTTGAAAAGTTTGCTCTGGAGTTTCTCCATTTCTTCCCACATATACATTTTTCCAGGAACGCATCTTTACACCAGTCGGTTTCCACATACTAGAAAGTAAGCGAGTTTCTTGAAATATATTAGTGCAGTTAGTCCCCATACATACCGTATGCAAAAACATCATGGAATCAAATATTTGTGCATCATAATTGCGGGCGTGAGCAATAAATTGATCAAGAGGTTTTCTGACAAGAGTTGTGGCTCCGATAAACATGACAACATCCTTTGGTTTCTGCAAATTCAGTAACTTCAGCAATAAAAGGACACGGATGTTTTGTGCATATGCTGAAGTTTGAATGGGAGAAAGTCTCTCGGGGAGTTGTAAATGAACTACTTGATCAGCATCGCAGATTATATCACGTTCAGAAAGATTTCCTAGAGTAAATACTATGCGATGAAAGGTACCTGGTGAATTTTTCCTTACCGATGACATGAAGGCCTGGGCTCGCTCTATGTATTTCCCCGTGGTAGCTACAGTGAATATTATGTTCGCGACACGTTGTTTTGGGACCTGAATCTGTGTGAGTTCCCAACATTCTGGACATTTTCTCTCTAGTTCTGTGCTGAACTTTTTGAAAACCAACTTTTTTTTTGAGTCATTCCATCGGAGTTGGTGAGACGCGAATGAATCGAAAAATAGTATGGTAACGAATGCTAACGTTATCTTATTGAGAGCGTTAGTCTTATTAAAGTTTAAACAGCTCATTAAATTCTTCAAATTCAATCTTTGAACTGAATTTTCAATAGATTTTTGAAAACCATGTCCTATACCACCCAAAAGTGTAAGAAACGTACCTATAACGAAAAAACTCGATGCATGGAAAGGATTATAAATATATCCGAGAACAACTAATAGAGAGTCTTTCACATTCGCACACACTGCCTGCGTAGTTGCTGAGTTAGCGCGTGTGTTCACCACCGTTGCAAGGTTTAACAATCCAGCAAGAAAAATACTGGAGCAAAGGCACAAGAGAAAAACTATACTATTTAACTTCTCATATTTGAGTGCATCCGTAAAATCTCCACTGACGAATGACAATAGACCAAAAGTGATGATACTATAGATCGCCGAGTGCCATAAGAGAGTGTTTGCAGAATCACCCGTTTTTTCTTTATGCCAAGAGATAGAAACAAGATATACACTCGTCAATAAATTGCAGCATAGCGTTATCAAATAACCTCGAAAATCAAAATTTAAATCGTTCATACCAGCCATGAAAACTCCTATAACCATGACTGCAATAGAGCAATATGCAACAGATGATAAACGACAACCATCGTAAATATATTGTATGACCAAGGTTGATATCATACCCGTCTTGCGCAAAATTGTATATAGTGGGATTGACACATATTTTAATGCTAGTAGAGAAGTACATACGTAAAGTTGAAATGTGACAATACTTAAAATCAAAGAATAGCTTGGTGGAAACTGCATCTTCATTTGAATATTCACTCCAAGCGTAATTTTACCAATGAGCAAGGAGATTAAGAGCGAAGTTTGCTGCAAAGTCACCAACAAAAAAACATAGTTAAAATTATATTTAGAAAGAATCTCCTTATTTAGCAGTGTAAGTCCACAACTGACCGAAATGTATAATATGGCGGCTGCTGATCCCCCCAGATCTGTCCCCCATGTGGGTTTCTTCTCCTCGCACTTCATGACGATTGTTCCTGGGTCCTTGGGACTTGGGTTACTGAAGTGCTTTCTGCTCTCTACCAATCTTACTTTTAAAAAAGGGCGAAACTTTATTCATTATCCCCGGGATGCCCAGGTCTAATGCTCACCCTTGTTTTTCTCAATAAAAATAAAATTTTCAAAAATTCGCCTTATGCATAGAATTGGGTGTTCAAACCGTGTACATTTTGTTCAAACCGTGTACATTTTTGTAATGGGGTATGGGTGCGCGCAGAGGAGCGCGCGAGAATGGATACGAACGCTCCTATTCTATGGAGAATAGTTTGTAGAGTCTGTAGATGGTCTTTTTTTAAATTTTAATGCACATTCATGTACTTTTCACTCGCGCATTCAAGCGCCGTAATTTCTCACCAGTAGTATTTTAGGCATCTCCTTCCCTTTTTACCTAAGGTGCCTTATAGAAGAATGAAGAATTGGAAATTGGAAAACTGTCTCCACTTTGCTTTGATACTGCTACTCGTGCATTAGAATAGGACGCTTTTTAGCTACTCGCGCGCGCTTTTGCGTTCAGTAGGGTACCACTAATGAATTCATTCTCAAGTTTAACCGGAAATTCTCAAGTTTAACCGCCCAGTTTAGAGGAAAAAACAAAAAAAAATCAAAATTCTGAACTCTGAACTGGGCGTCCCAGGGGATATTCCATAGTGAAAACGGTGTCGTGGCTAACACTGAGAATACCCTAAATCGAGGTGTGAATGAGATTGTGTGATTATCAGATAATTGACAAAAAACCGGGTGCTCCAGCACTGCGACCCTAAACATACACTATTATAGGGGAGTTTGAAGGGGAAAATCGAGAAATGAGCGTCTTTGACGCGATGTAGATGTATATTAAAGTCAATACAAAGAAGCGATACGCACATCAGTGATAGTCATGTAAAAAATCTATCGATTGATCTAATTTATTTGTAGTTATCGTTTGAATTGATACCTCGAGAAGTCTTCAAGTGTATATAATTGGATGAAATGAGTGTATTTCTTGAGATGTACAAATAGAGAGAGAGTTTGAGAGAAAGACTCCAAGGTAGGTAAAATGGCGTGAGCGTCAAGATGTCAGATTTTCGATTTCGCGCAAACGTCATCAAATCGAACGGAAACGAATAGTAATGGAGTTGTAGTGCAGTAATTTTACTGTTTTCTGTTGTTCTAATGCAAGACTTATATACTTTTCATGCGTACTATATAGTACATGAGAAAATCTGAGCAAGCAAAAGAACAGTTAGTTGTAAAGATGCTGTGTGCATTTCTCTCCGTTAAAACTGGAACTATCTCCGTCGAAGACGGCTTCGAACTGTCCCACATTATCTCGCGCTTTTTATCACCGTGCCTAGTCTTCATTCTTCTTTACGTTTAAACGAGATATATGAAGTTGATATGCGCGCACAAATTGAGTGAGTGTTTGAATTTTGTATCTCTTTTTGTTACTCCTTCTAAAAGGTGTTCTCCCCTATAATAGTGTATGTTTAGGGTCGCAGTGCTGCAGAGAAAAACCGTGTAGAAAAACCGTATGAGATCTGTTTTTGCGTGGTAAAAATGGAGGATTTGTACCCAATTGCGGTTAGTTTTCGCTTTTTTGTACCCAATCGCGGTTTTTCTCCAGTGCTGCAGCACCCGGTTTTTTGTCAATTATCTGTTTGATTACATCGTCAACGACCGGGGTCTCAGATATTTTAGCGTCAGTAGAACGAGAAGAACGTGACCAAAAATCGTTTCATCGATACCCCTTACTTGCAAATGATTTATATTCTATTGCTCGATTTGTTTTGTGCAGTATTATTCTTGTACATAGGATCTACACTTGGGAAAAGCGGGCAATTGAACAGTATATGCACTCAGACAATTGCAAACTTGATTTGCTCAACAGTAAATCGAGACATTAGAGAGATTGAGTTTAAAACTGATGTGTGTGCGCATCATTTTTTCGGAGAAAGTGCACTGAAATATACTTCACTTATACCCCGGCTGGAATCGCAGAATATACAACAAAAAACACGAACACTCTTACCGAGACTTCGTCCTGAAGACAACGAGATAGATTCAAAACTAGTCAGTTTTGCGTTGGATGCTCTCAAAAGACAAAAATTAGACTTGCAAAGCGTAAGGTTTCCATTCATTTACTTTCAAGGCCTGCTTCCTTTGAATTTTTACAATGGTTTACGGAAGGAAATTTTTTCTATTTCGTGTAATGGAAGTAAAAAATTAGATTCCTCATTTAGACTATATCAAAAGCTGGTCAAACTGAAAAAGAAAGAATCTAAATTTGCTGGTAGAGGTATCACTCATCACTCGAATAAGAACAATCTTGACTTTTTATTGAAACGCTTGAAAAGAAAAAGTGGAGAATGTTACAAAAATTTTCCGAAAAAAAGAAATGATATCTTGAATTTGAAAGAGACGTATCCTTTATTCTCTGAACTTTCAACCATGATGAATACGCTTAGATTTAAGGAGGCATTATTTGCAAAAATGCAGGTTGGCTTAGCAAGGATTGAATTGGAAAATGTAAGTGTAAACATCAGAATTTTTAATGAAAGGTTTGGTCTTACGAGTTTCTTTGCGGGTGTGCCGCACACAGACCAAGATTGTAGAAATTGTTTATTGACATTGCAGTTATACTTCCCAGAATCAGAAGTGTACAAATACAAGTATGGTACTTGTTTTTACGGTTTCTTAAATTTAGAAGATAATTTCGACACAACTGGTGTCATCCGTTGTCTTGAATATGCAACTAATTCTGGTTATGTATTTTGGGTTGGCAATCGTACTTATCACTTCAGCCCACCTGTATGTCTTTACGAAGTTTGTGAAGAAGACAGACATTCTATCATGATAAATTTTGTATATGATAATACAATTAGAACACTGGGTAAGGCGTTTTAACTACCCTGTAACATACCAGTACCCGTATTTTACAAATTTTTTATTCACCTAAATTTGTAAAATTACGAAAATCGTGCGATAAAAGTGAATTGTGGTTTGTGTGTAAATTGTTTCATTACAAAGACAGAAGTATTGTTTTTCCTGATCTGTGCTCTAGATTGTGATTTTTGGGAGAGAATTCTCTCTCAACTTTCACGTGTCACGTGGTGGACAAGTGAGGTGAAAGTTTTTCCTCAAAAAATTTTTTGCCTGGAAGTCGGACTGGGGCGGGAGGTGAAAACGGTGTCGTGGCTAACACTGAGAAGACCCTAAATCGAGGTGTGAGATTGTGTTCTTAAAATAGTGTGTAAATAAGTGGAAATAAGTGAGGATATTGAAATACAACATTCTGTGAAATACGCGTAATAATCTGTATTTAGGGTAGTTAGGGTTGTGACTCTTACAGGAGGAGCTCCAGAGGAAAACCCATAGAAAAAGGCAAGGCTCAGCCGGGGAGAAGGG
>JACLAB010005577.1_pt1 | contig 16269 bp, 10 predicted proteins | sample 8027921 | NCBI WGS metagenome assembly JACLAB01 (sample SAMN15725117, study PRJNA655200) | protist metagenome | isolation source: fluorescence activated cell sorting (FACS) single amplified genomes of... | place: USA: West Boothbay Harbor, Gulf of Maine | collected 2000-07-19 | reverse complement strand
CCATTCGATCGAAATTCCGGGCAGCGAAGTACATACCGCCACAAACACAGGCGACGAAAAGGTCGTCTACTCTGACACTCAGGTAGAGCACTGAAATTCTTCTCTTCCTGAACACTTGCACGGAGGTGAAGTGGCCATTAAATCACTCAAAGAGCTAATCATCCGTTTTCGATCTGCAACCAGGAAACTTCTTTCGATTTTGAGAGCTCGGCGCGGAAAGAGGCCTACGAGACGCGAGAAGGTAATGATATGTTGACTTTGGACAACGAATTGTTGTGTCCCTCTCTTGGCCATTCGATTTATACGAATACTTGTAAACAGTTTGAATTTCTTCCTGATATTTCCCTCGTGAAACGTGCAGGTTATTTCGATCCTATCGTACACCGCGATTCCATCGCCGAAGACGATGACGACGACGCCGATCTCTTAATTGATTTTGCCCCTGGAGCACTGCAAGCAGACGGTTCTGTTGGCCTTATGGATTCTGAAGGCACCCACATCCTGCTTCCGCCGACACCTGCACCTCGCGCCCAGTCATCGTACAAAATGACAAGACGACCTACAGAGCTACAGCGTAAAGCTATGATACTGGGACGGGCGCAATTCGCCAGGCAAAGACGAGAGGCACAAGTTTTGTCACAGCAGTTTGACCTGAACAGCAGGGGTTGGGACGACCGAGAGCAGTGCCTATCAGACAACTGGCACCCCACAGACAGCTCGGATAGTTCCATCACTTCTCTCAGACAGCGGTATCATCAGGTGTTTGGCAAGGAGGCCTCTTCGAACAACAGACAATGGCTGCTCAAACGGCTCGCGAGTTTGCACTTCAGCAATAATCATGGTAGTGAAATTGACTTGTCTGCAGGTGACAACTCGGGGAATGGGACTGGCAGCGACCTAGAAGATTACACTGGCTCCGAAGAAATAGCTGCTACACATCATAACAAATTCTCCGACAATGGATGGGATGTCATGTTTGCAAAGCATTCTGGTAGTACTGGAAGGAAACAGGCAGTGAGTATGACTACTGGCACAAAAAAGTTGGTTGTGAATCTCAGAGAGCATTCTCCGGTGGCTGTCACACTGCAGAACACTGGGTCTCACCATGCCAAGATGAATGGCAATAATCAGCGCTTGAAACGTGGGCGAGAAACCGATTCGCACAGTGGCGAGGGAGGGACGGCCAAGACTGGTGGATCGGCAGTTGGCAAAAAGTACAAGAAGTGTCAGCTTCGCGAGTCAAGTGACCACCACTTGGCAAGTGAGCAGCCTGTGATGAGCCGCAAAAACGTCCACCAAGTACCGGAACGCAAGCTTTTGACAGCGCGCAAAACATCGGACAGCGTTCGCCGTGGACACGTTATAGCTAATGGAAGAAGAAGCAAGCATCACAACCCTTGGGCGTTGGAGGAGGCGGTGGCACTAGTCGACGGTGTCGCAAAGTGTGGTGGAGGTAAGTGGGCGGACATAAAGAAACTTGGATACCAAGCCATTGAGCATCGAACCGCAGTCGACCTCAAGGATAAGTGGCGCAATCTTCTTCGCATCGCCATGCTGCCACATCAACCCTTAAAAAATGCTGGTGATAAGAAGCGTGAGATTCCCGCGGATTTGCTGACGCGAGTACGCGACCTTGCTTCAAAGCAAGGAAAAAAGGCAGCACAGGACGGGCGGGTCCGATCAGGCAACCACTAAAAATAAAAAAAGATTGAAGGGTTCACCTCACTCAGTAAATATGGTCCGGCACAACAAATCGGTGATGAACATGTATGATCATTTTTGTTTTATCCTCTGCTGGCGCTCGGATGGTCCCTGCCTGTGAGCTACAATAGACTGTTACAGGTCGCCTCGGAGAGCCAGAAGTTGGTCCTTTTCCTTTTTTTCGGGTTATACAAGAGGGCGACTGGACGAGGTTGGACTAATTGTACCGGCCATTATTGGCGGTAAAAGATCCGACCCACGGTCCTCTCATCCGTAATATTGTAATTTAATATCATATTATCGTATCAATTGAGATTATTAAGTTCATTCGTCTTTTTCTGGCCACTCCCTTCTCCCCATCAAGTTCATGTGAAACTTAGCTCCGAGGAAAGCTAAAAGTCGATTCACGCTTACTTGGTGAACGCCTTCTTGAGCCTCTCTGTCGCCTCAAGGATACTATCCCGATGACCGAACGCGCTGGCCCGGATAAATCCATCTCCTGCAGGACCGAAACCACTGCCTGGGGTGACAACTATGTCACACTTTTCAAGAATCTCGGTGAAAACCTCCCAGCTGTCCTGCCCATCGAAGCTTACCCACACGTAGGGCGCATTAGTTCCGCCGTAGGTTGTGTATCCCATATCCTCAAATGTTCTCTTCAAAATTGAGGCATTCTCCTTGTAAAAGCCGACTAGCTCGGTCATAGCATTCCAGCCCTCGTCAGAGAGGCACGCAAGTCCGCCAGCTTGCGCCACATTCGACGCGCCGTTGAAGGTTGTGTTCATCAGACGATTCCAGTCAGCCTTGACGGAAAATCCATCTGCAAACTTTAGATTTTCGGGAACTACTGTCCAGCCTAAGCGAAGTCCAGTGAATCCGGCATATTTGGAGAATGAACACGTCTCGATGGCACACTCGTCCGCGCCAGGAATCTCGAAGATGCTCTTTGGGCAGTCTGGATTTTCAATGTAGCTTGCATAAGCTGCGTCGTAGATGATTATGCTACCATTCTTTTTGGCATGCGCGACTAGATCAGTAAGCTGCTCGCGCGTTGCGGCAGCGCCGGTTGGGTTGTTTGGAGAGCAGAAAAAAATGATTTCAGAGTCGTTTGCATGGGCCAGATTCGGGAAGAAGTTGTTGTTTGAGTTGCATGAAAGGTACGTGATGTTTCCATACTGCTTCGTGATATCATCGAAGCTGGTGGCGTGACCGTTCATCACGGACGAATCCACGTACGCCGGATACGATGGATCTTGTACCGCAACGTTGCGGTTTGAACCAAACAGCATTTGCAGCCGCGAGATGTCGCACTTGGAGCCGTCAGACACAAAGATTTCATCTGCTGATACCTCGCCTCCAGGATAAAAACGCGAAGCGATCTTCTCTCGCAACTCTGCCTGTCCTTCGCCGGGTCCATAGCCGCCGTACTTCGCATAACCTGCCGGTGTTCCAAGTCCGCTAACAGATGAAATCATTCCATCAATAATAGGCGCTGGTATGGGCTCCGTCGTGTCGCCAATGCCGAGGGAGATTATGGCCGCGTCGGGTTTCTTCTCGAGGTGCGCGTTTTTTATGCGATTGATCTCGGGAAAGAGATATCCTGCCTTAAGCTTACCCATGTTCGGATTTCTTGATACATTAGTGACGGCGTGGACTAGTACAACACGCCGACCGGTCGTATACGAGGCTGCGCGCCTGCAGAAAGAGTTTGCGGGGGCGTGAACTGTGGTCAACCGCGTGGCCCCTGATGATTGACGAAGGAATAAAATTAGACTGTATCAGGGGCCAGGCCAACCTTGCAACAAGGCGACTGCCTCCAAAAAAGGGAGCAGGCGTATCGATTCTTGAAACTGCAGTAAACATCCTTGCAATCACACGGGTATGAGGTCTATGCGCGACGCAAGTGATGGTCAAGTGCTGCGGCCGCAAAGCCAGCAATCGGAAACTATTGGGCTACTGTAGAACTGTAGCCCTAACTAAGTAAGTTGTTACTTAGCTGTTCGCGGGTCGCCCTTACGGAAAGTGGCGAACGTTACCATTTTGGTCACGCTTGCCAGTTTCAAATTAGTCGGGAAAAAAAAACGTTGAAACCGCGTCCTCCCGGTGGGGAAATTTTCATCGCATTTTCATCGGTGATTATTTTTCATCGAGGCTGACTGGAGATTTACAATCAAGGGGCGAAAATTTTGAAAGGCAAATCGGCCCACGCGCGCGCCTTTAAACGTGCCCGTAAGGGCGACCCGCGAACAGCATAGTATCCTAGTCTATTGATAGACGAGTTGCGCTATTGAAAATCGTATGACGCCCAGGCAGCCGCGTATCGGCCAAATTAACGCCAAATTAATTTGCGATTTTTTTATTCCAAATTCGTATGAGCGTCAGTAAGACGCGCCCCCTCTCGTCCGCGCTTCCCCATGCGCCGCCGCAGCTTGGATTGACCTGAAACTTTGCACAGCAGCCATTTGCGATTTTAGACAACAGGTTCCTGCATTTGCGTGACGAATACATGACGGGAAGACAGTTTTCGGACTTTATACTTTATTTATGTGTACAACGCGTTACAGCTGTACACGTACACTGTACAGTTCGTAGCTTCGTACTTTCGTTATTTTGTACGAAAGTATCATACTTTCGATTTGTACTTTCGTACTTCCGTACTATGGATGTACGAACTTCCGATAAATAGTCGACTTTATTCGCACCCATAAGCTGAAGTAATATCAATATTCTAGATATTTATATGCTGAAAATCCATGTGGATTGTTCACTTGTTGAACATCTGTTAAAATTGGAACGATACAGAGAAGATTAGCATGGCCCCTGCGCAAGGATGACACTGCAACTCTGGGAAAGGAACCATATTTTTTCAGCACGTCATCGGGAATATTTCCACTCGCACCCGCTCTTGGAAATCTGTTGATTTGGATCGATTCGGTCTTCTGTGGCCTCGACCCTTCGCAACGTGTACGTTCCAACGCTAAACTTTTTCAGCATCTATGAACTTCTGCAATTGCTCACGGTCAACGGAAGCGACTTTATCAAGGCTTTTAAAACCTCGATATTTTGACTATCACAGGTGCTTCTCCGGGATAAGTATACCGTGTGACAGTTTTCCTCGAGATCGAGTATTCACCGCTCGACCAACAGACAGCGAGCATAGATGTTTTGCAGGGCTCAAATCAGACAGAAGCAATATTCCTGCAGAGCCAAGGTCGTTGGAAAAAAAACGAGCTGGTGCGATACACATTATATTCGGGCCGATGTTCGCCGGGAAGACTACGACACTTCTTCGGCAAGTTGTCAGAGCAGAGAGCGACGGCCTTGCGGTCTTACTCGTAAAATCTGAAGTTGATGTCAGGTACTCCACAGACAAGATTGCTTCCCACAATGGAGGAGCTAATCGCTCTTGTATTCCGGTCACGATGCTGAACGAACTTACTGACATCCTTAGTAAAGAGCAATTGGCGGATATTGATGTCATCGCAATCGACGAGGCTCAGTTCCTATCGGACCTAATGGACTTCTGTGTCACGATGGCAGAAAAACAGGGAAAACAAATATTTGTCGCTGGTCTAGACGGTGACTTTTGTCGGGCCCAATTCGGAAAAGTTAATGACCTGATACCTTTATGTGCCACTGAGAACTCTGCGACGTTAGAACAGTTGCAGAAATGCATTGCTGAGGTAACAAATACCCCGTGGGGCGAACGTGTTTGCTTCGATTTCGAACCTAACGGCCATCGAGTCCCGAAATCATTACACGTATCTCCTTTCATGGATATGCTTGGGGACTGGGAAATTAGTGCGACAGATCCTGGTTGCGAAATTTCGGTGAGAGTAAACGTTGTTGGTCATCCTGTGTATGGCGATTTTTTTCATGCGTCGCTGAAGGCAACAATTGACACTGTGGCAGCGCATGCGCGTAGTGAACGAGCCGGCATTGTGCGACTTTTAGCCTACGCGTGCTCACCACATCGAGTTGTTTTGTGGATATATTACCAGGCGCTGGTACTCATTTTTAAGGGAGCTCAGTTTTTCTCTCCTCCACAACTAGAAGAAACAACAGCTGTTGGAGAGGAACAAAGAAAAGTGCTCAAATTGAATCTCGATGAAACAAAATATGGTTCAACCGTCACTAAAGTTATAAATTACACTGTGAACGATGTTGGATGCCCGCTCTTGCACTCCTGGCGAGAAGCAAAAGCCTGGCCATGGAAAACGTGAATGTATTGTTTAGAGGTTTTTAAAGCAGCAAGCAAAAAAAAAAATCACAATGCAATACGCTACATTGTAGCCCTATACTGTAGCCGTCTATGTTGATGGAAGGACATGATACAAAGTCGAGCTAGCCAGACAGTATTTTTATCTATGCCGTATGGGGCAACTGTACACTTTTTATTTTGATGGTCCAGGAGCAATTCAAAAGCCACGCGCACCGACTGGGAGTAGCAGGTTTCCTATGGAACCCCCTTGATGCCTTCTATCCCCTGGGCAAGTTGGGTAACGTTGGTAAGGCCAAAACGGGTATACGCTTCGTTCTGCCAAGCTGCACCAGCTGCACGACAACCGCCAGACCAGACGTGAACAAATTTATCCATGCCTTGGTAGTGTGTTTCAAATATGCGTCGGTAGTATAACTCTTCTTTGCTCTGAGGAGGATTGATGGCATACAAAGTTGATGCCTTCTTGTAGTCATCATCACTCACCTGCGACTCACAGAACTTCTGTAGGTCTTCGACCCAGTTTAAACCAACACCCTCACACTGCATTGCTTTGGTACGCCACAGGACAGGATCAGGAATTTCACCGTCGAAAAGGGCTCGAAGTGCGTATTTTTCTGGCTTGGACTCTCCCTCGATTTTCTTGTATTCGGGGTCCACCGCTTTTAATGGTCAAACGCAAAAAGTGACAATACAATTTGATCGTGTCCTAGTCAAATCGAATTAATCGTGATAAAAGATAACAATTGCAAAAGAATGCTAGCTCGCCTGCATCACTGCATCAATGACGCGAGGGTCAAGAAACGGGACACGTGCTTCGAGACCGTGAGCCATGGTCATTCGATCAGCTCGTTGACAGTTGACATTGTGTAGATGGTGGAAGATGCGGCGGAGTTCCATATGGATAGCTGCTGAGTCTGGGGCATCTCTGAAATACAGGTATCCAGCAAAGAGTTCATCTGAGCCCTCGCCCGTAAGCACAACTTTAACATGTTCAGATGCCAGCCGTGCAAGGAAATAATTGGGGATAGCTGATCGAATAAGCTCAGGTTCGTATGTTTCAAGATGATAAATTACATCTGGAATGATGTCGCACGCCTCTTCAGAAGTGAACAAGTACTCGTGGTGAACAGTGCCAAGATGTTCAGACATCATCCGTGCAGCCACAACGTCAGGGGAACCCTCTTGACCAACTGTGAATGTTATAAACTTTTGCTGAGTCTCAGCCAGCATCGGCTTAATGATAGAAGAGATGACAGCTGAATCAAGACCACCAGAAAGGAGTAAGCCTATTGGCACATCAGCCATCATTTGATCTTTCACTGCCTGGGAAAGCACAGCGCGTACTTGAGACGTATCCTCCGAATATGGTCACATTTCAATTAAGTCTCGTACATGAGATTGTATGATAGAGATAAGCATATCGTACACACAAGGTATTATTCGTTTTTACTATATTCAGAGAAGCTTGTGTTTAACTCATCACCAGTGCGAACAGGTGGTAAATACTGCAGGTAAACTGGTCACCTACCTGATCGCTCACAAACTCATCAGAGTCCCATTCTGGTTCATAATATTTCACAAAGCCAGTCTTAGGAGTCCAGTAGTGCCCGGCCGGGAATTCCTCGATAGATTTACACTGATCACAAATTGCCTTGAGTTCAGATGCAAACCAGGTAGACCCGCCCTCTCCGTAACCAATGTACAAGGGCTTAATACCACAGTGATCACGTGCAGCTATCATGTCCGCACCGTCCCCGCTGACACAGACAAAGCCGAAAATCCCATTAAGTTCCTTAACAAATTCAGCACCCTTGTATCGATAGAGTTGCAATAAAACTTCAGAGTCTGAACCAGTTTTTGGTGCAGTGAGGTCATATTTATCCTAAAGATATCTCAAACGTAAAAATGAGACGTTAACTTAGAAAAAATGTTTTTTCGGGAAAGTGCCGAGGCTGCTGTTATACCTGAAGCTCGCGAAAGTTATAGATCTCCCCGTTAGCACACACAGAATAGCCATCCGACTTGTATACTATGGGCTGTTTGCCTCCTTCAGGGTCCATGATGGCAAGTCTTTCGTGTGCAAGCCCAAAGCGCTCGTTTCCGTGGTAGCCAGAACCGTCAGGTCCTCGAGTACGCATTCGAGCAGAGAGGCCGCGCATGAGCTCTTCTCTTCCCTCGGAAAGCACACCTGAAAACATAAGATGGAGGAGATAACTCAGAAGACATTTATAATTTATATCCTAAGCTGTAGCATTTTCAAGCCTCTCAACTTGCAAGATAATTTCGAAAAGGTCCACTTTTTTGGGTGATGGTCAGTCCCGTGAGGGGGAAATCGCTGCAGAATTTTAGCTATTCATGGCCGATAAGTGTTTCGATCAAGACCTCGAGTTCGCGATATTTCGATTCACGTGAATGAAAACTCACCGTCCGGATCAAAACACGCGAGAACAGAGCACATATCAGCTGTCTTACGCAGTCCGCGTTTTCTTCTGACTTCTGACTTTCAACAAAGGTCGTATAAATATCGCGAGGGTAAGAAATATGAGCATCTTCTATGAGCCATTTAAATTATATTCGTCATTCGTAAGCCGTACCGTGCGCATGATATCGGGTAACCCGGAAATGAATCCCACACTTCCGCTCTTTTGTAGGCGCAACCCTGACGATTCCGAACGAGCTGAAGGAACGAGCGAAGCTAACGAATGAGTCCTTGGCTTGGGTGGTCGCTGACTGTGAAATGGGTGAGGACACCAAGCTAGCGATGCGACTGACATGTCCATCATATTTAGAGAATATGACAGAAAGGTCTTCTGCCTTTGTCACACAACGCCAATAAGGACCGGTTTCGGTGATGAAGATATTTTCGAAAATACAGGGGTAGCCCTACCTTCATTGTACAGTACACGTAGCTACAGGGTAGGTAGCTAGGTACCTAGCCAGGTACCTTCGTAGTACTTTCGTACTTGTACGAAATAAAGTACGAAAGTACTTTCGTACTTTCGTACGAAAGTACTTTCGTACTTTCGAAAGTACTTTCGTACATAACTATGATATCTACGAAGGTATTACTGTATCAATGCAACGATGGCTACAAGCAAGGTAGGGATAGCCCATAAAGTGTAGCCGGCTAGCCGCCGTCTGGACAAATAACTGTAGGGCTAATACACGTGCGTGTACAGCGTACACGTACGTGTACAGTACACGTACGAAAGCTCAGTCTTTTTGTAATCAGACACACACACGAAAGTAGATGCAACTTCACCGAACAACTAAGGGCCCTGATTTTTGGTGCGCGCTCTTCACACAAACGCAAACTCCTAGTTCACAGCAATGCACGTATTGCTCACTCCAACGATCAACTCGAGTCGCCCCAAGGTTGTTCTACGCTCGTGCTTGGTAGCAGCACCCCGCGTGGCTTCAACCTCATGTACCGCGTCACCTGTCAATAGGTTGAACAGCGCATGTAAGGTGAGCTTTTAGTTTTATTTCGCTTTTAGTCGAGAAAGCTTGCGTCGCGCACTGTCTTAGTGTTTTTCCTGAAGTGACCTTTACGAAACTATTAACTCCGTTTCTCTGGTGCGTCTGACAGGCGGTGACACCTGGAGATGTAGAGGGCACGGCTAGTTTCCTGCACATCAATGACTGGGATGGGGCTAAAATTGATTCATTGCTTGACCGTGCTTCGGAAGTGAAGGCTTTACTTGCCTCAGGCGATCGTACATTTCGTCCGTTTGAGGGCAAAACTCTATGCATGATCTTTGCGAAGCCATCTCTGCGCACTCGCGTCTCATTTGAGACGGGATTTCATCTCTTGGGCGGCCATGCAATTTACCTTGGACCCAACGACATTGGTCTAGGTGGTCGCGAAGAGACCCGCGACATTGCTCGTGTTCTTTCACGGTTTAATGATATAATCATGGCACGCACTTTCGCACATCAAGACCTTCTAGATCTTGCGGTGTATGGATCTGTTCCTGTTGTAAATGGACTAACAGACTTCAATCACCCATGTCAGATCATGGCAGATGCCCTCACTATTCAGGAAGCGTGCGGCGAGTTGCGAGGAAAGAAGATTGTGTATGTTGGCGACGGCAACAATATTGTTCATAGCTGGCTCGAACTTGCCGCCGTGTATCCCATCCACTTTGTATGTTGCTGTCCGAGAGGGTTCGAGCCAGACGCATCTCTCACAGCTCGTTCACAAGCTTCAGGCATTTCTACTGTTGAAGTTTCTCACGATCCTGCTGTCGCTGTGAAAGGCGCTGACATCATTTACGGCGATGTTTGGGCATCTATGAATGCCGGACAGAAAGAAGAGGGTCGATCTCGTTACATGGCTTTTGATGGTTTCCAGATCAATACTGACTTATTTGCTGCCGCTGGCCCGCAGTGCAAGTTCATGCACTGCCTGCCAGCAGAGCGTGGGCTTGAGTGCACGGACGAAGTGTTCGAGTCCGAATTTTCTCTCGTGTTCCAGGAGGCTGAAAATCGCATGCATGCTCAAAATGCGATCATGCTTGAACTTCTTGGCTGCTGATTATAAGGTAGTCAATTGAAATGTCGATGGTGAGTGAATCAAGAAGATTCTAGCTCTGTAAATTTCTTTTGTAGCGCGTCCCAACTGCATCAGCCACTGTAAATACTTTGCTAGCAACGAATTCAGCTCCGTGGATGTTGGTCACAGCTACATGTATTCTCTGTATCGGTGGATCAGTCGTACAGTGTAAAACGCCTTTTGCTACTTGTCCTCGGTCACTGCGGTAGGATGTCGTCGTGTATAAATTCCCGAATAGCAACATTTCTGAAGCCTTTTGCACCAGCAACACACACACTTCTAAAGTAAAGTCGTTGAAAGCTTTAAAGCAATACTCGGTAGCAACCCCGACAAACAGGGGTGTAGACTTCAGTGCCTCCAACAAGCACTTGATTGTTTTGATTCGACCATCTCGCCGAGAACAGCGCAGGTCTAACTGCGCACAAGCTGCAACGAGTAGTAAGTTTGGTAACTGTGTCACATAAAGGTATCAGGTCATTAACTTTTCCGAATTGGGCCCGACAAAAGTCACCGTCTAGACCAGCGACAAATATTTGTTTTCCCTGTTTTTCTGCCATCGTGACACAGAAGTCCATTAGGTCCGATAGGAACTGAGCCTCGTCGATTGCGATGACATCAATATCCGCCAATTGCTCTTTACTAAGGATGTCAGTAAGTTCGTTCAGCATCGTGACCGGAATACAAGAGCGATTAGCTCCTCCATTGTGGGAAGCAATCTTGTCTGTGGAGTACCTGACATCAACTTCAGATTTTACGAGTAAGACCGCAAGGCCGTCGCTCTCTGCTCTGACAACTTGCCGAAGAAGTGTCGTAGTCTTCCCGGCGAACATCGGCCCGAATATAATGTGTATCGCACCAGCTCGTTTTTTTTCCAACGACCTTGGCTCTGCAGGAATATTGCTTCTGTCTGATTTGAGCCCTGCAAAACATCTATGCTCGCTGTCTGTTGGTCGAGCGGTGAATACTCGATCTCGAGGAAAACTGTCACACGGTATACTTATCCCGGAGAAGCACCTGTGATAGTCAAAATATCGAGGTTTTAAAAGCCTTGATAAAGTCGCTTCCGTTGACCGTGAGCAATTGCAGAAGTTCATAGATGCTGAAAAAGTTTAGCGTTGGAACGTACACGTTGCGAAGGGTCGAGGCCACAGAAGACCGAATCGATCCAAATCAACAGATTTCCAAGAGCGGGTGCGAGTGGAAATATTCCCGATGACGTGCTGAAAAAATATGGTTCCTTTCCCAGAGTTGCAGTGTCATCCTTGCGCAGGGGCCATGCTAATCTTCTCTGTATCGTTCCAATTTTAACAGATGTTCAACAAGTGAACAATCCACATGGATTTTCAGCATATAAATATCTAGAATATTGATATTACTTCAGCTTATGGGTGCGAATAAAGTCGACTATTTATCGGAAGTTCGTACATCCATAGTACGGAAGTACGAAAGTACAAATCGAAAGTATGATACTTTCGTACAAAATAACGAAAGTACGAAGCTACGAACTGTACAGTGTACGTGTACAGCTGTAACGCGTTGTACACATAAATAAAGTATAAAGTCCGAAAACTGTCTTCCCGTCATGTATTCGTCACGCAAATGCAGGAACCTGTTGTCTAAAATCGCAAATGGCTGCTGTGCAAAGTTTCAGGTCAATCCAAGCTGCGGCGGCGCATGGGGAAGCGCGGACGAGAGGGGGCGCGTCTTACTGACGCTCATACGAATTTGGAATAAAAAAATCGCAAATTAATTTGGCGTTAATTTGGCCGATACGCGGCTGCCTGGGCGTCATACGATTTTCAATAGCGCAACTCGTCTATCAATAGACTAGGATACTATGCTGTTCGCGGGTCGCCCTTACGGGCACGTTTAAAGGCGCGCGCGTGGGCCGATTTGCCTTTCAAAATTTTCGCCCCTTGATTGTAAATCTCCAGTCAGCCTCGATGAAAAATAATCACCGATGAAAATGCGATGAAAATTTCCCCACCGGGAGGACGCGGTTTCAACGTTTTTTTTTCCCGACTAATTTGAAACTGGCAAGCGTGACCAAAATGGTAACGTTCGCCACTTTCCGTAAGGGCGACCCGCGAACAGCTAAGTAACAACTTACTTAGTTAGGGCTACAGTTCTACAGTAGCCCAATAGTTTCCGATTGCTGGCTTTGCGGCCGCAGCACTTGACCATCACTTGCGTCGCGCATAGACCTCATACCCGTGTGATTGCAAGGATGTTTACTGCAGTTTCAAGAATCGATACGCCTGCTCCCTTTTTTGGAGGCAGTCGCCTTGTTGCAAGGTTGGCCTGGCCCCTGATACAGTCTAATTTTATTCCTTCGTCAATCATCAGGGGCCACGCGGTTGACCACAGTTCACGCCCCCGCAAACTCTTTCTGCAGGCGCGCAGCCTCGTATACGACCGGTCGGCGTGTTGTACTAGTCCACGCCGTCACTAATGTATCAAGAAATCCGAACATGGGTAAGCTTAAGGCAGGATATCTCTTTCCCGAGATCAATCGCATAAAAAACGCGCACCTCGAGAAGAAACCCGACGCGGCCATAATCTCCCTCGGCATTGGCGACACGACGGAGCCCATACCAGCGCCTATTATTGATGGAATGATTTCATCTGTTAGCGGACTTGGAACACCGGCAGGTTATGCGAAGTACGGCGGCTATGGACCCGGCGAAGGACAGGCAGAGTTGCGAGAGAAGATCGCTTCGCGTTTTTATCCTGGAGGCGAGGTATCAGCAGATGAAATCTTTGTGTCTGACGGCTCCAAGTGCGACATCTCGCGGCTGCAAATGCTGTTTGGTTCAAACCGCAACGTTGCGGTACAAGATCCATCGTATCCGGCGTACGTGGATTCGTCCGTGATGAACGGTCACGCCACCAGCTTCGATGATATCACGAAGCAGTATGGAAACATCACGTACCTTTCATGCAACTCAAACAACAACTTCTTCCCGAATCTGGCCCATGCAAACGACTCTGAAATCATTTTTTTCTGCTCTCCAAACAACCCAACCGGCGCTGCCGCAACGCGCGAGCAGCTTACTGATCTAGTCGCGCATGCCAAAAAGAATGGTAGCATAATCATCTACGACGCAGCTTATGCAAGCTACATTGAAAATCCAGACTGCCCAAAGAGCATCTTCGAGATTCCTGGCGCGGACGAGTGTGCCATCGAGACGTGTTCATTCTCCAAATATGCCGGATTCACTGGACTTCGCTTAGGCTGGACAGTAGTTCCCGAAAATCTAAAGTTTGCAGATGGATTTTCCGTCAAGGCTGACTGGAATCGTCTGATGAACACAACCTTCAACGGCGCGTCGAATGTGGCGCAAGCTGGCGGACTTGCGTGCCTCTCTGACGAGGGCTGGAATGCTATGACCGAGCTAGTCGGCTTTTACAAGGAGAATGCCTCAATTTTGAAGAGAACATTTGAGGATATGGGATACACAACCTACGGCGGAACTAATGCGCCCTACGTGTGGGTAAGCTTCGATGGGCAGGACAGCTGGGAGGTTTTCACCGAGATTCTTGAAAAGTGTGACATAGTTGTCACCCCAGGCAGTGGTTTCGGTCCTGCAGGAGATGGATTTATCCGGGCCAGCGCGTTCGGTCATCGGGATAGTATCCTTGAGGCGACAGAGAGGCTCAAGAAGGCGTTCACCAAGTAAGCGTGAATCGACTTTTAGCTTTCCTCGGAGCTAAGTTTCACATGAACTTGATGGGGAGAAGGGAGTGGCCAGAAAAAGACGAATGAACTTAATAATCTCAATTGATACGATAATATGATATTAAATTACAATATTACGGATGAGAGGACCGTGGGTCGGATCTTTTACCGCCAATAATGGCCGGTACAATTAGTCCAACCTCGTCCAGTCGCCCTCTTGTATAACCCGAAAAAAAGGAAAAGGACCAACTTCTGGCTCTCCGAGGCGACCTGTAACAGTCTATTGTAGCTCACAGGCAGGGACCATCCGAGCGCCAGCAGAGGATAAAACAAAAATGATCATACATGTTCATCACCGATTTGTTGTGCCGGACCATATTTACTGAGTGAGGTGAACCCTTCAATCTTTTTTTATTTTTAGTGGTTGCCTGATCGGACCCGCCCGTCCTGTGCTGCCTTTTTTCCTTGCTTTGAAGCAAGGTCGCGTACTCGCGTCAGCAAATCCGCGGGAATCTCACGCTTCTTATCACCAGCATTTTTTAAGGGTTGATGTGGCAGCATGGCGATGCGAAGAAGATTGCGCCACTTATCCTTGAGGTCGACTGCGGTTCGATGCTCAATGGCTTGGTATCCAAGTTTCTTTATGTCCGCCCACTTACCTCCACCACACTTTGCGACACCGTCGACTAGTGCCACCGCCTCCTCCAACGCCCAAGGGTTGTGATGCTTGCTTCTTCTTCCATTAGCTATAACGTGTCCACGGCGAACGCTGTCCGATGTTTTGCGCGCTGTCAAAAGCTTGCGTTCCGGTACTTGGTGGACGTTTTTGCGGCTCATCACAGGCTGCTCACTTGCCAAGTGGTGGTCACTTGACTCGCGAAGCTGACACTTCTTGTACTTTTTGCCAACTGCCGATCCACCAGTCTTGGCCGTCCCTCCCTCGCCACTGTGCGAATCGGTTTCTCGCCCACGTTTCAAGCGCTGATTATTGCCATTCATCTTGGCATGGTGAGACCCAGTGTTCTGCAGTGTGACAGCCACCGGAGAATGCTCTCTGAGATTCACAACCAACTTTTTTGTGCCAGTAGTCATACTCACTGCCTGTTTCCTTCCAGTACTACCAGAATGCTTTGCAAACATGACATCCCATCCATTGTCGGAGAATTTGTTATGATGTGTAGCAGCTATTTCTTCGGAGCCAGTGTAATCTTCTAGGTCGCTGCCAGTCCCATTCCCCGAGTTGTCACCTGCAGACAAGTCAATTTCACTACCATGATTATTGCTGAAGTGCAAACTCGCGAGCCGTTTGAGCAGCCATTGTCTGTTGTTCGAAGAGGCCTCCTTGCCAAACACCTGATGATACCGCTGTCTGAGAGAAGTGATGGAACTATCCGAGCTGTCTGTGGGGTGCCAGTTGTCTGATAGGCACTGCTCTCGGTCGTCCCAACCCCTGCTGTTCAGGTCAAACTGCTGTGACAAAACTTGTGCCTCTCGTCTTTGCCTGGCGAATTGCGCCCGTCCCAGTATCATAGCTTTACGCTGTAGCTCTGTAGGTCGTCTTGTCATTTTGTACGATGACTGGGCGCGAGGTGCAGGTGTCGGCGGAAGCAGGATGTGGGTGCCTTCAGAATCCATAAGGCCAACAGAACCGTCTGCTTGCAGTGCTCCAGGGGCAAAATCAATTAAGAGATCGGCGTCGTCGTCATCGTCTTCGGCGATGGAATCGCGGTGTACGATAGGATCGAAATAACCTGCACGTTTCACGAGGGAAATATCAGGAAGAAATTCAAACTGTTTACAAGTATTCGTATAAATCGAATGGCCAAGAGAGGGACACAACAATTCGTTGTCCAAAGTCAACATATCATTACCTTCTCGCGTCTCGTAGGCCTCTTTCCGCGCCGAGCTCTCAAAATCGAAAGAAGTTTCCTGGTTGCAGATCGAAAACGGATGATTAGCTCTTTGAGTGATTTAATGGCCACTTCACCTCCGTGCAAGTGTTCAGGAAGAGAAGAATTTCAGTGCTCTACCTGAGTGTCAGAGTAGACGACCTTTTCGTCGCCTGTGTTTGTGGCGGTATGTACTTCGCTGCCCGGAATTTCGATCGAATGG
>JACLAB010016310.1_pt1 | contig 16285 bp, 30 predicted proteins | sample 8027921 | NCBI WGS metagenome assembly JACLAB01 (sample SAMN15725117, study PRJNA655200) | protist metagenome | isolation source: fluorescence activated cell sorting (FACS) single amplified genomes of... | place: USA: West Boothbay Harbor, Gulf of Maine | collected 2000-07-19 | reverse complement strand
ATTGAAAAATCTTGAGCAGGAATATTCATATACTGTCCATAAAGTGCATGATACTCTAAATCTTCTATAGATTTTTCTACAACATCAGGCTTATTAGAAGCAAGTACAGTATACTGCCCGGGATGCACAGATAACCGTACAGAGTGTCTCCGTGCTGCTTCTCCAGCACGTGCCAGGATAGTCTTAATCTCCTCACGAATCTCATCATACCATTCACGAGTGAAGTCCAAAGTGTAGCAAGGAAATAGCTCAGAAGAGATTCTGAAGCTACGTAAATGAATTGGCTGCGTTGGGAAATATGTTGTAAGTATGTCCTCAAGTTTTCGACAATTACTAAGAGCTTTAGATTGTACTCTATCTTTGCCTCCTTCTTTAAGAGCGTATGTTTTTGTAGTAGTTCCAAGGTTGTACCTTTTTGCTAAAGTTTTATCGTGAAACTGACAACATTGAGAGATGCGCCAATCGGTTTGTGATTGATTGAAATATTCCATAGATTCTCCATTGATTTTCTATATCATAAACTATCACAAACCGACAGGCAACAAGTAGTTATTTTTTCTTTAGTGCATCAGCCCCAAAGAACGCGGATACTAAAGCAGCAATAGCAACAAAGTATGTAGGAGCAATATCTCCTATAATTGTAGCTGCTTTGTCTAGGCCTAAATAAGAAGTGCCTAAAATAGCAAAAGGATAAAGTAGCATTCCCATTAGAGCAAACCAAGTCATTTTACGCATAGCATCACGCTGCGCGTCTTGATCTTCCATTTCTTTACGTTTAAACTCTAAATACATGGCGTGTTCTTCGTCAGAAACTCTGCCATCACCGTTTGAGTCGGCTGGGTGATACTTAGTTTCTTCACTCATTATTTACTCGCTTTAGGTACTGCTTTGACTGGTGCATCAGCTTTAGGTGCTGCTTTAGGTGCAGCTTTTGCTACAGGAGCTGGTGCTGCTTTGACTGGTACAATTTTTTCTGCTGGGGCACCAGGGTTAGCACACATATCTTCTCCAGCCATGATTCCGTCAATCTCAGATAAACCATATCCGTGCTTCATAAGATATTTACGGGCTTCCGCGTCTGACATTCCTTTAATTTCTTCCATAGTTTTTCTCCTATTATCCGTCTTGATAATTTCCAACATCAGTTGTTGGTTTTGTAGACGATTTTTCTAATTGATTAATACGAGCTTCTAGCTCATCTATCTTTTTAGTAACATGGGGGTATTTTTTTCTCCACGCATCAGTTGGTTGTTCCAACCAAGCCCAACCATACCGAGCTACAAGAAAATCTAAAAACTGATCTAGTTTAGCATAACACCATAAACCCGCTCTTGTATCTTTAAAGTAAGCAAGAAAAGCTGCACCTGCTAGTGAGCCCCCAATACCAGTATAGATCCATAAAGTATCTGAAAATAATTTATCAATCATAGTTGTTACCAGAATTTGATTGCTTTGTAAACGGCTGAGGCACCATCAGAAATAACATCACCCGCAGTATCAAGAGCGTCACCAGCATGGTCCCAAGCGTCTTTACTAACCTCAACAAGTTTATTTCCAGTGCATTCATAAAGAGCAGGATCATATACCTGACCACTACATTTTGTTGGTTCAGCTGCAAATGCTGAGGTAGATGCTACGAGCATCATAATCATTAATAATTTTTTCATTTGTTACACCAACTTTCTTTTGTGCCGCCATCATAGAATCTAGCTAGTCCGGCGTCTATTAGTTTTTTAGAGTAGAGTTCTTCGTCTAAGTACACGTCAGCTAACACGCGTCCTCCGTACTTATCCCATTTAAGATTCTCTAGTCTAATAGTTTTAGCTGATTTAAAAAGCTCATTAGCAAGCTCTCTGCCTTTGAGAGCTAATTCTTTTTCTTCCTTACACTCACCTTTAATCTCAGGAGTATCAATGCCTAAGATGCGGATGCTCATTTTTTGAAGAGGATCTGGAAATGTTTTAGCAGTGATGTAGCAAGTATCACCATCGTAACACAATCTGTCACGAAACTCTCTCATCTCAAACCACGAATCTGCTACAGCAGGAAATGTAAAAAAGATCAAAGGTACAATATATTTAATCATAGTAAATTCCTCTTATTTATAAACTTGTGTTGTAGAAGGGTCGATAAAAACAGGCTTACATATAGCTCTATAGTCTCTTTGTTTACTCATTCTTGTAGCAAAATACAAACATCTATCTATATCGTAAAAAGGCATACTTGATCCCTTTAACTCAGCTCCTTGAAAAAATACAACTAACATAAACACGGGTATCATAATAAAGAAGAATCCTGAGTAATCTTAGTTTTTAAGTTTAGTACTCTATGTTTAATATTTTCGTTTTTAAAATCTAAACTGTTTTTTTCTATCTTAATATACGCATTAACTTTATCATACAGTAAAGCATTAAAAATAATTACGGTAATTAAAAATAATAATGCTATTAAAAATATTATTAAAAAAGTAAGCTGCATAAAATCTCTCTTATAATACTACAGCAAATAAGAATATAAATAAACTGATTGCTGCGCCTACTACACAAGCAATTATACCAAACTGCTTTAAAGCCTCTTCAAACTCTTTTGCTTCTTCACGTTTTCTACGCTTGGCAGCAGCAACAGCCTCACGCTCCTCTTGTATTCTTTTAGCTCTTAAATCAACAATAGACTGCCACGTATCTGGACCAAATCGCATATTGATTAAATTTTTCATTTCTTGCATCTTTTCTTGTGCAAGTTTAGCGTCAATTACTTCTTGAGCTACTGATTTGATGCCGAATTGATCTCCAATTCCAACACTAGCCTTTTTACTTCTTTTTCTTTCAATTTCTTCCTGACCACGAAAGAGGCCGTCAACAGCACCCGCAATTTCACCAATGTCTTTAGCTGTATCAATGTTAGATTTAATGAAGTCAACACTTGCCTTGACAAGCGATATTCCGGCCATAATCTCTGCTATTGGCATATAAATCTACCTTTCTAGTGCATAAAGCACCAAGAACCCCACTCGCATACGCGGTAAGTAGACATTATATTAACAATTTAGCTACATAGGGAGGGGGATTCCTATATACCTAATTGTATCATGTATAGTAGATATGGCAAAATAAAATTTGTTATATACAACGGGAAGAAAAAAAGAATACTTAAAGAGAGGGTATTTTTAATCTAATGTGTTTCTATCTCCAGGACCTCCGGGTGCTTGAGTACACTGTTGAGTTCTGGGACATTGAAAATATTTATCCATTGACACTGTGAGATCTAAATGTCCTGTAGCTCCTCGTTCGTATATACACATACGTTCGTCAGTTTCAGGATCTATATATTGTCGTTTGAGTCTACAAGAAATTGTATTGGAAGTGGTAGGAGGTACTGCTTTCCGACGGCACTCCATAGGTTCAAGTCCTAATATTTTTTGAGGCCATCGTAAAGGATCTGTATTCCACAGAGTACAGTGGGTTTTATCTTCATCGCCTGTATACATTCTACCTTCCGCACTAGCTGTGACCGGAGTAAAAAGTAAAAATAGACTAATTAAAATAGCCACTATTTTACTGGAGCCTTAGTTCCAAACTTTCTTTCATATGATGGATCATTTGCATAGGCATCTGCCCACCTATTTTCAGTGAATGTTGCAAAGTCAGTTAGATCTTCGATATCAGAATAGTTTTCACCAATCCACTTATCATGATCTGATAACACCTTTTTCATGTCAGCAATATCACGAGCCATATTAATTTCATCTTCTAAAGCCATTTTACTAGTAAGTTCACTTACTTGACCCTTAAGTGTTTCAATTGTCTGTGCTTGTTGTGCTGTCCACCAAACAAAAGCGCTGACCTGCATAACGATTGCGACAACAACACCAATTCCAAATTTCATATTCATTTAATCATCCTTACAATTGCATCCGCTATTTTTAGCACCTACAAATCCTGCTACTACGCCAACAATGCCTGTGATACTCATCTGTAATAGTTCTACAATATTTTGATCTAATTCAGTATCATGTTCTGCTGCCATCATAAACTCGTCTACTACAATAAGTCCTAGCAAGCCCATTAACCCTACTGCTAGTATTAAAACTATAATACCTTTAATATCTATTTTCATTTCCAATATCTCCTGTTAATATCTCTGTACTTCTGAATATATTCGTTTACTGCTTTATTTACTGGTTTTTTTACTATTTCAGAAACTCTCTCACTTAAAAGAGGGTCAAAGTGTAAATCTTTAAAATTTATAATATAATCTGCTTTAGAAAAATCTGCCTTCTTATTCCAATTGTCTAAAAAGTCTTTTGAGCCTTTATTTGGATCTATATGTAATCCAATCATAGCCCACCTATCTTTTAATATTTGTTTAGTTACTTCACAAGTAGTCCACTTTTCAAAAGGAGCCCAATTAAAGTCTTTTATGTGATTATATTCATCTTCGTTAAGCTTATTAATTAAAACCTTAGATACAAACATATCTGCTATAATTTCATAATCTTCTGGCATACTTTTGATAAATACAGTAGTAAAATTATCAGGCTGTAAATATGGACTATGGGTATTAAAGTTTTGAAATACAGAGTGTGTTTTTAATTTAGTGGCAACTGTTTTTCCAACATCACTTAAATCAAATTCTTGTGGATGAGCGTCTCCAGTAGTACTTACACTAGGTAAATTTAAAAAATATTCTGGATTTGTATAGAATTTAAAACAATTTGTTAAAAAACTGCCACAAGCTCCTCTTGGAAAGTGAACTCTGATATTATTTGGATCTCTTGTCTTAGTCATTTAAAATTTCGATTATATTATTATCGTCATCTAGTTTTATCTTTAACTTCTTACAGGCATATCTTGTAGACCTATTTGTTGCAGTTAATTGTCGTGACGCCATTCGTTTTGCTTTCAGACACTCAGACATACCATCTCTGACAGTATATTCTTTAAGCTCTGATCCGTTCATAAACAGTAGTAAAACAAACTCTACCGTAATCATTTACTATATCCGTTCTGCCTTAATTTTTCTATATTATCTTCTAAATTCATAATTCTTTTCTCATAAAACTCAAGTGTCAGTTTTTGTTGTTGATCAAAGGGTGCTTTACCTTCTTCAATCTCCTTTGTTAACTTGTCCAATTCACTTGCAAGATGTTCAATCATCATGAACTGTTCATTATCTGCTGGTAGACTTCCCATCTCACCACGAGGCCATTTGATTCTAAACTCAGTGTTCATTTCAAGATCTGCTATCATCATAGTCTGCTGAGTTTCTATTTGGTTTAGTCTTTCTACAATACCAAAATACGCCCACGTCGCAACGGAAGCACCTGCAATGAGACTTATCATATTACGTAGAGGTAAAGATACCTCTGTACTATCACTTAACTTTGCCATCTTTTTCCTCTACAACAGCCTCTTCATAATATACAATGATATCTGTTTGTTGATTTAAAAATCGTTTTAGCTCTGCTACATTTAAAGCTAAATTTTCATAATCTTTCATACTAAGAGCAACAAACGCAACAGTGCCATGAATTTCCTCAAACTCTTTTAAGAAATCATCGACATTTTCTGAGTTTACAACATAAACTTTTGTGTCAGTTAGCTGGACTGGCTTCGGTCTGGCTACTAGTGGTATCTGTACTTTCTGTACCTGAGTTACCACTTGAACTTCCTTCTCTGGTCTGCTGCAACCATTTAGGAAGAGCATACTCAGAAGTATCACCAGAGTCGCGCATAATGTCCCGCCATACGTTGGCAGTCGCACCATTCATTTTACCTTCTAATTTAGAAGCATCTTTGATGGCATCTTGAACCAAATCTAATTGTTGAAGTTTGTTTCTTAGATCATCACCATATGCTTCTGATTTTTGTAGGGATTTTTGAAGTTCTTTATTAAGTTCTCCTACTTTAGCCATCTCACTTTTAACTAAGTCAAGACTAGACTCGGCTGTGTTAACAGCGACTTCTAGTTTAGCGTTATTTTCTCGGAGAGTAGCAATACGAGCTTGAGTGTCGTTGTAGTACCAATAAAATACACCCGACAAACAAGCTATTAACATACCCGCTACTACAGCTATTTTAATACCCATAGCATTATTGTAACAAATATGTAATGATTAGCAAATGATTTTAACCAAAAGGTTTGATATGACAGAAATTTGGCACCGTCATTTTTTTGACAGTGCCAAAGATAAGTTTTTTGACTATAAACCGCTAGGAACGATCACATAATGAATAGATAAGACTACGCCAACAGAAGCAGCAAGTCCAACCATCATTTTTAAAAAGTCTTTTCCTATTAGTGGAAATACAACTTTAAACTTTTCCTTGCCTGTCATAGTTGCCATAGCAAGTTCACGTCCACATAATAGTCCAACGAATACCCAAGTTGTTGACATAGGTATATCGTTAAGCTCTTTAAAGAAGAATAAGATAACCCAATATACAGCATCAATAATTGTAGCAGAACGAACATAACGGGTATTATGCTTCTCTAAAACAATATTTTGAATCTTACCCCCACCTTCTCTAAACATGAACCAAAGCCCGCCTACAAAGATAGCAGAAATTGCAAACATCATGTCAGCAGGAATCTGTCTTGGTAAAAACACTGCAATATTTGCGATATCATGAGATAACCAAGTCCACCATAAAAAGCCAGTAGTAATCCACTGTCCTATTCTCCACCAGCGTTTATGTTCTTCTTTAACTGGTTTAGATTCGTCTAAAATTTTAGTTACACCGATCCATATAGCATAGGCAGCAACAGCAGCTACAGCATATCCCATCATAGATTTCATCAACATTTTTTCTAGTACAAAAGTAGAAGCAAATGCTGAAAGTACTAAAAATGAGGTGCTTACAGGTACACCGATTCGCGTTAGTAATAGTAGAAGTCCAGGGGCTAACGCGTGATACCACTGAATTTCTTGGAAGGGAATTTTATTCAGTCTTCCATAGGAGATGTCTCCCCCGTAGGTAAACCATCCGTACCATAATGCCCATAACAAAACAGACGAAGCAGCAAGCCACATCGTCCTCCAATGAAATCGTTCGTTGTTAGAAGCAATCCAAGTACCGAGAGTTTGTACTGAATCATTTGCTATAACTGAATACGCAGCAAATAAAAAACCAACACCCATCCAAAGAGTTAAAAGTTCCATTTTAATTTCTCCTTAGAAAAGTAATAAGAGGCCACTAGGCTTCTTATTTTCATTATAGTACAAAATTGTTACAGTTTTGTGAAATTTAAAAATAAAAATTGGCTGTGGAGGATGGAGTCGAACCAATGAGCAAGTTAAATTAGTAAGATTGTGCTAATCTCCACATCAAATAAGCTTTACTTTCAATGGGGTCGTATTTTGCATCCTCGGCACGCAGGTTACTTACAATAGTTCCAGGAGTCGGATCGACAAAATGTGGCATACTGTAGCGTGTTTGATCAATGTGTGTATTTACAACTCTATGTTTAGTAGATACAAAATAATCATTAGTCCAACGTTGTAGTAAGTCACCAATGTTGACTACGACACCGTTTTCTGCATAGGGCACAGGATGCCAGACACCTCCTAAATCCTGTACTTGAAGCCCCGGCACATCATTAATCTGCCATAACAAGGTGATGGTGCCGTAGTCGCTGTGTTCACCAATACGCATTTGCTTGTCCTCTAGTGGACCAGTGTACGCAGGGTAGTGAATTACTCTTGTTGTATTATATGGATTTTGATGAGCATCTACCAACGTAGTGCCCGAGTCTAGGATAGTATCAAATTTCTCAAGTATACGCAGAGTTAAATCATCTGCAATATGAATAGTTTCTAATCCTGTTGTACGCAGATCAACTTCTGTAGGCCAAAGTGCTTCAGGCATACGAGTATTATTGTAATTAAAACTTTCTTTCATGTCTTTAGGAGCAGTTGGGTCTACATTTTCTGCGCCCATAACACTGTATCCTAAATTATTTTCTGCTTGATAAGAGTACTTCTTTTTTGTATCTAAGTCTAATTCAAAAAATTGCTTCATATAGTCAAACCAGTAACACATGGTTTGTTGATCTTTAGAATTTAGTGTATTAGTAAAAACAGCGAAGCCCACAGTTGTGTAGGCTTCGCGAATCTCTTCCAGTACTGTGTTTGATTGGAAATCAATTACTGGAATCATAGTTTATTGTCCTGGTACTTTAGCATTAATACCTTCGACATAATACATCATAGTATTCAAATGCACATCGTCCGCAATTTCACTTGCTTTAAGTTGAATCTTACCAGTATTATCTTTTAGCGGACCGGTGAATGCAAAGTACTTGCCGTCTTTGATTGCTTGTTTAATCTCAGCAGCTTTCATCTCAACATTACTAGGCATATTAGTAAATGGTGCCATTTGAACACTATCATCGTTCATATGACCAAAGTAGTCACCTGTTTTCCAAGTACCACTCATTACTTCACCAACACGCTTTACATAGTAAGGACCCCAGTTGTCAATAGTTGCAGTCAACTGTGCTTTGGGAGCAAACTTGATCTGATCACTTGCTTGACCAAAACCCAACTTGCCTTCTGCTTGTGCAGCCTGTAATGGAGCAGGTGAGTCAGTATGTTGTGCAACCATATCACAGCCTTCAGCCATCATAACCTTAGCGGCTTGTGACTCTTTGCCTGGATCATACCAAGTGTTTGCCCAAGTAATCATGATTTCTACGTCTGGATTCATTTTCTTTGCGCCCAAGTAGTATGTGTTAATCTCACGAATAACTTCTGGGATCGGGAAAGCAGCAACATAACAAATCTTGTTTGTCTTTGTCATCATGCCTGCAATAATACCCTGCACATGTCTTGCTTGATATAGACGCAAGCCATATGTTGCCATGTTTTCACTTTGCTTGTAGCCAGTTGCGTGTTCAAACTTTACGTTTGGAAACTCTTTAGCAACTTTTGCCATTGACTGCATGTAGCCAAAACTGGTTGCAAAGATAATGTCTGCTCCGCCTTTTGCCATTTGACGCATTATACGCTCGGCATCTGGACCTTCTGGCACACTTTCAACAAAAGTTGTTTCAACTTTGTCGCCGTATGCTTCTTCTACTTGTTGACGACCAATGTCATGACGATACGTCCAACCATGATCACCAATTGGTCCGACATATACAAAACCCACTTTTACAGGGTCAGCTGCAAAAGCAAACGAGGACATAAGTCCAAGAAACATACTGAGAACAACAGTATGAAATAGTTTTTCAAAATAACGCATTTTATTTCCTTTATTAAGCTAGTGCTCTGACCCGCGTTACAAGGCGGTCAGCACGATTAGTTACTTGTCGATACCAACGAGAATCGACCATTTCATCAGCGGCACGATTCCAATCACGTGCATCAACACCTGACTTCATACCTTTGAATTTAGATAGGCGTGGACGCCCCATATTAAACATCATATTAGCTATGACCCGTTTAGCTTCTTCTGGCAAATCGTTAAAGTCTGGGTATAGCTTGTTGCAATCTGACAAGACTGTTTCGATATCTGATTCGAAGGCTTCAACGACTCTATCGTTATCGACTGGCGTTCCGACGGGTAACCCGCTTTCCGGATCGTCGTCCCTGACCAAATGACCAATACCAAAAGTAGGCAGGCCGAGATGATCGAGATATATTTCATGTACTTCACCTTCATCAGCCGCAATTTCCTCTCTTAATTTTTCAATATTCATATGTGTTCCTTTCTATTGTTTTAAAATTGTTTTTTCTATCTAAGAACTTATACTCTAACTTTTCTAGGTTAAAAACTTCTAATTCTTTGAATATATGTTCTGGTTCAAAATCTTTACAACTATAAATATCAAGTTGTATTACTGCAGGAATAGCCTCGTCCCAACTATGAAACGCTATATGACTGGTTTCAATAATAACTATACCTGTTAAGCCTCTATTACCAACCTTATCAGAATAAGCAACAATTGGTCCTTTTAAAAGCTTCATATCTATTTTAGAAACTAAAGAAGTAAGCCACATAGAACACCAAGAAGTACTAGTAGGAGGGTTTAAAACCTCAGCCCTCACAAGTAAGTGCTTATGTACAAGATCAGTCATATCCTTTTTTCTCGTGAAGTTTACGCATATAGTAGTCTAAACGATCCTCGTCCATTACTTTTCTCTGACGTTCTGTTTTTTTAAGTTCCTGTTTGTCAAGCACAGTAACTTTTTGTGTCCAGTTATCTCTTTTTATAGGAATAACCTGACAGATTGGTGTACCTGCAGGAATAATAACAGGTTTACCTCCTAGCTCTAAATCGGTATGTAAAAAAGGAATATTTACAACATTGTTGTACACATCAGAATCTACTAATCCTGTAAGAGGAATAATAGGAGATTCTAAACGATTTAAACAAGGGAGATATAGGACAGAGTAGTCTTTTGGTGTCTCAATGATCCAAGGGTTCATATATTTAAGAATAGTCATATTCTCAAAAGCTGAACCTTTTACTTGAGATGAGGGGTGAGACTCGATTGGTTTCCATTTTTCAATCAACATTTGATGATGATCATCAATAAAAGGAAGGTGAATAGTGCCGTCAGGAGTGAGTTGAATTATAATATCCATATGAGCAAGCATGGTATAACCAGCAGTCATAGCATCTAAAAAAGGCATACAGCGCTTTACAGAAGATATCGTGCCTAACCTATCATCTTCGACTTTTGGGGTGATATTTTTAAACCACGTTGGAACTACCTTTTTGGAAGGTACGGGGGGTAATACAATTTGATCAGGAAAATCATGTATTAAATGGAATTTAATTGTTTTATTTGTGGGCATTGCCTACCTATGTGTTTGGGTTAGTGAAGGATGACGGAACATGTTCCATTGAATCTACAATTTTACCACAATCACACACGTCACAGGAACAAGATTCACAATCTGGTGCGTAGCAATGGCAGGAGTGACCGCAACTTTTACAAGTTTTTTTGTCTACACCCATTCTTCTGTAATCCCTAAGTCTGAAATTGAACAATTATTCTTATTATCTAAAACCCAAGAAAGTTCTTGAATTATTCTGGTATACCACATTTTATCGTGTTGATTGTGCGCCCTTTCACGGTCTTCTACAAGCTGTGCAATTCTAGCATTAATGTAGTCATCTGAAGAATATTTAACTACTCGTCTCATGCTGCTACACTAACTTCTTTAATCGTTGATAAAGGATTCATTGGACTTACGCCCAACATATTTCCCCATGCTTCGTAATAGTGTCTCATTCCAACTTCATCATGAATTGTAGAATTTTCATGTCTACCGTGTAAAATGTTTCTCGATTCGGTACCTTCTCTCATGGTCGTACCTTGACCCGCAACGCCGATAAGATCTTCATGTAGATTGCGACCGAATGGACCCCAAATAGAATTATGGTGTTTTATTCTTGTTTGTCTTTCTTCTGGCGTATCTTTCTTAAGACCGTAGCCTCTAAACTCAATAAGTACTTTATTTGGCCCAAGAGGTGTTACCGAGTCTGAACGATATGCGGAACCACGTAAGTTGAAGTTAAATCCAGGGAATAAATCAACCATATACCATTGATTTGGTGGAAGATTAGGAAAACTAAGATCTCCTCTATCTTCAAACCCGTCATACTCTTCATAGTTAACAGTAAAGCTGCTAACATTAACATGCCCATTTTCAAAAGGAATGTTCTTTCTAGCAAAGTATTCATCATTAAACCCTGATACACGATTAAAATAGTGCATAAAGTCATGATAGAATTCACTGTTGGTATCATGCCATAGTTTGTAGTTGGTATCTATTACCGCTTTGTGATAATGAAACACTTCCATTTCTTCTGTATCAATAGCATCTGCAATACAATCAAATGCTCCTGCTGTCCACTGATCTACGCTACAGTCTGGACTAGGATCTAGTGTTACCCACACCATACCACCATGATAAACTTCACAGTATAGTTCTTTACCAGCAGCTTCGTTGCTGCTCATATTGCCTGCTACTCTATGGATGTTTTCTCCAAGATATGCTTTAACACCTTTGCCTGTATTCCAAGCAACTACACGTTGTCCCGCAATTTGAGTTGTACGGAAGTCACCTTGCTGGTACATCTCTGAAATGTGACACATAGGAACCCACACCTTTGAAAATATTTCTTCCTGTTCACGTAAGTAGATTTCATGATTGTTATAACACTCACTACTAATATATTCTACTTTTGGAGTTTTAGTCCAGTTACTATGATTACGTGGTGGCATTAACTATCCTTTCCTATATTTCTGACTTTTTGGAGGCGACTTTTTAGATCCTGAAGGTCCGGCCCAATAGACTTTATCAGCCCAGTAAGCCGCTGACATTTTTCCTTTGGCGATGTTGCGACCGTGCCTTGCTTTAAATGATCTACGTGCCTCTGGAGAATAGTTGTGGCCCATAGAAGAGTCTCCAAAGTGTATAAGTCGCACCTTGTCACCGTCTTTGGCGAGTACCATGCCCTTCTTGCCTTCTCTGTTTGATCGTCTTGGTTTATTGAATCCATCAAATTTTGTTCCTCTGTAATCAATTTTACCACTAGGTAATCTCTTCACTCCTGGGTATTTTGCCATCGTATCTATCCTTAATATCGTTTACAATCTGCCACTGCCTGTGGGTTAATTGTGGGTATTTGTTTTGTGCTAACATACACCCAAGTATAAAGTCTTTTTCAGCATCCGTCAAAGCTTGTTTATCAAAAAAATCCTTCAAAGGCTTTCTTATTCTTCGTGTACTAGAAGTCAATGTCTTTACCTTTACTTTCCCAAGTTTTATAACGAGTAGGTTCAGGACCTTTTGGGCCGTTATCTTCGAAAGGGTGTGGTTCTGATAAAACAGAATCACCAGTATCACTAGGGATATCATATATAAAAGGATCAAGTTCCATCAATTGTTTTTTCTTACTCTGAAATTCTCGCTCGAATTTCCAATCCTCATATTTATTGAGTAGCCAACTTATCATATTGTAGTCTCCTATTTTTTAGTAGAGGTAAAAAGGGTACAGCATCTTGTTCAAAAATAACAGGGTCTGCTCCATCAATAGTCATGACAATTGCTATGTTTCTAATTCCTGTTCCGTACATCTCATTATGTGCTACAGCATATGCACATCCTTGAATATAATAGTCTGTAATTTGTTTAGTAGACTTTTTCTTTTTTGATGTTTTGAAATCAATAATAGTAGGCTTGCCTTTCCAAATACCTACCATGTCACAACGTCCAGCATAACAATACTTATTTGACCATAGCACTTGTTCTTGACCCCAGATCTCTTCAATACCTCGCTCAGTCGCCCTAATTAAATCACGACTCATCTGTCTGACGTCTAATCTCTCTTGACTTAATTCTTGCCAAACGTCTTCCCCGTTGAAATGCTTTTCTGCATATTCGTGAACTAAAGTGCCTCGATCTGTAGCTTCTTTGGAAACTCGTCGAGCTTCTTCCTCTCCTACTCTCTCTATCCATTTTTGCAACCAAGTGTTATCTGAAGTTTTTCCAAGTATAGTAGTAATTGACGGATATGATCCGTCAGGTGTGTGATAAGTACGTCCAGTAGGTAGTGTATCAGTATCTACCTCAGTCGTGTAGTTGTACTTCCCTTTTAAAATCGTCCACGGTGTTGACAATAGGTTTTCCTTTCGCATTCAAGCTAGTATTAATTAAAATGGGATACCCATATTGCCTAGTTTTTTCTAATACTTTCCAAAGATACGCATTAGAAGAGCCAGTAACAGTTTGAAGACGGGCAGTATTATCATGAGTTTTAAAGTTACCGCTAGTAATGTCAGCAACAAATAACATTTCTTTAGAATGTTGATAAACTTTAAAATAATTATCAGCTTCTTCAATCTGACAAACAGGTGCATAAGGTCTCCAATAATCGGTATCTCTCATTTTTATACGATTTAATTTTTTAATGTTATCATCAGTGGGAGCACATAGCAAAGATCTATTTCCAAGAGCACGAGGACCGAACTCCGCACGTCCCTGTATTACAGGAACAATCTCACCCTTAATAATTCGATCTGCACATTCATCCGCTGTAATATCATTGGAAGAGGAAACACCTAAATAAGCGTTTTCCCAAAGAGGTCGAGTAATAAGAGCAGCAGCTCCTAACGCACACCCCGCGTCGCCAGCTGCTGGTTGGATAGCTATATGTTTAAAACCAGAATTTTTCAAAAGATAAGTATTAGCAACACAATTTAAAGCAACACCTCCAGCGTATGCTAGATTAGTTAACCCAGTTTCTTTTTGAAGCCATGTTGTAAGAGAGAGTAGTATATTTTGAGTAACTTGTTGTACAGAAGCTGCGATATCCCAATCTAGAGTACCGGTACCTACTCCGCGTTCTAAATTATGTAAAAAAGTATAGTCGCCGTCAGCGTTATAGTCTACAACTTTTTGGTTTATCCAAGATGTCCATTTAGGTTTTCCATAAGCAGCAGCGCTCATCACCTTGCATTCGTCGCTTAGAGGTACAAATCCCAACAAACGAGTAGCACTAGAATAAAATAAACCAATAGAGTTTGGATAACGAAATCTTTTGATCCATTCGATTTGACCATTTTTATAAACTCCTAACGAAGTTGAATAACGGTTGCCTACTGTATCTACAACCATTATAGCACACTCTGTCCAATCAGTAGTTAAAATAGAACTCATAGCATGAGCTTCATGGTGGTCTACTAATACAGGGCGAGCTCCTGTTAACTGTTTAATATCTGTTTTAAATTGATTAAATGTAGTTTCTTCATAAAAAGCCGCAAATTCCCAGTCATCATATTGATCACGTAACCAACGAATAGTATTTTTTGGGAAAGACTTATCAAACTTTTTACGAGTAAAACGCTCTTCATGTGCAGCACCTTGAATAAAACCATTATTTAAAGATGCAGCCGCACTATCGTGATGATAAGAGCTCACTCCTAAAATCTTCATTAAAATACCTTTTGGCTAGAGTTGTATATTCTGACGAATTAATAGTATTATACTTCATTACTGAAACAAAGTCAACAAAAGTCCATCGGTCGTTATCAACGGTGGGTTGTATTCTATGAGCCATAAAACAAGGAAAAGTAATTGTCTTTCCTGGCTCAGGGTACACTGTAGCTATTATTGATTTTGGTGTTGGATAATCAAAATCTTCGTTTAAATCGCCTTGTGGGTTAAAATCTCCTAATTCAAGAGGTTTACCTTCTGTAAGATATATAATCTGTGTCCAATAGCGGTTTGGACGAGGATTTTCTAAGTGCCTGTTTAAAAAAGAAAAAGAATCTGAGTGCCAACCATAAGTATCACCTGCCGATAAAAGTATAGCGGTCTTACCATTGATTCTACAGATTCTTCGTTTTTGGTGATCATCATCATAAAAAGAGTTAGCCTCTATGTGTTTCAATAGAGGCTTTACTGATTTTTTTACAAGGTCATTAGTACTTACAAAAATACAATCTTGCCAATCTGGGTGAATAAAGTCAAGAACAGATATCAACCCACTCCTTGATTTCGTCCCACTTTTGTTCTTCTTCATCAAGGCTTTGCTTGCGAATGATAGTAGCTACTTTAGTAATAGTAGCAACAGGGATTGAGTATTCAGATTTAATATCTTTTTTAAGTTCAGCAATTGATTCACGAATTGAGTCCATTTGAACCATCAAATCAACAATGCGGCTGATTTCTTTTTTTACTTCAGATTTAAGTGCGTATTCCATATTTTCCTCTATGTTAGTTCTGTTATAGTGTAAAACTTCATAACTTCGTTAGTCAGACTTTTTGCTATGTTATCAATGTCTTTAGATGGGCATTCAACTTCATATATCTCACCTATTTTTACATTCTTAACTTCGCTGAATCCTAGTGTTTGTAAACTGTTTGTCACTGCTTTACCAGCATTGTCTAGTATGCCAGGATTGTAGTGTGTTGTGATTCTATATTTCATATTTTACTTTAGGTTGTTGTGTTGGAAGAATAAACCTTAAAAGATTCTCTCATCTTTTCTGGTTTACGGCGAACTAGGCGTTGTTCTTGAAGGTTAGACAAAGCTTCATTAAACATTTTCATAGATAAGTCTGAGGATTGTGATGTACTTTGTATAAGTAATTTTTGATGAATAAGATTTAATGCTGTCACAAGATTTGCAGAACCTATCTCTCTTGACCCTTTAAAATCACCCTCAAGTCTAGGACGAACCAGCTCAAACATAACATTTGCCCATACTTCGCCTGAGTCATCATCAAAAACTTCTACAGGCATACCTGATAAAATTTTCCAAA
>JACLAB010010442.1_pt1 | contig 16292 bp, 11 predicted proteins | sample 8027921 | NCBI WGS metagenome assembly JACLAB01 (sample SAMN15725117, study PRJNA655200) | protist metagenome | isolation source: fluorescence activated cell sorting (FACS) single amplified genomes of... | place: USA: West Boothbay Harbor, Gulf of Maine | collected 2000-07-19 | reverse complement strand
TTTATTCTTCCTTCGACCGCGACGCGTCGCGGCGGAGTGAGGACTGCGTTCATGGATGGATCAATTGATATCGCGTCGCGATGCGTCAGGCGTCGGTTCGAGCGATGCGACGCGCGAAAGAGGTGGCGAGCACAGAGCGATAGTTTTGAGGGTTGCGAACGGAGAGCGTCCCGCGAGCTTGAGGACTAACCTGCGCGATTTTTTGAGCGTTTCGCGATCGTAGAGCGAATTGGTTCGAGTATTATTCCCGGCTTTCGCGCACTGTTTCATCGATCTCGTCAAGAGGGGATATGTTGAGGAGGCGAGAGTGTTTTATACGCTGTATCACGCCGACCACATGCGTCTCTACGGAGACGACTTAGCGGCGTTGAGTGCGCTCAGCGATCCGGAGCACGTGATCACGGATGAGACGGCGCAAAAGTTTTTGCAGAATAAAATTAGCATCAAGATGACGGAATATTCGTTTGAACTCTTGGTGAAATTTTTGCACACGCAAAACTTGATTTCCATGCTCAGCGTGCTCAACGCGCACATGTGCATCGAAGTGGTCAAGGGTGAGCCGAGCGCGTTTGAGGACGATCGCGACGGCACAGCGGTGCTCAGTGGCCGTACCCCAGAGGCGCAGCGCAAATTCAACAGCATCAAGGGTAGATGGGGTCTAGTCGAGTCCTGCCTTGAGATTGAACGAGTGAAACAGTACAGGAAGGACACCAAGGAGAAGGAAAAGGCGGCGGCGGCAAAGGCTCGTGAGGAGGCGAAAAAGTCTAAAAAGAAAAAGGGTGGTGAAAAGGATGCCAACGAAGCGGCGGGCGAAGAGGCTGCCGATGAAGAGATGGAAGAAGCAGAGGAAGAAAAGAAGGAGGCCGAGTATCCCGTAGCCATACTCGAAAATCCACCAAACACCATCAAGGGTAGGGTGCCGATTCCGACGCTTGACTACGACGCACACACAGAAATGGTCGAAGATCTGCGATGGAGAATCAAATTATCGAAAGATTCTCTGCCCTCTGTCTGTTTCTTCACCTTTCATCACGCGCACGGGTTGTTGACGTGCGCAGATGCGACGGGCGACGTCAAGCACGTCGCGGGCGGCTTTGCGGACTCGGTCGTGCGTGTGTGGCACTTGGACCAAAATGACGACGACGACCAGCCAGTGGATCCTGCGAACCCTGAAGCGAAGCGTGCGCGCAGGATTCCGATGACGGAATTCGTCGGGCACGGCGCGGCGGTGCAACAAGTGGTTTTTAGCCCGTGCGGTAGATTTTTGCTTTCGGCGTCCAGAGACTGTCAAGTGCGCGTGTGGAGCATGGAGCTCAAGATTTGTCTGTGCGCGTACGAGGGCCACTTCCATCCAATCTGGGACGTTCAGTGGTGCCCTTTCGGTCACTACTTTGCGACAGCGAGTCACGACCGAATCGCGCGCATGTACGCCATGGATCAAGCGTTGCCTCGGCGAATGATGGTTGGCCACCTGTCCAACATAGACTGCATCGCCTGGCATCCCAACGCCAACTACATCGCGACTGGCTCTGCCGATCGCACCGCGCGATTGTGGGATGTGAGTGACGGCGAATGCACTCGAGTCTTCGTCGGTCACGCCGCCGGCGTGCGCTCTTTGGTCTTTTCGCCCGACGGTAGAAATTTGGCGAGCGGCGCCGACGACGGGCGCATCTTCATTTGGAACCTCGCTCGCGCCAACTGCGCCGCCGTGCTCAAGGGTCACGTCGGTCCGGTTTACTCTTTAGATTACGCAGGCGGCGGTGGTTTGCTCACTTCGGGCGGAGGCGACGACACCGTTCGCGTCTGGGACGCCGACGTCGCCGCGGACGACACGTCTTCCGACGCCGATGACAAGGCTTCCAGGCGTCTACCGATCGAGACGTTCGCGACCAAAAACACCCCGGTGTACAAGGTTAAATTCTCTCGGCGCAATCTCTGTCTCGCGCTCGGCACTCGCCGACCGCGAAAGTGATGACTCTCCCCCACTAGTCCGCGTGTGTGTAAACAACGAAACTCAATTTTTAGTCAATTCCGCCTCACAGTTCACCCCCGCGCCATCCTTCTCGACCCCGACCCCGAGCGAGCGAACCATGCGCGCGTGCGGATCCACCGCGATGAACCTGGCGTCGACGTCGTCATTCATCGAGCGCGGCGGGCGTCCGCGTCGTTCGCGCGCATCAGCGCCGTTCGCTCGCGTGGGCGTTCAGAGCTTGACCGCCGCCGGACGGTCGGTCGTTGTCCCCTCGAGCGCCGACGCCGACGCCGGTGGTTTCGTCCCGCGACGTCGACCGCGACGACGAAACGTTGGAGCCGACAACGACGCACCGTCTGGACGACCCGTCGTCGATGACGGACGCGATGAAGACGAGGCGCGACTACAGAGCGCCGAGTTGAGTTCATCACCGCTGCGAAGAGCGTACGAGAGCGACGACGAACTCCTCCGAGCTCGAGACGCGGTGCGACAGAGAGAACGCGCGGCGAAAGCGGCGAGCAAAGCGGCGTTTGAGAAACGCGTCGAAGCGTGTGAACGCGTCATCGTCGTCGAGGGTGGGGCGGACGTGCGGGCGGTGCGCGGCAAAGCTGGCGCCGACCACGCGAGCGCAAAGGTGCTCGCGGTGCGACACAAGGGAGCGTTTAAGAGGCCGCAAAACGGTGAGATGGATGTGAAGAAAGACAGATTGGATGAAATCGAGAGGTTGAGTACAAAGTATGACGCCCCGATCGTCGTGTTGTTCGATTGCGATACCGCGGGGCGACAGTTGAGGAATGCGTTTTTACGTCGATTTCCAGACGCGTTGCACGCCTTCATCGGAACGCGCGCGAGCTCAGCAAAGGAAGACGGAAAATGGCACGCCGCGGGTAACGTCGGCGTCGAGCACGCTGAAGGTGACGACATCACGCGCGCGATAGAGGCTGCACGCAGGGCTGATCCGGATAGGAGCGTTTTCACGCGTGCCGAACTCGTCGATTGGGGACTCGTCGCCGACGAAACGAGCGACGACTCTACTTGGAGAGAATACGGAGGCGTCGTCAACCGCAGACGACTCGTCGGGGAGTATCTCGGCGTCGGGGATTGCGATGGAAGACAACTCTTGCGACAAATGAATTTGTACTTCACCGAGGACCAAGTTCGCGAAGCCTTGGATTCGCTTCCTCGTCGAGGCGAAGCCGTTCCGGATAAAATGACGGATGGTCGCGCCGACAGACGCCGACGAACGCAAAGAAAATCCAACCACGTCGACGACGATTTCGCCGCGCTCGGGTTCGACCCGATGGCGTACATCCCGCCCGGTCAAGCGCCTCCGGGGTTCGAATGAGCGTCGTCTACGGTTCGGATGTTCGAGTAGGAAAGTCGTAACAGAGCGGTGAAATCGAGCGTCTTCAATCAAATGAGCGAGCGAGCGAGCGAGGACAGAAATTCTTTGGTAACTTGTAATACAATCATGAATGCCGCGTCGTCGTCGCCATCGTCGTCGTCGTCGTCGTTAATACCCCGTCAACTTTCCACCGCGTCCAACAATCTCCCCGACGCAAAACCACGCGTACGCCTCCGCCGCGAAAACCGCCCCGACCGCCACCGTCTGCATGTCCACCTCCCCCGCGCGCGCCTTGTCCAAGATCCCTCTCACCGTTTTCGCCTCCTCCCCCGCGTGTCGCATCGCCGGCGGAATCCTCGCGAGGTTGGTGAACACGAACTGCCTTCCAAGCTTTTTCGCCGCCGTCTCGTCCGCGACGACGTACTCGGCGTTCGCCCGCATCGTTTTCGCGTACGCCTCTCGCACGGGCGGCGCGATCGCGTCGTACGAGCGTTGCGCCGTTTTCACCGCCGTTTCAACAGCCTTGGCCGCCGCCCGTCGCGCCGCGCTCGCCGTCGACATCGCCGCCGTCTCGTCCGCTCGCTCGTCCGTAGTCCGTCCGTCGGCGCGCCTCCTTCTCCCGTACGTACGTCGTCCATCCATCCATCCGTCATCCATCAGTCTTCCGATCGGAACGGACGACCCTCTCCTCTCGCGCGTGATCCATCATCATCGTAATAAGGTATACGACGGACGACGACGAGTGATGACTCGTTAAAAGAAGGAAGGAAAAAAAGAAAAAAAAGTGCGGCTTCTTCTTCACGTTCTCATTATTTTTTGAAGCGAACGGGAAACCGAGGGAACCCGAGGACGAAAATACTCCATTCGATGTGTCACCTGTCACCGGTTTCATCTACCGGTACGAGCCAGCCGATTTACGTAGGTGAAACCAAAAAAACGTCGATCAGCGAAAATTGATCGATGACTCACCGACGGAATGACGACGATCGACCCGTCCAAAGGTCGTCGGTCTCTCGCGGGTCGATGAGGACGGGACGGTCGATCTCGACCTTTGGACGGGTCGTCGGGAACGGGAACGACGGAGCGCGACGCGCGAGCGAGCGGGGCGAGGCCGGCGCCGGAGGTCGGGGAGGCGCGTCAGGAGGACGAGGAGGACGAGGACGAGGTTGACGGGGGGAGCGGTTCCGACTCGACTCGACTCGACTCGATTTCCTCGATTCTGTCTCACTCTCGCGCGAAAGAGAGAGCGAGAGGGCTGGCTGGCTGGGCTCCCTGAGAGGAGGCAATCACCCGATTCGCGCATCGTCGTCGATGAAGGTCGCGTCGGCGATGACGACGACCCACGCGCGGGTGCGAGCGATCGCCGGGACGCTGGCGGTGGTGTTGTGCGCGGCGGCGATGTTCTGCGCGCGTTTCGCGGGGGCGCGCGGCGGACATTGGGAAGGCGCGGGCGGGAGTGGGAGCGAGAGCGAGACGCTGGCGTTTGAAGGGTTCGGACGCGTCGCCCGGGCGGCGCTGGGAAACCTCGCCGTGGGTGCCCATCCCGGGTACGGGAAGGATGATCGCGTTGGGATGTACGGTCGAGAAGGGGAAGGGGTCGAAGGCGGGGGTGAGGACGGATGGACGGTTCGAACGACGATGTTCATGCGCGCGGCAAAGGTTTTGGCGTGCGCGAGCGCGGCGTGCGCCGTGGCGGCGGTTTCGGCGGTGGGCGAGCCAGAAGGGGTGTCGAAGGCGCACGTCGGGGGTGTTGCGAAAGCGACGAGCCCGAGGAGCGTGGTGACGAAACCGACGACGAAGTTTAAACAAGGCGATAGCGACGGCGCAGAGTCTCCTCGCGGCGTCGGCGGCGGCTCGCCGCGGACTCCCGGAAGCGAGTCTGGAAGACGAGGAGGGCGTAGTCTAGAAGAGGTAGCGCGCGCGAAAGAGTTGGCCAAAGAGCGTAAGAGACAAGCTCGCGCCGAGCAGGAACTCATCGCGAAAAAAGAGGAGGAAGATCGCGCCGAAATAGCGGCGTTAGTCGTGCAAGAGCGAGCCAAGCGCGAGGCTCGGCGCGCAGAGGAGGAACTAGCGAGAAGAATGCGAGAAAAGGAGGAAGCTCGCGTAGCCGAAGCGTTAGCGGCGTCGTTAGAGTCGGTAGAGGAGGAAAAACGCAAATTACGAGAGCAGCAGGAGCAGGAGAAGGAGCAGGAGCGAGAGGCTGCTGAGAAGGATACTATGCATAGCACCGGTAGCGGTAGCGGTAGCGGTAGCAAAACATCTTCTCCGAGGGTGACGAATGGCGGAGGAAAAGGCGGAGGAGGAGGAGGAGGAGAGAAGAAATCTTCTCCGCCGCACAAGGGGGCACCGGCGCCGCCGCGGTCTCAGGGGTTGACGCTTCGTTTCATCCCGACGCCGAGGACGTCGCAAGCCGCTGCGAGAGCGGCGTCGCCGGCGGTACCGCCACCTTTACAAGGGGCGACGGTAACAGCGGCGGCAACACAGGCACCACCGCCGCCGCTACCTCCGAGTCGACCTCCGCCGTTACCGAGCGGGCCTCCGCCGTTACCGGCGGGGCCTCCACCGGCGTACGCGCGCAAGGTTCACCCGACGCCGGAACCGATGCATCCTACGTTTGGCACGGGCGTGAGCGGGGACGTCACCATGGGCGCGATGCAACCGTTGTCGCCGCGATCACCTTCTGGCGGCATCGTTCCACCGCCGGGTTTTGAATCACTCGCACCTGCGGCGGCGCCGTCTCACCGCGCGGACGTATCCGCCGACTGGTCTCATGTCGACAGCACCATCGCTTCTTTCCTAGAGAGCACCGCCGACACCATCGAAGACGACGACCCGTTCATCATGGCGGCGCGTTCGTCCAATTACGACGATATTTTCTCTGCGAGAATCAGCGACGTCGACATCACCCCACGCCTTCCGACGTCTTCCGAAAACAACCACGCGGCAAAAAAGGTGGGAACAAAGGTTAGCGCGCAGCCGCCTTTACCGCCCACGCCTCACCCAGAGGTGCTCGCCGCCGTTCTCGGCGACGTCATTTAGTAGCACACAACGAACGTACAACGAAAAAGGATTCGATTTTGTCCATCCATCACTTTTGTAATCGTCACGCAAATAACATTCATTTCATTTTAATTCATCAAAAGCGCATTCAACAACTCAACGAGAGCTCAACGCTTCAGCCTCCCTCACTGTGTGTCGTCGTCACACTGAACGTCCGACGGCACCACCATGTCTCTCGCTCGCGCCAACCCACAACTTGTGGTATCGCGCGCGAACCACACCCATCGGCGTCGCTTCGAATCCCGTCGCGTCGCCGTCACGGCGGCTCGCGGAAAGCGCACGGTTGATGCGTCCACGTCGTCCACGACAGATAGCAGCGATGAATATGTCGGCGTCGACGGCGAGTTTCAACGCCGTCGGGACGTGTTGACGCGGACGATCGTCGGACTGAGCGGGATCACTTTTGCGCGAACACCGATGGCGCGCGCGGGGCCGTCGGAATCCGCCGGGGACTGGTCCTCGCCCGGTCTCGCGTCGAGCGGTCCGCCGGCGCGGTACGTCAAGACGCCGAGCGGGTTGGTGTACGAAAGCGTCAACGAAGGCTCCGGGGAGGCAGCGAAACCGGGTGAGATTGCGGTGTTTGAATACGTCATGCGACGGGCGAATGGGTACTTTATATACGGGACGATTGATTGCGGGATCGGGTGCGGCGACGGGACGCCGGCCGAGTACCTCCTCGGTTCGAGCGGGAAATTGATACCGGGATTGGATGAGTTGTTGACGGGTATGAAGCCCGGTGAGAAGAAACGGGCGCTGATTAAACCCGAACTCGGATACGCAAGTGATCCTAAAGGGTTGGAGCCGCAACCTCCAGAGTACGGGCAGAGGAGACAGATTGAGCGCATCGCTTCGTCCAACGAGCCGATGATTTTTGAGGTGAAACTCGTAAAGACGCGTCCGAGACGGTGAGGGCGACGATGTAATAACATCCCGAACGAGTTGTGTGACTGATTAATACGAACGTTCTAGCGCGTACATTCATTCATTCAATCAATCAATCAATCGAATCACAATAAATTGAAATTAAAACGCGTTTCTTCTCTGCATGTCGAGAAGCTCCGCCTCTCCCTTATCCAAAATGCTCAATAAATAGTCGCGGTTATACACGGTGTGTTCCGGATCAAACGGAACCCCATTCTCCCTATCCACCGCAATCTGCACCCCAATCTTTGCCTGCGCGTTCCACGTGTTCGCGTACCCATAAAACGACTTGCCGTGTTTGTATTGATACTTTGCGAACCACGCCCGGCGTTTATCCTGAAACGTCTCGAGCGTCGCCTCGTCGACGGTTTCCCCGCGCATGATCGACCGACAGAGCCCGATGATTTCCATCGTCTCATCGACAAATTCCGGCGCCACCTCAGCTTCCGCGCGCGGGGCGTTCGCCAGCGTCGTCGCCGCGCTCACACCGAGGAACGACATCATCGCCCGTCGGCTCGCGACGACTGCTTCGTTTGATGTTGCTCGAACGACGCATGTGGATCTTTTAACACCCCCCAACTGCGTCCGACCGCGAGACGCGCGAGACGCGACGCGAGTGACGGAAGAAGAAACGATCGTTGCGTGCGCGCTCATGTTTTTTTGTGCGTTCACGCGTCGTCGTCGTCGTCGTCGTCGTCGTCGCGAGTCTGACGTCTGACGTCGGTCGAACCACTGATCAAAAATCCAGTCCAAAACTGCCGCTCTAACGACGCATGTTGAAACCGAAAAAGACGGGTTCGAGCACTTTGATCGACGGAAACCACCGATTTGTACACTCGAAGGATATTTTTATCGATCAGAGGTGAATACAAAAGTGACGCGCCGACGCGCGCGCGGGGAGACGCCGACGCGCGCGCGATGGGTAAACCGGCGAAAGGGAAACCCGCCGCGAATGGTGGTGGCAGAGGCGGTGGGGGATCCTTCGGGTCGTCGCAGAGAAAAGGCACCGGGTTCACGTCCGGGCCGACGAAGCATCGCACCGGGAAAACGCTCGGTGGCGGCGTGGAGTTTGCAAAGAAGCGCTTAAAGGTTGGGAAAAAGGTTGCGAAACACGCATCCGGGACGGACACAACGATTCGGTCCAAGTCGATACGGTTGACGGCGCAAAATATACGAAGCGTGGAGGCGGATGGTGGGATTCGGGAGCGGGAGACGTGGACGCTGGCGGAAGAGTGCGCGCGCGCGACGAGTAAACGAGGCGTGCCGCTGGCAGAGCTGTTGAATCAATGCGGGCATTATTCTGGAAAGACGCGAGCGGATGGGTTGTGTGGGCTTTTGGAACTCGCGGAGGGGTATCCCGGGGCGGTTCGGGCGAGGGCGGCGGATGTGGTGGAGCGCGTGGGAGAGCGGTTGGCGGATACGGAGGCGTCGGCGAGACGTGCGGCGAGAGAGTGCCTGAGAAAAGGGGTGGTTCCAGCGCTCGGGGCGAAAGGATTGGCGCCGTTCGCCAAGACGTTGATTTTATACGCTGGGGCGGCGTTGACACACGTCGCGGATGGGGTTCGTAAAGATGCGCCGGCGGCATTGGATGCGTTGTTGGACGCGGCGCCGTCGCTCGTGGCGGCGCACGCACCGGCGAGCATTTTAGGACATTTGGGCGAGCTTCTTCGGCGCGGGGACGATGGTGGCGTCGGTACCGGTTCTTCGGCACAGCGCGGCGTCGGGTCACAAAAGCCCACCGCGCGGTTGGCGTTGTTGAGGAGTACGAGGCGGTTCTTGGAGACGCTCTCTGAGGAGACGTCGGATGTCGTCATTCAGTCTAGCTTGGGCGACTCAGGCGAGTCGACTTCATCCACTTTTGTCTGGGGCGAAGCTTATCGGAACGGCGTGTCCACGCGGTCAATCGGTGCGCTGTACTCGGAGAGAGCGCGCCGTGCGCCGCCGAACGTGTTGACGGCGCACGGCGCGGTGCAGGAGTCTGTCGACGCGGAGGGTCGCGGCGCAGTACGCGCCAACGCGAGAAGACTGGTCGAATTAGTCATGTGTGTGTGGGACGACGCGGCGCAGACGCTCACGGATGAGCGAGGCGTCGACGTTGACCGCGTTCGAGTCATGTCAGAGTCCATGGCGTGCGCTCGTTTGGCACTTCAACTGGCTGATGGCGCAGATGAAGTTGAAATTTGGGACACGGGCGGAAGCTTGACTGCGATTCACATCATGCCAGAAATCGCTCGTCGCACCTTAGTTTCGTTTCCGGCGTGTTCGCCTGCAGCTGTGGTGGAGAAGCAAGACGCACAGCAGGTCAGAGAAGCCCTCGTATCTCTCAATTTTGAGACCTGTCGCTTTCTCGTCTTCGCATCTTCATCCGTGGCGAGCGCGGCGCTTGTCCGCGAGCTTCCGCCGGGAACCATGGAGGCGCTCCCGCACGTTCTCTCGCGAGCGCTGCAGTACATTTCATCCGCGTTGCGCGGCGTGGCCCTCGACGGTGGATCCATGGGCAACGCTGAAGAGACTCGAGAAGAGGCTTTCGGTGACGTCCTCGGCATGGCTCGTGACGCACTCTCATTGCCGGCTTGGTGTTTCAGCGCTGGCTACACCGGCACCGCGTGTACAGACATCGTAACCGCGGTGACTGAGACTTGGAACGATGCAGTGGTGTCTCAAGATGATGAACGCGTGACGCATTGCGTCTCTTTGCTCACGACAGTGTTGCCAGAAGAGGCTCGACAAGGATACGCAAGAATTCCCATTGAAACAGCTGCGAGCTGGGTGCGACACATTCCGAGGGTGCTGTGGTCTCTGAAACACGAAAACCCTCGGGCGTCGCAGCAGTTGTTGTCGCTCTTACACGACGTGGCGGCGCGCAATCCCCCGGGCTCACCGCTCGCGGATGTATTATCTCAGTGCGAATCCGAGATGGCTGTTCTCTTTTACATGGTTCCGCCAGCTGGCTCGACCGAGTCTGCAAAGTCTCGGCCAGGACCGTTCGCTCGACTGCCGTTTGCCATTCAGTGTTCGGCGGTTCAACTCATCGGCGTGTTGCCGAGTTTGACGCCGCCAACCGTGCGGGCGCTCGCAAAGATGTGTTTGGATGCAGATAGAGTAAATGTCGAAATTCCAGTCGTCGCGATTGAAGCGCTGCAGTCAAACGTGCTCGCCTCTCCGCTCGACTTGACGGTTTCGTTTCTCGCCACGCTCCTCGCCGGCGCGCCGGGTGTCACTTTTCTTGACAAGTCTAGCAAGCGAGATGTCGCCACAGTCGATGAGAAGGCTTGGCAAATATCGCGTCGATTATCGGCAAGCGCGGCGTCCGCTTTGGTCGCCTTTGGCGACGCCGACACCCCGTGGAACGGAGCTCTGCTCGCTAGTGAGGCTCTGAGACAGGTGTGGGCGATGCGTGTCGATAAAGGTGACGTCGATGGAGCGACAAGAACGGCGGGTGGTTTCGCCGCGCTCGCAGCGAGCGCCGCCGAGTTTGCTCAGTCTTCGTCAAAGGGAAACGTGGCGATAGATGAAGCCAATTTGGCGGCGACCATCGCCGACGTACTGTCCTGGCACGCGCTCCACGCAGAGTCTCACAAAGGCGTCGATGTCGATGCCGTTTGGCGCACCATGCGGGCCGCTCCAGAACTCGCGTGTCCCATCGCAAGCGCGGCGGTGTCTCTGACGAAATCCAACACCTCGACGATGGATCGATGCGTCGGCTTTTTGACGGCTCTCATTCAAAGCGGTGTCGTGCAACGAGGACCGGAAGGAAGCGTCGACGAACTCGCAAAGATTATCGGCGAAGTAAAGGCTCACGCCGAGACGTTGGGCAAGGATGTATTCGCGCGGGCACAAGGTCTCGACGTCGTCATGCAGGTCGCCTTCGGGGTGGCGCGATGAACGTGTTGGCGCGGCGAGCCACATAGTAGTAGAAAAATTAGAGGATAGTGCGATGTTAGAAGGATCAATCAATGTAGTAGTACGTAGTATTCATATCGCAATAACGACAGCGTCCATCTCCTCTTACATAAAGTCGTACGCGTCGTCCACGCTCTCCAAGTCGTATTTAAAGTCATCCAAGCCAGAGTCGCCACCCTTACCGCCAGCGTTCAAAAACTTACCCTTACCCTTTTTAGAGCCAGCAGCCGCCTTCTTCGCCGCCTCTGCATCCGCCTTTTCCTTCTTCACCTTATCGGAACGAATTGTCACGATGGCTTGCTCGACATCCTTGACGTCCGCCGCGCACAAGTCTCTCAACGCCACGCGCAACAGCGCCTTGATTCCCGCGGTATAAAACGCGCTCTCCGACCTCGACGTCAAGTACTTGTACGAAATTGCGCTTCCAAGCTTTTCGTACTCGCTCTTACTCTTCGGTTCAAACCCATCCAACGCGATGTCCTCGTCCCCGCCTCCAAACAGTTCCCTCGCCGCGCGCAGATCCGCCTCCTCCACCAGTTTTTGTCTTCGCAACTTTTCCGCGATGGGGTCATCCAACGCCCCGTCGTCGTAATCCACGCTCGTTTTAATCTCCAGCTTCTTCTTCGCCACGACTGGTTTCTTCTTCGCGACGACCGGTTCCTCTTCCTCGGCGTCTTCGTCGGCAAACTTGTCGCCCCCGGCGCCGGCGTCGGCAGCCGTCTTGTTCGCCGTCAGGTCCGGGACCTCGAAATCGTCGTCGTCCCACGCCCCGTCCGAGTCGCTCATCGTCGTTCGTTCGTTCGATTCAAGCGTCGCAAAGACCGCCGGCGGTGACAGTGATGAGAGGTTTAGTTCCGCGTCTTTCGCGCCGGGTGAGTATCTTCGACCGCGTCCGGCGTCCGGCGTCTGGCGTCCGTCCGTCCGTCCGGCGTCCGTCCGTCGTCCCATCTTGTGTTGCCCCATACCCTCGACCCTCTATGTGATGTGACGGTTCATGAATCAACACTTTCCGTTTCTTTGAGTCATGAACCAACAAATAGCATAGAGGGTCAAGTTCAAAGTCGACACGAGCGGGTCGCGCCGGGTGTCGAGCGCAGCCTTTAGAGTTTGACGGTCCCGTCTCGTCCCGTCCCGTCGTTCGTTCGCTCGGCGGGGTCGCTCGGCGGGGTCGCGTCTCGTCGCGTCTCGTCGCGTCGCGGGTCCACCGACGGGGTTCGTCCGTCTCGGTCAAAGCGCACTCGCTCGTTCAACAAATATTCCAACAATTTGTGTTTGTGCTCTCGACTGATGACGACGACGATGCGGTCGTCGTGTGCGACGTCGACGTCCACGCGATTCGTCGCGACGAGACGAAGACATCGCGGTGGACGGAGTGAGACTTCGGTGGTGACGACGCGCGCGCGGCGGGAAGGGAGGCTCGGGGCGAGCGCGGATACGTGGAGCGACGGGATCGCGTCCACGGAGCGAGAGGATGAGGAAACGACGACGATCTCGACGACGACGGCATCGGATGAGGAGAGCGGTGGTGATGCGGGTGAAGAAACGTCGACGTCGGGTACCGTCGAGACGGATGTGACTCCGCGAGGTGGGGATGTTGGCGACGCGAGGAGGGTAGTCGGAACGAAGCCGAGCGATTTCGGTTTTAAAACGCCGCCGAAACTCGTCGTGTTCAGCGGCGGTACGGCGATGAATACCATTGCGGATGAACTGAGCGCGATGACGCCGAAAGTGACGCACGTGATTCCGGTGAGTGATAACGGTGGGTCCACGAGCGAGGTGGTTCGCGTGCTCGGTGGTCCCGCGGTAGGGGATCTTCGTTCGAGATGTTTGCGTCTGACGGATGATTCGACGCCAGAAGCCGTCGCGGTGAAGGAACTTTTGGGTTACAGACTTCACCCGACGGATAGCGATTTAGCGCGAGAGGAGTGGTACGCGATTCAAGAGGGTAACCATCCTCTGTGGGAAGGCATCGGGCAGGATTACGCGAATATCATTCGTCGGTTTTTGGTGCACTTCCACGTCGAAGTGAGCTCCAAGCCAATCAAGGAGCGTTTCGACTTTGTCAACGGGTCGATTGGAAACTTTTTCTTTGCCGGTGCTCGGTTGTTTTTCCGATCCATGGACGCCGCTATTTTTTTGTATTCTCGAGTCAGTCGCATTCCCGACGACACCGTCATCGCTCCGTGCATCTTGCACAAGGAGGATGAGCGAGTCAACCTCGCGGCGGAGCTCGTCGACGGAACGATTCTTCGAGGACAGAATGAAATTTCCCATCCATCCATCGATAGCAAAAAGTTTTCCAAGAATATCGTCGTCTCGAGCAGCTCAAAGTCGCCAGACGTCGTGAGGAAGGAGTTCTGGACCACGGTGTTGACTTCGGGAGAGCTCCCAGAGTCTGAACCGCACGAAATGTGGGGCGGCTTGGCGGAGAGTTCGGGCGGTTTCAAGAGTGTTCGCGCGGCGCTCGCCAGCGGTAGTCTCATTGACGCCGCCGAGCTGCTCAAGTCGCGATTCGACGACATCGCCGACACCCCGTTGAGCGTATGGGACGTCAACAAGGTGGTCACCGCGTACGATCCTCTCCCATCGCCGATTAAGCGCGTCTTTTACGCCTCGAGCCTCGAGGAGAGCGATGACAATTTCGAAGTGCATCCGAAACCAAACCCGACGGTGATTGAAAACATGGTTGACGCGGACGCCATCCTCTACGGCATGGGATCTCTCTACACATCAATCATTCCCAACCTCGGCTTGAAGGGCATGGGCGCCGAGATTGCGAAATCAAAGGGCAAGAAGATTCTCATGCTCAACGGATGCACCGACCGCGAGACGGGTTCGATGCGCGCGAGCGACGTCGTCCAAGCCATCGTCGACGCCGTCAACATGCGCTACACCTCTATTGAGACCGATTTCACCGTCCAAGACATCATCACCGACGTTGTCGCTCCACGAAACGGCGGCATCGAACTCGATACGGATGTTCTCGACGCCATGGGCGTCGTCGTTCACCAGTGCGATTCCGACCCCGCGCCGAACATGGCTGTCAACAGCCGACATTACGACGCGCGCGCGTTCGTCCGGCTTCTCGGCGACATCATCAGATCCCCTTGATCGTCGCCCCCAGAGGTTAATCTTCTGGGTTGACTTCCGCGCGCTCGCTTTCCCCGCCGCACCGCTTCTCCACGCGCGCTCGCGTTCCGCTTCGTTCCATTGCAGTTGTAACATAAAGCCTCGATCGAGAGAGGGTTTGACGCACACTCCACGTCGATGCCTCACTCACGCGCGCGCTCTCTCGCGCGCAAAGCTGCCGCGATCGAACATGTCGAGAACGAACGCGTCGAGAACGCTCGCCCGCGCGTGCGCCGCGACGCTTCGCGCGTCGTCGTCGGCGCGCGTGAACCGCAACGCCGTCGGCGTCGGCAACTTTGATTCGGCGTCGAGCACCGCGAACATCGGCTTCGGCGCGCGCGCCGGGTTGGTCGACGGTGAGCGCGCGCGCGGCGTCCCCGCGCGTGGGTTCGCGGCGTCGAGTGGGAACGACACTGGGGACGACGCGTCGTCGGCGGCGTCGTCGACGGCGGCGGCGGCACCGATGGATGAAGACGCGGAACTGCGCGCGCGGTACGAGGCGTTGGCGAAGAGGTTTGAGAGCGCGCCGAGCAGACAAAAGAGGTACATCCTGAACAAGGCGCTCGCGGGACAGGTTTCGGATGATATCGATGATTCCGAAGGGGAAAGCGATGGTGGGAGGAAACGGGCGCTGCAGACGCGCGTGATTGACGTGAATAGGACGACCAAGGTTACAAAGGGTGGGGATTTGACAAACTTTACGGCGATGGTCGTCGTAGGAAACGGCGACGGGGTGATTGGATTCGGGACGGGTAAGGCAGCGGAGGTTGGCCCGGCGATCGATAAGGCGTATAAGAAGGCTGCGAGAAGCCTTGTGTACGTGAATCGATTCGAAAATCACACAATTTACCACGAGGTGAAGGGGAAGTATTGCAAGACGTTGTGCAACATGTTTCCGGCGCCGAGCGGGGACGGCATCGTGGCCAACTCGACGGTCGAAGCCATCTGTCAGCTAGCGGGTATCAAAAACATCAAGGCGAAGATTCACGGCAGTCATCACCCGCACAACACGGTGCGAGCGGTGTTTGCAGCTTTAGAATCTGTGGAGAGCCCGGAAGACGTGGCGACGCGCACGGGGGCAACCATCTATAGAATATAAATTAGTAGAAACCTGCACTCTGAAGAGAGTCTTTGAAAATACAATGCTTTTAAGAAGCTTTAGATTCCACCACCTCGGAGAGCACGTCGTCAAACTTTTTCAAGAAGACTCGCGCGTGTTGCGATGTGAAGAAGAGTCCAGGTCTGGCGCGAATGGTCGCCGAGCCACAGCCCCCGATGTCGACTCCATTCTGCAGCAGCGCGCTGAGAACCGCTTCGCGCCTCGCCGGCGTGTCGCAGTCGATCGCCACGAGCGTGCCGACCCCGCGAGCGTTCGCCAAGACGCTTGGATACTTTTGTTGCATCTCCTCTAGTCCTTTGAGAAGCGTTTTCCCCGCATCCTTCACCACCTCTAATAAATTATCCCTCTCGATCGCGTCAATCACCACCTCCAGCTGTATGAGCTTGGCCGGATCGCCCATCCACGTGTTGAATATCCGGTACGGAAGTTCAGGCTGCAGCTCTGGGGCGGTGTAAAAGCCTGCGATTTGCATCTTCTTGCTAAACGTCACCACGTCTGGCGGGTGCTCCATGTTCCACGCTTCGTGTGCCCAAAACGTACCGCTCGATCCACACCCCGTTTGAACTTCGTCTACAATCATTCGCACGTTTTCACGCTTTGTGAGCCCGCGGAGTTTTCGGAAAAAGTCGGCGCTCGCGTGATTATCGCCACCCTCTGCCTGCATCGGCTCAACTATGATGCCAACCACGTCGCGGTCCTTCTTCAAAGCCTCCTCGACGAGCGCGAGGCATCGAGCCTCTTCCGCGGCGTTTTCTTCGATATGCTCACTGAGAGGATACTTGAGCTTTGGAAACGGACACGAGGGCCAATCGAACGTGGGAAAATCGAGCTTGTGGATCCAC
>JACLAB010002519.1_pt1 | contig 16294 bp, 15 predicted proteins | sample 8027921 | NCBI WGS metagenome assembly JACLAB01 (sample SAMN15725117, study PRJNA655200) | protist metagenome | isolation source: fluorescence activated cell sorting (FACS) single amplified genomes of... | place: USA: West Boothbay Harbor, Gulf of Maine | collected 2000-07-19 | reverse complement strand
TCGTTCATTGATAAACTCTCTTCCTGCAAGTTAAAATCATCATCGCGAGAGAGATGATTCATCCTTTCCGCTTCCATGACTGTATTCTTCACGGCCTCGTCCGTCATTCCTTTCATCTGCGAATACGCCTCGTCTGCTTTCGTTTCCAACTCTTTCACCACGTTGGAGATGGAATCGGAGAGCGAGGCGAAGTGGAAGTCTGCTGAAGTCGGGAGAGAAATCGACGGAAGGGAGAATCCCCATCCCGTGGAATCACTTTCTTCTTCTTGTTGTTCTTCTTCTTCTTTTAATTCTTCTTCTTTTAATTCTTCTTTCTTCTTAGTAGTAGGAGTATGAGTAGGAGTCTCGCTCATCTTCTTCTTCTTTTGTCTCCTCTAGAGAAGAGAGAAGAACAAGAAGAGAGACTTTTTCTGTTGTTTCACTCAGACAGAAGAAAGAAAGAAAGAGCTTGTTTGTTTTAGACGAGCGAAGAGAGAGAAAAGAAAAAAAAGAGAAAAATTTGTCTCGTGTGTCTCCTCTTTCGTAAAAATATCAAATTTCATTCTTCATTCATAGGAGAGAGAGAGAGAGCGAGAGAGAGAGAGAGAGAGTGAGTGATGATGATGACGATGATGATGATGAGAGAATGAGGACGGAAGACCAAAACCAGAAGAGAGAACGGGGCGACGATGATGTTGAGAACAACAACAACAACAACAAAATCAAAACTGTCTTCTCCAGAGTGCACGTGTACGATAACGAGAACAAAAGACGCATCCAAAACGACTGGGGAAGAGACCCGTTTTTTTGGGCGACGCCGAAAGTGTTCGCGAAAGAAATTTTAAACGCGCGAGCGGTGGAGAATACGAACGAAAGCGTTTGGGAGATTGAAGATAGAAGAATAGTGGGTGGTGCAAAGCATAGAAACAGTGATGATGATGATGATGATGAAAAGAAGAAGAAGACCAAAAGAATCATCAGGAGAATACGAAAGTGCGAACTGTGCGGCGTTATCGTCGAGTTTACCACGAGGAAAGATTCCAAGATATTTCTCTCTTTAGACGATGGGACCGGAGTCATCGAGTGCGTGATTTGGGCGCCTTCGACGATAACCTCTTCCGAGGATAATAATACTTCGTTCGGTTTCGTGGACGAGGAAGAGGAGAACTATTATACTCTCAACCAAGTGGAACGAGACCCGTTTGGGAGGATGGTCGCCGACGACGGCGTGTTACTTCTTCACGGAAAACTTCGTCTCGGCGAAACCGTGTTTGTCCAAGGCAGAGTGAGTCTGTATAACGGGAAGAAACAGATAGTCGTAAACTCGATGCAGATGATATGCGAGAGAGAAGGGTTGGCGAGAGAGAGGGATTTAGAGACTCTGTTTTGGTTAGACGTGGTCGAGCAAAGGATGGATAAAGGATATTAGATTGTTAGATATATTAGATTCGATGTAAAAATGTATATAAAATTTTAGCTTGCAACATGTTCGAGATTTTTGCCAATTTTTTTCTCCTCTTCCTTCCTTCCTTTCAGCTCCAAAAACACACAAGAGGAAGGCGCTTGATAAAAATTCGCCATATTTAGAGAGAGAGAATAGAGATAAAAAATGGTGACTCCTTTGGTGAAAACGACCAAGATCAAGAAGAAACCCAACGGGTTCACGCGTTATCAATCCGATACCGCGAAGAGAGTTTCGGTACGTCTCTTTTACTCGCGCATTACGACGACTCTCGTGGTCGAATTTCTTCCGCGAAAAAGAAATGTGGAGACGGAGAGAGGTCTTTTTATCTGTGGGGAGGAGAAACGCGCGTTTGCGACGCGTAAAAGAGGGATATCGAGACGTAAACGCATGAAATGAATGTTTTTGCGTTCATTTTAATCGTCATCTCGAGATGTTGTGCATGCGTGCACCCCTCTTTTACGCATTCAAAGCGCGCGATTTTCCCTCCCTTTTTCGAGTCCGCGAAGCCCTTTGTCCTCGTGGAGTAAAAGTCTTTCTCAAAATCGTTCGTTTTAAAACAAATTTTCACTCCTCGCAAACTAACCTCGATCATCCTTCTCTCTTTCAACAACAACAGACGTCATGGAGACGACCGAAAGGTATTGATTCTCGCTTCAGACGTAAATTTAAAGGTTTGCCGTACATGCCGAACGTCGGCTACGGTACCGCCAAGAAAGCCAAACACGTCTTGCCGAATGGCTTCTTGAAGTTTGTCGTCAAGAACGTCAAGGACTTGGACCTCTTGTTGATGCACAACAGAAAATACTGCGCGGAAATTGCCCACAACGTCTCTGCGTTGAAGAGAAAAGCTATCGTCGAGAGAGCGGCGCAATTGAACGTCTGCGTAGTGAACAAGGACGCGCGCTTGCGCTCCGAAGAAGACGAATAAATGTGTTCGTTCTTCTTCGAGATGTAGATTTTTTGTAGTAGAAGCTTAGTAAAACAGAGAGAGAGAGAGAATAAGAGAGAGAGAGAGAATAGAGAGAGAGAGAGAGAGAGAGAGAGTTGTGTTTTGTAATATGTATGTTATATATCACGACGCGACGAGTGACGATGAAATATAATTTAACTCGCTTATATCGCTTATAAAATTTTCGTTTTCTTTTCACGCACGAAAAGTTTCGTTGGTAAATTATATTCTAATATTCCTCATTACGACAGTAAATGTTCTTCGGCAGTCGCGCGAAAGGAGGAAGACCTGTGACAGAAGATGAACGCGCAAAAGTTTTGGAGGAGGAGAAATACCCCACGCTCGATGAGCTGAGAGACTCGACGGCGATCGAGTCGACGAACAGTTTAGACTTGGTTGGTTTGAAACAATTGAAACAAGAAAAAGAAGAAGAAGAAGAGAAGTCGTTGCCGTTGAGGAAGAAGAGGACGATTTTAGAGGAGTGCGCGGAGAGTATCTTGAACGAAGCGCGCAATCATAGCGACGGCCAAGAGACGAACGAGGAGGTTCCTGAACCGCAAATCGTGTATCACGTGAAGAGACTGGCCGAGTTAGCCAGCAGAAGTGCCAGAAGTGATGATGGCGAAGACGACTTTTTGCGAGACGGCGACGGCGGCGTACGGAACCAAGAAAATAAAGGCAACCACAACCACCGCCACCAAGAAGAAGATAAGAATTTCAACGGAATTCAAACGAACGAGGAAGCTGATATCGTCATGACGGTATTCGAAACGATCGCGGAGAGAGAATCGGCGCTGTTGAGAGAAACGTGCGCGGAAAGTTTGGGTTTACTCTCTCGGGCGTTTCTCGCCGTCGATTCGATTTACGAAGAAAAGCTATTGGAAATTGCGTTTGTTCTGTTGGAAGACGACGATCCAGACGTCGTCAAAAAGACGGAGGAACAGTTTTCGGTTATTTGCGAAAACATAACGAGAGATTCCATCGATAGAATGCTTATACCGCACGTGATTAACGTGATGTTTAAAGAGAATGACGAACAGCTGCGAATATCTTCCTTGAACGTCATGAAGAATATTTTGGTCGGGTCAGGAAATAGTACTACGTTCGTTGAACATTGTTACCATGGAACAAATAGTATTGGCGAAAAGGATTTGGAAACGATGGATGAGATGATTGGGTGCTTCTCGAGCGCTTCGCAGGATAAAAGTTATCGCGTGCGAGAGACGTTTATTCAAAACGCAGTGGAAGTAGCCCCACGATTAAGAGAGATAACACTGACGGTGGACGCCTCGAAAATGGCCGCAATAGAGACGCACTTAAGAGCGTTAATCGATGGATTCGTCTTGTTGTGTGAGGATGAAAACTGGGCCGTTCGCTTCAACTGCGTGAAATCGCTCCACGCGTTGGCGAAAATTTCCTCCTGGGACTCGGTCGTCGTCGACAAAAAATCTGCGGGTACCGATATCAGTACCGATAAAGTGTTGGACTTGTTCGATAAGCTTTCCAACGACGTTTCTAAGAAAGTTCAGCTATTGACGTCGTGCGAGCTTGGTAACGTCCTCGCTTCTTTGCTACCCGGAGATGTCAACGATGCAAAACTTTCTGGAATGATTCAGAAATATTGCGATACGGTTCGAGAAGTGAGCACGAATCGTAGCGGTGCAAACGCGAAAGATGATGATATTGAACAGATTCGGATAAGCTGCGCGAGTTATTTTGGTGCCATGTGCGAAAAGTTAGCTCCGATTGGGAAGTGGGACGACATTGTTGAAGCGTTTAGATTATTTTCGTCGCCGCCACCGCCGCCGCCGCCTTCAGCCATCGACGGACACGCTAACCATAGTGATCCGAACTGGCTGTTGAATTCAAACGCTCACAAAGCGAGACTTGAAATTGCAAAGTCGCTGGAAACAATCGTAAACTCACTTCCTGGTGATATCGTGGTCAGGGATATCTGCCCTATCGTGGAAGCAACGTTTCTGAATGATCTCAACGACGAGGTGAAAATTGTAACCATCTCGCAGTTACATCACCTCCTTCAAAAAAAGTGTTCGGCGACGATGAAGAATGAAGGTACTTCTGACGAAAATAAAAATGCGTCTTCTCCTCCTCCACCTTCTTCTGGACGTTCTGCGCCGATTGTGAACCTCTTATCTTCGCTCGCGGAAGATTCCAGCGCTTACGTTTCCCTTTCTCCTTTAAAGTCTAGGAAACCGGCGGCGGCGGCGGATTCCGTGGGAAGTTGGAGAGTTCGACTCGAATTGGCTTCCTCGTTGGGGAACATCTCGAACAACATGCCGATGCAACCACGACCGTCTTCTCTTCTGTCCATATCTTTGAAGCTCTTGAAAGACCCAGTGCATGACGTGAGGAAAGCCGCGAGCTCGATGGATTCGTTTTATTACGTGTTCAAGAACAGTTTAACGCTTCTGTTTTCAGAACCGCCGACGTGGTCTTCGTCAAGTCGCGCTGAATACAAAGACGCTTCAAATGCAATCGAAAGCGTTATTAAAATGGCATCGAGTAAGATTTGGACGGAACGCAGAACGTTCGCAGAGTGTTCTGGACGCGCGCTACTCGCTTTAGGCGAGCAAGAGGAGAGAATACAAAAGCAAGACAAGAAACTTCTTCAAATGCAAAACACGTTACTGACGAAACTGTGCTTTCTCGTGGCATCCGATGCGGTTTCGAGCGTTCGCTTAGCCGCATTAGAGGCGTTGGTAGAATTGATTTCCAAAGATAACTCTATAGCGAGCGATGCGATCGTTCTCTCGGCGCTCGAAAGCGATAGAAATGAGGATAGCGTTGGGTTGAACGCCATCGAAGTGGAAGCTCGAGAGCGATTGTCAAACGTGATTAACGAAGTGAGCTTTTCGAAAATAACCGTCTCTTCGTGACTCGACGCGAATCAAATATAAATTAGAACGACGACATGTATACTACTGGTACTACTAGTACTATCAAACACTAGGTAGAAGAAAAAGAGATTAGCGCGGCTGCTGTATATACTTTGTACTTATCATAAACGGAGTACTACTCTAAATATATAAAACAAAACAACTCTCTCTCTCTCTCTCTCTCTCTCTCTCTCTCTCTCTCTCTTTCTCTCTTCTTTACTGATACACGCCCACCTCCGCCGCTCTCACTACTCGATCGTGTAATCTATACCCAGCTTTTGTTACCACAGCAACTGACCCGGGCTCTTTTTTCGTTTCCCCGACTGGAACGTTGAACAACGCCATGTGCTCGTTCGCATCGAACGGTTCGTCCACTGGATCGAATTTTACCAATCCGTTCTTCTTAAATCCGCTACTCAGTTGTCTTTGCGTCAACTCCACGCCTTCTTTAAAACTTCGCAAAAGAGTTTCCAATTTACCCGCGTCGTTCTTTGCCTCTGCGATGATCTCTTCCGTCACCGTCGCGCACGCTCGGTCCATATTATCCGCCACGTCTAATAAATCTTTCGCGAAGCCTTGCACCGCAAACTTCTTCGCGTCTTCATTCTGTCTCTGCGTTCGCGTCCGTAAGTTTTCCATATCCGCTAATGTTCTCAAATGTCTTTCGTTTAATTCTACGATTAAAGCGTCTTTCTCTGCCATTTCGTTTTGTTCTTGTTCGTTTTGTTCTTCTTCTTGTTCTTTTCCTCCTCCTGTCGCTCCATCTCCTTCCGCGGTTGCTGCTTTTTTTTCTTGGCTGTTGTTTTTTCCGCCGTCGTCATCTCCTTTCGGCTGCTGCTGCTGCTCTCGCTCTCCCTCTTTTTGGGTATTTCGAGCGAGAGAAGTCGTGCTCACGCATCTGCTGCTGGTATTCTTTCCTCGCGAGGCGAACGACGAGATGAACAGACGAGATGATGATGATGGAGCGTCGTTGTTCATCATCCTTCTCGATAATAAAGACGAAAAAGAAGAAGAAGAAGAAGAAGTGAAATTCGATCGATTGGAAAAAGAGGCAACACCTCCTGCGCCTCCTCTTCCTCCTCCTCTACTTCCTCCTCCTCCTCGCGATACCAACGATGATGATGATGATGATATCGACGACGATGATGATGATGATGATGATATCGACGACGATGATGATGATGATGATGATGAGAGGAACTGTCTCATCATCATCGATATCATCTTGGACTTCTGTCTTATTCGTTGTTGTTGTTGTTTTATCATCATCATCATCATCATCGTCGTCGTCGTCGTCATCCGAAGAGAATTCTTTTTCTTTGTTTTCGTGTGTCCTTTTTGTGTGTGTTGTTTTTTTGCCGAAGAACTCTCCTCTCCCTTTTTCCTCTTTAAATAATAATCGATTATTGTGTCTCGATTCTAAAACCCAAAAAAGTCAAAAAAATTTGAATCCACCCCCAGTCGCCAGTCTGCCAGTTCCAAGTTCCAAACAACAAAACAAACGACACAACAACGAAACAAACCTTCCCTTTGAAACTCCTTTCGTGTCCGCCGACGTCATCTCCTTTCGGCTGCTGCTGCTCTCGCTCTCCCTCTTTTTGGGTATTTCGAGACAAACAGACTTTTGGGGGGACCGACCACCAATAATAGAATAATGAGCGGCAGATTAGACTCCTCCTCTTCTTTAACTTCTTCGTCGTCTAAAGTGAATAACTATTGGACGTTCACTGTGCTCCTCGTGTTCGTGTTGTTTCTCGTCGACGGGTTCAACACCAAGACAGATTTTAACGTTGGAAGATATCAACAAAAGAAGGAGACAGAAGTCGTAAACAACGAGTTTGGCGGTATTGGTGCTGTGAGTGCTCCTGATGATGAAAATTTAAGTGAAAAAGAAGTAATAGGAATAACAAGTTTCGATATCGCGAAAATAGAACAATCCGACTTGATGCCAAACCCGGAGAAGTTAAAGTTTATCGTCGTCGAAAACTTAATCGAACGAGAGAAATTACGAGAAATCTTGAACGATTTCCCTCCCGCGCTCGACTCGACGACGTTGGCGAATAAGAAAAACGTGGAGAAGAAAGACGTTTTAAAGACTGGACAGGTGAAAGGGACGTACGCGGAGCTGTTGAAAGACGTCGAGAGCGATGCTTTCAGAGACGCGGTTGGTGCAAAACTAGGGATTAACTTGAAAGGATGGCACAACCGCGTGACGTTAAGAGGAGCATGCGAACCGAATCCCTGCGGCGGCATGGACAGCATTCACGTCGATCACAAAGCAAAAGCAGTTTCCGTTCTGATTTACTTGAACGAGGAGACGCTGGACGAGACCGACTACCACGGCGGCGATTTACTCTTTTTGAGAAATAAAAAGAGTCTGGACGACGCCAATATTGTCGCTCGCGTTCCTTCTTTCGGCGGCACCATGGTTGCGTTTCGAAACTATAGAAACGTGAAAGGGCAGAAAGAAGCCATCCACGGTTTGCGGCCGTTCACTGGGAAACGAAGAGCGGTGCAAGTGAATTGGTGCAAGAGTAAAACCTGTCAGTAGTTTTGTTGAAAACTTTTTAGTAGTATAGTATTCGTAGTAGTAGTAGTAAGTATTAGTAATAGCGTGTGTGTGTCAAGTGTGTGATTTTACGAGTCATGAGTTTTTTGCTCGTTTTTTTTCTCTTTTTTCGTCAAAAGTTCTAATTTTTAATACGAACATATAACAACAACAACTTCGTATTAGTATTCGACTATAATAATACTAAGAGAAAAAGAAGAAAGAAGAAAGAAATGACGACTCTGGCGGAGAGTTTTCTGGCAGATTTGGACGATTTATCCGACGACGACGAAGGAGAAGGAGAAGAAGAAGAAGAATTACGAGATGAAAAATCTCATTTGAAGGACGAGGAGGAGAAATTCGCCGTCAAATCATCATCAACAGCGAACAAAAGAAGTAAAAGTAATACTAAAGAAGAAGAAGAAAACGACCTAACAGCAAAAACAACTGCTCAGAACAACAACAACAATGGTAATAATAACGTCAACGCGTTAGAAAAGTGCACGAAACTGTTAAACACGGAACGGTACAAAAGAACGGTGGGAGAAGTCACTCTCAAGAAAGAAGATTCAAAGGACGAAGAAGAAGAAGCAGAAAACAATACTACTAATTTGTACGCGTTGATTTTAGATTGCAACGCGTTAACCGTAGACATCGACGACACGATCGTCTTCGTTCATAATTACATCAAAGATAAGTACAAGAAGAAGTTCCCGGAGTTGGAATCGTTGGTGCCGCATCCGATCGATTACGCCAGAGTCGTACAAAAAATAGCAAACGAGATGGATATCATGCGAGTAGATTTGGAATCGGTATTACCGTCGGCGACGATTATGGTCGTCACCGTGACCGGTTCGACCACGGACGGGAAGGAGTTGAGCGATGCGGACTTGGATTTGACATTAGAAGCGTGCGAACGGTTGTTGAAATTGGACGACGACAAGACGAAACTGTTCAAGTTTGTCGAGAAAAACATGGAGAAGACGGCGCCGAATTTATCGCAAGTTTTGGGAACAGACGTCGCGGCTCGAGTCATGGGATTAGCCGGAGGGTTAGAGCTTCTTTCGAAAATGCCCTCGAACGTCGTGCAAAACATAGGAAACGGGAAGAAGAAAAATACCGCCGGTTCGTCTTTACAAGTGCTTCAGAAATCTGGCGACGTAAACGTCGGCTTCATTTTTCAATGCGATTTGATTCAAAAGAAAACGCCGCCGCCGTTGAGAGTAAAAGCAGTGCGATTGATTGCCGGTAAGTGCACTTTAATGGCCAGAGTTGACGCGTTCGGCCAAGACCCGACGGGCGAAACCGGGAAGAAAATGTACGCAGATATCGAACAGAAAATTGAAAAATGGCAAGAACCTCCGCCGGCGCGCACGGAGAAACCGCTCCCGGCGCCGGGGATGATTCAAAAGAAACGCAGAGGCGGTAAACGCATGCGCGCGATGAAAGAACGATACGGAATGTCTGACATGCGAAAACAAGCCAACCGCGTTGGCTTTAACGTCGCCGAAGACGAAATCGGTTACGAAGGCGAAGGTTTAGGCTTGCTCGGCAAAAGCGCCGGCGCCGCCGCGGCGAACGGTAAGCTCAGATTCCAAGAGAAGAAGACAAAGATCGGTAAATACGCGCAGAAAGGATACAAAGGTGGCATGGGCAGTGGGTTAGCTACTTCCGACGCTTTATCTGGCATGAGTTCTTCCTTGGCGTTTACGCCTATCCAAGGCATCGAGTTGGTCAATCCAAACGCGGAAAAGGAAAGCCGAGACAGTCAAAGCGGCACCGACTCGGTTTTCAACGATAAAAGAGGGTTCTTTGCCACTCAGAATATTAAGAAGTAGTAGACAAAGAAGAAGAATAGAAGAATAGCGTGTAGGTATTTAGTTAGAGAGATTTTCTTCTGTGAATAATAATAAAATAGATATAAAAGATTAGACGTTTCGTATGATTCTCCAAAAAAAAATCTCCTCACCTCTTCTTCATAAGTAAGTGTCTTCTCTTCATAAAGAAGTTCCATCATCAAAACTACTTTAACACACATATGATTATGTTTGCCACTTCCTCTCCCGCTTTGTCTTCTTCTTTGTCTTCTTCTCGGTCTTCTTTGAGGAAGACCAATACTAGTATTATGTATACGAAGAAGAAGACAAAGAAGATTTCGTCGTCGTCGTCCCAAAAACAAAAACAAAAACAAAGAAGAAACGTCGTCGTTTTCGCTGAAGCAGCGGAAAGCAACAACGACAACAACTCAAACAACAACGAGGAAAAACAGTGCACTGGGGGATCGTGCGATTCGTGCGGAGTAGCGAGAGAGAAAATGCAATGCGATGGAACCGGGAGAATTCAAGGCGGATTAGCTGCCATTCCGTTGTTCTCTTGGTGGCCTATTAAAGCGTACAGGCCGTGTCCAGGCCTCATCGAAAGCGGAGGGACGTACACGAGGAAAGGACAAGACGTGGATTCCATCTTATGGGGCGAGAACGGGAGAGATTAGACAACGACGAAGGTTTTGATCATGTGTATACTACTATCTACGTATTCTATGACTAACTGCTACTCCTACTCCTACTCCTACGTATATGCGCGCCGCCGCTCCTAATAACTCGATGATACATTTTTCAATCATCATTCTCGAATCGCCATCGAAGAAGACGAATCTATCGCCGTCGTCCCTAACATTCTCGCCCCGTCGTCGTTATCGTTGTATTCATCGTCTTCTTCTTCAACAATCAACTGCGTAAAGTTGTTGCTAAATTGAGAGCCAATGGCTAAGTTTTGTGTCATTTCTTCTCCGCACGCTTGCAGTTCCGCGCCATCTAAAGATTCTTCCAAAACCAAACCGTGCGTTTCCGGAACTAAAGTACACGTCAACACCGCTAACAAGGCGAAGAGCGCCAAGACGATCGAAGGAAGTTCCGGAGAAATCACGCGCAAGAACAACACTTGCGGCGCACTGATTGAACCGATGCGTCCAATCATCGAACACGACCCCAACGCCGCCGATCGAACGATAGTCGGGAACAACTCCGTGGTGTATAAATACACGACGTTGAAGGAACCGCTAATGCCGAATCGACCAACTAAAGCGAAGAATATCCTCTGTTTTCCTTTCAAGAAACCGCTGATAAAGGCACCAAACCCGCTTAAACTCATCAACGACATCAACGTCGTGCGTCTTCCGATGATATCCACCGCGAACTGCGCCGCGATGTGCGATGGGATCTCCACCAACCCGCTCAAGAAATTGTTCATGTAAATCGATCCGGCTAAATTTCCAACGTTTAAGGATATCCCGTAATAGATTAAACCGTTGCACGCGAACACAAACGCCATGCACATCAATCTTAACTTTAACTTTTTGTGCGGGAAAATCGCGGACACGTTCACATTTTCCGTCTTTTCCGGTTCCTTCAAATCTGGGAGTCGTTCAAACGTCAAGCGTCCGTTTTTCTTCGCCAAAAACTCCAAGACCTCTTTCGCCTCGTTCGGTTTCCCGTTCGCTAACAACCATCGGGGACTTTCTTTAAGAAAGGAAAACGTGAAAAAGACGTACCCGCACCCTAATAACGCGCAGAAAAACGAATACATTCGCCAACTCTCTCGCATCAAGTATCCGAAAAACGACATCGAACAAATCCCGAGCGCCCACCAGTATTGCGTCCCGATGCCCATGATGCCTTTCCAGGAAATCCCCAACGGTTCCGTGCACAACACGAACGACGCGACGCCAATACCTCCGACACCGAATCCACCTATGAATACAGCCACGAAATATTGAGAATACGAATACGATATGGAGGCTAACCCGGCACCTAGAGATGAAATCAACACCGCGGCGTACACTCCCGTTCGTCTTCCTTTCACGTCGGAGAGTTGTCCGAGTAAACCGGCGCCGAAGAAAAAACCGACGAAGAACATGGACGACGCCAGTTGTACTTTATACTCCTCTTTACATATTAAGTTAAACTCCGAAACGATCGATTGTTTCTTGTTCGTCCATTTCCATACTATTATTTCTTCTGTGTTGTTCTTCTTGTTCTCCTCGTAATATTCATTCAACGAACACAACACGGACAAGTCGTCCTCTATTCTTTTCGCTTTCTGCTCTGTGCAGTACGAGTAAAAGATATCGTCGTTTTCATCGTCATCGTTCACGCACTCCCACTCGGGCGTTCTTTGGGTGAACACCGAGACCAAGGTCAAAAACGCCGCCGGTAACCACGCCGAGGAACTCAATAAAAACTGTTTCAGTTGTCCTCGTCCAATTTGTCCGACGTACGACGCGAACGCTTCGTCTACGGTTATTTTAGATGTATTCGATGTAGTATTCGTAGTGTTGATATCGTCGTCGTCGTCGTCTGGATACTCGTCGTCGTCGAAACCGTCATTCATCATCGTACTCTTAACAACAACAACAACAACAACAACAACAACAACAACAACAACAACAACAGTAGTGATGATGATGATGATGATGAGAGGAGCACAAGAAGGACGATGATGGATGAGTTTACAAGAAGGAATAGAGAGTTTTGAAGAAAAAAGTGGTTTTTCACCTGGAAAAAAAGAGGAGAAGAGTTGAAAAATTTCGATGAAAAATCTGCCTTTTTCTTTGACCAGAAAAAAAACAACAAAAAAGAACAACAACAACAACAACAACTGAAAACAACTTAAAACAACTTAAAACAATGCTCAGCAAGAGCACAAGACGCGCTGCTTTGAAGAGTGGTGGTGGTGATATTGGGAAATTCAGTCACGCATTAAGAAGCGTTACTCTTTTTCTCGTCGGGGCCGACACTACTTTTGGTTCTTCTTCTTTAACTTCTTCTTCTTCTTTGGGTAGTTGCAAATATTCGTCGTCGTCACAAAATCATTATTCGACGACGAGAAATATCGGAGGAGGTTTAAGAAAAGGTGTGCTCGGGGGAACAACAACAACGAACTTTTCTCCTTCTTCCTTCTTGAATCATCATCATCGGAATTACAACAACAACAACAACAACAACAACAGGAGCAGAGGAGAAAAAAGACGACAATTCTCCACGAAAGTGACTTTACCAGATTTACCGTACGATTTCTCCGCGTTAGAACCCATCATCGACGCGCAAATCATGGAGATTCATCACTCGAAACATCACAACACGTACGTGACCAATCTGAACGTGACTTTGGAGAAACTCGCCGAGGCTGAAGCGAAGAACGACGTCGCCGCCATGATCGCGTTGCAACCAAACTTGAAATTTAACGGAGGCGGACACGAAAATCACTCCTTGTTTTGGAAAGTCTTACAACCGAAGAAGGAGTATTCCGACCCGTCTGGCGAGTTGAAACGAATGATCGAAAGAGACTTTGGCTCGTTCGAGAACATGAAGCAAAAATTCGCGTCCCAAACGGTGGCGGTGCAAGGCAGCGGATGGGGCTGGCTCGGTCTCAATAAAGAGACGAAAACGTTGCACGTGGTGACAACCGCAAACCAAGATCCGTGCATAACGACTGGTTTGGTGCCTGTTTTCGGCGTGGACGTTTGGGAACACGCGTATTACTTGCAATACAAAAACTTGCGTCCGGATTACGTGAACAAAGTCTGGGAAATCGTAAACTGGAAACAAGTCGAAGAGAATTTGGTCAAAGCTTTGATGTAATGTACTAATAACATAGTATTACTTCGTTTTTGTTGTGTTCTTCTTTATTATGAGCTACTCGTATTATTGCTATCTCTTCTATTTCTGGCTATTATTATAGTTTTATTGAGTTCTCTCCTCAAATCATTCCATCATCATCGCGTCGTCGTTCCCGTCGTCCTGGTCTTCTCCTTTTCCATCTTCCTCTTCTTCTTCTATTAAAATGTCCTCTTCTCCACCGTCATTTTCGTCGTCGTCGTCGCACGTTAAGTCCATGATTACTTTCACGCACTCCTGTCGATCGTTGTGCATGGCTTCGTCCATCGGCGTTCGTCCGTTCTTGTTCACTTTGAACGCCAGCGTTTTCCCTCCTTTTTGCAAGAGAAATTTCACAACCTCTTGGTGTCCGTTCAAGCACGCCCAGTGTAAGCACGTGGACTCGTCCGTGTTCGTCGTTTTCATTATATTTGCGTTAAATTCGTTCACGAGGACTTCTACTGCGTCTGTGTGTCCGTTCGCGCAGGCATAAAACAAGGCCGTTCTGCCGTTCTCGTCTTGAAAGTTTACGAAATTATTTACTTGAGTATTCTTTTCCTCAAAATCGTCAACTTTTCTTCCAAAATTCGAGACAATACCATGATTTAGAATAGTTTTGATATCTTCCACGTCTCCGTATCGCGCGGAGGAGAATAACGCATCGATGAATTCTTTCTTTTCTTCTTCTTCTTCTTTTTCCTTTGTTGTTGTTGTAAAGGACGACGACATCTTAGTGGTTTTGGTGTTAATCCGTTGTTCTTACACAAACTTGTTGTTGTTGTTGTGAAACGAAGTTGTTCTTTCTTCTTCAGTTGTGTTTGTTTGTTGTTCAGACAGAAGAACTGTTTTTTGTCACTTTTTGAAGCTTCTATCGCGAGAGGACATTTTGTCTTCTTTTTCATTAAAAACTTTTTGTTAAAATTCTCACAGAAGACTCTCATCACTTCTTTCTCGTCACATTCATCTTTTTTCACAAAATCAACTTCATCTCATGTTGTACAAAACACTAATAAAAGACTAGTAGTAAACGACGACAAAAAACGACTTAAATCCTCAAATAACCAAACGCCTCCTTTTGAGGAGGACTTTGTAAACGATGATTTTGTTGTGATTTTGTGGTCGATGCAATACTACTCTACTACGTAATACTACTCTCGTAATAATAATAAAATGACAAATTTCAGAAGCGGATTCTCGTTGCTCTTTTTAGCGCAAGTGCTCTCGAAACTTCTACCGTTTCTGTTCAACTCAGTGTTCGTGTACAGGACAATTTCATCCGCGGATGGCGTTGGAGATACTTTAGTGATGTTTCCGCTGGTGTATGCGTTCGTTTTATCAATCAGAGATGGTTTACGAAGGAGTTTATTACGAAGAACTTTTAGAGAGGAAGGAGAATCAGAAGAAGAAGATGAAAACGAACGTGCGTTTCGAGTGGCCACGAGATACGTAAAGCGATACGTCGTATTCGTTTTGGTTCTTTTAATGGTACCGCTGCTACTCCTGCTACTGTTTTTTCCTTCTTCTTCTTCTTCTTCCGCGAATATGAAGGCTTCATACCGAATATCTCTCGTCTCTTGCGTCTGCGCCGCTTTGATCGAGTTAACGAGCGAACCGCACTACGTTTGGTTACAAAAGAAGCAACTCTTTGGATCGCGAGTGATGGCGGAAACTGTTGGGACATTTGCAAGGACCGCGGTTCTGTTTTACCACCTGTCGTCCTCACATATAGATTATTCGACAATACTAAGTAAAGAGAAGAGGAAGACGAACGTGTTGTTCGCGTTTGCGTTCGCGCAAGTCGGACAGAGTTGCGCGACGAGCGCGGTGTACGCTGCGAGTTATTATCTGTATCGAAAACGCGACGATGATGTGAGAAAGAAACAGAAGAAGCGGAGAAAAGGTACAAAAACGACCACCGATGGAAAAAAAGAAAGGAGTGACGACGACGAGAAGAAACAGCGTCTACTGATTGATTCGTTCTTGTATCAGTCTTACTTGAAGTTGGCGTTGGCGGAGGGCGAAAAATTCGCGCTGATAGTCGCCAACTCGGAAGATACAGTCATGGGTGTTTTCGGTCTCGTTTCGAACTTAGGGTCGTTGTTTGTTCGGTTAGTGTTGCAGCCGTTCGAAGAGATTGCGTTCGTGACTTTTGCGGCGAGCGCGACGAAAGACAAGAAGAAGGAGAAGTTGGGCGATATTCTTTCCATCGGCGTGTTAGTCGGTACGATTGCTTTCTTCGTAGGACCGTTCTTCGCGAAGGACGTCATGTACTTTCTTTACGGTAAAAAATGGATGGAAGACGGGACAGAAACTCTGCAAGCGTACGCGAGATTAATATTACCGTTGAGTATAAATGGAATAGTCGAAGGCTTCGCGCACGCAGTCATGAACGAGCGAGAGATTAAAAAGCACGGAAACGCGTGGTTGGTTTCCTGTTCGTTCGTCAACTGCGCCTTGGGATTTTCGCTTCTCAAATATTCGCGAATCGGTGCTGCCGGATTGGTTTATGGCAACTTTATATCCTTAATGATGCGAATATACTTGACGTCGAGATTCTTGATCAGAACAGGGAAGCTGAGCAGTACTATTTTTAGAGAAACGTTGCCGAAACCAGGGACGCTCGTCACCGTCGCCGCGTGCACTTTCGCGTTGACGGCAATAAAGGACGATACAAATGGAAGAAAGACTGCAGAAATGACGCCGAACTTTAAACACACCGTTGTTACGGGAGGTAGTGTAGCCGTAGCTCTTCTGATAGCGCTGTTTGTTTGGGAACAGGATAGATTTAGAAACGTATTTAGT
>JACLAB010007110.1_pt1 | contig 16295 bp, 21 predicted proteins | sample 8027921 | NCBI WGS metagenome assembly JACLAB01 (sample SAMN15725117, study PRJNA655200) | protist metagenome | isolation source: fluorescence activated cell sorting (FACS) single amplified genomes of... | place: USA: West Boothbay Harbor, Gulf of Maine | collected 2000-07-19 | reverse complement strand
CAAATAGAAGCACAATTGTTTGTGTGATTGACACAGAATGCACTTTTATTAATGACACCCCCCGAATGGTTTACCATTTCGGGGCGTCGTTTGGAGACATTGAACAGGAAAACTCTTTTAATGTTTTTAAAATGGATTACTACGTGAAAGAGATTATTCAAGAATTAGAGCTTTTTCTATTCCAACGAAAGGAAGGGAAAAACAGAAACTTTGGATATAATCCAGCAATGGCGAGAGCCTTAAAAGATGCTATCAATAATCCCCAAAAGGTTAAACCTTGGAAAGAAATAATTGATGAATGGCAAAATCTAATCAAGGTTATGAATGTCGAATATTTGACATCTTATAACTTTAATTTTGATATAGGCGTTGACTCTTCAAAAGATGCAACCATAAGAAAAACACACCAACAGCTAACAGACAAAACTTTTTATTTACCAAGGGGCGTTGAAATGGTTTGTTTAATGGATATAGGGGCTAATCTTTTTATGAATAAAGACTATATGAAATGGTTTGATAATCTAACAGAAGAAGATAAAGAGCAAATGACAACTGAAAGGGGAAATTTATCTTACTCGGCTCAGTCTTGTATGCGTTACCTAAATAAAGACCTTTGGTATACTGAGCAACATACAGCCTTAAGGGACTCAATGCTAGAATTTCAATTGTTCGCTACATTTTGGAAAAGATGGAAAGCCATAATAAAAAGAGAATTTGTTGGAAACATCAAACAACCTTCTTGGCAACATCTTAAAAAAAGATATTCAGCAACCAAGAAAAGAGAATTGAGACTAATAACAAAGCAACAAAAAATTAAATCAATTAAAAAACAAGCCAAGCAATTGGAAATGGCACTATAGGAGAAATTATGAAACAACTAGAACTTAAATTACAGGTAAAAGGCACATCACAAGCCGAGAAAATAAAAAAGGGTATTCCCACAATTAAAGAGTTAATCGAAGCAAAACGAATGAAACCAAAACACTTGGAGCATTGTTCAGAAAAAATGATTAATGATTTAATGAAACTATATGCGAGGAGATTTTAGAAATGCAACATTATGATTATTTGGATTTTAGACCACAACAAGCAAGGAGAAGAAAATCCCTTTTATGGATTGGGTTTGCAATGGTATTTATTGCCTTGCAAGGATTCTATATAATACCCCTACAATTGCCCTTAATTATTGGGGGTAATTTAATTATATTATTAATTTCATATTTGGAACTTAATAAAGAACTTTTAATATTAACTGTTTTGATGATGATTGCACAACTATCAAGGGTGGTACTATGAGCCGAACAAATAGAAGCATATTAAAAACTAAACAATGCGAAAGATTTTATAATATAAATCCTAGAATTTGCATTTATGATTTAGATGGAACAATTATAGATTCGAGCCATAGAGCAACCCACGATATAAACGGAAATATTGACCTTGAAGGGTGGAAGGAAAAAAGCACTAAAGATTTTATTTTTCAAGATTCTTTGCTTCCTTTATATACTCAAATGGTGGCCGACTATAAAAATGGAGACATGATCATAATTTGTACAGCGAGAGAATTTAGCAAATGGGACTGGGAATATTTATACTTTCATAATATATATTTTGATAGAGTTATCTCAAGACCTAAAGGAAACATTACAACTGATTGGAAATTAAAACAAAATCAATTAAGATATTTATTTACCTTGCCACAATACAGGGATAAACAAAAAATATTCTATGATGACAACTGGTCTAACTTGGAAGCACTTGCAGACCTTGGGGCTGTCGTGTCTCATGCTCATCAATGGAATAAAACAGCCTAGAGGGGCTTAGAATCGCCCACAGAGGGCAAAAAATAAAGGGGCGATAAGCCCCTTTTTTTGGGCTATGTCAAGAAACTTGACTCACCCTATAATTTCACATAATGAAATTATAGGGTGCGTTCCTTGAAATGTCAATACCTTTTTGAATAAAAAGCATCTATTTTTTATATATAATTTCTATATACTTTAATTAAAAATAAATGAAAAAAGACTTGTTTTTTCTTGCCAAAGGTATATAATATTTATATGTTCAAGGGGAACAAGGGAAGGAAGGAAACGACCAACCCCCATGAGAGGAAAAGGAACACTCCCAACGCTTCGGCAATTAAGAGAACGCCCAGACCTCTAACCCTCGGACTAGCTAGGGACTCAATGTCTATCGCTAAAGATAGCTAACTGATTAACTGCTCTAGAGTTTGCGAAGCTAATTATCTCACGATTTTTAGAACGAAGCAAGGTCTAACAGCCAAAAGGAACGCATACTGTAGCAAGGGGAAAGTCAAAGCGAGTCGGCAAGGCTAGAAGGAGATTATATCGAATTTTAGCCGAGCCACCTTTTTTTGAGAATTGGATTTTTTATTTTAACATATTAGTAAAATTTAATGCTGATTCAATTCTCAAATTTATAAACTACTCCTAATAGTGTATAATCCCTTAGCCCGAGAAATCGGGCTTTTTTTTTTTTGATTTTTAAAAAGGATTGACAAACCCTTAAACTTACTATGTAAGTTTAAGGGTTCGAACGGGTTTTGTCAAGACTTTTTTTGTGACAATTGTGTGACATTTTCAAAAGCCTGAATGAGAATCATTCTCATAACGATTCGCATTTACCTCCAATCTCACACGCCCTGCGCCAAAGTGCAAAAGTGATAAACCGAACGGGTATGCCGCGCGCCAAAGTGCAAAAACGAAGTGCTAAAGCTAGGGTTACAAGTGTGCAAGCGATAGAAAAAGTTATCCACAGGTTATACATAAGTTATCCACAGGCGCGCAGCGCCGATTATAGCACACTTTGGCGGGTTTGTCAATACTTTTTTTAAAAATAAAAAAACCCGACTTTCGTCGGGTCTGTCTGATTAGGACACAAGTTGAGTTAGTTTTTTGATTGTCTCAGCGTTCGCTCTTTCTAGTGAATTTAAGAAACCTTCTTTCACTCTCATTTTTTGCTCTAATTCTTTGACTAATGTCGCTTTTGTTTTTTGTAATTTTTTTGCTTTTTCCATTTTGTTCTCCTTATTTTATATAAACTATTATACAGACTTTTTTTCGAGGGTCAATAGGTAAATCGAAAATAAATGAATTATTTTTAGGAACATTTGTTCACTTTGCCGAATTGCGCCGATTTTATCACACTCTAGAGATTTAGTCAAGAGCAAATTTAAAAAAAAGAGGCTCTAATTTATAAAAGAGGTCTCGAACGCCTAAAAGCCCTACTTTACGGCACTAATCAACGAAAAACCGCCGTATACACGCACACGCTCTGCACCGAAGTGCAAAACTGAAGTATAAAACCGAGCGTTACTTGCGCCAAAGTGCAAAACTGAAGTACAAAAACGATTTACAAGTGTAAAAACGAGTGCTCCCGCTGCAGCGGGTATAATTATGCTAATAATAGTTTAACACACATTTGCGCGGGTGTCAATAGATTTAAGTAAATTTATGAAGATTTTTGGCGTTTTTCGCAGATTTGCAGCGAAGGCTTGGTGGTTTCGCGTCCGGCCCCCGAGAGTTCCTTTGCGTTAATTTATGAGTAATTAATTTAAAATAATTCTTGACAATTGATATCACTTTGTTTATAATATATTTATGAAAAAAAGGATAAAACAATTTAATATAAGAAGGTGGACTGAGAAGAAAGACAGTCGTAGAGCGAAAATTGCACAAAACATAAGATTTTTTGCTAGACATCCATTGCCTTGGCTAGTGTTCTTCATGTTAATTGTTTACGGATTTGACCTGTAAATTAATTGAAAATAAATCAAATTAGTTATTGACAAACCTATCCAAATCGAGTATAATATACTCATAATGAAAAAGATAATAAACAAAATAAAACACTACTTTAAAAGGAATAAAAATATGGCAACATCAAACTACACAGAAGCAATGACCGAGAAAATGATTGCAAAATACAGCGCTAACCCAACAAGAGATACAGTTGATATGTTAGCAGAAGAACTTGGCAAGAACGCTAGAAGTATAATTGCTAAACTTTCTAGAGAGGGAGTCTACAAAGCAGTCCCAAGAGTGACTAAAAGTGGCGAACCTGTAATAAGAAAAGCAGAACTGATAGTAAGTATCCAAGAGACATTAGGAATTGAATTACCTTCCCTAGTGAAAGCCTCAAAGGCTGACCTCCAAAGATTGATTGACACAATCTCACAGTAGAAGTCAAGGAGTGATTACCCTAAGTAATCCACTTTGAAGTAAGTATTAGTGCTAAAAGTAAGTAAGGACGCACACGGATCTACCGAGTTCTACCTCAACATGCGCAGCGACTTACAGAAATTAGAGTAGACATTAATACTTACCTCAAAGTGAATTGTCAGGAAATAATTTAAAAAACTTCTTGACAAATGATTAGAATTTCTGTATAATATCCTTATATTATGAAAAAAGAGAGAAATTGATGCGAAGGCATCGAGTTCTCTCCCCGAAAGGGGGTCAAGAAAAATGATTTAAAATTATTCTTGACAAATGGTTTCAAAGTTAGTATAATATATATTCAGAAACAAAATAGAATAAAAGTAATCGGGAACAGGAAAAAATTAATGATTTAGCAGTGACCCTAGACTCTTCGGAGGAGGGGTAGCGAATAAATAATCCTCTGATTACTTACCAAGTGAGGCGTCACGTAAAAAACTGCCGTATGCTAGTTAGATATTGATAGATTGCGTTAAATGAGACAATATCCGCTTTTGATACTCACTATGTGAGATACCTTCCGCAGCAAGGAGTGAAACATAGTCGCATGAACTGATGCGTTAAAAAGTGGGAAAAGGAAACTGCAATAAGTCCGTACTCTCCAACATTTTGCTTGGAGTAGATTAAGGCAATAAGGCAGGACACGACACGATACTTCGGCACTTTATCGAAAGTATAAAATCGGTTTGTTTTACTACATTAATGGACGTTACGAGCTTCGGCTTTACTAATGTAGAGGTAATTGAACAGGGTGGATTACGACCAAACAATCAACCCCAGAGTGAGGAAAAAACCACGCTTAAACGATTAGAGGAGATTCAGTTTTAACTGTCAATTCGAAAGTTTTAAAGAGTAAACCTCGTTGTCTGCCACCTTAGGGTGTCACGAGAGTAAGCAGACACATCAACTGATACGAAAGTATCGAGTGAGAGTAAGGGAGCAAGTTGTAGTAGTATTTCGATGCGAAACACGACAGAGGCAACCATCTCATACTGCGGGACGAGGGGCAGTATGACACGATTAGTACATAAACTGCAGACTTGGAACAGTATAAAAGCTAAGCAGTAAGAAGAACGGCAGTCGCTCTGTCAACTACTGAATAGTAGATATCTTGCTAGTAGATAAGCGTTGCGAAATGAGCAGTATACCATAGACGAAAGTCGTAGATTGAAGTTCGTAATATCCTTCGCCTCTAGCTACACAGTGGACAGGTTCGTGAGTAATTCCAACACGACCACTTTAAACAACAAAAACTTTGGATGGGACGCTTCGGTGTCCCATTTTTTTATCCCAAGATGATTCACATCAAAATTTCTTACCATAACTTAAAAAACTTCTTGACAATTTTCGTTAACTCGTGTATAATATATGTATATAAAAAGGAGAAGAAATGACCAAATTAGAAACACAGCAAATCGAACTAAACAAAATCGTAGAGAAAGACTTCGGCAGAGTAGCAGTCATATTAGAAGGACGAGACACTGCAGGAAAGACTGGAACCATTCGTGAGTTGACACACTATTTGCCAACAAGTAAGTATTCTATCTCACTATCAGCAATGCCTAGTGTATGGGATATGGAGTTCTGGTTTGACTCATGGACAAAGAAAATGCCTAGCGATAACCAAATTGTATTCTTCGACAGAAGCTGGTACAGCCGAGCAATGGTTCAAAAGTTAAATGGTTGGTGTACAGACACTCAGTATGAAACCTTTATGGAAAAAGTACTAGAGTGGGAAGACAGTCAAGATGTGACTTTCATCAAACTCTGGTTAAGTATCAGCGAAGACGAACAAACAAAGCGTATCGGCAACAGGCAAGTATCTCCTCTAACCAAGTGGAAGTTCTCTCCTAATGACGCAGTATCATTGTCAAAGTATGACCAGATGACTCTGCTAAAGGAGAGAGTACACACTACTTGTGGAAAGTGGCACAGCATTGATTACAATGTCAAAGCAGAAGGAAGACTATCCCTCATCACAAAAATAGTAAATACTTTAAAATAGTTCTTGACAAATAGAATAAAGCGAGTATAATATACTTATAAACAAAAAAGGGAACTACATTTTCCTGATAAAGAATGTAGAGGTCGTTACTGAAAGCGTGTTGGAAGATGAAAAGACTTCCTCTAATTTAACAATATAACATAGGAGAGCGTAATGCCAGTAAAATTTAAACCAAGTGAAAAAGTATACAAAAAAGGTGTACCAGCAGCAAAACTGCCAACAAGACACTACTACATAAAGCAAGTAGCAAAAGAAGAATTGTTCAAGACTGTCAATGAGACAAGAACAAAACCTAAAGTAAGACAAAAGTGCTTAAACGAATTAGTTCGTAGAGGTATCAAGATTGAGTGGTATGCTCCAGAGGTGACATCATGAAGTGGGGCGGTAAAGCAAAACACGTAAGTATAGTGAAGAAAACTTCACAGGGCGATAGCCACGGCAGAGTAAGTTTAAATATGAACAAACACAAGAAGCGTTCATTTAAAAAGTACAGAGGTCAAGGAAGATAATGGGGAAAGTGATTAAGTTTCCTAGTAGGGAAACTATCCAAAACAGAGATATAGTAGCAAGTCTACATATCGAAATAGAAAACTGCGAGCAATTGCTAAAAGAAGCGTTAGAACACTTGGAGTATCTAAACGAAGAAATAGCAATGCTCACAGAAGAACATACACAGTTATTAAATGAATTAATAAAATTAACAGACAAGGAAGAACAATGAGAAATTATAGACATTTTGCCGTAGGAATGAATGCAAACGGCAGTAAAATAAAAAGAATCTACAAACCAGCAGACACAAGTGCATATGCTAACGAGTGGCATGGTAATACAAGATTCGAGAATCCACGCTATTATATGGTAGATTTGGAGAATGGAACAACAATTAAAGACTACGACCTAGTAGTAGACCTACCAGATATGGAGGTAGTACACTAATGAGTAAGATTAACGATTATGCAAGGTTTGTAGACTCTTGCACGTCTAATGCAAGTAAACACACTGACGTTATGATAAATAGAGTAGATAAACTACAAGGAAATACCTCGGTGCAAGGCACAGAGAGACATGAAGATATGCAAGTAGCAAGACTACTAACATCAGTTATCGGTATGATGGCTGAGAGTGGAGAGTTTGCTGAAGTAGTAAAGAAAAAGATATTTCAAGCAGATACACAGTTCACAAACGACGAAATTTTTCACATGAAAAGAGAGTTAGGCGACGTACTTTGGTACTGGGTTCAGGGCTGTATAGCATTAGGTTTTACACCCGATGAAGTTATGGACGAAAATATTAAAAAATTAGAGAGTAGATATCCTAACGGTTTTGAAGTGATACGCTCTGAAGTAAGAAAGGAAGGTGACATATAATGGGACAGATTTTTGAAAGTCCTGATAAAGGCGAAACAATTTATGTAAGAAACACAGGAGAACACTTTAGTAAAAGAGTGCTAATTAAGTCTCCAGATGTCGAAAAAGAAGAGGAAGGTGACATATGATGGAATTTATATGGAATGTATTCGCAGTAATAGGAATAATATCAACAGTAGGACTTCTAATAAGTTTCTACGTAATGTGGGAGAATTTAAAATAATGGCAAATCATGTATATTTTACAATTGAATTAACAGGAATTGAAGACGACCAATTCAATGAGAACATAAAAAAGGTCAAAGGTAAGAGAGTAGACTACGAAGGCAATCCATACGAGTACGACGACTATGACTACATAGAAAATCAACCATTTATGAGTAATGTTTCTAAAAGTTTTGATGAAAGTGGAGACTTAGAAAACTCATATGACTGGTACTGTAATGAGATAGGTGCTAAATGGTGTAATGTTGACGAGATGCAAGACTGTATGATTAATGGGTACAGTGCATGGAGACAACCACATGAGTTAGTACTAAATCTAATTGAATACTTTGCAAGTAAGTATGATACTGAAGTAAGTGCTAGTATGACTTATGAAGATGAGTTTAGAAACTTCATGGGCAAACAATACTATGGTTCTGATAAAGAGCAAGATGAAGGTTGGTATGCTTGGGAAGGAGACTACACTGAAACTGATGGAGATGAATTAGTGCAGGAGTTTAACGAAAGGTTTCCTGACATAGATACAACTGCAGAAGATTTTGATTGGTATGACGAAGTAAAAACTGGTGGAGATGTTATATACCCTAACGAAGTGTTAGATGAGATAGCAGATAACTTTTGGGGGAGATGCTAATGACAGAACATACAGATATAGTAGAAAAACGAAGACTTTACTTAGCTGCAGAAGATTGGGGCAATAAGATAGCACAACACTACTGTACTAAAGGAGGTATGGGAGATTTAGGTTATGGCATGGGCTACTTTGTATACTATAACAATGGAGCAGTACATAAACTAAGTGATAAACAAATATCTATAATGCAAGTAGCAAACCCTATAGCAGAAGTGATAGATGACTATCAAAGGAGGGGAGGATGTTAACAATGAGTGATGGACTTATAACTGCTATTGAGCATGATTATGAGAAAAACGAAGTATTAGGTCTAACACAGGCAGATAACTTCACAATAGTAATAAAAAAATGGTTAATAACTAGAGAAGAATTAATGGCTATAGTACGAAACCTACATAAACAAGAGAAAGATGAGTTAGGAGAGCTAGTATGAGTGTTAATTACACAGAAGAGCAAGTATGCCATATGGTAGAAGCATACAAAGAAAAACCCGAAAGAGCAACAGTAGAAATGTTAGCTGAGGACTTGAACAAGAGTATAAAATCTATCATAGGTAAGCTGAGTAGAGAGGGAGTCTACAAGAAAACAGTATATAAAACAAAAGCAGGTGAAGACCCAGTCACCAAAAAAGAATTAGTAGAAAAGCTATCGGAGCTAGTAGGAATTAAATATGAGTTGATTGCAGGACTAGAGAAATCTCCAAAGATAGACTTAAAAAGATTAGTAGATATTCTAGAGGAGGAATTTAATGAGATATGCTAAAGTATTACCAAACAACGAAAAACTAAGGGAGATTATAAACAAGTATGGACAATACTTCGAAGTAGTAAATGAACCGAGAGTTCTACCCCAGCTGAAGAATCAAATGGCGATCACTCTGAGAGACCCAGACTTCACATTCACAACAGAGGTTCGTAACATACGAATCGTTCAACCAGACTAAAGCCATAGCGGGTGCTCTACGGAGCATCCAAAGCTGCAGCGGGTGTATAACAGACTAGGAATAATTTCCATAAACTTCATGTTATACCGTAATAATTTAGTTCAGTCAATAACCCTTTAAAAAATTTTGAGTTGGCAAAAGTTTGTTGAATTTTTGATACAGTTCGAGTTAAGTTAAGGAAGGATTGGAAAGACCCCGAACGGGGTGTTTAGGTTTTCGGAACATCGTAGTTCCATCTTAGTTATGATGATTGACACATTGTATCGTAGTCTCTCTCGCTAAATCATAAAAATCACAAGGTGTTCTCTTACGCTTATGCGACGAGAACAATTGAAATGTAATTTCATGATAAGCGAGATTACGAGGGGATGATAATTAGTGAATTGTCATATCAATCTCATTAACTTTAATATAAATATTATATCACGATTTTAACAAAAATGCAAATACTCTTTTTCCCAGGGGTATGAATTTGTGTTTTCGATTACGCTAGTATCATGTAAAAATATTTTATACTTTCTTCTTGTGGTAGTCTTTTTTCTTTTTCGAGTAGTGTTTTTTATCTTGTAAAAATGAACCTCTTTCGAAACTGCTTACATGAAAAATCTTTATGCTTTGTGTTTGTAATGGTTGCCGTTGCTAGTCGTGTTGGTGGGAAGTTGTAAAGTGAAGTATGAAAACGAGTAGTGGTTCAATTTTAGTAAAAAATCTATTTTATGTGTCTCGGTCTTTTTTCAGTGTATTTACGAAACTCATTGGTGAGCTTCTGTTGTCGCTTGATAGCTGATGCCTTTGCTTTTTTTCGGCGTGTGGTAGGTTTTTCGTAGTGTTCAAGTTCTCTTATTCGGTCTTTAAATCCATCGTTCTCCATTTTTCGTCTCAATATACGAATGGCTTTTTCTGGTGACATTCCTCGGCAATTTACTTTCATTTGAGTCCTTGTGCTCTTGTGAGTCGAATCAAATCATTTGCAATGTTACATTGATTATCAACAGTAGCTCTCACGAACTTGTTAACCCATGCCATATCAAATACAAAATCTTGGTCGTGCGTGTTTATGCCCTGCTTGTTGCACTCTAGTACTATTGCTTTCATAATATTTTCTGATATTTCTTCAGACTTTCTCATTCTTGGAAAGTCAATTACTTTATCCATCTTTTCTCCTTTGAAATGTCCACCCTCTTTTGCGAAGGTAGTTTACTTGACTGGTTATTGCTCCTTGTGAACGTGCCATTTTGATAGAGAGTTCGTCAAGTGGAATTGTGTTATACAAATCCTTTAGCTTTTGTTTCTCTTTGGTTGTCCAAGTTCCTCGTCTTAATAAGCTCATTTAAGCCTTTCTTCTGCTATAAAGTAGTACTCTTCTTCGAGTTCAATACCAATGTACCCTCTTGAAAGATTCTTTGCGGCAAGGCAAGCTGTACCACTTCCCATTGTAGGGTCGCATACTATATCACCTTCTTTAGTATATGTTTTCACAATATACTCTGCAAGTGCTATAGGCTTTTGTGTTGGGTGAAGTTTACCTTCACTTTCTGCAGTAACAAAGTATTGAACAGTTCGAGGATATCTCTCACCTTCTGATTTTACTTCAACAGCAGTTTGAGCTCCGTAAACATCCGTTTCTCTTTTAGCTGTTCCTTTATTATATGCAGTTCCCTCTGTCATTTGAGGGTTATAAGTAGGAGGTTTTTTATAGAACACACAAATACTTTCATGTGCTCGAAGTGGTTGCTTCTTTGCATTTAAGTAGTTTGTTGCTTTTGACTTTTCCCAAATCCATTCATATTTAAAGAATTTAATTTGAGAATTAACAAGAGTGCTGGTGAAGGGTTGAGCACTGTGAAGTACAATAGCAGCGTTTGGTTTACATATTTTCCAAACAAGTTTCCACCATTGTTCAATTACCTCTACATTAGTAAAGCCGAAGCTCGTAACGTCCATTAATGTAGTAAAACAAACCGATTTTATACTTTCGATAAAGTGCCGAAGTATCGTGTCGTGTCCTGCCTTATTGCCTTAATCTACTCCAAGCAAAATGTTGGAGAGTACGGACTTATTGCAGTTTCCTTTTCCCACTTTTTAACGCATCAGTTCATGCGACTATGTTTCACTCCTTGCTGCGGAAGGTATCTCACATAGTGAGTATCAAAAGCGGATATTGTCTCATTTAACGCAATCTATCAATATCTAACTAGCATACGGCAGTTTTTTACGTGACGCCTCACTTGGTAAGTAATCAGAGGATTATTTATTCGCTACCCCTCCTCCGAAGAGTCTAGGGTCACTGCTAAATCATTAATTTTTTCCTGTTCCCGATTACTTTTATTCTATTTTGTTTCTGAATATATATTATACTAACTTTGAAACCATTTGTCAAGAATAATTTTAAATCATTTTTCTTGACCCCCTTTCGGGGAGAGAACTCGATGCCTTCGCATCAATTTCTCTCTTTTTTCATAATATAAGGATATTATACAGAAATTCTAATCATTTGTCAAGAAGTTTTTTAAATTATTTCCTGACAATTCACTTTGAGGTAAGTATTAATGTCTACTCTAATTTCTGTAAGTCGCTGCGCATGTTGAGGTAGAACTCGGTAGATCCGTGTGCGTCCTTACTTACTTTTAGCACTAATACTTACTTCAAAGTGGATTACTTAGGGTAATCACTCCTTGACTTCTACTGTGAGATTGTGTCAATCAATCTTTGGAGGTCAGCCTTTGAGGCTTTCACTAGGGAAGGTAATTCAATTCCTAATGTCTCTTGGATACTTACTATCAGTTCTGCTTTTCTTATTACAGGTTCGCCACTTTTAGTCACTCTTGGGACTGCTTTGTAGACTCCCTCTCTAGAAAGTTTAGCAATTATACTTCTAGCGTTCTTGCCAAGTTCTTCTGCTAACATATCAACTGTATCTCTTGTTGGGTTAGCGCTGTATTTTGCAATCATTTTCTCGGTCATTGCTTCTGTGTAGTTTGATGTTGCCATATTTTTATTCCTTTTAAAGTAGTGTTTTATTTTGTTTATTATCTTTTTCATTATGAGTATATTATACTCGATTTGGATAGGTTTGTCAATAACTAATTTGATTTATTTTCAATTAATTTACAGGTCAAATCCGTAAACAATTAACATGAAGAACACTAGCCAAGGCAATGGATGTCTAGCAAAAAATCTTATGTTTTGTGCAATTTTCGCTCTACGACTGTCTTTCTTCTCAGTCCACCTTCTTATATTAAATTGTTTTATCCTTTTTTTCATAAATATATTATAAACAAAGTGATATCAATTGTCAAGAATTATTTTAAATTAATTACTCATAAATTAACGCAAAGGAACTCTCGGGGGCCGGACGCGAAACCACCAAGCCTTCGCTGCAAATCTGCGAAAAACGCCAAAAATCTTCATAAATTTACTTAAATCTATTGACACCCGCGCAAATGTGTGTTAAACTATTATTAGCATAATTATACCCGCTGCAGCGGGAGCACTCGTTTTTACACTTGTAAATCGTTTTTGTACTTCAGTTTTGCACTTTGGCGCAAGTAACGCTCGGTTTTATACTTCAGTTTTGCACTTCGGTGCAGAGCGTGTGCGTGTATACGGCGGTTTTTCGTTGATTAGTGCCGTAAAGTAGGGCTTTTAGGCGTTCGAGACCTCTTTTATAAATTAGAGCCTCTTTTTTTTAAATTTGCTCTTGACTAAATCTCTAGAGTGTGATAAAATCGGCGCAATTCGGCAAAGTGAACAAATGTTCCTAAAAATAATTCATTTATTTTCGATTTACCTATTGACCCTCGAAAAAAAGTCTGTATAATAGTTTATATAAAATAAGGAGAACAAAATGGAAAAAGCAAAAAAATTACAAAAAACAAAAGCGACATTAGTCAAAGAATTAGAGCAAAAAATGAGAGTGAAAGAAGGTTTCTTAAATTCACTAGAAAGAGCGAACGCTGAGACAATCAAAAAACTAACTCAACTTGTGTCCTAATCAGACAGACCCGACGAAAGTCGGGTTTTTTTATTTTTAAAAAAAGTATTGACAAACCCGCCAAAGTGTGCTATAATCGGCGCTGCGCGCCTGTGGATAACTTATGTATAACCTGTGGATAACTTTTTCTATCGCTTGCACACTTGTAACCCTAGCTTTAGCACTTCGTTTTTGCACTTTGGCGCGCGGCATACCCGTTCGGTTTATCACTTTTGCACTTTGGCGCAGGGCGTGTGAGATTGGAGGTAAATGCGAATCGTTATGAGAATGATTCTCATTCAGGCTTTTGAAAATGTCACACAATTGTCACAAAAAAAGTCTTGACAAAACCCGTTCGAACCCTTAAACTTACATAGTAAGTTTAAGGGTTTGTCAATCCTTTTTAAAAATCAAAAAAAAAAAAGCCCGATTTCTCGGGCTAAGGGATTATACACTATTAGGAGTAGTTTATAAATTTGAGAATTGAATCAGCATTAAATTTTACTAATATGTTAAAATAAAAAATCCAATTCTCAAAAAAAGGTGGCTCGGCTAAAATTCGATATAATCTCCTTCTAGCCTTGCCGACTCGCTTTGACTTTCCCCTTGCTACAGTATGCGTTCCTTTTGGCTGTTAGACCTTGCTTCGTTCTAAAAATCGTGAGATAATTAGCTTCGCAAACTCTAGAGCAGTTAATCAGTTAGCTATCTTTAGCGATAGACATTGAGTCCCTAGCTAGTCCGAGGGTTAGAGGTCTGGGCGTTCTCTTAATTGCCGAAGCGTTGGGAGTGTTCCTTTTCCTCTCATGGGGGTTGGTCGTTTCCTTCCTTCCCTTGTTCCCCTTGAACATATAAATATTATATACCTTTGGCAAGAAAAAACAAGTCTTTTTTCATTTATTTTTAATTAAAGTATATAGAAATTATATATAAAAAATAGATGCTTTTTATTCAAAAAGGTATTGACATTTCAAGGAACGCACCCTATAATTTCATTATGTGAAATTATAGGGTGAGTCAAGTTTCTTGACATAGCCCAAAAAAAGGGGCTTATCGCCCCTTTATTTTTTGCCCTCTGTGGGCGATTCTAAGCCCCTCTAGGCTGTTTTATTCCATTGATGAGCATGAGACACGACAGCCCCAAGGTCTGCAAGTGCTTCCAAGTTAGACCAGTTGTCATCATAGAATATTTTTTGTTTATCCCTGTATTGTGGCAAGGTAAATAAATATCTTAATTGATTTTGTTTTAATTTCCAATCAGTTGTAATGTTTCCTTTAGGTCTTGAGATAACTCTATCAAAATATATATTATGAAAGTATAAATATTCCCAGTCCCATTTGCTAAATTCTCTCGCTGTACAAATTATGATCATGTCTCCATTTTTATAGTCGGCCACCATTTGAGTATATAAAGGAAGCAAAGAATCTTGAAAAATAAAATCTTTAGTGCTTTTTTCCTTCCACCCTTCAAGGTCAATATTTCCGTTTATATCGTGGGTTGCTCTATGGCTCGAATCTATAATTGTTCCATCTAAATCATAAATGCAAATTCTAGGATTTATATTATAAAATCTTTCGCATTGTTTAGTTTTTAATATGCTTCTATTTGTTCGGCTCATAGTACCACCCTTGATAGTTGTGCAATCATCATCAAAACAGTTAATATTAAAAGTTCTTTATTAAGTTCCAAATATGAAATTAATAATATAATTAAATTACCCCCAATAATTAAGGGCAATTGTAGGGGTATTATATAGAATCCTTGCAAGGCAATAAATACCATTGCAAACCCAATCCATAAAAGGGATTTTCTTCTCCTTGCTTGTTGTGGTCTAAAATCCAAATAATCATAATGTTGCATTTCTAAAATCTCCTCGCATATAGTTTCATTAAATCATTAATCATTTTTTCTGAACAATGCTCCAAGTGTTTTGGTTTCATTCGTTTTGCTTCGATTAACTCTTTAATTGTGGGAATACCCTTTTTTATTTTCTCGGCTTGTGATGTGCCTTTTACCTGTAATTTAAGTTCTAGTTGTTTCATAATTTCTCCTATAGTGCCATTTCCAATTGCTTGGCTTGTTTTTTAATTGATTTAATTTTTTGTTGCTTTGTTATTAGTCTCAATTCTCTTTTCTTGGTTGCTGAATATCTTTTTTTAAGATGTTGCCAAGAAGGTTGTTTGATGTTTCCAACAAATTCTCTTTTTATTATGGCTTTCCATCTTTTCCAAAATGTAGCGAACAATTGAAATTCTAGCATTGAGTCCCTTAAGGCTGTATGTTGCTCAGTATACCAAAGGTCTTTATTTAGGTAACGCATACAAGACTGAGCCGAGTAAGATAAATTTCCCCTTTCAGTTGTCATTTGCTCTTTATCTTCTTCTGTTAGATTATCAAACCATTTCATATAGTCTTTATTCATAAAAAGATTAGCCCCTATATCCATTAAACAAACCATTTCAACGCCCCTTGGTAAATAAAAAGTTTTGTCTGTTAGCTGTTGGTGTGTTTTTCTTATGGTTGCATCTTTTGAAGAGTCAACGCCTATATCAAAATTAAAGTTATAAGATGTCAAATATTCGACATTCATAACCTTGATTAGATTTTGCCATTCATCAATTATTTCTTTCCAAGGTTTAACCTTTTGGGGATTATTGATAGCATCTTTTAAGGCTCTCGCCATTGCTGGATTATATCCAAAGTTTCTGTTTTTCCCTTCCTTTCGTTGGAATAGAAAAAGCTCTAATTCTTGAATAATCTCTTTCACGTAGTAATCCATTTTAAAAACATTAAAAGAGTTTTCCTGTTCAATGTCTCCAAACGACGCCCCGAAATGGTAAACCATTCGGGGGGTGTCATTAATAAAAGTGCATTCTGTGTCAATCACACAAACAATTGTGCTTCTATTTG
>JACLAB010003840.1_pt1 | contig 16299 bp, 15 predicted proteins | sample 8027921 | NCBI WGS metagenome assembly JACLAB01 (sample SAMN15725117, study PRJNA655200) | protist metagenome | isolation source: fluorescence activated cell sorting (FACS) single amplified genomes of... | place: USA: West Boothbay Harbor, Gulf of Maine | collected 2000-07-19 | reverse complement strand
TCAAGTTTAACCGCCCAGTTTAGTGGAAAAAAACAAAAAAAATCAAAATTCTAAACTGGGCGTCCCAGGGGATAGTTTCCGCTAATTCACATTTATTTCGCAAAATTTACATGTCGTACCAGCAGTGAAGCGTTATTGTACCTACCCACAAGTAAAGGTCTTGCCAAAATACTCGCGTGCTAAAATTTGCTGAGTATTCCCTCCGGAGGCTCTTCCCAGAGGGAACAACTGCGTTGAGCTTGACTCCGATCGCCTCACCTAAATGCATTATGTATTCTACGTAGAATATTCGAAAATTTGCCAAATAAGACAATATTCGCCCCATTCCTACGCACGCCAATACCATGCGTTCTTGGAGGTGGTATCCTTTCGTCAGGAACCATAAGAAAGTTTATTTTAGAATTTGCCTTTGCTTTGTCCTTGTTCTTTCCCCCCTTCTTCTCTTTCCTATCTCCTGGTCAAGACGCGCATATACATCTTTTAGTTGTAGGCCTTTCTCACGTTCTATTCCTTACTTCCATACCAAAGTTAATATCTCTGATGGAGTAAAGCTCTGGTCAGAAGATTGTGACCAACTCAGTGTAGAACAGAGACTTGTAAGTCCAGGACAGTTTATTAAATGTGACGCTGATAATAAACCTTTCCTTGACTGTAAGTTCGTAAATGTTAAATTAGAGGATTCTGATAGTGACAGAGCGCAGATACGTGAGAGAGGCCTTTCTATTCAAGATAAGGATAGTCTTACTTTTTTCGAGTTGCAATTCAGTGCTTTCATGAAGGTTAAGTCTAGGAAGTTTGATGACAAACCTATTTTAATCAGGAACATTATTGATCTAGAAAGACAGAAGCTACCCAAGGATCGTTCCAAGTTCCTGACTGACGAATGGCCTATTTTAACGAAAAAATTTGGTATTGTCTTAAAGAATGGCTCGATGGAAAGTTGCCAGTCCATGTTTTCTGAAGACGTCGTTATATATTATGCATACCACACACAAAATGTGTGGCATTTGCACGAAGGTCTTTTTAGAGTATGGAGGACATTGCGGAACAACGGTCTATTACAAGATAATATAACAGTAATCCAAATTGATAAAGAAGGGTATGCATGGAATCATAAGGAATATTTAGAAGCATTCACGGGTGTACATTGGCTTAAGCTGAGGGATATCCCTGCTGATAGTTGTTTTCGAAAGCTCCATGTCGTAGGATATCCACAATACATGTTCGATAAAGTCCAAGCAGATATTTTTGATGTCAAAGAATACAGATCTTTCATGATGAAAGGGCTCGGTATTAAGGAATCAGTTGACTGTTACTCCAGTAAAACAGAGGTTACATTCATATCGAGAAGAAATAGAAAGAAAGCAAGTGACGGACAGAGAGTTCCCCTTGGTGATAGGCACTTAAGGAATGAAGATGTTTTGATAAATAGAATATCTTCTATTGACAATTTTAGTGCGAGTGCATATTCTTTTGAAGCATTGAGCAAGCAAGAGCAGATAAGAGTTAGCTGTAGATCTGATATTTTGGTTGGAGTGCATAGTGGAGGGCTTCTCAATGTATTATGGTTAAAACCTGGGGCACTACTTTTACAAACTCAAGTTCCTGGAGTTGAATATGGAAGTCATGAGATTTGGAAGCGCCCTCCACTTTTGGTTGTTCAAGGAATAGGTTTTTTCGACATGGAACAACTTGCAATAAACGTTGGTGCACGCTACGAAACTCTTTATGCTAGTGGATATGATGGTCCTAGTAAAGAAGTCGCGAACTGTAAGTTTCAATTGAAGAATGATATAAAGTTCTTGGAAAGATGTTATAATATTTTCAAGCAAGAAAGAATCTCGTACACAGATGGGACTGATTTTACTGTTGAAAGCGAAATTTTACTCTCTAAAATTTTCGAATGGAAGAAAGTTAGTGGTGTTTGAGCGATAAACTCCCGATGAGGCAGCCCTATACATGAGATTTTGTAAATAAGAGTGCGGCGGGGGATAGGTTCATTCAAAAGTATTAGAAGGCGAACTCTAAAATATTGAGTGGGGGATACGGTCTTTCAAAGTGTGAGAAGGCAAACTCTAAAACATTTAGCCCGTTCCTATTTTTCGTGAAAAAAGGTTCTTGACTATGATACCATGGTACCATGGTACTATTGAAGCAGACTTTTAAACCTTTTTTTGGTGAAGTTTAAACATCTAGTTGAAGGGAGAAAAAAATAATCATTATTGGGAGGATGACCAAAAAGGCGACCTCCAACTGGGGAACCTAGGCGATAGTATAAATAAGCCAAGATTTTGAATTCGTTCATTTTTTGTCAAATGTGTTGCACGTAAATTGTTGAATTTGAAGACTTTCCATTTGCGAGGTGCCTTCGAGTTTTTTTAGAAAAATACTTACGAGGTAGGTCTCACCATATCCCCTAGAGCTCCTCCTGCCCCAGTATCCCCTTGCACGCCCAGTCTTAGGTGGGACTCCTCGACTTTTGCCTCATAAAAAGTCGAGATTATGCTTTCATTCCACAGCGTTTGCCAAAAACCGGGTTTTCTGTTACCGTTATGGCTTCGCGTCTTCTATAGGCGAGTTTTCCAACAGAGAGATTTTTAGTTTCTTCTCACTTCTTAAAATTCAAACACTCACGCAATCTGCGCGCGCGTATCAACTTCATATAAGTCTTTTAAACGTAACGAAGAATGAATACCAGGCACGGTGATAAAAAGCGCGATATAATCTGGGACATTTCGAAGAAGACTTCGACGGAGATAGTTTCGATTTTAGGAGAGAGAAATGCGCAGCGTGGTTACAACTAACTCTTCCTCTCCTTGCTAGATTCTCTCAAGTACTATAGCGCACATGAAAAATATGCATGTCTTGAATTAGAACAACAAAAATATTAAAGCTACTTCCATTACTATTACTTTCCAGTCGATTTGATGACGTTTTTGCGAAATCAAAGTTCTCATATCCTTGAACTTTTTCCATCTACCTTAGGGGAGGAGAGCTTTTTCTCCCAGCACATGCGCACAAAGGAGCATCAACGTCTCTTCTTCAAACAAAGACCAGCGATGACATTGTGAGAATACTGCATTTTTTTGCCATTCATGGTGAGACCTGCCTCGTATGACTATAATCTAGAAAAAAGAAAACCTAAATAAATTTCCAAACCATATTGCAAATCGCATCTATAGGAAGTCCGCGAGGGTCGAGGGAATTTTTTTTCCCTGTTGATCCAAGGATTTCAATTTGTTGAAGCTTGGCTCCCATATTAGACATAAATTCATATATTTCTAGAGCTTGATCGTGGTCCTCTGCCTCTACAAGGAGAGTTTTTACTGAACCAGATTGAAGAGATTCTCTCATACCCCGAAGAATACTGATTTCAAGACCATCAACGTCCAACTTGATGTGATCTGGTAAAGGTATATACTGTTGCGCAACCATGGAATCGAGGGTTCTTACTGTCTTCATTTCAGTTTCATGATATTTTTTCTTTTTCTTCTTTGAAAAAGTATTATTTAGATTAGCCTGAACTTGATTATGTGCGACACCAAAATGTAGACTACTGTATTCAAAAGGGAAGAAACCGTTACTTTCCCCCAATCCAATTGCAAATAAATTCATGTTGCATAGGTTATTTGCACGAATATTTGCCAACAGTGCGAAGGCATTTCCATTATTCGGTTCGAAAGCATAAACAGATTTGACTCGTTTTGCAGCATAAATACTATACATACCCACATTTGCACCAATATCCCATACCGTATCTTGTGGGTTAAATGTAGCTATCCACTTCAAAGTGCCCGGCTCCTTGGTTTTTATAGTCCTCGCTCTCTGAACAGTCCAGCTATTAAAAGCAACATAATTCAAATCAATACCACTGATAGATACTGAAATAGTCGGGGCAACAGCTAGATCTGGAGTCAAGTTCCTTAAATCTTTTAACCTCTCTCGCTGCGATCTTTTTGCACATAGCTCGTCCCCAAGATGCGAATTCTTCGAAGTAAAGCGCTCTATGTTGTTGAATTTTTCAGCTACTGGAGCAGGAAGTCTCTCATTCGTGACTAATATATTGACGTCTTCTTTTTGAAAGCCTATCCTCCCGAATAAATAACCTGTTAAAAAAGAGAAAGTCGTAGATATGAACAGGAACTGTCTCTTTTTCACCATGAGCGGAAAATTGTGGTGCTCTTTTTGTGGAAAAAGGTTATCCCCCCTGGTGCTCCTCTGCCCCCAGTCGACTTTCAGGGCAAAAATTTTTCCACTTTTTTTTTTGTTACGCGGCTCGTATACATATGGTATGCATATCCCCTGGGCAGTCTACGGAACTGAGAAGATATATCTTCCGGTTTCAATTAAGTTCTCAAAAAACAGCAAATCGCACTATAGCACCCAAAATGTTTCAGTTAGAGTATTTATAGAATAGAAAATTATCTTCAAAAGAAAGTTTCTTCTAGTTAAACTCCTTATTCAGTCGAGTTAGTTGCATTCTGCTGTCAACTTTGTCTTCTTATATACTTCAATAGTAGTCTTTTAGATGTATATCTATTATACAGAGTTGTTCTTAGATGCTTACACATTTGATAAGGGCAGAACAGTGAACCGCTATACCCGAAAGATAGAATTATAGAATATAGAGTTCTGAAAATACGGGAGTAAACTTCTTAAGAATTCTCACCTTTGCAAGTTGAAGAATGTTTAAGAGGCACGCAAAATTGTTCTATTCTGCACCTATTTTATGCTCTATGATTTTGCTGTTGCATACATTTAAGAGCAACAAATTTACGAACCAACGCAGAAGTAAATTTGTTGCTCTTAAAAGCAGCATTTCAAATATAAAGCTTAAAGAAAAATTAAGTTCACCGGACAAAATGTTCACTTTTGAAAATTTAGCTCTAGGTTCCAGCGCAATAAGTTCATCTTCCTTTGACAAAACTTCGCGATTCAGCGCGCTAACAGATGGTAATACGAACGGATTTTTTGAGAAGAGGAAGACGATTTTCGCTACTAGGCCCGAAAACAACCCCTGGATACATATTCACTTCAGAAATAAAACTGGAACCGTGGCATATGTTATTCGTATATACTTAGCTGAAAGTGAATGTGCAGTTTCACTAAGTTCTAAGAAAGAAAATGTGAGAAAATGTATAGAAATGAAAGAATATTTGACACCTTTAATAAATAATAAACAGTTGTTCAAATTCGAATTATATAGCTCTGATTTAAAACTGTGCCATCGTTGGGAATTCAGATCTCCGCGTAAAGTTATTGTCTGGCAAGTTCCAAAGAATCTCTTAAACAGCACAATTTCCTCCATGAAGATGACATTAGTTGGGAGTGAGAGAATACCAACGAGTATAACTTTAGCGGAAGTTGAAGTTTTTGCAAAAGTACTGATGAAGTCTTTGTCTAATAAGAGCTCTTCAAATTTTGCTAGGAATCACTTTTATTCGAGAACTTTGGATGCGAACAAGCGGAAGCTCGTAGATAGAAACAATATAGAGGGTTGCTCTGAAAATGTGCTTTATAGAAGACGATATCTACCTATGGAAACAAAAATAGAAGAACTATACCAACTTCAACAGATCAGATCTAAAATCGAGATGGTACAGCAGAATTGTAAGAAAATGCTAATTGAAAGTATTTTACCTGGTCCTATGGGCAAAGGAGCTGGATTTGGAAGCACCATATTTTGGCGCACTGGAAGCTTTTCGGAAGGATTTCTGCAGGGTAGAGCTAGCGCTTTTGAAGGAAATTTTAATTATGCTGAAAATGACTATTGCCTCTCCAAAAATGAGTATGGGAACTTTGAATGCTACTTTCTCCCGCAAAGTTCCTGTTATATTAAGAATCAAAGGAAAAGGAAAAAGGTCCTGAGTATTCAGAGAAATTTACTACCTCGAAAGTATAGAGACGGACCTCCCCAGGACAAACGATTTGATCTTATGCCAACAAAGCTTGTACAAAATAACATTTTTGCATGGCGCTCAGAACAAATTCGGTGGCTGCTCAGATTAAACGAACGAACGGAGTTACTCGTGAACCTACAAGATCAAATGAGGAAGTTTGGCTTTGAAAAGGGTAAAATGATCGGGTTGCATATCAGGCATGGTGATGGGTGCTCTCATGGAAGACGTAAACAACACGGATGCAAGAATTTATCAGAGTTCATTGAAGAAGCTCGTACGATGAGAGATATGTATGGTCAAGATGTTCGGAAAATATATTTGGCAACCGATTCAGAAGACATTATAGATCAAAGTGTTCAGTTCGAACCTGAATTTACTTTTCTGCATCAAAATATTTCAAGAAGGAAGTTCAAATCTGGTAACAAAATTGAAGATCGCTTCAACAAACTAGAGCTTCAAAGGCACGAAATTATGATTGAAACATTGAAAGATATATTCTTATTATCTGAATGTGATTATTTCATTACTCAGCAAGCTTCTGCTTTGTCTAGGATTGCTTTGAATCTGGCAACTAGTCGCTTGAGAAGAATACCACCATATATAAGCTTGGATGGGCCATGGTGTTATCATTGGAGAATGTGCTGTGATGTACAAAGAAACGGTAAACAAACTACATGTTGAGGACACCCTTTGTGCAAGATTTCTTCAAATCTTTCACAATAGTAAGCTTTCAGAAGAATCAGTCATTTTCTTTTATCTCAAGCCAGATGTTTCACCCTATCTTTTTTTATTTGGTTGCTCATTGTATAATTACGAGGAATGTTAGAAGGCTCACCTGCTTTTCGCTCTTTCTGAAATGCCTACAAAATGGTTTCCAAATAGTTTCACATATTTTACGTCTGCTTGTCTTCTCTATTCTTCCTCTTCCGCACTGGCGAGCAGAAAAGTAATTTATTCCACTTGGAAACTCATCCCAATCAAACATGCACGCCGAAAAATGTGTGGTAGAGTACCAGTTGAGTGACCAAGATATAAGTTGATGATAGTTTACGTACATGGTTTTGTGTTTCGTCTTTCCGCTCAAGATTCCAACGATAAAATTGATCTGAAAAAACAGCGTAAAAGAGATAAATTGCGCAAGTTCACCGTTCCTTGCACTATCGACTCTCGACTGCAGAATTTATCACGCCCTCAACAACTACAAGATATCTGAAAGTTTAGACCAGCCTTCACTCTTTCCAAATTTCCATCTGTCAACTAATTCTATATTTTGCTCGTCTAAGGCAACTGCCTGTATCAAAATTCCTCTTGTAAATCCTATATTCACTACAATACGAGCAGGTTGTGACATGCACAGTCCTCCAAAATATCTTGCATGCATCATAAAATGAAGGTCTACAATGAATTTTTGAGCCTCTAAGAATTTATCACTATTTGAAATATGCATTCCTACTTTAGCTGCTTCATTGCTCCTTCCTCTATAGTTTTTGCTCTTTCCTGTGACTTTGCTTACTTGCATAATAACTTGCATTGTGCCTAAATGTAGTTGTGCCCAATCATCGACCAGCTTTTGCACTTCACCTGAGTCTGTAGCTATATAAACTAATACTCTTCTACTGGTAGAATCGATGATACCTTCAGCCCAACGCTCGGCCAATTCCAAATATGTTTGAGGCGAAATTTCTATGTTTTGCCTACTTTTGGGGTCATTCTTTTTATCACCAGTCCGAATATGCAAAGCAATGTCAGGAAAACCTACAAAGTTAGACTGCTCCCGCAAACTATCAGCTGCGCTTAGTAACAGTTTATTTGGTCGGAACATGTATGCTTGAACCACTCCCCACCAGAATATGTTTTTTGCGACAGGAATTTCTGAAGAGCAAGCAGCTTTTTTTTTTTTGCAGTCACCCTTCTCCTTTGTGCTTAAAATTGTTTCAGTCTTGAAGAAGCATCTGAAGCCCTTCCGACCACAACCGGAATTCTTTGTATACCATTTAAAATTGCCTTTAAATCTGATTTTTAGTGCCCTTTTATAATTAGACGCTATAATATACATGTCCAAGAATTCTTTTGCAGCAAACTGAAACATAGATCCAAAGCCGCCACCTCTCCCAATATTGACTGATTTTACCAACGGTGCACAGTGCTGTACACATTCAAGAAACTCAGATGCTTGAGCAAATGATAACCTTGGTCTAATATGAAGATCTTGGAGTGCTGTTTCGTTAAAGTTTATTTGTTTTCTCTTCGAATTTACTTCAAGTTGTGAAGTCAAGGCAACAACTTTTCCCCTCGACCGATCTTCCATGCCTACCTTATTCGAAAAGGAAGGAAAAAAAAGAAAAGTCAAAATAAATAACTTTTTGATAAAGTTAGCAAAGTTAGTAGTAAACACATAGCCTGGAGCACTTGGACGCACGTTAACTTTGTACGAAAATGCAGCAGAAGTCATGCTCGTGGCTTATTGTCTTTATCTCTTTATATCACTACCCAGTGGCCAGTTCCAGTTTCATTTCCGGAAAAAAAAGTTACAACTCTGTGTAGGGGGTATTTTTCCACCTTCGCGCAATTTTTTTCCTCTATTCCCGAAAAGCTTTATCGAAAAAACTTCCTGTACTACTCGTGTTTTTTCTTCAAAGTTGTAAGAGTCACAACCCTAGCCACGACACCGTTTTCAAAAGTATCCCCTGTGTTAGAGCCATGACACCGTTTTCACCCTGGTACGCCCAGTTCAGTTTTTTGATTTTTTTGATTTTTTTTCCTCCTGAACTGGCAGTCCCAGGAAATGGACTTATAAGTCCCCAGTATTTTTAGGGGAAAACCAGGAATTTTCGATTTTTTGGCCTAAAAATCGAGCCTTTTTCCCTATAACGACGGGGACTTATAAGTCCATTTCCCTGGACTGACTGGGCGGTCAAACTTGAGACTTTCCGGTCAAACTTGAGACTCAATTCATTAGTGGTAGCCTACTGAACGCAAAAGCGCGCGCAAGTAACTAAAAAAAGAGTAAAAAATCGATTTTTATTTTTTGCGTTCAAGGGATCCCCTTATAGAAAAAATTCGCACCTCAAGCGGCAATCTATCTCATTTTCGTCTTGTATGTTCCGAATGAAAAGGAAAGGACGTGCCCTCTTCGGTCTTGTACTACTCTTGTTTGCTATACAGTTGGCTATACAGACTAAACGTAATACTCTCCTCCATTCTAATGAAAGCATCGTACACCTTAGGCCTACAGAGAGTACATACACTCTAAGAACTCCTCAATATAAAGATGTTCAAAGAGAACAAGTTTATGCAGCATATCATGAAGCTAGAAAAGAAAGATGTGATGGCTGCCGTTACGTCCCGTTTTACAAGAGAATGTATCCGAATGTGAAAAGCGTTTTTGACGCAGGTGCAGCCAATTGTGGCGTTATGAGATTACTGGAGGCCAAAGGTTTTGAAGTTGAAGGCATTGAATATAGCGAATGGGTGGTGAATAGTTTCTGTCAAGATTTCCTTCAGGATCCTACGAGGGTTGAAGTTGGTCCTATTCATTTAGCTACGAATAGAAAAGTATTCGACCTTGTGTTATGCACAGATGTACTTGAGCATATTCCGATAGAAGACATTCCAAGTACCCTTCATAAAATTTCTACTTTGGTGAAAGTCGGAGGAGATGTTTTCCTGGTAATTGCAAGTGATCCCTCTAAACATGAGAATCATCCGGAACGTAGCTCTGCCGCTGAAGAACTCAAGCAAAGTGGATTAAAAATTCATGAAACAGTCAAACCCCGGTCTTGGTGGCTCCTCCAATTGTCAAATTATGGACTGGAGGAGGATAAAACAGCGATGGACCTATTTTTGCAAACAAATCAACAGGAAGTCCATGATCCTCGTTATGGATACAGTATTCACAATTTCAAGAACCGCGGGCAAACAAAAGTATATGCGCCGAACAAAAGGCATGTTGATCGCGTTTACTGCCTAAAAAAGAGCTGAAACCTCAGGTTACCTGGTAAAAAAATCTTGTCTAAAAAACCTCTTTGCCTTGTGGAAAATTCTACAGGAAGGACGTGGAGCAGAACCTGCAATTTTCCAAAAAGAGAAAGAAAAACTGCTTAGGATAGATGAAGTGATGCTTCTATGCGAGCCGATTTGTCCACTACAACTTACTTCTTGAGTATTTAGCTATTTGATTATAAAGGAGTACATGAGATTTCATCAGGTCAAAGGTGGTTCCATTTTTTTCTGTTCCCATTTTCCCTCCAAACTTCAAAACTACTCGTACTCGTGTGCCCATTTTTAAAGCAGGAATAATTTTTCACAGTGAGAACAAAAGCTAACTAATCGCTCACGCTACGTTCAAATTCAAGGAATGCATCCAATGTTCCGTTCCTCGTCCTGAGAGAATCTGCGCAAGGAGAAAAAGAGTTGGTTATACTGCTATGTATTTCTCTCTCTGCTAAAACTGGAACTATCACCATCGGAGTCTTCTTCGAAATGTCACAGATTATATCGAGCTTTTTATCACCGTGCCTGGCATTCATTCTTCTTTACGTTTAATAGACTTGTATGAAGTTGATACACGCGTGCAGATAGCGTGAAAATTGAAAACAACTGCAGAAATGAGAGCAGCCTTATTTTGTAGAAAGAAATCAAGAAAAATCTGAAACATTCTCTATATTTATCACACGTACTTCTGGCAAGGGAACGATAAAATCATAGTTAGTCTACTTCTTTCATCCCTCTTTTCTTCACTCACAACTCATAACAGAAAACTTTTCTTGAGATTTTACATGCAGTAGAGTGCTATTGAGCATTGATCGAAAGTCATTTATATCTACGAAAATATCACTTTCCTTCCACTTCCCTTTCACTTTGGATCGTGGCTGCCATACTTGAATGAATAACTTACCTCGAATTGCGAAATTCGTATATGCTCCAGAGGTGGGAGTAAAAATTCCCCCTTGGCCAATTTGAATGCCCTTTTCAATCAGTTCTGTTTGAACTCTTCCGTGGTTTTGGAACAAAATCACTGAAGCTCCTTCTCTCATGAAAATCATCCATGTCATACCAGTTCCTGCAGCACCAACTGCTACTGAGGCACAACTAAAAAGTTTGAGTTGCTCTAAAACTGGTAATTTTTCTAGAAATACCGGTATGGTTTCGAAGTATGATTTTGCTATACGCTCAATTTCTCTCTCATTGATCAAGCGTCGATTATATTTTCGACTGATCAATAATAAGATTGGTTTCTGTGTCGCGGGACACGAACAGCCTGTAATGCCCTTTGCTTGTTTAACTGCGTTTGAGTACTCTTTTTGGTAGCCATTCTCTACCGGTATAGAAAAGAAATCCTTTCCAAAATAATTTAAAGTATCACGCTCAATTTTTTTTTCTTTTTTTTTAAGTATTTGAACCCACTCGTGAGCTGAATGATGAAGAACTAAAGGAGTACCTATGATTACTTCTTCATGGCATTGCATCGTTTCTAATTGCTCCACATTGACATTGCTTTCGAAGGGACTTGTGAAAAGCTCATATATGCCATCGGTAGAATAATCGTGCTTGAAGTTAGAGAGTTTTGTAGCTATGATAGGAGAATTTTGACGAAGAAGGCACGAATCTGATTTAACCTGAAGGTTATTTTCTAAAAAGTAGAAGGTTGTTTGTTCTGGAGCCATTGTATCCTTCATCACGAATTCAAAAGCAGGCACCAAGCTTTGTAAAAAGTGCCAAAAGCTGACAGTGGAGGAAGGTAGAATGACATGTGCGGGGGAGGAAAGCCAATGTATATCTGAAACTTCCAAAGAATTAAACCGAAAAACATTGAGCTTTCGAATGCCGTACTCATTTTGATAAAATAATCCATTGCAAGCATAAACAGATTCAACATCCGACTCGAATTCTTGGAGTACCATAATGCCCCTTCTCTTGGGTAGAATACACGCTTTTTCCAACTGGTACATATTCCTCCCCGCGTACCTAATCTGTGTCTTTTGATTAAGAATACTAGGTTTTTCGCCTTTGCCTTTTTGGGGTGGAACTTGTTTTGTCAGGACACTCCAGAGGAAAAGGAGTATCCCACACAACCAGAAAAACGTCAGAGGCCCACATATGCGAGGCACAAGGAAAAGTGCACAATTTTTTTTCATAAAATATTACAACAGCAACGGCAATCTGAAGGAATGTGAGTTGTGAGTAAATTGAGGGAAACGGCGTAATTGCTCCACTGCGTTTCCTGACTTCGGGAAAAAAACGAAAAAATCTGATTTTTTGATTTTTGGAAATTAGGGTTTAGTGGTGGTTTAAGGTTATGGGAGTACCCCCTCGAAGGCGTCAAAATATAATAGGCACAGACAACTTCCAGACAACTTTAAGACAAAACACAGTACATATTCTTACAAAAGTATGCAGAAGGTATGCAGTGCAAAAAACTTACTCTGCCTTACTCTTAGTACATATTTGGTACTCCAGCAACTAAGCCTATTTCAAACCAATACAAAACCACTAAAACCTAATGTAAAAATCCCATGGTTCGTTTTGAAACATTTTTCTCGCCAGATATTTTTGGTTTGACATCTGCTTCTTTTTGTCGTTTGTCTTTTGGATACGAATCTTTTCCAGAACAAATAACCTCACACCACAACTCACTATTCAAACGCGTACGACATCACTTCAAAACAAGTACTCGTACCGAAACGCGGTAAAAAGAAGTACCAACACTTCCTCTACCCCGTTAATCATCTTAATCAACGCGGCCGTTTGCGAAAACGAGGTCAATTGTTTGATACTATTGGGAAAAAAACATGGGTCCCTTGAAAGCTCTCTCGGATGTTTCGAATGTACTTCTAGCGAAGGCGGGCTTCGCTTTGGGAATCGTAGTGTTCGTTCTATTCAGGTTCTCCAGTTCTAGAGATGGCATTTTGCATCAAGAAGGATATGACAAATATCTGCAGCCGGCTAGCACGTACTGCAAATCATCGTTCCAAAACAGTATCTATACTCTACTAGACCAGGTGGACATTTTTTTCATTTTTCAAGTCGGAGCCAACGATGGCATATCCCACGATGACGTCGTGTTTCCCCTCTCTTTTGTGGAAAAAGCGGTTGGTGTGCTCATGGAGCCGCAGCCTGATGTATATGAGGAACTTACAAAAAACTATGGTCGGCGAAAAGAGCGGTTCAAGCTTATCAATTCTGCCTTGGTAGCTCCACATTCTACTGAAAGAACAGGCATTATCTATGCCCCAAAAAAAGGTTTAACCAAGAATAACTGTAGATTTTTGAATACGGGTGTGGCCACTATGCTCACACACAAGCGTGACTCATACTCCAAGCGGAGCAAGAAGCGGTTTCAGAAAGGTGCAGCGGACTGCGAAGTTGAGTGGGAGGAAGTTAGCATCTCGCAGATAACGGTTGAGCAGCTCAACTTACCAAGCCGCTATCATCTGTTACAGATTGATGCCGAGGGTCTCGATGCAAAGATGGTATACTGGTCAGAGATTGACAAGTTCCGTCCTGCCATTATTCGCCTTGAGGTAAACTCAATCTCTACCGAAGAGTTCACAGATGTTTCAAGATACCTCAGGGTACGTGGCTACAGTGTCCCCGTCCGTGAAGGTGCGGATGCGTACTACTGCAGGGATGATAACTTTGAATGATTTGGGCACCGGAAACTTTGTACTTTGTTTTTCTTAAGAACCATGAAGGCACAAAGAGGAATCTTTCACCTTCTTCAGTTTTTGGGTAATTGAAGTAGTCCTAAAACCAATCTGGGTCATAATTCTACTCATCTTGTTCTCACTTGCTAAGATGCCGTTATCCTTTGCAATCTTGTAAACTGCTTTAGGGGTCATCTCATCACTAACATTCCCAGTCGCTTCAAACAGTCCAGTAAATTTTTCCTTCCAATCGTCAGTTTCCGTCCATTCCCTACTTGCCTTCACAACACATTCAGGTGCAACGGGCTTATTTCTTTCGTAAGCACCCACGACAAAGGATGCAGATACTTCCAAAACATCTTTGCATTTCAACCATTCGCTCTTCAAAGAGGGTCAGCTTCCCTCACTCTTACTTTTTTCGGCGCAATTCTTCCAATTGCCGCTTGCCTCCTTTCCCTCTCCCTCTCTCCTCCTCCTCCCCCTCCCAACACCGCTACAATGACAACATCAATACTTCCAAGAGACGTGTTTTTTCCGAAAACACCGATTGTCTCGTCTGCTATCACGCGGACGAAGACCCGAAACTCAACTCAAAGAGTTCTTCCATTGCGATTCCAATTCGGCTTTCCAGAACCCCCGTTACTGAAGCGCTCGCCGTCGGCCGTTGTCTTTTCGTGGGGTGCAACAAGAATCCACTTGCTCGTCCGATATCTGCTCGTCTGATCTGCTCGTCTGCTCTGCTCATCTGGTATATTTATTGTTCTCTTGGAAAAAAGAGGTGCCTACTTTTTCAACTATTCTTCTTTTTTCCCTTCCCCTCTCCAATTCGACACCGTCTTCACTTTTATTCACGCGCATAAGTGCACGCCTAAAACACTCTTTATCACTTCGAACAAAGATCAACGACATAAACACGTCCTCATACGCTCGAGAACCTCCTTCACCAAAGCGTGCGACTCCGCAGAATGCTTCGGTGGGAGAGAAAGTATCGCATCCTTCCGACAATCCTCAATTGGGGAGCAAAAGTTGGTCCCATTTATTACCCAAACGGTGTTCACGCGCTGCTTCAAAGGCTGAACGGGAACGCACCACCAACGAAAACGATTGGAAGGAAAGCACCGGGTACGAACGGTTTCGTTCTCGCATGCGATGCGGTGCCTTGGAAGTCGAGCGCGCGGAGGGAAGCAGAAAGACTTGAATCGATGCGCAGAGAAGCAGAGGAAAAGGAGAGGAAGAAAAAAGTAAAATCTTTGTCGTCACAATTGCTTCCTTCTTTCGCTACTTCGTCGCAAGATGTCGATAAAGAGAACGCGGAAGGTCGTCTGGAAACTGCTTGTACGATCGCGCGCTTTGGGGAGGCAGGTGAGTTCGCTTTCGTTGCGTTTAAACGCTTTCGAGCAGTTTTTCGAGGATACTATTACCGCGCGATTCGAGGAAACGAATGGGTTCATCTTTGAAGTGTTGACAGTGCTCTCTGCTGCACCTCGATGTGTGCATCCTTTTTCGTCTGCTCAGCCTCAACCACGAGTGGAAAAAAACAAAAGAGAAGAAATACGCGAAGGCGAACGCGCATCAGAAAAGATATCTGCCGCGTCAAATTCTGCCGAGCAGAAGAAGCAGATCTCGACAAAGCCGAAGAAGATGTCGTCGAAAGAGAAAGCGTCCATGGGTTTATGCTTTCGAGAAGCAGTCACGTTGGACGATTTCTTGGACGGATACAACACGCAGGTGAACTTGCCACCAAAACGAGTTTTGGCGTTGACGAAGGCGGAGAAATCCAAACGCTCGTCGTACATCAACTACTGGAAACCGTTCGCGAGAATCTTCCGCGACGCACTTTCTGACTTCGAGACGTTGTTTGGCGATAAAGCTGGCGAATACATCGGCGAGTTCGAACTGGCGATGGAAGAAGCGCTCGTGGTGTCTGCCGAGCAGGCGAGCAGGCGAGGAGGCGAGCAGAAGCGATGGAAACCAGTCGCGTCAGCTTTCATTTCTGCTTCTTTCAATGGGATAAAAGAAGAAGAGATGGCGGGATAACGAGAGGACCCGATCCGAGCGTCGTGTTTAGAAACTTCGTAAAAGGCAAGAAGGAATATATTTCGAAAACGTTCTACAAAGTAGACGAGGCGAAAGCGTTCGCGATGAACCCGAACGCAGAATTGCGAAGAAGAAAGATTCGAGCTGCAGAAACTGCTCAACGGAAGACGACAAGAACAGAACAAGGAGCAACGCATCTGCAAGGACAGCCGGACTGTCGCGAAGGTGATCCCGAGCACGAAACGTTTTACAGAGAGGGGTACGAAGGAAGCATATACGCGCATTTTCCGAATCTTGCCTCCGGTGGCCTCGCGGGGGCGACGCTATCGCGCGAAATCGATTTATAACAATATAGATATGCATTGGATCACGTGTTGAACATAAGCACACTGGTTGTTTTTTTGTATTTTTTTTGTTTTTCTGGTGTCAGGTATATGATAGGGTTATCATGTGTTCAAATATTGCTAGATTGGTTCACCATATATTTTTGCCAAAAGTTTTGGCAAAATTATACCACAAACCCACATAGTTCACCACATAGTTTTCAAACCCACTGAAACCCCTCGCCAAGTTCGTCGTAAAAAATAAAAAAAAAGTGTGCGAAAGTTCTTTTTGCCTTCGAGATAGCACATTTTCGACTCCTTTATTTTACCTTAATTCCTGGATTTTACCTCAATTCCTGGAATTATGGTATGAAAGTTTTCACAGAAAAAATT
>JACLAB010003534.1_pt1 | contig 16302 bp, 13 predicted proteins | sample 8027921 | NCBI WGS metagenome assembly JACLAB01 (sample SAMN15725117, study PRJNA655200) | protist metagenome | isolation source: fluorescence activated cell sorting (FACS) single amplified genomes of... | place: USA: West Boothbay Harbor, Gulf of Maine | collected 2000-07-19 | reverse complement strand
TGAGGATGAGAAATGACAGTCCGCGCGCGAACGCGCGTCTTTTCTCTCTTATACTCTCTCTCTCTAAACACTCTCCGAGTCGATCAAATACTCCTCCACGCGAATCAGAGCGAATCCGAGCGAATATATGCTCGCGAGTTCGTTTCCTTAAAGAAAACACGGCGAGAGCGTGAGAGAGAGAGAGAGACCCCAACAAAAGAAGAAAATCCCAATACGAATGAGTGGCTCTAAGAGAAGAAAAACGTACCAACAAGAACGCGGCGACGTATTTCATTTGAAAGTTTAATTAATGCGCGTTAAGAATAAAAACTCGAAGCTGCGATGGGTGTATCGCCTTAGCCAACAAAAGAGGGGCAAACGTGTTTGTTAAAGTGAAGATTTTGATGATTTCGTACGCTTAATAATAAATTTCCTTTTGAACGACTCTTCGCCAAAAAAAAAGGACTGCCTTCGCGAGAAAAAAAAGACAAGCGAGAGACGAGTTCTCAAATTCACTTCCTCCTCCTCACAACAACACAGAAGAAAGAAGAAAGAAGAGGAGTCGAAGCAGAAGGAGTCAAAAAATGGCTGGATTTTGGACGACTTTCTTGCAACGAGAACCGATCGTGGTGTGGTCGTGCGCTTTGGGCGCGATTGGAGCGGCGTTACCGGTGTGCGTCCCACCGATTAGGAATATGCTCAGAGCGGATCAGGAACCGACGAGGCCACCGTCCGCGCAGAGCGTCGTGGAAGCGTTGCGAGGTGGGAAATCTTAATATAAGATGATGATGATTTTATGTATAAAATAGAAGAGTTTAGAGAGAGAGAGATGAATACGTTTTAATACCACCTAACGCATCACACGTGTTGTGTGCACGTATGATAAATAGCCTTCTTCGATGGAAATGATGATGCGCAGTAACCACAAAAGTTTCTCGTCCGCGCTCTTTGAGATGATTTCATCAGAAGAGACATTTTGCTGCCGCTGCTGCTGAATTTTTCTTCATTCTTTTTTCCATTCCGAGAGAGAGTGTAGAGAGAACAACACAACCGAAGACAAACGCACTTTTGTGCGTGCGTTTTGCGCGTTTAAAAAGAAGAAGAAGAAGAAGAGGAGAGTAATAACACCATCATCATGTCTTTTCCTTCTTCCTCTTCTCATTCTTCTTCTCGCAATCAACAGCAGCAGCAACGCGCGATGCCGTTTCAACTCTTTCTGGAGAAGATGCGACAGCCTTTAGCGGCAGAATTAGTCAGCGGAATCAAGCACTTCATAAACACTTTCGTTTTAGAAGAAGACAAAGAAGAAGGAAAAGAAGGAGAAGAAGAAGGAGGAGGAAAGAAGAAAAATAAAAGAGATTCGGCGAAAGATTCGGAGAAAATTCAACGGTTTCTGAGAGCGTACGAGGAGAAGTTTCGGAGACACTCGCTTTGGAGAAACTGCTCTCCGGAGGAAGTAGAGGTGGGTTCATTTTTTATTATTCATCGTCATCGATAATACATTAAATACTAAAACAACGCTTTTTCTTCAACAGGCATCCACGGAAGGATTGGAGAAATACGTGTGCACTAAGCTGTACTCGACGATATTCGACGCGTATGGGGAGGAAGACGACGCGATTAACGACGCTTTACAAAAGCGCGTCGAAGCGTTGCGAAATCTACCGCTCACGCCGGAAATGTTGGACGTTTCGAGGAAACAGTTTTTGCTGCTCGGCGAAGAAGAAGAAGAAGGAGGAGGAGCGGACGAAGGTAATGGTAAACCCGCCGTCGGAGATGGAATGCCAACGACCCCGACTTCTAGCAGCAGCAACGACGAGAATAATAATAATAATAATAAAAGTCCACATCAAAACAACAACATCCCGAAAAGTTTACGGCTGGCATCCATGGAGCTGGAGAAAATGAACACGTACAAAGCGCCGAGAGATAAGATGAATTGCGTATTGAACGCGTGCCGAATCATTAGTAACGCGGTGTTGCGATTTTCAGGCGGGGCGGATGCTTTCATACCGTCCCTCATATATTCTTTAGCGCACGCAAACGTCCAAAACTTATGGAAGAATATCAAATACATAGAAAGATTTAGACTTCGAGATAGACTAGAACAAGGCGAGGCGGCGTATTTCTTCATCAACGTCGAGAGTGGTGCGCGATTTCTAGGCACGTGTGGTAAAGAACAGCTGAACATATTCTCCGACGAAAAAGACGACGCGTTTCCGGAACCGGTCGATGGACTTTTAGTTTCTTTCAGCGCTTCGAGAGAATTAGAAGAAGAAGAAGAAGATAATGAAGAAGAAGAAGATAAAAAGCAAGTGGCGCGTAGTCCTCATCTCACCACCCCTGAACAACCGAAGACGCCACCATTCAATGGATTTGTTGTTTCCAATGGTGGTGGTGGTGGTGGTCAGAACGATGACGATACCGGTACTCCTCCTTTGGCGACGATGAACATACATAACGAAATCGAGATAATAGAAACCATGGGCGCGTCGCTGAGTTTAAGCAACGAAAGCGATTATCACTTCATCAACGCCGACCACGAGCATTTAACCATTGGCGATATAAAAACGCTTCTGATATCGTACAAAAATTTAGCGAACAAGTACGAGGCTTTGAAGCGCGGGATAGAGATGAAGTTGCGGGAAACGCGGGAAAGCGGCGATTCGTATTCTTCTTTACTAACGGCTGCGGAGGAGGCAGATGATGAAAATGACGACGAGGAGGAGAAGGGTGATGTTGTTGTTGCGACTACAACATCGATAACAACATCACCTGCTGCACCACCGTCTTTGCTGTAGTAGTAGTAGTAGTAGTAGTAGTAGTAGTAGTAGTAGTAGTAGTAGTAGTAGAGTAATCGAATGAGAGCGCGTTCGTTCGTTGTTCCTGTTCCAACAAAAAGAGCAAAAAGAGATATCGTTGATTCAACGACCTTCAATACGAAGGGGGCGCAATACCACTATGCTAAGAAAGCTATTTCTTTCGAGAATTGCTCTCTTCGAGGATTGAACTCGAGACCTCCCCCTTACACGTTCGTGTAAGAGATTCTTGTGTGGTGGGGTTGTGTTGCAACTAACTAGAGATTAGGGTTGGGGATTTTAATATAAGAAGATGATAACATTTTGCGACAAAAAACAAAAAAAACTACTAAAAGACAAAGAAACGAGACGACATAAAATAAAACACAACGACACACACAATGACCGGCGCTGCTCATGTTCTCGCTCGACACTCTCTTCACCTTTGTACCGCTTCTTCATCATCATCATCATCATCATCGTCATCTTTAAAAAAGAGTCGTTGTTCTCAATATCATCATCATCAATATCATCGACAACAAGGAAGAGAAGGAAAAGAAGGAGTCAATAATAATAGAAAAAAAAGAATGGTATTACTTTCTCTCGTGGAAACTTCTCTCCTCGTGTCGTCGCAATCGTCCATGGTATTCTCCGCCTTTGCGGCGCAAGAAGCTGCTGCCGCGGCGGGATCAGAAATATCCCCTTTCGCTGGCGTGGTCGATATCGCCGCGTTAGGTTTACTCGCCGTTTTCGCCTACCTCGGGAACAAAAAGAGTTCCGAAAACGTGCAATCGGAAAGACAAAAGACGATAACGAACATGCCGTCGAGGAGAAATCGAACGCCACCGAAGTCGTCGAAACCTCCTAAGTGATGCTAATAATAATAAATGATTGTGATTGATATCTTTTTAATATATTCTTTCTTCTGCCTGTTGTAAACTACTAATTCTGAATGTTGCGTCACAAATTTCGTCGTCAATTCAATAAACAACTAACTACTAACGAGTACGATGATAACATTAGTAGTATTATAAAAAGATATCATCTACTGGTATTATAAATCGAAAGTCAAAATGGATGATGAGTTACAACAAAAACAGAATCAAAAACTACACCCAGACTCGTGCACTCTTTTGGAGGCGTTATCGTTGAACGATACGTTTTTAGCGGCGGAAATTGTCCAAAATCCCAACCAGAAACACAAAGGAACGCGGTGTTATAAAGAGTACAAACCTTTAAATACTAATAATCAAATCATCACGCTCGAAGAGCTCCTCCTCTCGACGAAGAAGAAGACGAAAAACACCGCGTTACACATCGCCGCCTTTTCCGGGGAAGTGCAATTTTTGCAAACGTGTTTGGAAGCTTTGAAACAAAAAAACTACTCGAAAGAAAAAATACAATCGATAACGAATTGCGTGAACGCGTCGAACGATACGCCGTTGTTACACGCGGCATCGAAAGGTCACTACGAGTGCGTGAACTTGTTGTGCGAAATGGGACACGCAGATGTGAGACACAGAAACAGAGATGGATTGGACGCGCTGATGGCGTCGTGCGCGATGGATACGACGACGACTATTAAATATTTATTCGAGAAAGGTGCGGATATAGAAACCACGGACGTGAGAGGAAGGAGGGCGTTGCATTACGCCGTGGCGAGTGAGAATGTGAGAGCGGTGGAGTTTTTGTTAAACGAAGCGAAAGTAAACGCGGCTTGGAAAGATTCGTACGGTCGAACCGCTTTGGACGAGTGCGTCAATTCAAACGGAAGTAGTAGTAATAGTGGTAACGCGGTGACGAATCCAGAGCTCATGGAAATGCTCAGGAAAGGCATGGAAAAGAGCAAGCAGTTGCAAGAGGAGTTGTTTTTGAAAATGCTCGAAGAGGAGGAAGAAAGAGAAGAGCAAGAGAAACGCAAGATGGAGAAGAAGAAGAAGAAAAAGAAGAAGAAAAAGAACAAGGAAGAGGAAGATCTAAGAGAGACAAAGCCGAACGGTGAGAGCGAGGATGAAGACAAAGAAGTAGAGGAATTCGAACAAGGTAAAGAAGAAGAAGAAGATACCAGCACAGAAACGACGAAAACTTCTTCCGCGTGGATGAAAAACGCCGCGAACGGAACCGCCGCTTCTCTGTTCGAAGACGATTCGTCCTTCGAGGTTGTCACGTCCAAAAAGAAAAAGCAGCAGCAACAACAACAACAACAACAACAAAAAGTGATACCGCAGAACGACCAGAATCATTCTCCGTCGTTATCATCATCCGTGTCGCCGCCGAATCATCATTGGTCTGTTGTCGAGGAGCCAACCTCGAAAAAGAAAAAGCAGCAACAAAAAGTGAAACCGCGCGATGACCAGAATAAAAATTCTCCTCCCGCTCTTCCTCTTCCTCCTTCTTCTCCACCATGGTTAGAACGCGCGATGATTGAATTCGAAGAGAAACACCCCGCATCTGTAGATCTCGACGTAACGATCGAACATCTGTTGGGTCTAAATCTAGAATCTTTAAGCGCGTCCCAATTAGACGTCGTCGCGGATGCGCACGTTGCTGCTTTGGAGGAAGTTCGTAAGCAGAGATTACGGTTGATTCAAAAACGCATCATCGAACAACGAGAAGAAGAAGAGAGTTCAATGGCGCAAACTCTTAACGACAGCGATAATTAACAACAACAAAACAATAATAATAATAGCCTTATAGTTTTATATACTAGTTATTAGGTATCTTGTACAACGCATAGTACATGTAGAAAGAACGAGCTAATTAATCTCATCCGGACGTAAAACGCGGTCTCGGCCGAGAGCAAATTTAGGCATGTCTTTTCTCTCGACCGTTTCCGCTCTAACTTTTGGCACAGACAACCCTTTCTTCTCTTTTTTTGTCTTTTTCTTGTTCTTTCCGTTCGTGAAATCTCTCCAGCCACCCACTCGAGTCTCTCTCGCCTCTTCTTCGTTCCATCCTTTCTCCGCGTTGACTGTCTTTTTGCGCGCTTGATTTTCAATTTTTTCCTCGCTCACCACTCTCTTCTCTTCGTCCTTTAATCTCAACGTCATCTTTCGTCTTCTCCACTCTAAATCTACTATGTACTTCCGTCCTTCAAGTTTCCATCGCTCGTGAAACTCGTCCGAGGCGAGAAAGTGTTCCAATATTTTCCCTTTGTCTCCGTTGAATCGAACTCTCAACAGCGTGTCTCCTTTCATCTCTTTCTTATACTCTCCCACGACTTTCTTCTTCGCTTGGTCGAGATTAAAATCTATTTCTTTCTTGAAATCAATCGTCGTGAGTAGCTTTTGCGCCTGCCCGATGGCATCAAACGCGATCGATGCTTTCGGATGGTTGCATTTATCCGGGTGCACTAACAAGGACACCTTACGAAACGCCTTCGCGACTTCTTGTATAGTCGCGTCGAATCGAACGTTTAAATACTCGTAAGGATTCAACTTGAAACACGATAAGATTCTCTCCACCTCACTCGCGCGATCTGTTTGCGACACGTCTTTGAAAAACTCCTTCAAAAGCGTCTCGTCGTCCTTCAACTCTTCGATTTTTTCCACGACTCCTTTTTTACCTTCTCTTGTCACTCCCGTCGTCGTCGTCGTCGTCGCATTCTCTCTCGCAATCGCCGCCTTCTCTTCTTCTTCTTCTTTTTCTTCTCTGTCCTCCGCTACTTTCGCTACTTTGCTGCTTGGTTCTCCTATGTCTACTGCTCTCCCTGATGCGCCGTCGTTTTCTGCTTTCCTTTTCCTTCTCTCTTCTTCTTCTTCCGACGTCGTCGTCGTCTCTTTCTTCTTCTTAGAACAGTTCCCCGGTCGGAGAAAAATCTCCTCCTCTTTCTTCCTCTCTTCTTCTCCATCCAGGACAACGACACCGGAAAGAACTTTGACGTGGTATCGCTCTCGACTAGGAATATAATTCAGAACGATTCCATCCAATCCGTTTAAATCTGGTCGGGCGTTTAATCCGTGGATGGTAATCGAAGTGCCCGGTTCGATGTACTCCATGTCTTCTTCTTAATTATTAATAATAAAGAAAGAAAAACGAGTTTTAAAGTGTGAGGTAAAATACGCCTTTACGCGCGGTGGTAAGTCTCTCTCTCTTATTCATTAGTATTAAAAAAGTGTATGTGTGTGTGTGATAGTTCTTTTTCAGTGCTGCTCTTGGTGTTCTACTGTTCTTCCACGTCTTCGACGCTCTTCGCCTTCGGCAAATTCAGCGTAGTCTTCGTCCGTTGGTTTTGGGCACCCTTTTTCAAGCAAGTAGTTTAGGCAGTCGTGGTGCTCGAAGTACCGAGCCGAAGCGCTGTATCGCCAGTTGTCAAGAGGCGTTTTCGCCTCTTCGCCAAATAAGTATTTGAGGCAATCGAGTTGGCCAAACCCTGCAGCGTAGTACACGCACACTCCCTTTACCTCATCAGGTATCTTTCTTTCTTCAACAAGATATTTCAAGATGTTTATGTGACCAAATGCTGCCGCCTGTTGTGCCGCTTTTTCTTCCGTCTCTCGCGAAGGTTCCACTATGTCGAAAAGAAATCGAACACAGTCGAGGTGTCCTTCTTTAGCAGCTAGTTTACACGACTCTTCTTTATCACACGGGCAATTATTAGAGAAGCAATACTTCAGCATCTCGAGATTACCTATAAATGCTGCCACAGTAATCGTCTTTTCATCCCACTCGCAATGTTTCACTTCTCTCGCCCACTTGAGGAACTCGAGTTTGTTCGTAAAAGCAACTTCCTTGCAAAACCAGGCTTGATCTATCACTCTTCCACTTTGACTTTTCTCTCCCCATAACATGTTATTCCACACGAATTCCAGCGTCGAAATGGATGAACATTCGTCAACATTGTAACATAATTTCGATAAGTTTACCCCGGCGTACGCAAGCACACCCTGACTCTCACTATTCACCAATGCAAAGAACCACCGATCTGTCTCGTTCAATTTCGGAATCACATGCGAGACAAACACATCCTTATGATGCAACACCAACCCGTTCCAAAGAGGTGACGACGACGAGTTCGTTCCCTGAGAAGAAGAAAGCGAGAGGTGTGCAATTGCCGCCCTCGCTTCCTGCGTCTTTTCTTTCTCGTCGTCCTCCTCTTCCGAAGAAGAAGAAGAGTAGTTCAGTTTATCCCACTTGGAATAATCGATGCGAGACATGCGAGACTGTTTTTGTGGAAATTCGAACGTTCAAAATGTCAAAAAAACCTTTGTTTGAGCGGTGAATATTAAGAAGAGAAGAAGAAAAAGAAGAAGAAGAAGACAGTTCTTTCTACCTAGGTACATAGAATGATAATAATAATATTAAAACAACAACCATCTAAAGTCGATCGATTACTCGACGTTCACGGTTATCGTCGACGCAAACTTCTTCCCGTAACTCACGTGCTTCCCGTTGGCAAACTGTAACGTCAACGTGTGCGTCCCAGGTTCTAAAGTAATCTCGCCTTCTTTTTGCGCCTTGCCGTAGTGCAAGTGCGTGGCGTCAAACGGGACGACGGTTCCTTTCTCCATGTACTCGCCATCGACGATGATGTGATGATGTCCGGTGCCTTCTTCGAATTCCGCGGAGGCTGGGACGACCTCGTAGCCTTTGACGCCGAATTTTGCGGTGAATGGAGACGTCACCGTCGCGTTGTTCTGTTGGAAAGAAGACAAAGAAGACAAAGACGAAAAGAGGTGAGCACCGTACTGTTGTTGTTGTTGTTCTTAAAAGAGAGCGCAAAAGAGAAAGAGAGAAATTTTATATCTCAAACAATAAATACCTTTGGTTCGATCCAATACACCCCGTTCTTATTGCTGCTCTTCAGCGATAACGCCTGCGCGTCCATCGGCTGGCCCAGAGAGAGTACCACGGAGGCCACCGCCGCCGCCGTGGACAATGCAAACTGGCGTTTACTCATCGTTTTCTCTTCGTCGTTACTGTTCTTTTTTCCATCATCGTCATCAAAACGCAAATTCATCATCGCCCGAGAAACCGTCGTCGTCGTCCTCTTCCTCCTCTGTCTTCTCAACGAGACAGTGGTCGTGCTGGTGTTACTGCGAGCTCCTGTGGTCGTGGATGCTGTCATCAAAGTCATCTCGTTTATTTATAATAGTGTATTTATATGCGCGCGAATTGGTTTGTTGTGTTGTTATCCAAAACAACTGAACAACACACAACGAGTGGAGGAAATTTCCTCAAAACTTTCCAAGAACTTTCCAAAACATCATGGCTGCTCAATCGGCTGCAACTCTTTCGGCAGCTGGTTCTTCCTCCTCTCCTCTCCTATCTGCCAGAAAGAAAAAACACGGATTGTTTGTCCTCTCTGTCCTCTTCCTTCTCGGTTTTGTCTTTGTCTCTTTCCGAGTGTTGACGACGGATGAGTCTTTGTGCGAGGAAAAACAACAGAGAAAAAAAAACCGATTGGAAACCAACGTGATGAGAGAAGAGGAAACGATTGGTGATGATGATGACGACGACGACGATTCAGACGATGAGAATACTAAGACTACTAAGAATAACAAAAACGAAGAGGAGAGAGACGGGTTCGTGTTCTCGTCGTCGTCTGGAATAATGAATAAGAAGAGAGGAGGGGAAGAGTTGGATGTTTCGACGACGACGACGACGAAAACTGCTGCGCAAAACAACGGTGGTGTGGAAGAAGAAGAGGAAGAAGAGGAGGCGGTTGGAGAGGACAATGATGCGAAAAAATCGAGGACAGGAACAGAGGACGAAGACGAAGACGGGAAGGGGAGTAGCAATACGAAAAAGCGAAGCAGACGAGGACCGTCTGGGTGCACGCCCAATCGCGTTCGCGAGTTTACGGCTGAAGCGTTGAAAAATCCCAAGGGAGACGATACTTCCGAGACGACGACGAGTAAAGTGTGGCTGGACGCGTTCGGCGACGACTTGGCGAAACGGTATAACTTTACCACGTGCGCGGTAGTTGGAAACTCGGGGAGTTTATTGCGACCGCCGCGATTGAATAACGATATCGACGAACACGAAGTCGTTATTCGATTGAACGCGGCGCCGACGAGCGGGAGGTACGGACAACGCGTCGGGAGGAAGACGACTTTGCGCTTCTTGAACGCCGCGAGGGCGAAAACGTATTTAGTCGGTGGGTGCTCAAAAACTATGCCGTGCGATGAGGGATCGACGCTCGTCGCGACGCGAGGAATGCCGTTTGCTCCGTCTAAAGTCATCACGAACGCGCATTTGAGCATCGTTCGAGGAAGGCGTTTAGATTTGGGAGAAGGAGAAGAAGAAGAGGAAAATCCGCAGCGTCAAAAGCGGAAAGCGGCGATGGAAGCTCAAGTTCTGAAAATGAGCGAACCCGAGCGAGAGCGCTTGAGCGTCGCGCAACCTCCTTCGAATTCGATGGGTGCGGTCAAGCGCGTGATGAAAGCGTATAAATCCGCGTACGTTGAAAAATGTGGCGAAGACGACGCTAAGAGATTATTCAAAGGTCCAGACACGCCTTCGACGGGATTTATGGCGGTCATTTTTGCCTTGCACATGTGCTCGGAAACTGTGTCTGTGTACGGATTTAAGAAGCAGTTGAAACCGTACCAGTATTTCCGGATGCGCGTGAAACCTTCGGAAGTGCACGATTTCACCGTTGAAGCTGAAATTCTGAAAGCGATGGCAAAAGACGGTGTTTTGCGAATGCCCGGCGTCGTGCAAGACCGAATCAGAAAGAGTGGGAGTAGTAGCGTTAGTACTGACAGTGAGAGTAGCAGTAGTGTGAAAAAGAGTAGTAGTAGTAGTAGTAGTAGTAGTAGTAGTAGCAGCAGCAGTAGTGATAGTTTAGAAAAAGAGGACGACGACGCCAGCGAGAAGGAAAACGCGGACGAGTGGTTTGAAAATTTCGTTTCCTCTAGCAACTGATTAAATTGATGTGTGTATACGCATGCAAAAGTTCAAACTAATATCTATATATTAACTACAACATATTTTAAACGCTTTTCACCGCTGTCACTACGTACATTGGATCGGATCTCCCCGGGTTTGGTGAGATGTCGATGCCTTCTGGCGGGTCGAACCCGTTGGCGAAGTGATAGTACGCGCCTACGATCCAAATGTGATCTAAATCCCCCGTCGCTGTCCAAATCGAAACCGCTTTCGTCGGGAAACATCTGTTCGAAAACGACATTATAGCTCTCCCCCCCGGTTTCAGCACTCTTCGAACTTCTTGCATGACTTCTAATGGTTTCGTGAGATAATCCACCGAAACCGCGTTGGTGACGAAATCGAAAGAGTTATCGTCGTACGGCAACTTTGGCGTCTCGTTCAAATCCACAACCGTTGGTTTCTCCGTAAACCGCGGGTTTTTCAGCAACTCGTCTTCGTTCATGCCCGTGCCAGCGCATCGAGAGAACTCCACGTCTGAGGGATAGTGCGAAATCCACGACGAACATATATCCAACACTTTCGGTTTCTCCACAGTCTTGAACACTTCGGAGTAGTATTTCGTCAGCGCATCGATGGCTTGGTCGTCGATGTGTTTCACCAATCTAGGCTGCTCGTAGAAGAAGGAGTCGGCGGATTCGTCGTATCTCCCCATATCCTTCGTCGTGAATGGATAAATAGGAGGCCATTGTGGATCTTTCAACACTTGCGAGATGGCGTTCTTTTGTTGTTCACCGGATGAGGCTTTCGCGGCAAACGCGATTTTGTTGTTGTTGTTGTTGTTTGGAGAAGAGGAAATAGATGATAAACCGACGCCGAATAATCCGAGCACTTTCCTTCTGTCGATGTTGATTTTAGTCGTCTTGTTGCTGATGTTCTTATTAGTAGTAGTAGTAGTAGTATGAGAAGTCGAGGCTGCTCTGACGAGTCTGCTCATCGTCGTCGTCGTCGTCGTCATCAAAAACTTGTATATTTGTGACGTTTTTATTTTTTAGGAAAAAGAAAAAAAATGTGTGTGTCGTGCTCACATCGTCCGAGATGAGCGGGAAAGACGACGCAAACGGAAACAGCGGAAGACGACAGAAACGACGGGGGGGCAAAAAAAAACAATCGCGCAACCAAGGATCGAACTCGGGACAATTGGAGTTTAGCAACTAAACGAATAGTCATGGTAATTCATTACAATTACAATCCAATGCTCTACCAACTGAGCTATCGCACGTGTGAACCACACTTTTTTATGACTTCCGTCATAAAACTTAGGAACTTGCGGCCAAATTAAAGAATAAGTAATTTTTTGAATGTATTTCGGGTTTGAATGTAAATGGAACGGTTTAAAGAGCTCAAACGCGATGGAAACGGTTCAAGAAGACCTCTGATACGCTAGAGCACGCATTACGAACATGTATTATAGGCGCACACGCGTTTATAGGCGTGTGTTTGTCCTCAGGTTTCTTTTATTATATTATGTTCACACCCTAAATATTATGTTAAGAAACAAAAATTCATCATCAGCCTCTTTAAACGCATTTACCGCGAAACAACTCTCGCAACAATCGAATCTCTTCGCCGAGTTCCATCTTATTAGTAGTAACACTTTTACTCGTTTTTTGTTTCTCTTCCAACGAATTTCTTTTAAACTCGTAATAATAGTCCTCGTCAAACGAGAAACTTTCACAAACCAAATCTAAAATCAAAGCGGTTACGAAATCCCAACGCTTCGTAGGCCACTTCGGCAAACTCATAGTCGTGCCGAAATCAAACGTGCGAACGATTAACGCCATGTCTCTCTCGCAGTGCAGCTTTTTATTACTCGTCCTATCTCCTCCTCCTCCTTCTCCTCCCAAGATTCGATTTATGCTCTGGGAAAACTCCTCGGACGTTCCCGTCGCCAACTGTGCGCTCCGGGAATCTCGATACGGATAGTGCTCGATCGACCCGTTTCGGTCGTTTTCAACCAACATAAACGTGCTTTTCGTCACCCAGGAATCTAAAACCATCCACGTTTTCGCGAACAACGACAAATCCTCTTCTGAAACCCCTTCTTCCTCTTCTTCTTCGGTTTCTTCTTCACTTTCTTCTCCTTCTTTATGGTGACTGCGACGAGCGCGTCGATTCGCTTTTGCGCTTTCGTTTTCGTCGTTCTCGTCATCGTCGTCATCATCCTCGGGAGAATATATCGGTTTGGCTAAGAGCGTCTTCTTTATCAGTTCTCGTTGCGCGTTAGCTTGTCTTTCTATTTCGTCTACTTCGTTAATCGCCGTGTCTTCAAAAATCATGGACGACCCGGCGGATTGCATCTTCGTGTCGTCGTTTGCCTCTTCCGCGTTTTCATCTGGTTCGATATCGTTCACATCTTCCGTATCGTTCGTACCTATAATCATCGGTGAATCCGGTCGTAAGGGTATGGTCGATAACTGGCCTTCTGCAAATCTACCACCAATGGAAGGTATGAACTTTGACGAGCTTCGGTTGGTCGTTCTCATGCCTTCTTCGTGAATGTCAAAGTAAAAAATACCCGCCTCCTCCTTCTTCGTCGTCTTTTTTTCTTCTCGGTCGTCTATTTCTTTGTTCCACTTTATCCTTTGATTGCTACTTTTCTTCTTTCCTATTTTCTCAGTCGTTGTCGTCGTTGTTGTTGTTGCTACTGCTGCTCCTGCTCCTGCTTGTAAAGTCGGGGGCATCGAAGGCCCCTCGTCGGAAGTTTTGAAATTGACTTCTCCGAATTTTCGCTCGACGATATCGAGAGAGTTCATAGTTGCTTCGCTGAAATTCGTGTGTCTGTCCGAACGCGGTGGAAGAGCTTTCTTATCGTCCACTTTTTCTTTCAAATTCGATTCCGCGAAAACTTCCGATTGTATTCTGTGCTGCGCGCAACAATACGTCTCTTCGCTAAACAATTTTTGAGACGCTTTCGATTTGTACACGCGTTTGATTTCGTTCGAACACAACGGCCACCCACACTTTCCGATTAAACTCCTCTCTTCGCACGCGTCTTTGAATTCACTTTGGGTTAATACCGACGCCGTCGACGCGGCTAAATGACTTTCCGAGTCAAACTTATCTAAAGTCATGAACATTTCAACCACTTGCAACGCGCTTCGTCGGTCTCGCAACGTCCTCGCCGCTTGCTCTCGCACGTTTATCGACGGCGTGGACGAAGGAGGAGGTTTGTTGCTTTCATCGTTATTGTTCGATTTCAGTATAGATTTAATCACTTGGTCGACTTTCGTGGATGTTCCTGTTGCTACTGCCGCTCCAGTGGTGGTGGTAGTGTGATGATGATGATGATGATGTTGTTGTTTCGACACTCCCGGTTGCACTCGCTGGTGCTGATGACTGCTCTTCAAAGATAACGACGAGATGGACGACGTCGCCGCTTTCCTCTTCGTCTCGTTTGAAACACTCGCACCCACGCTCAAGCCTTGCGACGTTTCCAGCGCCCAGGCAAACTTTTCCTCCTCCATTCGTTTCCTTTCGTCTTCTTCTTCTTCTTTGTCTTCTTCTTTTTCTCCTTTATTTTGATGATGAGAAATGTTCGTTGCAAACATCTTCTTCATCAGCTCGTCTTTGTCTGCATCCAAATCTTGCTCTTCTCCTCCGTCCTCTCGAGGGTAGTCGAACATCAACAGAGAGTGATGTGCCTGAGAGCTCATCTTTTAATAATCTCTCTTCTTTCTTCTTTGTTATTATTTTTACTAGTAAGAGAGAGAGTGAATAATAAATAGTGTGCGTAAAAGAGTATTAATTTTGTGGCGAACTTTTCTGAAAAGAGAGAAGAGAAAAAAAAAGCTTATGAAAATCAAATTTTGTTCAAAAATGTTAATATCTGTACTCTCTCTCTTTACTCCTAATAACACGATTCCCTCAGCGGCGTCGCAGACTAGTTTTATGTGCGTGTGATTACTTCTCTCTCTTCCTTTTTCTATTCATCTATTCTTCTGCTTCTTCTTCTTCTTCAGTTTCTTCTTCTTCTTAAACTTCTCCTCTTTATTTATTTACTACTCTTGCTGGTGCTTATTTTCATCGCTGAAAGTTTCGCCGCCACGTTGACATCAAACATCGGCGGTGGCGTGTTCATCGCACTCAAAGGCGACGTCAGAGACGTTGGCGATGGGGTTGGAAGTGTCTTTGCTTTACTGGCCGTTGTTGTTGTTGCTGTGACTGGTGCGGCGTTTTCATCGCCGACCCGCGCGACCGATCCTCCTTGGCGCCTTGGCGTCGCGCTCTTCTTCGCCGCCAGATTTACGATTGGTTTGCCTCCGCACTCGAGTATGATATCTTCCACGCTCGGTTTCCCTTCGGTAAAGTATAAAATTTTCTCTATGCACTTGGCTAAAACTTCGTTTTCAAACTCCGGTCGTTGGCAAATGAACTCGATGTCTTGCAACTTTTCGAAATAAAACTCTCGCTCGCGTTCGGCTTTTTCAACCTCCAGGCGTAGAGACGCTAAATCTTCTCGCATGGCTGCTGTTGCTGCTGCTGCTGCGACTTCGGCGTTGTTGTTTTTTCTGTTGTTGTTGTTATTCGTGTGTGCTAATGCGTCGTTGTTATTTTGGTTCGAGTGTTTTGTCGTCGTCGTCGTTGAAGCGAAAAGAGTGCTATCGATATCGCGCGTTTGCGGTTGGCGTTTCGCCGTCGTCGTTTGGTGTTTCTTAGAACCCGCCGCAATCGAGCCAGAGGACGTCGACGATATCGAGTTCATATTTTGTCCTCCCCCTCCTCCTCCTTTACTCGCCATTCGTCGTTGCACCGGGTCGTACCCGTCCGTCGCCTCTCCCACGGTCACGTCGAAATACCGTTTCATCCACTGCAAAAACTCCAAGTTATCCAACGGCCTCGCTTTGCACAACTTTTCTACTTCAATATTCTTCGCAATCTTCAGCTTATCGAACACGGTTTGCAACACCTTATAATTTTGCACGTACTCGTGCTCTGCTCTGGCTTGGAAGGAAACCTTGTGCATCGGAACGATGTTTGGATGCGCGGCGTCCATGATTTGACAATAAATCGCCCCCGAGGCGCACTGTTCGACTTTTTGAATTTTCATCCGCAACAAAGTGTTCACCCACAAGACGAGCTCGTTTCGTCCGACGAAAAACGCCGGGTCCATCATTCCTATTCCAGACATTATTATTATTATTATATATTATACCTCTCGACAAAAGCGTTGTTGGTTTTCCTTGTTGTTGTCTTTTTAAGTATGCGTGTGTGTGTGTTGTGCGCGTTGCAATGAGGATCTCTTTTTCAAAGAAAAGTTTTTGTTGTTTTTATTCCCCTCTTTTGTCTTTGCTCTTTTTTGTCTTTGCTTTGTTTGAGTATTTTCTCGAGGCAAACAAAAGAGATGAATCCATTATAAAAGTAGAAGAAAAAGAAGACAAAGTATATGACGCGTGGAAGATGACGACGACGACGACGACGACGACGACTTCGAGGAGGAGATCTTCTCGTCGTCGTTCTCGAAACTCCAGTTTTTTGAAGAGGAGGACGATTCGTCTCTTCTTTTTCTTCTTTCTTTTCGTTCTTGGTGTGCATGCTCCCACGACGATGATGGTGAAAACATTCGTCAACGCGGACTCGACGGGGAAACCAGAAGTAGGGCGAGACCCGAGAGAAATACCAAACTGGAACGATT
>JACLAB010000125.1_pt1 | contig 16313 bp, 8 predicted proteins | sample 8027921 | NCBI WGS metagenome assembly JACLAB01 (sample SAMN15725117, study PRJNA655200) | protist metagenome | isolation source: fluorescence activated cell sorting (FACS) single amplified genomes of... | place: USA: West Boothbay Harbor, Gulf of Maine | collected 2000-07-19 | reverse complement strand
GTGCCGCAAATGGCGGCGCACTATAGAATTTGGGAGGGCGAAACCGAGGCGGACAAGCGTCTCATTGGTTTTTCAATCGAAAGCCAAGCGAGCTTTCCGGCAAACGTCAATCGCGCGGCGTTCTACGAGTGGGATGCTCAAGGCAAGCCCGCGGCTGTGCACAACTTCGATGTGCCGAACGCGACGTTTGGCTTTTTCCACGACTGTCTCGTGACCGAGAATTGGATGTTTCTCTTCCAAAATCCCACGAGCTTGAACCCAAAAAAGTTGTTGACCGAGTACATGTTTGCCAAGTGCGCTTTGGCGGAGACGATTTGTATGGTTGACGGTAAGAAAGCTGTGTTGCACTGTTTGCCGCGCACCGAAAAGGCGCGTAAGATTGGTCAAAAGGCTATCGAGTTGGACTCGCAGTTCTTCTTTCACCACATCAACGCGTTTGAGCGCGACAACGGCGAAATCGTCCTCGATTCCATGCCGTGGGTGTTCATGGACTTTAGTATGAACCTCGACGTTGTCAATCCGGCGTTTTTCAACGGTGGTTCGCGCGTGGAATACACGCGTTTCACCGTGAACCCCGAACGCGGCACGTGCAAGCAAACTTCATTGAACAACCGCGTCGGTGAATTCCCGACAATGAATAACAAATTTGTCGGTCGCCCGTACACGCACGCCTATACCGCGGGCACGATCGTCAAGGACGACGTCAAGTGGGGACCGAACCAGTGCTTGGTGAAGCACACGACTGATCCGAGTGGTGAAGCTCCAGCGCAAGAGCAAGTGTGGTACTTTGGCGAGCGATGCTTTGTGCAAGAACCAATCTTTGCCGCGCGACCGGGATCAACGGGTGAAGACGACGGTTGGGTTTTGCAAGTCGTCAACGACGCGGGCGATGAAACGTCCACTTTGCACATTTTCGACGCCAAGGACATCACCAAGGGTCCGGTGGCGAGTATTGTCATCGAAGGCGAGCACTTGCCGCCTGGTTTGCACGGCATGTGGTCGGCGGCGCAATAAGCTTGTCTTTTCGAACACACGCCCAAGAAATAGCTCGACTGTAAATTAAAAGCCAGCAGTGTTTAATCATGATACTAAACGTTTTGAATTAAATGATGAGATGTTCATGGCGCGTACTACTACTGCTACAAGACGTAAATAAATGGTTCATCAATCCTCGTCGTATGATTTTTCTTTCGAGGGCCGAGGCGCGTTTGGGGGCGGCAATAGCGACATCCCGACGTCATTGCCGAGCTGCAGCGCCCGCGTCCATGATTCCTCGGGAAGAATCATCGTGCACAATTCGGTCGAACACCCCGCCAACCCCTCCATGGACTCTTGACTTAAAACATAGCACTCCTTTGTGTGCATAGAGCTTTGAACGTCGATATCTTCGCGGCGTTCCAAAATAATCGGTTGCGAATTCGATGGATTAGCGATTCTCTCGTACTCGGCCACGGTCCAGTGGAACCATCGCATCAAGAACAATCGCAAAGTCAGCCCATGCGTGGCCAAAATCATATTTGTGTTCTCGGGAAAGCGTCCGGCGTCGATGTCTCGCACCATATGATCAGAGAACATGGTGATTCTGTCGTACACATCCGCGCCGCTTTCGCCATTGGGAAATCGATAGAAGAATCGCCCGAATGCTCGGCGTTCACGCTTTTCTGCTTGCTTTTTGTTAAAGTCTTGGAAATTACCAAAGTCTTGTTCTCTCAACTGCGGCTCTTCGCGGACGCCTAAAATTTTCCTTCCCTCGAACGCCTTGGCGATCCCGATCGCCGTCTCTTTCGACCGGCGATACGGCGAGATATAAAAGAAAACGCTATAATCTGTGCCGTCTGAATCCATGATATCTCTCAACGCTTGCCCCGTGTGCTCAGCTTGCTCGTGTCCTCGCGGCGTCAACTTTATCTGTGAATCTGGGACGCGCGTGTACGCGTTTTCATCCACGTTCCCCTCGCTTTCGCCGTGCCGAACCAGTACGATCCGTCGCGGTAATTTCCGCGTCAGTGTTCCATACCTATACGTCGGCTCACCCACGAGAAAGTGCCCGAGATTATCTCCATTCATCATCCCCGACTGCGTTCGGTCATCCGACGTCGCGTCGCGCATCCACGCCTCACCGCTCGTCGGTACGCCGTCATTCTCGGCGCGCGTGCGCTGCGACGCCCGACGATCGTGACGCCTCTTACGACCGTGGGCGCATCGCGCGCGCGGCGTCATCGACGCGAGCGTCACCGCTGTCAACGTCATTGGTGACTTTATCAAGCGCTAAATCCCAACGTCTCGTCGTCGACGCGTTCTCTCTCTCGCGCGCGCGCTACGAACTCACGCACGCACACACGCACACGCACGCGCACACACGCAACGCGCGCGCGCGATCGACGTCGATCACGTCGCGTCGCCGCGTTATGCCGCCCGTGTGCGCCAGGCACCTCTTCTCATCACCGAGCTCACGCGCACTCCACGCGCGCGCGAGCGTCGCCACCGCGTGCGCACCGCGAATAACGAATTATGAGTATCGATACTCATCATCACGCGTTCGCGCGCGCGACGTCTTGCATTCGCACGAGTCGTCGCGGATCTTGGATCGCTGGAATTGCTGAGTCATCACGTTGAGATTCTTCCTAACGACCTCATTTCTCAGCGCGCGAACGATCGCCCGCACGACTATTTAACGCTCACACGCCGCGCACGCAATGATGATGACTGCGTCGATCGCACTCACGCGCGCGAGCGCGCCGACGCGCGCGTACAAGAGCGCGCGACGCGCGAATGTGCGATCGCGCGCATTCAAGGTGTCCCGAGACGCGCGCGAGCCTGAAGACGACGTGAGCGTCGGTATCGAGCCGTGCTTGGTGGGGTGGAGCGACACCGACGAGCATGGGATTGAAATGTATTGCTGCGAACAGCCCGGTGGGGAGATTGTGTGTAAAACGGTGGGCGGCGAAGTGCACGAGGAGTGTCGCGTGGAGGATACGCCCGAAGGATTGAAGATTAACTGTAACCCCGCGCTGCGCGCCGACGCTGGATCGACGTCGACGCCGAAGAGAGCGCGTTAAGATGTCGCCCTGTCGATGTCGCCGCCACCGCCGCCGCTGTATTAAGTTGTAATGACGATGTAACTTCGCTTTCGCTTCAACTGGATTTGGGTAACTAATATTTCATGTGTTTGTGTTCGTTTACTTTTTGCCCTTGGCCTTGGCTTCAGCCTTTTTGACATCGCGCTTGATTTGACCAATCAACAGCGGACGTAGCACGAAGACTTGGATCAAAAACAGAGGAAGGATCCAAATCTTGTGCTTGTTGTTCGGGTCGAGCTTTTTGCCAGCCTTGGAGTGGTCGTACTCGTACCCTTCGCCTACGCTCGCCACGTCCACCATCGTGCTCACCATATCCGCCACCCACGGCTTGTCGTTCACAACCTTCTCACCGTCGCCATTCGTCTTGCATCTAGATCCGTTCTCGATGAGCACGTACGGGAGCGCCAAGTTTTTCATGCCCAACGTGGAACGCACCGCCGCGCGATATTGCTCCACGCGCGCGGCTACAAATTGCTCGTACGGCTTGCCGTCCGTCGGCGTGGTTTGCGCGTGCGAAAATCCAAGAATCGTGCGCTCCCAAAGCTCTGCCCCAAAGTTCTCCGCCAAGGCGGTGAAAATCGCTCTGTCTGCGTTGTCCACGCGCCAGGTATCCAACCGGTCGGTAAACACAAACGCATCCACTTTACGCCCGTTCAACGCCGCACGCAACGCCATCAACCCGCGCGCGCTGACGGAATCACCCTCGAGTAATCCCGGAGTGTCCAACACATTCAACGTGAACCCTGCCGCCATGCGTCCCGCCAACAACGGTCGCACGTTTTCGGGTTGAAACGGCGAGCTCGGCGCCACGCGCTCATTCAACAACGTATTCACCGTCGACGACTTACCAACGCCTTGCTTACCGATAAAAATCACAGTCATCTCATTCACATTTCGTCCGCGTAACTTCCCGAGCGCGTTTAACAGCGCCTGTTGCGTCGCCGCGGGCATGGACGCCAAGCCCACCCATTCTTTCGGTCCGAGCACCGGTTGCGCCTGCGCCGCCGGCGCCTCGCCCTGCTCATCCTCCTCCATCTCTGCGCGCGAAACAAAACCACACACACAGCACGATCGTCAGTCATCAGTCGCGCGTCGCACCGCCCTCGCGCGATGGCGCACACTTGACGCGCGCGCGTTTACCCTTGCCCTAAACCTCGCAAACGCAACCGCGCGAACCGAGCCTCGAGCGCGCACCTTGTCCATCGTCGGAGTACATGTCTTCTTCCTCGGACGACCCGTATTGCTCTCCTTCGGCGCTCATGGCGAACGGGCGTGTGTGGTACACGCGCGCGCGACGAAAAGTGACGTGAGTTGATGTGTGATGCATTCGTTACAACGCCGCGACCCTACCGAACCAAACGTCGGCGCGGCTCAACACCGCACGCTATGCCCATCGCGCCGTGCGCGCATCCGGGCGACAATTCTAAAGCTATGATATCCTAATTCGTCCTCGTCGTCGCGTATACGCGCCGGTGACGTCGCCCATGCGCTCCAAACGCCGCGCGCGACGCCGACGGCTCACCCTTCTCTCCACTGCCTCGCGCACGAACAACACTTATAAAACACCGACATGGGCTCATCCGCGCTTCGAATCTGAATCTGCATAAAGTACGCCTCATCGCCATCGCACTTTGGACAATCCACGCGCGTGCGATCGACGTTCTTCCACGCATCGTCGCCGCCCAAGACGTCATCCACGCGCTTTCGTCGGTGCGCCACCTTTTGTTTCACCCCGTGCGTGACGTCGTAGGCGTAATCGCACGCCTTACACGTCAGCCGCACGCATGGCGCATGCGCCGACGTCGATGGCCCGCCGTCCAGCAGCAGCAGGTTGCCGCACGTTGGGCAAAACGTCAGCATGCGGCACGGAATGGCGTTACAAATCGATGCGCGCCTGTGCGCCGAGCGCGAGCTGGTACGCCTCGGCGCTCGCCGCGGCGACGCCGTGCGGCGCGCGCGTGGTGTATGGGAGCGACCGCACGCTCGTCGTCGTGTGCGCGCACACGGGGGAGGTGCTGGCGATTGTGCGCACGGCGGCGAGGATTCATGCGGTGTGTTGCATTGGTGTGGCGAAAAGCGCGCGCGAGGAAGCCGGTGACGATGAAGGCGGCGATGGTGGGGGTGATTACGGCGTGGTGTGCGCGTTAGCGGATAAGACGTTGCGTGTGTTTGATCTCGCGTCGTTGTCGTTCGATGCGTCGCGCACGTTGCGCGGTGGTCACACGCACGAGGCGACGAGCTGTTGCGCGTTTGGCGTCGGCGGCGCGGCGAGCGCGTGTCGAAATGGCATCGTTGCGCTCTGGCGCGTGCACGCGCGCGGCGCAAATGCGCCTATTTCGACGCATAAGGTTATGGATGGTGCGATTACGGTGATTGCGGCGAGCGCGGGTCCGTCGGGGGTTATTGCGGTGGGTGGAGCTAACGGAACGGTGTGCGCGCTGGATGTCGCGAGAGGGACGAGCCGACGACGCGCGGCGAGTGGTTTTGGCGAGATAACCGCATTGGCGTGGACCACGGCGAGAGATGGACGTGGAGTAGAGCGTGAATTACTCGCTGTAGGTACTCGGGAGCGTAAGGTGACGATTTGGACGCTTGAAGATGATGGATCTTTGACGACGACGCACGCGTTGCATTTGCCCAAGCCGAGCGCGCCGCTGAGCGAGGCGCAGCGCGGGCGCGTCTGGGTCGCCGTGGCGTGGGTCCCGGAGCCACCACAGGACAATGACGATGATGGATCACGCGACGGTGGTGGTTATCGCGCGCCAAGATTGATTACATCTGGACAAGGTGGGGATTTACTGTCGTGGAGGGTGCCGATGAAGACGGATGCGGGCGACGTCGTCGACGTCAAAGACGCGCAAACCTTTGGTCCTCGCGATGCCGCGCACACGCGGACCATATTTACAATCACCGTCATTCCACCATCGAGTGCGACGTCGTCGATGCCGACAACGTGCGTGAGTACGGGTTTAGATAGAAAAGTCGTGTGCTGGGACGTGGACGCGCTCGAACGCCGCTGGTCATTCGACGCGCTCGGCGGTTTTGTTTACGACATTTCCATCGACGCATGCGATCCATTCTCGGTAATTTTCTCATGCGGCGACGGTACAGTGCACGCGTGGGACTGTTCACCCACGCTCGCGAGTGGTGTACGCGCGTGCTTGCTATGGAAAGGATTACCCAACACAAAGGTGACATCCGTGGCAAAACGTCCCGGAGGCGACGTCGCGGCGTTTGGATTGGAAGATGGCCGCGTCGGATGTTTCGACATTGCGAGCGGAAAGTTTGCGTTGTATCCTGAGTGCCATGGTGGTGCGGTTCACACGTTGGCGTGGTTTAATATTCGTTCCGGTGACGATGAGGGGGAGGAGGAGGAAGAAGGATTGATGACGCTCACGAGCGCGAGCGCGGATGGAGGCGTCTGGCGATGGTTGGACACGTTTAATCCCGCCACCACCGCCGACGTGAAGAAGTCTGGAGTTTTAGATGCGAGGAAGTATGGAAAATACCTCGATTTAGGGAAGTTGTACGGCGGTGCGGTCGATGATGGTGGTGATGATTCGCGCGCCATTGACGCGTTTGAGTACTCGCCGCGCCGGGGATTGTTGGCGCTAGGATGGTCGAGCGGCGAATTAAGCGCACATGATTTCGGACAGGAGCGATGGCGCTGTCGTGAACACATCAAAGGAATAAACTGTGTGCGGTGGCATCCCGAAAGCGATGACGATTCCAGCGCGTATGCATCGTGGCTCGTGAGCGCGTCGAAAAGTGGATGCACGCTAGTGCACGGCGCCGGAGGCGTCGTCGCGTGCGCTTTACCGAAACACGCTGTGCTCGACATGAGTTGGTCTCCTCGGAAAGGATGTGCAATTTTAGCGTGTGCGCAACATGGATGCGTCAAAGTGTGGTCATTTGAAGGCGCGACGGGCATGTATCGCGCGACGGCGTTGGCGAATTTCAGCGGACACGTTGGCAAAGTGTTGAGTGTTAGATTCGCCGCCTACGACGACGAAACAGTCGTCAGTGGCGGCGACGACAAGACGTTCCGCGTGTGGAATTACACCGATGCAGAGTGTAGCGTAGATGAATCGACTTCGGCAACCGCAGTGGAGATTTCAACGGCAGGCGATGCGTCTGCTTGTGAGCAGGAGAATTCGGGCAAGACATCCGGCGCCGGAGGGACGAAATCTTCGTCAAAGAAATCATCCAGCGCAAAGTCGAAAAAATCCAAAGGGTCTTCCACAGTGGCGTTTAGTGGCGCTTTTTTCAAGCCAGATTCGAGCGAAAATACGCCCGTGGGGATCGCCGAGGGGCAGCGCGCGGCCGTCACGCTCGCCAACAGGATGTATAAAGCTCAAGGCGGGACGTTGGCGCGCGAGGCGTTCACATTCGGCCCGCGCGGGATTGCGCCGTACGCTGACACAGATGCAGCGATGGAAATGCTCGCAAGCGAGGCGACGGCGTTGGCAAATATGGATGAGATCGACGCCGCGGCGCACGAGAGAGGTTTAGAGAAGGCGGCGGCGTTGCACATGTACCGAGGCGATTACGCGGGCGCGGCGTCCCTCATTCTCAGCACCGGCAACGCGCCAATTTCAAGCGAACTCATGTCGCTCTTCATTGGTGGTGGACATGACGTGTGGTCCATCGTTGCCAACGCGCAGTGTGAACGACTCGTCGACGCTGGCGAGCACCAACGTGCGGCGTTGTTGCGGTTATCTCTCCACGATGTCTGCGGAGCCATTCGTACGTTGCGTCGCGGTGGGCTCATTCGCGACGCCGCGGCGCTCGCGGTAGCGCGTCTTCTTCCCACTGATGCGTTGCTGTTGGATGTTCGACGCGAGCTCGCGGCAGCGGAAGAAGCGCGAGGTGGTATGGAGGCGGCGGCCAAGGCGCATTTGGCCGTCGGCGCGCCCGCCGCCGCCGTTCGAGCGCTCACGCGTCTCGATCGCGGCGGAGCCCACGCCGCTGCCCAAGTTGCCGTCGCGTGCGGGTTAAGCGGCACGCAAGAACGACGAACAGTCATCCGCGCCGTGGTCGAGCTCGCCGAGATGGATGATTTCGCAGCCGCCCTTGAGACGTTTGACGCCGCGGACGACGCGCTCGACGTCGCCGACGGATACGTCCGCGATATCGTCCGCCTCGAGCGCGCGTTCGCGAGCGCAAACATCGACGAATTCCACGACATCCTGACATCCATGCCCAATGACGCAGTCATGGCGTTAACAAGGCCCGAATTATGGCTCGAGTACTCGCTCTCGAGACGCCAACGCCGACATCGACGGCTCGCGCTCGCTCGAGCCATCTTCCGCGACATTGCGCGCGCATACGAGTTCGACGTCAACGCCGACCAAACGGAATCAGCCATGTGCAACCTCGCCATGGTTCCCATCGACGCACACGACGCGCACGATGTCAGCATTGCGACGACGTCGAGTCTCCTCGCCGACGCCTCTCGCGCGCCCGACGGCGAAGCCGCCACCCTCGCCCGCACCCTCGCCACCGCGCACCACGCCGACGCCGACGCCGACGCGATAGAATAGAACACACAACCCGCACGCGGCGCTCCCGAGGCGTCGCCATGCGGGTCGTATAATCAATAGAAGAAACCGTAGTAGGTAGACGCCAACTGTCTTTTCTCCTCCTCATTCGTCGACGCCATCGACGACACCCTCGCACGACGACGCCACCGCCCACGACGACGACGACGACGACGCTCGCGCACGCGACACCACCACGCGCGCACGCCCCGCGCCCGTCGTCCGCCCCCTAGGCAGCGCATCGCACGCACACGATGCCATCGCATCATCTCACGCCCACCCTCACGGCATCAAACGCGTGCGTCGACGCCGCGCTCGCCGCGCGCATCGCCCGCGACGACGTCGAACACTTCTCCGCACACGTCCGCGCGTGCGAGACGCTCTACGGCGCGTGCGCGTCGGGCGCGCGCGCGTGGACGCAGTCGGCCAACGCGGCGCGCGCGACCAAGGCGCGCGCGACGTCTCGCGCGCGCGTGCGCGAGGATGATTTCACGCGCATGCTCGACGTCGCCCTGCGGTTCGTCCACGCGTGCGTGGACGTGGACGATGCGTGCGCTGGGGAGTGGTGCGATGCGGCGATTCGCGCGATTGATGCGTACGGGACGCGTGGGAAAGGGACGGGAGCTAGGCGGGCGCGGTCGTCGGCTCGATGCGATTGGCGCGAGATGTTCGCGCGCGCGGAGCGATTTTTCAAAGGCGACGCGCGCGCGTACGCCGGGTACGGCGTCAGTGGCTCGACGCACTTGATGTATATTAAGCTCGTGCGCAAGTGTCGGCGATTTTTTGAAGATGGCGCGGCGAGAGCAATTTGGGCGCGCGTGTCCGAGGCGTGTCAATCGACGGATCACAACGCGTGTTTCGAAGCGTTGGCGACGTGTCATGCGTTTATGCCGTGCATGCACGTGGGCAATCACGGGAGCGACGATGCGGCATTCTTCGTTGACGTCGTTCGCGGTGAGTGGTGCGCGATGTTTGACGCGCTCGGGGCGAATGCGCATTGGAAGGCGTATTGGATGTCCATGTTCGCGCAGCTCGCCAAGCACGACGTCGCGGGTGAAATCGTATGGACCGACGGTGTGTTGCGTGGAATTTTAACCGCCACGTTGAGTGCGCTGGAGCTTCCCATCGGTGGCGTTGAAGGACGCGTGCCGTTTGGACGCAAGCTCCCGGGCCGAGCGGCGGCGGTGTTTCAATCGTCGCGAGACGCGCCCGCGGTGCGGAGCTGCGCGAAATTTTTAACGCATCGCTCGACGGCGGCTGCGGACGCGCGCGCGACGACGGCGATCGCGCAGATTGTGGATTACATTGAGCATTACTACCATCCGAGCAATAGTGGGCATTACGTGGGGAATTTGATGTCGTTTATGCGATTTTGTATCAAGTATACGGAGAAATTGGTCCACGCGCGCGACGGATGGGACGTCGAGGCGGTGGAACGGTTCGCGACGACGATGAAGCGATTAACCGACCGTGGCATGTTTTCAAAAAATAGTACTTTGAGACAAGCATCGATGGTGGCTACGTCACGATTGGCATACATGTGCCCGCGCGTGATTTTACCCACGGTGCTCATGCGATTCGAGGAGGCGTTGTCGCACGAAACGGCGACGAGGCGACTCGTGCCGGCGATGAATTGTCTCACCGCGTGCGTTCGGCCATTGTTACAACTCCCGCTGAATACCATTTTTGAAGACAGCGACGGGGAGGCGTACATGAATGTCAATGAATTCATCGCGTCTGCGCTCATGGCGGCGCTTCCAGGGATTGATGTGAACGACTCGTCAAAGACGTGCGCGGCGTTGCGTTTGTTTTGCGCGACGGTGAGCAACGTCACGGCGCTCGTCGACGTCGGCGAACCCGGGGCGAACCCGCTCGTGCCCATCATGTGGTCCGAGTGGACCGTACAGTTTCTCTCGCAACTTTTCGTGTTGTTTGAGCATTTACAACCCGATACGCACGGGAGTAAGTCCGATGCGGCTGACGCCTTTAAAGGCGGCGCCAGAGACGCGTCGGGATTTTTACTCGGCCCGACGTCCATGTACCAACCATTTTTGCGATTACTATTCGCACGTCTCGACCGAGACATACGTAAGTTGGCTGTCAAGCGCGTCGCAGCGTTTGTGCGCGAAAATACGCTTCCTGAACTTGTAGATGAAGTTGGCGTTCTCGTACAAGCGGCAACTATGGCGGATCCAGAGACGAGCGTCGAGGAGATTTTGCGCCCGCTCGCGCGCGCGTTGCGCGAAGACATCTCCACCGCCGACGCTACACTGAGTACCGCCGTGGAATCTCGTATACGATGGAACAGTGGACTTTTAATCATGGGCGCCCATCGCGCCGCTCGAAGCGTCGCGTCGGCGTTGACGGTGGAGATTAAAGCGCTCTCGCGCGACATTTTCACCGCGTGTGAAACCAATGGAAACATGGAACTTTTAGACACTGGAGAGAACATTTTGAGCATGCTCGTGTCGGGGCTCACGAGCACGTACATGGTAGATGAAGAGCAGGATGTGTTAGGTGAAGACGGCGTCGCGGACTGGGTGACAACGCGGTGGGAGGTGAACGACGAGGAAGAGTCAACCGTCGGCGCGCGACACGCGCCGACGCCGTTTCAGTGGTCGTATCCAACCGCCGACAACATACGAGAAGCGGAGGCTATAGTGGATGAATTTCTAACGCAGCCTGCGAACGCATTGATTCAAGGCACGGCTGACGGCGGTGCGGGGAACGTTGATGCCATGGATATCGACGGTGGTGCGACGTCGTCGTCGTCAAAAGATGTCGTGCGCGTACGCGTCTCCGCCATCGGCGGCGTGCTGACGGGATTCCGTGTGCGTCTCGCTGACTTTAGCGACCCAAACGCAACGAAAACTTTCCTCGCGCACCGGGAACCAGTCATAGCAAGCGCCGAAGCGCGCGGTCTCGCCGCGCACGCACTGGTCGCCGCCGTGTCGCGCACCAGCGCCGATGACGTTGAAACTCTTCGACTCATTTGCTCTGTCGCTGACGTCGTGTTGAATCCACACGCGCACGCCTTCTCAGCGCGAAGCGCCGGGTTCGAGGCTTTGCGTTCAGATGCCACGTATCTTTCACAGCCTCAATCTTTTGGCGTCGAGTCGCGCTCGCCTCGATGGCTCGTGGCGGAAAATGTTCGTCTCAACACGCAATGGCGAGACGCCATGGCGATGTTTTACTCTGCATCCTCGAGCGAATTCAACGACGTCGGTCCGGTCTCGGACCCGCGTCGCATCGAGCTCTTGCGCGTGGTAGAAGAGTTGGCGCTGAGTAAATACAGCACAGTGCGCCGAAGCGCCTTGCCCGTCGTCGACACGATGTTTGAGCGGTACCCGAGCGACGCCCATCGCTTTGTCCAGCGCTCCATCGACGCGTTGGCGCACACTGAAGAAAACGAAGACGCGTGCATCGCGGCGTGCTATGCGTTGCGTTGCTCAACGACGCTGACGGCGGTACTGCATAACGAAGCGCTCTTTGCGCCGTTTGTCCGCGCAGTGCTTGGAAGTGCGCATCACGGCTCGGAAAAGGCGCAAGCGTCTGTCGGATCGTTGTTTTTGCATTACGCGTTGTTGTTCACGCGGGGCGCATTTGCGCGCGCGTGCGACGATATCCGGACGTTAAAATTAGACATGATCTCGACATTGGAATCTTCGTCAGCGACGACGAAACCGATGCATTGGAGTTACGAAATGATGACCAACGCGATGACGGTGTTCTTTCTCGACCCGTGTCTGGACGAAGCCGCGTTTCTCGCGCGCGCCACGCGAGTATTCATGCAACGCACTTTGGGTGATTTAAAAGTCACCAGGTTTCCTGCAATGTGCGCATTGTTAATGTTGAGTCGTTACGAGTGCTACGAATCCACGTGCGTGCCGGAAATTCGAGAAATCGCCCGGACTGACGCCGTCGGAGCGGTGCGCAAATGGACGCGTAATTTTGCGTTGGCGCATTCCGCGCTTGACGCTGGGGAAGCGCGCTCACAAATGAATGGTAAAGCGGACGCATTAATGCAAGCCGCAGAGTCGCTCTATGGATTCGCAAACGAAATGTCCGGGCCGGACTGGCCGATGACGCGCGCATTTGAATGTCTGCCGTCTACGGGCGCGTTCATTGTCGCGGTGGCGCGGTTTTGGATGCTCTTGGCGCGCGTCGCGCCGAATGACGTCGTCACCGGCCTGCGCGCATTCCTTGACGACCCGACGATTCAGAGTGGCGATCGAAGCATGCGATGCGCGGTGGCCGAGGCGCTTGCGGGCACGCTCGCATCGCGCGCGGTGGCCAACGTCGAGGACGAGCGTTGGATGGAACGCGCGTTTATCAAATTCGCCCTCGACGCATCCACGGATCAACGCGAGGAATGGCTTCGTGGCGCCGCGTATTGCACCGACAGTGGAAATGGAAATATCTCTGACTCGCTGCTTCGACGCTTGCTCGAGCACGAAGAGTCGTTGTCGACGGTGGCGCACGTGGCGAGGAGCTTGGAGTTGAAACGCGTCTGCGCGGCGCAGCTCGGTCGCGGCGGCGGATTGGACATCAAGCACGCTATGTTAGACGCACTCGCCGATCCGGTACGCACGCCGATTTTCCACGAAAGTAGAATTGTGCGCGAGCACGCAGCGCAGCTCGCGGCGTTGATGATTGCGTCGGCGGAGCCTGAGCTTGCGGAACCTCGCGCTCGAGTGGTTGAATTGTTTACTCGAGACATCGAACGCGCCGCCTCTCAAGCTCTGAGTGCTGATCCCGCTATGCCAGATCCAGAGCTCACCAAGGCGCGTGACGCGATTGAAGGCGTGTTTTATGCTGTGCTTGAGCTTGTGCGTCGTGGCGACGCTGCGGCGATCGCCCCGAGCGCGTCAGCCATTCTTCGCGCGGCGTTGCGCACGGCGGAATCAAAGGATAAAGATTTTGCCATGATTGCCAAGCTCACGGTGGCGTACCTAAAGTACGTGCGCTTCGACGATGATGTTTTACGCCAACTCACGCACATGTTGATTGCTACGTTAAATGATACGAATTGGCACACACGCGCGGCGACGTTGCGCTTTATTCAAGCACTCGCGTATGGGCACGCCTTTGCGCTCGGCGTTGAGCTCTTCGTTGCCCTTCGCGACGCTGTCGTCGCGAGCTTATCCGACAAGCAACTCGAAGTCGCCCAGCTCGCATCATCCACGCTCATGATTTTCCTCAAGGGTGTCGGTGCGAGCAGTGAGGCTGAATTACGAGCGACATTCTTACGCGTCGCCAAGACGACGCCCGTGGGCGCCGACGCCGATCCGCTCACGACGTCCACGAAACATGCCGCCGTCCTCGGTCTCGCCGCATGCGTACTCGCGCACCCATACGATGTCCCAACGTGGATGCCCGAAGTCATGGAAACCCTCGGATTCGCCTCACTCGAACCCGCGCCGATGAAGCTCGCCGCTCAAAAGACGTTTGCGGAATTCAAAAAGACGCATCAAGACACGTGGAGCGAAACTCGCGCCGCGTTCACGCACGATCAATGGGATGCGGTGACTTTAGGTTTAGATCTCGCCCCTAGTTACATCATTTAGTAGGTTTAGTAGTTTGACAATACCAGCCGCATCATTGCACACGCGCCATCCATCCTTTGTCCTCACTTTGCGACTCGCGACATGTCACAACCAAGCCTCGAACGCGCCCTCGAGCATCTCAATCTCGACGACGACGACGACGACGACGACGACGACGACGACAAAAACGTCCGAGATGGCAATGATGACGACCCATCTCGCGATGTGCGCGACGACATCATCGCGCGCGCGTACCACCGCGCAAATTACCGTCCATGTCCATCATGTGGAGAGTACTTTGTGAAAACCATGGAGCGGCGAGACGCATCACAATGCGAGCGATGCGACGCCACGCCGCGCGCGACGGCGTCGCGAGCGACGCGCGTGCTCATCATGTGTCCAGTCTGGTGCGTGCGGCGACGACGAGGGCGAACGGCGCGGCGATGATTGTATGTATGGGTGACTGACATTTGGCTCTCGTTTCGCGCAGCACGGCGGTGCTCATTAAACCTGCGGGATCGCACGCGCTGTGCATGTGCGCGCGGTGTTTGCACGTGTTGCGCATTCCATCAACCAAGGAACCGCACCGACGATCGTCGCCCACGGGGGTGATTAAGGAGGAGGACGATTCGGAATCGAAACGCGCGCAAAGCGGTCCTCCAGGCTTTGAGACGTCGGCGGCATTTGATGATCCCGCGACGCTCAATGTCGTTGCGTGCGTGTGTCCGACGTGTGCGATGACGGTACAAGCGCCGTTGAATGCACCAGATGGGGTGTGTAAGTGTGGGGCGTGTGGAAATCTGCTACGCGTACCCGTCGTCGCGTAATTGTTTGCCGCGCGGCTTCGATTCGATTCGATTCGATTCGATACATGGAAACGACGAACATTCAGCATTGACATCATTATCACAGATGAATGACTTATATGTTTACGTTACTGGTATACCTGACTGATGAAACCACGACGATGACGAGGATAAGAACGCTATTTACGCTCGACGACGCGATTGATCGATGCAGAGCGCGGCGTACCGATACCATGATGAAGATCTTCGCTCGACGATGACGCATGTTTACGTATCGGATTGCAAAAGACGCTGCCGTCGTCGTGCACGAATCGCCCGCCAGCGCGATTTGGACGCGATAAGCCACGCGGCACGATTGCCGAGCCACAACGCGCGATATCGAAGCGCTTCTTCGGCTCGATCGTACGACACGCTAGACATGTCTGCTTCTTCATCAAACGCCGCTCGTCTCGCTTTAGAACGCATGTCTGGCGTGATTGCGGTTGTTAACACGCGTTTTCGTGGCGCGGGTGTTGGAGAGAGCGCTTTGAATGCGGCGCGGAACTGCGCTTCGTGGCCGAATAAACCGTAAATCGCGGCGCCGCGGGACGACGCGGAGGATGGTGGTTTTGGTTTCGGTGGCGAGTTTATCGCGAGGTTTGCGCTGTCGTCAACGCGTATCCATGACAAAAATGGATCCATGTTTTGAGGCAAGACAACGCCGCCGCGTCACCGAACGACGCGACGCGTCGCGGAATGACGTCGCAGCCGAGCGCAGCATCTCTCTTCTTCGTTTACCAACAGAGGCAATAAATGTTCATGTGAATATTAAGACAACGCTACAGTGCACACACAGTTACCGAGGCGCTCGACGATACATTTACGCCCCGAGCGCGAGCGTGAGCTCGGCTTCGCACGCGAGCTCATCGCCGACAAAGCACTGACCCTTCATCTTGGCGATGCCAAAGCGCTTGTTCAACTTGGTGAGCACAACCTTCATGACAAGCGTATCGCCCGGAACCACGGGGCGGCGGAACTTCACGCCGTCAATGCCGGCGAAAAAGAATTCTTTCTGCGTGCCGCCTTGACCTGTGTGCGAAATGACAACGAGTGTGAATGGTGAGTATACAAACAAAAGAGAGCGAGAGCGCGACAACTGTCGCGTCAGCCGCGCGAGGCGGCGGAAACGCGTCCAATCATCGCATCGTCATACAAGCAAGAGTACGCACCTTCTTCACCCGGTTCCAACATGATTAAACCTCCGACTTGCGCCATGGCCTCTACCATCAAAACGCCCGGCATGATTGGGCGCTGCGGGAAGTGTCCCGGGAAAAAGTTGTCGTTGATGGTTACGTTTTTGAC
>JACLAB010016617.1_pt1 | contig 16337 bp, 12 predicted proteins | sample 8027921 | NCBI WGS metagenome assembly JACLAB01 (sample SAMN15725117, study PRJNA655200) | protist metagenome | isolation source: fluorescence activated cell sorting (FACS) single amplified genomes of... | place: USA: West Boothbay Harbor, Gulf of Maine | collected 2000-07-19 | reverse complement strand
GGTCAGTGCGTCTACCATTACCTCGATAAGATGCTGGAAACGACGGTTGCGGCGAAGGATATGAGCGGGTTGGCGGGTTGGTCGTGTCGACCACTCGTGCCGGATCCTATTTATAGTTTAAACATGACGTACGATGAGTGCATCAACGAAAATTACGTGCCGCCGACCGTGGAGAACTTGGTAAGATACGGCTTATTCGGACCGTTGGTATACTCGGGCTTCGACGGGGGTCAACCGGAATCTTCGTACGACGGTCCTTGGAATTTTAGCACCGGGAAGCGTTGGTCAATCAACACGATGACTCTTTATCATAAACCGTTCCCGGGTCTTTCTGATGTCGTCTATACGTACCCTTCTACGTGTATTGTTCCGTTTTACGCCGGATACGAAAAGACTGAGAAATTCAATCCTGAAGATGGGTACACATCACCGCTGGAAATGCCACTATCTGAGGCATACAAACGAGGCTACGACTTTTTCAACGGCTACGGCTTCATTGGATTGGGTAACAAAGAACCAGAATTTGATGAAACGTGCAACGTAAATCAACCCTGGAATTGCGGAAAATATATCACGTTTCATCCGTCGAGCGAGACTGATTATGTTGCTCAGTGCAACGGAGCCATCTCTGAGGAGGAGCAAGCGGACCTGTTCGCCAATGGCACCTACGCGTTTCCGCACGTTTTCGCGCAAGAGTTGAAGTGGAGCGCACCCGCCAACGCTCAACCGTATGTCGAAGAAGGCAAAGGAGATTACTTTGTCGTGTATAAACCCAAAACGGTTGGGATTACCCCGCTCTATCCGAAGACAACGACTCTTGAATTAGTCACGAACACGGCGAGTCCGAGAACCGACGCGACGTTTTTTGGCAAAGAGCGATGCAACTTTTACGAAAAACAAATCGCCGTCGAGGCTTTTGAATACATTTTTTCGTGGCCAAACTGTCATCCGTGCGACATCTTCAAGCAAAATTCGCCCTTCTTCTGCGAACGCGACGTGGAAAAAACGTGGCTGAACATATTCGCTCTCAGTATTTCAAACACGCTGTTTGTGATGGGCATAATGATAACTTGGGCGCCGCTCGCTCTTCGAGTATTTCTCGGGAAGTACAGTTGAGGTGTACGTATGCTTGTATTTAATCGACGCGTTTTAAAAAGCTTTTGTTGTTCAAGAAATATCTTCACACTTAAAAACCGCACGTACTGCACACACACACAGCTTTGTATAGTAAGACGGGCAGAGACGTTTGAATAATTATTGTCGTAGAAAAGAAAAACGATGCAAGGACACGGACACGGACACGGACACGGACACGGACACGGACGCGAGGAGGAGGAGAAGAGTTCTTCCAACTCCACGTTGCGGCAAATTTCCGAGCCGACGGCGGACGGCATCGTCTACTACGAGGACAGTTCCGGACGGAAGTTGCACTCGCACGACGGCCTCAAACCGCACTCGCACGACCCGATACCAAACGCCGGGAGTTTTTTGAATCGACGATTGGCGACGTATAAGAACAGAGATTTTCGGGAGCGGTGTTTTACGGTTGGGATTGGCGGTCCCGTCGGGACCGGGAAAACGGCGCTGATGTTGCAGTTGTGCCGGTATTTCACCAAAGGAGGAGGAGGAGAGAACGATAAGAGAGAAAACATCGTCGCGGTGACGAACGATATATTCACGAAAGAAGACGGCGAGTTTTTAGCGAAACATGAGGCGTTGCCGATCGAGCGCATTCGCGCGGTGGAAACTGGTGGGTGTCCGCACGCGGCAATACGCGAGGACATCGGCGCCAACTTGAGCGAAGTCGAAAGCTTAACCGGGAAGTTCAACCCGGAGTTTTGTTTGTTAGAATCCGGAGGGGATAACTTAGCCGCGAATTTCTCTCGAGAGCTCGCTGATTTCATAATCTACGTCATCGACGTGTGCGGTGGAGATAAGATCCCGAGAAAAGGCGGACCCGGGGTCACGCAGGCGGATTTATTAGTCATCAACAAGAAAGAACTCGCCGAGGCGGTCGGCGCGAGCGTGGACGTGATGACCCGAGACGCCGACAAGCAACGCGAAGGAGGGCCAGTCATCGTCGCCAGCGTGAAAACTGGAGACGGCGTGAAAGAGATTGCCACGCACATTTTGAAAGCCTACGACGAGGCGCTGAGTTACGGTCACGAGCACTGATTGTATGATTGGACGACGACGTTGATTCGATTTTTTTCTCATTTCTTTCTTTTTGTTTGTTGTGTGTGTAATTTTACTTCATTCTTCATAATGTATAAAAATATGTCGTGTTATCAACAACAACAACAGCGCTTTTCTTCTCCTTCGCGCCCGCCGACGACGAGAAAGAGCGGGAGGACAAAAGTCGTCGCGTCGTCATCGGTCAACGATGATGGTTTCAGAAATTTTCTCCGCCGCGGAAGAGAAACACCGACGACGACGACGAAAACGAAAACGAATTGGATAACAAAACGGACGACGGTAACTGTCGTTTCTTCTAACAAGCGCAGCATCAGCGCCAACGCGAGCAGTACTAGCGACGATAATAATAACGATAAGTGTGATAGTGAAAGCAACGATTATAACGGCGGTATCGGAAGATCGATAACCAAGCGCATACAGCTCGCCGCGGACGGCCACGTTCGCCTCGCGCTTCCGGGAAATGCGACAGGAGAAGTGGACAGAAGACCGATATCGGACGCCGTGTACGGCTTTCTCTTCGCGTTTGCAACTTTACTCGTGCTGGGCATCATCGATGGTATGATCAACTTCAACTTTCAGCAACCGTTTTTTATAGGCGCTTGGGGCACGATTTCTGTTTTAGCCTTTGGCACGAACGATGCACCGGCATTGCGGATGTGGAACGTTATCGTCGCAACCGTGTTCGCGTCCTTCGTCGCGATTTGCTTCGTGAAGTTCTTCGGGACGACGGTGGTTACGAGAGCGTTAGCGGTGGCGATATCGATCGCATTTATGATGTTGACAGGGGCAATTCATCCGCCCGGCGGTGCCGCGTGCGTCATCGCTATGGATATGATTAAATGGCAAGAGCTTGGATTTTGGTACGCTTTGTATCCGACGGTTTTAGGAAGCGTGTTCATATGCGCGAGCGGCGCGGTGTGCTCTAAAGTCAAGAAACGTTGGCCGTTTACGATGGAAGATTTGAAAAAGAAGAGCACAAGCGGAAAAAAAGAGTTGATAGAGACGTTAAAAAACTGTGGGAGTGGTGGGATTTTCGCCTACGGCATCATGAACACGCTGTGGTACAGTTTTGGCATCGTTGCTGGCGTGTACGCCATCACTGCCAGCGGCGCGACGTCATTCGCCCTCATCAAACCAAAACTTTTACCGGCGTTAGCCGCCGTATGGGCCGGCTCCCAAGCGACCAAGCTCTTCCGCATCTCCTCCTCCATAGCGTTGGCGCCTTTATGCGATAGAATCTTAAACCGAGTCCACCGTCGATTGAACGAAACGTATAAAATCGGGAATGGATTTTCCAAATCCCAAACGCTGTTCTGGTCGTGCATAGCCACCGTTCTCGTCGGGTGCGTCTTCATAGCCGCGTCGACGTTAGCTTTCTTAGCCAAAGCGAAGTTGTTCGTGTAAATTTAAAATACGATACCGCGTGCGATAGAAAAAATCTGCCAGCCAGAGAGAGGCAACCTCAGGGAAAATATCTTTAAACTTCAGAAAAACTCTCTTTGGGACCGAGAGAAAATACATAACACCAGCGCGAGAAAACGCGGCTTAAAATGCTCTCCCCGATCGACCGAATGGTTCCAGAAACGTGCGTAACGTGCGATTTGTCGTTTGTTTCCTCCTCGCGCATCCCGTTCTCTTCGTCTCTCTCTCTCTCTCTCTCTCTCTCTGACGCCTCTTTTCCATTTTCAATTCAAAATCACGCACACAGAATGTCCCGAGATGCAGACCACGCCTCCACGTCAGCCGTCGTCTCCGAAACCGACTCTCGATGGTTAAAATTTAAATCTAAATGCTACGATTGCTTCTGGGACTTCGAAGCCGAGCTCGCGGATTGGTTCGGATTAAACACGAGCAAGTTTTACGAAGAGTTGGAGATGAAGAAAGATTTAGAGAGGGAAGAAGAGGAGGAGCGGTTGCGAAAAGAGAGGAAAGAAGGCGTGGAGATGGCCAAAATGGAGATGGCTGGGAATGCCAACGACGAGGAGGAATAATAATAGAGATCGAGCGGTGTGTAACGCGTGTGATTCTATCGTAGTAACTCTGCCGAAAAGTCTTCGCTCGCTCGTCTCTCGCAGATGTTTACCCAATTAAATTTTCACACCTTACACCATTTCTTTCCCAACCACATTTCATCAAAAGCGCCATTCTTTACACGCGCGCGATATACACATAAAACGCACACGCGCGTGAGAAGACATAAACGAAAGCGCTCTTCATCTTTATATTCGTTCGTTTTGCGCGCAAACGTCGCGTGAAATACATAAATAAAACGAGACAACCACGATGAGAAGAATAGAATCCTTCCTTCTTCTGTGCGTCGCTTTCCTTCTCCATCACGCGGCCATCATCTCTTCGTCGTCGTCGTCGTCGTCGTCCTTCTTCGTCGTCGAAGCGGCGAATAAGATGGATTTCAAAACCTTGCGAAAGTCGCGAACGGTCTCTTTAAACGACGATTCGAGCGCGTGCACGATGACGCTCAACGCTTTTGGTAGCTTTGGGTGTCACTTGAAACGAGAGGAGAAACCGAGACGAGGGAAGATTGCGCGCGTGGAAAGCGAGGAGGCGTTGGAGGCGTTTTTGGAGGCGACGGCGTCGTCGGCGACGGAAACGTTAGTGGTGACGACGCCGATGAAAACGATGAAAAGTGTTTTGAAAAAGATCAAGAGCAAAGAGATGGCGGTTGGTGGTGTTCTCGTCGAGCATCCGCTGGCGTTTCTCGAGGAGGAAGATTCTTCTTCTTCTTCTTCTTCCGTCGCGGAAGCGGAGAAGGAAGCGGCGGAGAGCGGGTTCTATCGCGGCGTGCCGGAATCCGACGCGAAAGAAGATCCGAGGAGGGTGAAAATAGGCAACACGCCGGTGATGTTTTTGGGCGTGAACGCGACGAAGACAGTCGTCTGGGCGGCAAAGGAGAACGTGAAGAGAGAGAAGGTGACGAAAACAATCATGGGTAGAGATGAGCTTTTGTATGCTTCGATGGATGCGTCGATGGACGCCGCGGGAAGGACGACGGAGGATACAGAGCGCGCGAATAGCATCACGTGCTTAGAAGAAGGTACATGTTTACCTATTGGAGGGTATTCAATCGCGACGGCGTTTTTAGATGGGTTTTCCAGATACTTGTACAACGAAAGCGCGCCATCCATATTCGTAACGGCGAGGTTGGATAAAACGACGTCCATGTTTCGAGACGAAGCTCGAGGCGCAAACGCGGTGTATTCGAGTTTGATTTCCTTCTTAGTCGCCGCGGAAGTGGTAAACGACTTAGTCGTAGACGGACCAAACTTGGAGAAACCAATCGTGTTCGCCGCGTTTGCCGGAGAAGAGTACGATTTAGTCGGGTCAAAGAGGATGATGGAAGAGTTTCCCGGGTTGGTGGATACGGTGGTTGAAATTGGACCGGTAGGTTTCGCCTCGTCTTCAAAGGATGCGTTGTACGTCCACGAGCAGTACAATCAAACCGATGACACGTTCGAAGACTTCTTAAAAGCCCAAAGCGAGGCGAATCGGGAATCTCTCGGGGAAGATTCTTTGTCCGTAAAAGAAGTCTCTCGAGGCGTTGACGTTCCGAAAGGATCCTCTTTGAACTCGTTCACCAACGTCAGCGGAAGTCGATTGACTTTAACCGATTACAGCACGTTTGAAACGGACGATCCTTTCTACGGGACGATGTTTGACTCTGGTTTAGATAAAATTAACGTGAAACGAATCGCCGAAGTTGCTCGATTGATCGCCGGCGCTACGCTTCGCATGAGTATGAAGGACAAAGAACAGTTCACCTTGAAAACGGACGTTTTAAACAAGCTGGTCGACAACGATTTCGTGCAACAAACGATCGCGACGGCTACTGAATTGGCAGAATGTTTAGTCGATCCGAAAGTTGGTTTGCGAAAGTGTTTGTTTTCTCAAAAGTACGACATGTTCAGTGGTTCGGACGACGCTCCGTCCGAAGAGGACGAATCAAACAACGTCGGATCCTCCTACGTCGGCGTCGTTCAATACATCCCAGAAGATATTCAAACTTCCGAAGGGAAATCTCCTATCGAAAGATTCGTGTACGAGCACCTCTCGCGCGTAGCGAACGGCACGGCAAGCACGACGTATCGTCTCGCCTTACCTTCGCAACTCAAGTTTGACCGAGACTCGTACAGGTGGCAAGTTCGGGACGGCAACGCCAACGGGTACGAAATCTGGACCGAATCGAATTGGTCGATGAAAATTGGCGTTACGATCGAAAGTAACAAAGGTTGGTACTTCGAACCCATCGCGACGGCGTGTGCCGTTGTGATTGCCACTTTGCTTTGTTTCCTCGGCGAAAAGATGTTGGAACGCACGTTGACACTAACGAAAACTTCGACGCACAGTGGCATGGAATTAGATTAGTAGAAACGTAATGTTGTATTGATATGTAGTTGTAGTAGTAGTACGGTAGCATTAGTGAATTACACACACGATGATTACATGTGAGAAAAAATTTAATAACTCCACTGGAATGAATCGTTCGCGACCGCCGCGACTAACCCGTTCTTCTCGTACCTATCGCTTTCATCCCACGCCATCAAACCGCCCATAACCTCCATCTTTATCTTCTTCGCGCACTCGTCTTCCGTGGACATGTATTTATACCACCTCTCCAAACTCGGTCTCCCGTCGAAAACGTTCTCCCAACCGAAATACTTGGGCAACAAGTGCGTCATGAACACAAACGTCGGAAACAACGCGGCGTCCGCCGTGGACGGCTTATCCCCACATAAATACGGTCCAGGTTCAAACCCACACACGGTTTTCTCCAAAACGTCCAACAATCGATCGATTTCGCCAATTTGCTCGGCCCTAACTTCCGGCGCCATCGGACCTCGATACATGCAACCTTGAATCGGCGTCAAATACACGTCGTGCCACCTCGTCGCCAAATTACACGCCGTCTTCGCCTCCAACGTTTCCGGCCTCAAACTCGGTCCTTTATCGCCAAACGCGTCGCACAAGTACTGGCTGATCACCTCCGACTCCGGAATCGCCTGACCGTCTTTCGTCACCAAAAGAGGCATCTTACCTTGCGGATGCATCTCGAGAAACTCCGGCGACTTCAACCCTCCCAGCGTGCTCGGATTCTTAAACTCAAACTCAGCCTCGATGTTTTTCCAGCAAATAATCAACCGGTTTCTCGCTCCGTTGTTTGAAACCGGAACGTCGTAGAAGGTGTTCTTATACACCGGATCTAACGCGGCTTCGAAGTCTCCGGAATTCGAAACCTCGCTCGACGAAAAAGCCGAAGAAGATCTCCTCCCTTTCGCCGTCGTCGTCGTCGATGTCCTTCTCAGTGGTGATGACGATAATCTTTCGGTGGTTGTGTTCTTCTTAGTGGTACTAAAGCGCGCAAAACTCTTTCCAGAAGAGGACGCGGAGTTACCGCTCTGGTAGCGCATCGTCGCCGAGGAAGCAGAAGACGCGCTCGTTGTGTGCGTCGTAAACATTTTCGTGTTCTTTTTTAGCGCGTTTCTCTCTCTCGCTTTTCTTTTCCGCTTTTTTTTATCTTTTCCCTTTTCTTACTAAAACCCTAAATTAATTTTTTGAAGCTTTCTCTTCCAAAGACAAAATCGACAGAAACAAAACGCGCGTGCGCTCGATCGAACGGAGAAGAGAGAGAGAGAGAGAGAGAGCAAATTTGTATCTTCACTTTCTCTCATTTCCCTATATATATATAAGAGTTGTCTTTGATTTAAACGCACCGAACGCGCGCGTAGAAGAAGCAAAAAGAACTTTTAAAGCCGAAATTTTCAAAAATCCACACTTCAGAAATCTCTCAAAAGACGATACGCACATAAACGATGCTCAGACCGAACGAAATCAACGCTCTGTTCCAAACTCAGTCGCTGACGCTTCAAGCGAAAGCGATGAAAGCTTTATCCGCGCTCATACAAAAGAAAGAGTTCGATTCTAGCGCGGAAGAAGAGAAATACGTGGAGGAGATTTTGGTCGTTTTGGACAAGAAGTGCTTGCAATCGAGCGTGGTTTCGGAGGAGATCGTGCGGGACGCGATTGGCGAGATGGAGAGACAGAAAGAGATCGAGAACGTCATGGTGGATTCGAATAAAAAGTCGAAAAAGAAGAAAAATGTGAAGAGTAGCAGCGAGAACAAGGTGTACGAGATTGATGACGACGACGAGGATGGAGCGAAGAAGGCGAAGGAGGAAGGAGAAGAGCCGATGGCGGTTGACGAAGAAGAAGAAGACGTGGAGGAAGAAGAAGAGGAAGAATCTGACGACGAGGATCGAGCGAACCAAGAGAGATTGCGCAATGAACTCGCGGATGAAGCCATAGTCGTGTGCGACGCGTTCGCGCACGCGCCTCGGTATCAGTACGACGAAACGAGGAACGTGTTTGCGAAAATAAACGAACCGGCGACGATGGACGCCGAGGCGGATTCGAAAATTAACGTCTATCGAGAACGGTTTCATTTGCTGAGGCAGAGAATGAGCAGGCACGCATCTTTTATGAAGCCGGCGTTCGGGAACTTGAAGAAATCGAAAAGTGGTGGTGGAGATGCGAGTACGAGTAACACGAACGAGTTGACGCCGCTTCGATCGTTGGTCGGTCAGTGTTACGGGCCAAGAGTGGTCATGGGATGTTTGTCCCAAGTGGAAGATGGCATTTTTCACTTGGAAGATCCCACTGGATCTATGCGAATTGATTTGTCAGCGGCGGCGTCGTCGAGTGGAATGTTTTGTGAAAACTGCGTGGTGATCGCGAAAGGAGAAGTGCGGAAGGAAGACGGCATTTTTGAAGTGTCCGAGTTGAGCCATCCGCCGGCAGAGACGAGAAGAAAAACGTTGGAGGCGACCAACGCCACGGATTTTATGGGTGCCGCGCAAGGTGGGAAACACGTCGCGCTGCGATCGAGAGATTTAGAGGAGTTGAAAAAGACGGAAATGAAAGCAAGAGATGAACGATTTGTCGTCATTTCTGATTGTTACTTGGATGATTCCAAGTGTTTGAGACGTTTGAGGAATATTTTTGAAGTGTACGATCAATCTGAGAAACCGCCCGGGTTATTCGTGTTTATGGGGGATTTCACGCGAGTACCGTTTGGTCCGACAAAGTATGATTTCGCGTCGTACACGAAATCTTTCGACCAGTTGGCTGATTTGTTGGAGGAATATCCGTCCATTCGCGAAGAGTGTCGCTTCGTGTTTATCCCGGGGCCGGGCGATCCCGGAAACACGAGCGCCTATCCGAGACCAGGATTACCCGCCGCGTTGAGAGGTCACAAAATCACCGCGTGCCTGAATAAAGTACAGTTTGCGTCTAATCCGTGTAAGATTCGATGGCACTCGCAAGATTTGGTCTTTTTCCGGGACGACTTACAAGCCAGAGCTCGACGAGCGTGCTTGCGACCTCCGGAGGACGATTTAGGCACCGAGGAAGATGATGAGCGATTACAGTTGGATATGTCACCTAAAGAGATTGAGCGACGAAAAGCAATGCGAGAAAAACCTTTATTTCACCACTTGGCGATGACGCTAGTGCAGCAATCGCACTTATCACCGTTGCCTCTATCACAAATGCCAATTTATTGGGAGCGAGACCAAGCAATGTGGCTATACCCTGCACCGAACGTTATTTTCTTAGGCGATCGATCGGAAACGCAATGTAAAATGACCGACGTGTGTGGTGTGGGAACGACGATGGTAAATCCAGGATGCTTCGCTGACGATGGGAGTTTTGCGATTTACAATCCGAGCGAAGGAGCGGTGGATCTATCCGTAGTGAGCGCCGCGGAAATGATGTAAAACAACAAAGACAAAGACAACAAACAACAAACAATCTAGAAATACTACCAGTAATATGAAGGCCTACCACTAACTATAGTAATAATACAAAGAACAATACCAAAACGATCTACCTTACGAATTGGCGATACTATTTATCTATCATACGTATCCATCTATGAGTCTATCTATTTGCGCGTCGACGAATAATACATTTTTCTTGCGTTGGCGCGCCTCCTTCGAGTTTGTTCCTCCGAGCGCGGAAGGAAGGATTTCGCGAAGAGTGTCTCCTTTGCGGTGTCGTACTTCTGTATCGTGTCATTCATCGCGGCGAACTCTTTCATTTGTTCTTCGATGTTCAAATCAGCGCAATGCGATGATTCTCTGAACGTGTCGAAGAACAATGACTCGAACGCGGAGGAGCAGTATCGCGAAGAGGAACCTTCGCGTTGACCGGTTTTGCCGTCGCATACCTCAATCACCTCTTCTTCACCCACCGTCCATATTAGACTATTTGGATTATCAAACACGACGGCAGAAGTCGTATCGATGGGAGCCAAGTCGAATTTTCTCTCGCATTGCATGAGTACCGGGTGATTGACACTCGGAAATACTTTTGAAACTCGACAGCAAAACGCTCGCGCGCAGTGCTTATACGCGAACTTTCTCCCGATGGTTATCGATTGAATGAAAATTGGCTCCATGAGTTTGGTGGATAATAAACTACCTTGGACGCCTACTACATTCCACAAAGCTATTTTATCCGAGCACGTGCACATTCGTCCTACTCGATTTTCGCCGACTGGCACAGTACCGTTTGCGAGCGTTCCGTTCTCGTGTAACGCGTTCACCGCCGCCGCCGCAACCATCGCATCGTCGTCCTCATCGCTCCTTGCAGTCATCGAAGACGTCGTCGCTTTCTTCAACGCTACCGCAACAGAGCCTCTCTGTACGTCTAGCGGTAAAAATGGTGTCTCGTGCGTTTGCGCAGGCATCGTAAACGGTCCGAGTTTATCGCCGTTCCCATCCTCCATTCCTCCCTTGGCCCATTTTCGTACGGTTGCGTTTCCGCACGGACACGAAGAGACATACAAATGAATGCTTTTGTGTGCTTTCATTCGGAAGAGTATTCTATCACTCCCGCCGTCTTTGCCGTCGTCGGCTGTGTTTTCTATTCTTTCCAGTAAAAATGAATCCTCGTCGTCCTCGCAACCTTCGCTCGAGACCAGCGCTTTCATTTCCAACGCCAAATACCTCTTCAGCGCTCTCCTCGCCAAAACCTCCGCGTGCAAATCTCTCAGCTTGCCTCTCTCGTGACTCTTCTTTTCCATCTCCCGATCAAACTCCTCGTCTGAAATCGTTTTCGTCCCGTTCGCGAGAGTCAAACACGTCATCGCGTTCGTTCGCGCGTCCAGAGCTATAAACGCGCTCATAACAGTCCGCAGCGGAGCGGTGGTGGTTTCTGCGCTCAAATTATACTTTCTCTCTGTTTTCTCTCGCAACCGCTCGAACGTTTCGATCGCAACTTTTGCCACCGATTCCGCGAACGCGCACGAACTCTGTCGCGACTTTTCGCCGTGTCTTTTTATCGTTTGGTTACTATTCGCGCTCATCCCTCTCGTCATTGGGTGCACCTTTTCAGCGCCAATTGGTATTCCTCTTCGCACGCATTTTCACATAACTTCTTCGACGACTTACACGCGAATAGCGCTTCTCTGCTTCGATTTTGACATTTCAGCGCATTCGCATCGTTTGCGGGAAACTCCTCTTCTTTAGACGCGTAATACGTCGCGATGCCGAGCGCAGAGAAGGCAAAGACCACCGGTGGTACAAATATAAACGCCATGTATAATGAAGAAAAAAAAAGAGAGAACTCTCTTCTTCTTCTTTAGTCACGACGACGACGACGACGACGACGATCATGATGATACTTTTGAATACCTAGACGTGTTTACATTAAACATGAATACACATGCGCTAAAATATATATGTATATATATATACGTGTGTTTCTTTTAGGGTTTAGGGTTTAGGGTTTCTGGCACCTGTGTTCCATTTCTGGCCGCGAAAGGGGATTGGGAGCAAATCCCCACATTTTACACCAACAGTCAAAACAGATGAATGTCAAACTATAATCCATTGGATATAAAAAATCAGCGACACCGGAAGACTCTTTAAGACGCGCGAACGCATAGACCAGAGGTGTTTTTAAGGTCAGATTATGCGCCAAAAAGTCTGTCCCGCTCTCTTTCGATGCCAAATTTCTTTTTTCCATTTTGGCCTGAGCTTGTGTGGGGAAACAAAACGAAGCAAGTAACTAAAAACTTCTTCATTTCCGACATCAGAACTGACGCGTATCCTTTGGTTCACATGTATTACTAAAATTTCCAATTTTCGACGCTCTACACACGCAACAGTGCATGTAGACCTTCTTCGAATGTTCGCCATCGTCAGAATTCGTGTGTATGTGAAACGACGACTGGTTGCGGGTGCGCGTTTTTAGGGGAAAATTCTCGATTTTGGACTTAATTGACTCCATTTTGAATGTTTCGCACACTCGCCCCCTTAGACTCTGAGCGCGGGCAAAGAAAGGTGCGAGATACAAAGTTTGCGTGAATTCTTCGCCTTCTGCGGCGTTGATGGGTTTTGAGCACGTGTGGGAGAAGAGAGTTTGAAATGTTCTTTGTTCGTCTCGGATTTTGCAAAGAGAGAAAATCGTCACGAATTTCAGCTTTAACGATCGCATCGAAACTAAGAAAGCACACTTCTTCTTCTGATTCGTGCTTGTGCGCGCGAAACGATCTTTTCAAACGTGTGCATCATCGAACAAAAACACACAAAGTGAGCGACGTTTTGGGGGGACAAAAATTTTCGCCCCCTCGATATTTGATTCTTCCAAAGACGCACACCCAAACCCACATCGTGCGAGCGCTGAGAGAGTTGCGTTGCCGTTGCTCATTCGCATATCATCTTCGATGTTCGTCGTCTTTTTTTTTTCTATCCTCATGTATTCAAACGCTCGCGACGACGACAAGAGCAAAGAGACGTTCCGCGAGCTGTGAGGAATTTTTCTTGTGTTTAGTACTCTTTCTTCTCAGTTTTCACTGGATTCACTCACTCTTTGCGGAGGAACGAACGACTGATGCGAATGAAACGAATAGTGTTTGAATAATGTGTATATACAATAGTGTATTCTGAGTGTCTGTGTTTCTCTCTCTGTGTGTGTGTGTGTATGTTTTAAATCTTTTATCTATTCGATACATCTCTGTATCCAAACTCTTCCTCTCTTTCGGTGCGCCGTTTGGTAGCACTCGCTCGCTTCCGCGCAAACAAGACTACACATCTTTTAAAAACAATATCTTAGCTCGAACGTTTTCATATTCATTTTGAAGGAATTCTGTCAGACTCAACCTGTTGAATATTGCCACTTCTTCATCCCGAAACTCTTCAAAGTTCCCAAAGTCAACATTTTTCTTAAAAAACAAAGAGCGGACTTTCCACGCCACGAGAGATAAAAGATCGTCTCGTCGACGAGTCAAATTTTTGTTCTTCGAGATGCGATATATAGGCGTTAGATTCAACCTGAGACTCCTATACCTCACACTTTCAGTCAACGGCGCAATGGCTTGTGTTGGCGCGGGTAATTTCGGCGCATCACGGTGTCGCGTATAAATCAAGTTATACAACGCCACTTGTCCTCTTATGCTCCACAACTTGAAATCGACGCTGCCAGGGCTTATTCGAATTTGTCCTGAAACATGTAAAGGAGATGAAGGAGGCACTCGAACGGATATCAACGTCTCGATCGTTTCACACCACGCGAGCAACACGCGATCCGACGACGTGTGCGGTTGACCGATGAGAATGTCCATAAACTCGGGATTTCCTAAACAGGAAAGAAGAGCTGTTCCAATCTCTTCGGCACCTCGACTCGCGGCGGTTACAATACGATTCAAACGCACGAGCAGTGAATCTTGCGTGTTTCGTAAACCTTCGTCTGGAACAAACTCTTTGCCGAAGAGGAAATCGAACGCGTCTTCGAAGCCAGGAACAGCCTCGTGCGGGTTATCGATATCAGAAGTGGCTAAAAACCACTTGAGTTCGAACGCCATCTCCACCAACGAAGTAACAAATCGTCTTGACGCCACGTCGCGATTGTTTCTGTTGAGATACTTCAAACGCGGGTCCTTCATGGCTTTCAGCCATGTCTTGAGCGTGACGTATCCTTCTTCTATGCCATATTTCACACTCTCGTCTTTCTTCACTTCACGTTTCCTTTTGATGCGCGCGGCAAAAGACTTGCTCCAACCCTCTAGCGCTTCACGCGCTATCGAGTCAAGTTGCTGAATCGCTCGCTTCCCATTTGCAGCATTTCCGAGATGGAGCACCTCAACGAACGCGCTCATTGCAAACGCTTCCGGAGCGTCATCTTCAATGATAAACGGCGTTTCTATCACTCTCGAACCGCAAGGCATCGAATGATTTCCAGGGGCAACAAGCGAATACCGGAATGTTCTGTGCGTTTGCAAACCGACGCACGAGGTCAACTCTCTCGCCTCGTACGAAAAGCTAAGAAATTCAATCAAAACTTCCAAACGTACCTCTAGCGATGAATTTCCTTTCACTTCGCGGTAAGCTTTGATAAAACTCTCCAATAGCTCCTTGACATTCTGTCTCGTCGGAACGAACAAAAAATACCTCTCGAGGCACTTTTCTATGCTCGAATCCTCAACTTCCGAATCAGCTTGGTTGGACAAAATCGAGTGCATCAGGAGGTGCACATATTGTGCGTTTCTGCTCGGTTTCACGATTTCAGACTTGTGATGATTCACTCGTGCGATGAGATTGAGTGAAATGCCGACGTACGCAGCCGAGTAAACGATCTGTCTTTCATCTTGCCCCGGCGGTTGACCAGGTTCATCTTGCCCCGGCGGTTGACCAGCGAAAATGATATAATTGCCGCCCGGTCGATCGAAGCAAATGGGACGATTTTCAGAATCGTGCGCATCGAGCCGAGCTTCTGTGAACTTGTGGTAAACGTCACCCGCTTCCTCTTTTATTCGATCGCGCGAATCCTCGGGAAATTGCTCCGAAAACACCTCTATCGTCACCTCCCGCGCTTTGCCCGCTTCCTCTGGCCTAGAGAGTAAGCTCTCGCCGATATCTCGATGGGCCTTAGATACATCTTTGACGTGCGCTTTTAACCCTTTGTTGTAAACGTATTTCATTTTCTCCGTCGTGATGAAAAGTGACAGTTGCCACACTATGTTCATCAACTCATCCTTAAAAGCTTGAGAGTCAAAGTCCAAGACAGCGCCATTCTCATTCTCTGAAATTGCGTCCCTCAAATGGGGATAATGATTAATCACCCATCTCGCCAAAATACTCCCAACATTCGCTCGTTCGTATCTTTCGCGTTCGGGGTCTTGGTTGTTGGGGAGAGCTTGGAGAAGAAATGTCTCCGCCGTTGTCGTTCTTTCGTCTTCTTCTCCATCTTCACGCTCCTCCTCGGCACCTTCATCGCCGTTGTCCTCGTCCACGACGGTATAATCCTCCTCTTCTTCTCCTTCTCCCTCCTCCTCCTCTTCTTCCTCATCCTCTTCGTCGTCATCTCTATCTTCATCGTCTTCATCGTCGTCTTCATCCTTGTCCTCCTCGTCGACATCGTCCTCCTCCTCGTCGTCGTCAACATCGTCGTCCTCCTCGTCCGTTTCGTCGTCAACATCGTCTTCATCGTCGTCCTCCTCAACATCGTCTTCATCGTCGTCCTCCTCGTCCGTTTCGTCGTCAACATCGTCGTCCGTCTCATCCTCACCCCCTTCCTCCCCGTCTTCCTCGACGTCGTCGTCGTCCATCTCCTCCTCGTCGTCGTCTTCCTCTTTACGAAAAGCCTCATTTTCTTTTCCATCGGCGCTCTTCTTTCTCCCCTTCTTCTTCTCTCCTCCTTCTTCTCCTACTCCCTCGTTTCGGTGGCGCTTCTTCGGCGCATTTTTTTCCTCCAACTCATCAAAAGAGTTTGAAAGTTCGTCATCTTCGTCATCAAATAAATAAGGATACCGGTTCTCGTGATTACTGATCACTCAAAAGCGCGCGTCGTTCTCAAAACAACGCACGCCAGTAGCACTTATTTAAATGCGGCGTTTACTTCTAAAAGCTTGTGTAAGTTTACTCAGCAAGCTGGATAAAACGGACAAAAATAATGAAGTGGGCACACGCCACTTTTTTGGCGCCATCAAAAAAGCGCCCTCGGCACGCACACACCACCGTCGAAACATAAAATCGAGAACGAAGATATAAAAGACGCGATGACGGCGAAGAGAACCGCCGTCGGCCGCACTTTACGTTCATCGAGCGTGGTGCCCAACAAAAGAGACG
>JACLAB010002361.1_pt1 | contig 16351 bp, 13 predicted proteins | sample 8027921 | NCBI WGS metagenome assembly JACLAB01 (sample SAMN15725117, study PRJNA655200) | protist metagenome | isolation source: fluorescence activated cell sorting (FACS) single amplified genomes of... | place: USA: West Boothbay Harbor, Gulf of Maine | collected 2000-07-19 | reverse complement strand
CGAACTCGACGATGAAAACTTGACGCACAAGACGGTGAGCGCCGACGTGAAGAAGGCCATCTTGCAGGGACGGTTGGCGAAGAAGCTCACGCAGGCGCAGTTGGCGCAACAGATCAACGAGAAGCCGCAAGTCGTGCAAGAGTATGAATCCGGTAAGGCGATTCCGAATCAGCAAATTCTGGGCAAGCTCGAGCGCATTCTCGGCGTGAAGCTTCGAGGCAAGGGCGTGGGGAAGTAGTCGACCGTCGCGCGCGACGACCGCGCGTCATCGCCGCGCGGTGAGAGAGAGTAGTAGACTCATCGCGTTTTGCGCTTATTTTGTCAACCAATCAACGCATCACGTCGCGTCGCGTCGCGTCGCGTCGCGCTCGTCGATCGACGCGCGCGCGCTCGACGCCGCGGGCCGCGCGGCTTCACATCGCGACGCCGTCCCGGTCGAGCCGGTCGTCGCGCGCGCCATGGTCGCGCCGTCGCGCGCGGCGACGCGCGCGGTGAGACCGCCCGCGCACGTTTTCGATCGCGCGTTCTACGCCAAGCTCGCGGGCGTCTCGTTCGTCATCGGCGCGGCGTTCGAAGCCTTCATGTTGAAGACGGATTTTTACGCCAAAGTCGTGCACATCGAAGCCGAGCGCAGATTCCTCGCCGAGCAAAGGCGCGCGCGCGAGGACTAGCGCGAAATTCGGTCGCGATCCGCGTCGTCGTTCACTACATCTCTAGTGCTAGCCTAAGCTTTAGAAGCGCGCGTTGTGTACAGCAGTACGTCTAGTCGTCTGAGACGCGTCGCGGTCGAGCGTCGAGCGTCGCGGCGCCGACGTCGAACGCGTTCGTCGATTCTCGCTCACTCGGGTCCTAAATCCATGTCCGAACACACGCGCTTGGGCGCGCGTCCACCGACCGCGAGCTCGCGCTCGAATTCTCGAGTGAGACCGACGACGTTCGCCCGCGCCTCGGCGGCGTGCTCGCCGCGGCGTTTACGAGTCTCCGGCGCCGGAGCGAACGCCGTCGACGAAAACGCGTCGCCGCGCCGCGCGTCGTCGACGCGCCCCGACGCCGTCGTCGCCGCGCGCATCGCCGCAGATCCCATCGCCTCGCGCGCGTGCTCCACGAACTCATCGAACAGGCTCGGCCACGCCTCGTTTTCGTCGTACCATCTCAAGTCGTCGCCGAGCGCGCGCGCGCGTCTCACGAATTGATACGCCTGCGACCACGCGTCGGCGGTGATCACCGCCACGTCCCGTCGATCGCGCACGTACGACACGAACGCGTCCACCGCATCGCGCGCGCCCTCGCGCGCGCCCTCCTCGCCGTCGTCCATCGCGTCGCTCGTCGTCGCGTCTCGCGCTCGCGCGAACGCCTCTCGCCAACACGCCGTCGCCGCCTCCCTCGAGCAGTGCCTCGCCCCTCGCTCGCGCATGACGGCGTAACAAAACTCATACCTCGCCTCCGCGTCGTCGCCTCCCCGCGCCAGGCACTCGACGCACCGCGCGACGCGTTCGTCGATCGTCGGCGCGCGCATCGCGAACGCCGTCCCATCGCTCACCCATCTCGACGCGTCCCGTCTCGAGCCGTCGCGACGCGACGCCAGCATCGTCGCGTACGCGCGATAGTCCGCCATCGCGGACGCCATGCGGCGCTCGCGACGTCGGGACGCGTCGCGGCGGGCGACGAGTGACGATAAAATTAAAATTACATTCATTCGACGCGTCGCGCGTCGACGCGTTCGAACGCGTCACTCGCCGACGCGTTCGAACGCGCGCTCGCGCGCATGACGCGCGAGGACCGCGCCGAGCGCGGCGGCGCGCCCGCGCGCGACCGCCGGCGCGCGACGACGGCGCAGCGGCTGATGTTTTGCGCCGTCGCGCCGGTGTTCGCGCTGTCGTTTCAACTCTCGATCTTCGCGTCGACCGACGGCGCGCGCGTCGACAGGCGCGCGCGACGATCGCCCGGATTCGAGTGGGGGAAGTTTATGACTCGAACGGTCGCGAACGCGCGGTTCAAAGTCGCGCCGGGAAGCGCGACGCTGGCGAGGGAGAAGCGAAGGACGGTGTGGCTGTGCAATCACAGGGCGTGGAGCGATTTTTTCCTGGACATTTATCTCACCGAGGGCAGGGCGTTCACGATGAGCCGAATGCTCGTCGCGTACGCGTTCCCGCTGTTCATGGTGCCGGCGATGGTGTGCGGGGTGGTGTTCGGGTTCAAACGCGACGCGGGGGATAAGGAGAAGTTGAACGCGGCGCTGGACGCGCACTTCGACGCCTTCGGCGGCGAATTCGCGGGCATGGTGTGTTACCCGGAAGGAACGCGAAACGTGAGGGAAAACTCGATGCCGTTGAAGCGTGGGATGCTGAGGTACGCGCACTCGCGGAAGATGGCGGTGCAGTGCGTGTGCACGGCGAGGAAAGAGCGGGTGTTTAGCTCGCATTTGAAGTGCGCCGAGCGCGGGTTGGCGTTGCCGGTGTATTTCGCCGACGTCGTTCACGCCGAAGATTACCCGGATTTCGAGGATTTTTACAACGAGATTCGCTCGAGATGGGACAACGCGTGGAGCGCGGCGAACGGGGTGAGCGCGGCGGAGGCGGAGGCGCTTCCGGATTACACGCCTCGCGAGCACGTCATTCGGTGCACGCCTCGTCACGACGGCGTCATCGTGTCGAGCGCTCTGCTCACCGTCCTCGGCGTCGCCTTGACTTTGCGCGCGTGTTCGAAATTGTTTTAGCGCAGCGGTCGCCTCGTGCGCTCGCGCCGTCGTCGCTCGCGCGTAGCGGTTTTCATCGCCAAAGTCTCGTCTCGTCGCGACGCGTTCCAACCGCCGCGTTCGCCCGCGCGCGCCGCACTCACCCGCGCTCGCACCGACGTCCTCGTCGCCGCGCGCGAGCGTCATGACGACCACGACGGACGACTCGTTCGTCTCTAAAACGACGCAGGAGCTGTTGAACGCGCGCGAGGCGATGGAGATTGAAATGCAAGCCATCGCGAGTCGACTCACCGCGCCGAACGCGCCGGGCCTGCGCGGCGCGCTGACCGACGCCGAGGGGTTCCCGATCGCTGGTTGCGATTTATACGCCGTTCGCGCCGATCGCGGGCGGTACGACGGTGCGTGAGAAGACGCGCGGCGTCGACGCGCGCGCGCGCGGCGAAATGCGACGACGATTCGACTGACGTTTACGCCGTGCGAACTCGCGCGAACGATAGTGCTTCGAAACGATTACAAACGAATCATGGCCGAGTTGGAATCTCGCGTGATTCGGGGAATGCAAGGGGACGGGGAGGTGATGAAGGGCGTCGCGGCACCGACGCCGACGGCGAACGCGGCGCAGACGACGAACGCGGCGCAGACGGCGAACGCGGCGCAGACGGCGAACGACGTCGGAAGGGCGTTCATGGTGATCGATGAAATCATGGACGGATGTCCCGGTGAAGTCGACGGATTGCGCCTGGGTGATCGCGTGTGCGCTGTAGGAAACGTGACGTGGGGATTCGAGGATCCGAGCTCGTCGCCGCCGCCGGAGGTGTTGCGAAACGCCACGCAGACGTTTGCGGAGAACGAGAACGACGTCGTTCGGGTCGTAGTGTTGCGTCGAGGTGAGCGCGTAGTAGTAGAAGTGACTCCGCGCGCGTGGTCGGGTCGAGGTTTAGTTGGATGTCACATGCGTTCGTTGTGACCGTTACATTAGTGTACACGCCGAATCAAATTGAATTAATAACCACGTTTACGCTGCATCCGCAAGTGTTCTTTACGTTCCTCGGGAGTCATTTCGCGCAAATCCTTCTTCTTCTTCTTCTTCTTCTTCTTTTCGGTCAAATCCGGTTTCGAATCCGTTATTCCGTCTTTCTTATTCTTCTTCTTCGTCTTTTGCATCGTCCCGTCGTCTTCGTCCCAAGTCCCCGCGTTCAAGCCCGTCCCGGCATCATTTTTCAATAACGCTTTGAACGCCGCGCTACCGCATGGCCCTTTTCGTTTCAAATCCTTGTTCTCGAACACGCCTATCACTCCCGTGCGCTTCGTTGGATCCTTCTCCTCTTCGTGCGCCGCCTCCGCGCCGTCGCCATCTAATACTTTTCCTTTGTTCTTTGCAACGAAGAGTTCCACAAAGCTACGTTCGCCTTCACCGCCGCCGGCTTCGTCATCCTTTTCACCGTCTCGTCCTTTCATTCTCTTCGTCTTCATCGTCTTCTTCTTTTTTTCTTCCGGATCGCTATCGTCGAGCTCGTCGTCGCTCGTCGCGTCCACTCGTTCCGGCAGTCGCCCTCGCGCGTCTCGAGGCTTCCTGCCGTCTAGTAATTTCAACCCGGGGCACATGCGCGTGATCTTCTCCGCGTACTCTGGATCATTCGCGATCGGGCACCCACGTAGCGTCAACTGTTCCAGACGATTGAGCTCGCGTAGCGCGCTCAAATCGCCCCAATCCGAAATCTTATTGTACCCGACGTCTAATATCCGCAAATTCGGCGTCTTCGCCACGCACGGCGGAATCGTCTTCAACTCGTTGTGCGCCACGCGCAACTCTCTTAATCCCCTGGACGACTTCAACGCATCTATTCCGAGCTTGGACAGGGCGTTTTTCGATAGATTCACCTTGCGAAGCGCCGGACTTTCGCTCAAAGCGTCGCCGACGTCCCGCAGCTCGCACTCGGCGCACGCCAACGTGTTCAATTCCTTCAACCCACGCACGTGATCGATATCTCGCAGACCGCACTCTTTCGCGATAAGAGCCGCGAGCGCGTGCATGTTTTCCACCCCGCGCAGCGTGCGCAAGCCGTCGTTTCCGCTCACATTCAGCGTGCGAATCCGAGGACAGTTTTGTCCCAGCGCCGCCAGGGCGTCCGACTTTAACACGTTATTCGCGCACGAGAACCACGTCAGCGACGTCGACCGCACGCCCGTCAAGTCACTCAATGCATTTTCGCTCAAGTCGAGCTTTTTAATTGCCCCCGACGTCGTTTCCGCGCGCGCCAGGACGTCGTCTTCGACGGCGTTCAGGGAGCAAGCTTTGAGCGCGCACGCGTCGCCGATGGTTCGCGCGCTCGCGAGTTCGGGCGTGAGCGTCTTCATGTCGAGAAGACGCCGAATACGCTTGCGTCGAGCGCTCGGCGCGAGCGCTTCGCGTTCCGAGGCGCGTGGGACACTGAGGATCGGCGTCGCCGCGCTCGCGGCGGTTGTTTGTTTTACACTGCGCCTACTGTTCGTACATGTTGAATCGTTTTCGTTTCGTCCCGTGTCGTTTCGTCTGGCATCGTTTCGTGGACTCGAACACAATCGTGGGGTTTTCTATGACTCCATCGCGTCCTCGTCGTCGTCGATCTCGTCGTCGTCGCTATCGACGACGAGCGGATGTCGAAGCGAGTCGGCTTCTTCGGCGCGCGCGCTCGCGTCGCCGTCCTCATCCCCGAAAGAAGCCGCGCGAGCGCGCTTCGGTGGTAACTTGCGAAGGACGTAAAGCACCAACGCGCTCGGCAAGATCTCCACCGCGACGTAATACGCTACGTTCATCGTTTTCGACGCGTACACGTCGACGGCGTATTTCGCCTCTCCCCCCGTCGCGAGGAACAAAACCACACAACGCACCGCGAACGCGGTGACGCACACCGCGGTGACGCTCCCGATTTCGCGTATTTTCTTCGCCCTCGTCGCCCCCAGGCCTTCTGGAAACTCTCGAAGCATGACGTACAACTTTGAGCCGTAAAACGCGAAGGCGAGCGCGACGCTCGCGCTCGCAACCGCCAGCGTCCCCGAAGACGCTCGCTCGAGCGCATCACCGCTCCCGCGCCACTTTTCTTTCCCAAACGCCATCAAAGACCAAATCACAAGTTCGGTCGCGTACGCGACGACGTTGACTGCGTAAAACGTCGCCCGCGCGCGTCTCGTCCTCGCCGCTTCGCCGCGCGCCGCGTGATAGATGTCGCTCCAGAACAACACCAATCCCGCGTACGTGGACAGAAACACCAATCCCGGGCCATCGTTCACGATTGCGTTGATGGTGTGCGTCTTCACGATCGCGCGTCGACCGAAGAACGCGCACGCGCGCGCGGTAGAGGTGAAAAGATTCGCCAGGTGAAACACCTGTTGCGTGGTGAAGAAACCGACGTGTTTCGGCGTGCGGCGCGCGATTCTGCGCACCTGCACGACGCACGTCAACGCGATGAGTCCATAGAGCGATGCGAGGACGTCGTACGCGTCCGGGATCGACGCCGCGGTGGTCGTCGACATCGACGGTGTCCTTTTGACTCCGAAAATCTCGCGAGGGCGACTGTGCCGCGCGCCTCGCGAGCCCTCGCGAGCGCGAACCAAACGGTGATTGATATTATGACGTAGGCCGACTAACCACGCAACGATAAATTATATTAATTAAATGAACTTGTTAGTAGAAGGATGACGTTATTGCAGAAGGATGACGTTATTGCAGAAGGATGACGTTATTGAGTTTCGTTGCCGTCTTCGTCGTTGAAGTACTCGCGCATCTTTTTCACGAGCGCTTGTTCTTCTTTGTCCATCCTGATGATCTTCCTCAGCATGGTGTTGTCCATCGGACCTTCAGTGGTCAATTCGACCCATTCTTCCAAATCGATTCTCACGTTCTTGAGTTGATTGTAAGACATGCGCGGCAAACCTTTGACGTAGCGCTCTTGCGCTTGGCGATCGGCGGTGAGCATGATGTATTTGGACATTTGTCTGCACTCGTCAAGCGTGAGACGACGCGATTTGAACTTGTCCGCGTCGTAATCTTCCGATCCCTTTTCGGCGACAGACATTCCGTCGACGCTATGGAACGCCTCGACGAGGAGATCGTAGATTTCTTCAATGTCCAAGCCGTCGCCGCTACGTTTGGTGTCCGCGGCGCGGAAGGCGTTCACCGCCATCGCGCCTTGGATGGCGTACTTTGCGGCTTCGCGTTCAAAGTTCGCGGGCTCCAACATGTGGTTAGAGTAGACGAGTGAACGCGTACCGAGTCCGTACATCGCGACGATATCGCAAATCGAGCCCGCAACCTTCAACAGCACGAGACCAGACACGAGGACGTTGATCAAATACACGTAGTTCACCGAACCAATGATACCGCTCGTGGTGACGTCGATGAAAACACCGTAAGCGTACATGTTGATAAAGGTGCCCGCCGGTTTCCCGTCGCTCGCTTTGATGGGATCGTCGAGATCGTTAATCGTCGATCGGTACTGGATGCGCTGGCCCTTTGACGTCCAATCGATAGACGGCTCGATTTCGAGCACGGCGTACGGACTATCGCCGTCGGAGATGTCGTCCGAAACGCTCGTGGCGTGCAAGTTGTAGTTGTAGTACTGAAGCTTCGCGTTGATGCGCAAACCAGCGAGACGGGCCATGGGAGTCACGCTCGCGCTGCCACCCACGCCGTAAAACACGGATGGGTCTCTGCCGGCGAACGCCACTTGGTCCTCGTACGTCTTATCGAGTTCGATGTTGGCGACGTCGAGAATATCCTTCAGCTTGAGAGAGATGTACTGACCGGCCGGGATAATCTTCAAATTCACCGAAGATCCGGGTCGGCGGACGTACGTCTTCGGATTCGCCTCACCCGCGAGACCCGAGAGAGTGTCGAACTCGTGAGAAATCCCGATGCTCGAGTGCTCGGCGCCGATGGTCAACCAATCGGTGACGCTCTTGTAATAGCAAACGCCGTTCGTTCCACTCGCGTTCACGGGTTGCACGGCTGCACCGCCCACAAAACCGGTGTACGCCGCGCAGTTACTACCGCTGGAATTCGACGAGCGGTGCGTAATCGTCTCGGTCACGTGCGTCGTGATGAAGATGCCTCCCGCCGGTTCTTTCGAGATTATTTCATCCGGCGTCAAGTACCCGCACTTGACGTTGTCGTACACCCAACCATTGCCGTAGTTGAACGCGTACGACGAATTCAGCGTCGCCGCGCTCGCGCACGGGAGCACCGGGTAGATCTTCCCGTCGCCGTACGCCTTGGTCGTCGCCGTCGCCGCGGCGCCGGCGTCCGCCTGCGCGGTGTCGAAGTCGACGTTCCCGTTCCCCCAGTTCGTGACTCGACCGATCGGGACCTCGGTCTGCAGGTACGTCTTCCCGCGAACCAGGGCGTAGACGACGTAGAAGCAGATGACGGCCTGCAGGGCGACGTTCAGGAGCGCCAGGCGCCAATCGACGATCTTCACGAACTTGGACGTCTTGTACCCCATCCTGCGCGACAGCGCGGTGGCGAGCGTGACGGCGCCCATGACGCGCGCGATCGCGATTCGACGCGCGAAGTAACGATTCGATTCGACCGCGCGCTTGATTCCCCTCGCGCTTCAGAGATCGTCGCGGCGGTCGTCGCGGCGGTCGATCGACGCGCGCGCGACATGGCGGTCGCCGCGGAAAAGGCGTCGCGCGACTTCTTCGCCGTCGTGGACGCGTTCAGGATGGACGCGGGGCGCGTCGAACCCGCGACGACGGGAAAAGTCGTTGCGCGACGACATTCGTTGCGCGCGACGACATCGTTGCGCGACGACGACGACGACGACGACGGCGGCGGCGCATGCTTTCGCGGCGACGGCGAATGCTTTCGCGGCGACGAAGACATCGAGGACGCGTTCGAGACGACGTACGACGCACTTCGGGCGTGGCGAGCGCGGAACGCGTCGACCTCGGACGTGGACGCGTTTCACGCGTTCGTGGTTTCTCTGCGAACGCGTCCGCAGGCTCGATGGCAGTGCCTCGTCGCCGCGCTCATGAGCGTGCAGTGTTTGGATAAAGTGGCGCTGCGAGCGTTCCAAACGTTGCGAGATTCTACGCCGGACAGAGAGGTGACGCTAGAGGCGATCGCGGCGATGTCGCCGCGCGAGCTCGAGCAACGTTTGTCGACGTTGAACTTGTTCCGCGTCAAGGCGAAGTATATTCGAGCGTGCGCAGACGTCGTTCGGCACAAGTTTCGAGGCGAAGTACCTCGCACAGTGGGAGCGCTCAAGACGTTGCCTGGTGTAGGGGACAAGCTCGCGCACTTAGTCGCGTCAGTTTCGTACGGCGGCGACGAAGACGGCTTCGCGGGAATCGTCGTCGACACACACGTGAAACGCGTAGCGAAAAGACTCGGTTGGGCGCAACCTGGCGACGACGCGGAGAGTGTGCGCATGTCGGTTCAGGCGCGCGTCAAGCGAGAGGAATGGGAAGCCGCGACGCTCGGACTGATAGCGCTCGGACAACGGTTTTGCCACGCGAAAGCGCCGTCGTGCGCGACGTGTCCAGTGACCGCGCGGTGCCCGAGCGCACGGACCTACATCGATACGCGAATCGGCGAGTGCTTGAAAGACGGCGAACCACTTTGACATAACTAAATAGCGACTAGCAACGATAGCGATTCGGCATCCTAGGATGACCCGTGAAAGAGATGTAGTGCGCACAACCCTAGGCGCGCGCGAGAGAGGCATACGGGTCAGTCTGATTCGTCCCACTAAAAATTTCAGACATGTCCCATCCCACTAAAACAGTGGGATTTTACCCGCCTATTCGTCCACGGAGTCGAACGAAGTCGGCGTGCGCTTGATCTCCGCCACGACTTCGCTGGTACGATCACTTTTCTCGGGCAACATCGCCCCCGCGCCGTTCTTGTGCATGTCTCGATTTTCGCCCGCGGTTTTCTTCAAGCTCTTCTGTCTGACATTTTCGAGATACTTCAACTCGGGATATTCCGTCGCCGTGTACACTTGTTTCAGAGCGTTGATACCGTCGACCCACTCCCTGGCGCTTCTCCCATTGCCTTTAAGAGGAATTTCGAAGTCTAGCCCCACTAATCCCGTGCCTGCCAGTCCCGTCGGCGACGCAAACGCGGCTGACTCTTCTGCGACGGGCTCGGCCTCCTCGGCCTCGCCGCTCGCGCGTTTCACCTTTTTCGTGAGTTCTTGCGCCTCGCGAATAGATGCAGCCTCGGCTTTCAACTGTTGCTCCGTGTTAAAGACTATGGTGAAACATTTGCTCGTCGAGAGCGCATGAATTTCTTGCGCCCTGGCGCTCTTCGCCTTCATGGTTTCCTTCGCATCCTGCTCTCTGCTGACGCCCATGGTGAAGTGCTTCGTGCCTACGGCGGCGAACGCGATGTGCGCAATGTGCAGGTCGTGTACGGGTTTGGATTTCACCCCGTACTTCTTGTGAAGCGTGAATATTTGTTTGTAACCGTGGTAACGCAAGTAATACGTCTCGTCCGCCTTCAACGCCGCTTTGGAATTTTTTGAGTGACAGAAGAATTTAACTCCTTCAAGGAGCGCACGCTTCAACTCTTGCGCTCGTCGCTCGCGTTCGAGCATGACCGTATCCTTTGCCATCGCTAATTCGCTTTTGAGCGTCTCTATGACGCTCTGCGAATGATCCCTTTCGCTTTGGAGAAGCGTTCTCAATCTCGCGAGTTGGAAAATGTGCTCGGCGGCGGATCCCAACGCGTCCTCATCGTCTGACTTCGCCGTCCCAAGGCTGTTTTGTCGCGACGCAGGTGATAACGCACCGCGATCGGAGCTCATCGCGCTTCTTTCGCTGAAAACGTCGGCAGTATCCACGTCCTCGTCCTCGTCCTCGTCCTCGTCCTCGTCCTCGTCGTATTCTTCATCGTCCTCGTCGTCCTCAGGCGCGTCGTCTTGCTGCTTGAGCGGCGCCGACGAACGAGACTCGACCACCGCAGGTTTCAGTGGGTTCCATCGCTCGATTGGCGGGAGAAGTTCCCATTCTATTTGCGCTATCGTGGACACCTTTCCGCTGACGCCGTACTTGGACTTGGCCGCGTGCGAGCCAAGAGAAAGAGACGCGTGATGCGTCCCGGTGTCGGATCGTCTGTGCGCCCCAAACACCGCTTCACCGACGACGAACACGTCTGTACCGACGGCAGCTCTGTCCATGATGCGCACGCGTACCGTGCCCACGTTCATCGTGCTATCCTCTGTGGATTTCCAATTCGTGTCGGCGGGCAAAGGAAACGCCATGGCTCCGCCGTACTCCATCACCTTCGCTATGGGTCTCGTACACGTCTTACGACGAATTCCGTTGAACGAAACTTCGACCCAAGGGTACCCCGAGCCCGTGTTCTTCGGCATACCCTTCACAGACACGATTCGACACACCAAAGTACCGCCCGGACCGAGGAAATCGGCGCTCGCCATCTTTTGCAGAAACTTCCCCTCGACGTCAATGTACAAACGTCTGGGCTCCAGAAACTTTTTGCAAATCACCTCTTCTAGCTTTCCCATGATCCATTGGTACAAGCCCGGGATATCGGCCACGGGCAACCCCACCGGGCGAACCGACACGTCGACTTTCGGCGCGCCGCGAAACGAGACGTCTACGCCCGAGACGCCGGGCACGCGTTTAGTGAGCCGGAAGCCCATCAACACGCGTCCACGCAAGCCAAAATCGGTCAGGTGAATCGGCACGCGCATCGACGGCAGCGCCGCGGCGAGTTTGATCTTCGTCATCAATCGACCGTGCGCGGCGTCGGCGAACCAGTCGATGTTGAATTCAAACTGCAAGTAATCGAGCGTCGGGTTGTATCGCACCGTGTACAACTGAATCTTCGGCGGCGTCGAGCCCAAGGTGAGATCCGTCAGCGTCACCTCCTTGACGAAATTCGGCTTAGACGATCCTAAACCTTCGATGATCCCTCGCAACACGTCGGCGGCTTGCGCGTCGCAGTACGACCCCGCCGTGGCGCTCCACAAATGTCTCAAAAAATGATTGATCCACTCCATCGCCCCGTGTTCCACCGTCGTGAACTGCGAATCGAGCGAGTGTCTCATCTCCGCCCTCGCCAGCGTCTTTCGCATCTTTCGGCGCCACTTCCTCGCCAGGTAGTTCCCCGCGACGAGCGCGCACGCGAGCGCCCAACACGCGCCCTCCCACGTGAACGCGAACACCCCGAGCAGTTGTCCCGCGAAGTCCACCACCACGCGCGGCGTCGTCTTCACCGTCGCGTCCGCCTCCGCGCTCGCGCGCGTCGCCGCGCTCGCGCTCGCGCTCGCGAGCGCCCCCGCGGAGCGTCGAATCGCGTCCGACGCGCGCGCGAACGTCGACCCGCTCGCGGTCGACATCGCGAGCGCGACGCTCGACGCGCGCCGCGATCGCGTCGCGCGTCGTCGTCGTCGCGATCGCCGTCGCGGCGCGCGCGTCGCGGAGTCGCGCGCGGCGTCGTCGTCGGCGGCGGCGAATTCGCAAATCGACGGACGTCCAATCCGCGCGCGCGACGCGACGCCCCGTCGCGAATCGTCGATCGCGAATCGCGAATCGTCGTCGTCGACGGACGCGCGAGGCGCGCGTTTCGGCGCGATGCGATTTTTTTTTGTTCATTTCCACGCATTCGACGCACGTTTAAGCCCGTGTGTCGAACGACGATAAAACGCCGACGATAACGCCGCCCGACGCCGATCGCGCCGCGGCCGTCGCGTCGCGCGCGCGCACACGTCGACGACGGGTTCCGCGAGCGTGCTCTGCGCGATGTCGGCGCGATCGGCGCTCTTGAGATGGACGAAGCGAACGACCGCGTTCGCGCCCATGTGCGCGACCGCGGTCGGCGCGCGCGCGTACTCCACCGGTGCGTCCGACCGCGACCGCGCGACCCGCCGCGTCGAGACGTCGAGGACGCGATGGACGATGGCGTCGGCGTCCGCGATCGCGCGCGAGAGGACGCGCGCGCGAGCGATGACGCGCGAGATCGCGCGCGCGGGACGTCGGTGACGTCGCGCGCGAGCGGTCGAGCGCGGCGACGCGCGAAGGGCGACGCCGCTCGGGAGACGCGGCGCGGATAGAATGTCCGGATGGGCCCCTTGAGCGACGCGCGCGAACGCGAGGCGAGGAGGCGGGACGCGCGAAGGGCGAAGACTGACGAGCGCGCCTCGCGCGTCGCGACGCGAACAGTCATCGAAGGTTTGAAGTACATGCCCTCGCACGAGTGGACCAAGGTCGAAGGCGACGTCGCGACGGTCGGCATCACCGATCACGCGCAGGTGCGTCGACGACGGGGGCCTCGAGCGAGGCGGACTCGGGCGAACGAACGCTCGCGCGCGCGCGCGCGACGTCGCGCGAAAGCGACGCGCGGGACGATAAATCGATGCGCGTGCGTAAACTGACGCACTCGCGCGACGCGTTCGACGACAGGCTGAATTGGGTGACATTGTGTACGTCGAACTTCCGGAAGTTGGCTCCAAGGTTGAGGCGAAGGCGTCCTTCGGCGTCGTCGAGTCCGTCAAGGCGGCTTCCGACGTGTACTCCCCGATCTCCGGTGAAGTCATCGAAGTGAACGAAAACTTGAACGACACCCCGGGCATGGTTAACGAATCCGCCTTCGCGGATGGCTGGCTCATGAAGGTGAAGATGAGCAATCCGTCGGAGACCGACTCGATGATGGATGCGGCCGCGTACGAGGCTTCTTGGTGAGTGCACGCGCCCTCGAGCGCGCGCGCGATGCGGACGGCGCGCGCGTTACCGCGAACGCGAACGCGCGAAATCCCGACCGGTTTTGACTGACGAGCGTCGTTCTCTTCTTCTCGCGCAGCCAATAAATCGCGCGAGCGCGACGATTTTCGGCGCGGAACGCCCCAGACACTTCCCTTCGACGCTTTCGTCTTCGCGACGATCGTCGAGCGAGCGTAGGACGTATGTAGCGTGTTTAAATTACATTTGCGATTCTTCTAAGCTCGCGCGCGCGCGACCGAGTCGACGCGACGGCGGCGGCGGCTCTCGCGCGAGCCGCCGCGGAGCGCGCGTCGCCGCCGCACTCCCGAGCGCATCCGAACGATTCGAGCGCGCGCCGGCGTCACACGTCGCGCGATGTCGAGCGCTGGCGAGATCGACGTCGAGCGCGCGGCGTCCGCGCGCGACGCGTCGTCGTCGGAGTCGCAGCCGCGACGATCGTCTCCATTCGAGTTCGCCGCGAGTTCGAGCGCCGAAGACGACAGTGATAAGGCTCGCGCGTCGCACGGTTATCGCGGTGGCGTTGAGTTGTACGCAACCACCAAACGCGCGCGTCAGCATCGCTGCAACGACAGGCTCGAGGACGTGGTGCAATCGTTGTTTGAGGGCAATCCTCTGCTGACGACGCCGCCGGCGTGGTCGTTGTTCGTCAAGTGCATGCGAAGCGAAGTCGGGGACGAACCGCGCGACCCGTTTTTGTATCACACGCCGCAGTGGTTGGAAGATGCGCGAAAGCGTGAGAAGGAGAGACGCGGACGAGGTTGGTTCGGCGGCGGTTGACGAGAACGCGCGAGCGCCGCGATAGCATAGCAGTTATAATCAATTCGATGACATAGGCCTACTTTGACGAGATCCATTTCGGGGCGACGTTCTTGCCGGCGAGCCCGAGGCATTCGAGCGTGAACGCGTGTTCGAACGCGGTTTGCTTGAAGTGCTGATATCTGTCGCTCGCGCTGAAGTGACCGGCGCTGAGATCCGTCTTGAGCAACACGCGCGCACCATTTTTAACGGCATCGCGCAAACGAGCGGCGTACTTGGCGGATTCCCAATACGCGACGCGCGGATCGTACAGACCCGCGGTGATGAGCACATCCGGGGCGACTTCCATGGGTCGTATGTTTTCCATGGGCGCGTACTTCATCATGTAATCGAAATATTTCTCGACGTTTGGATTACCCCATTCCAGCCACTCGCCCGTGGTCAAGGGAATCGAGGGATCGCACATGGACACCATGACGTCCACAAACGGAACGCCCGCAACGACGCATCGGAATAAGTCCGGCCGCATGTTGAGCGTGGCGCCCATGAGCAAACCGCCGGCGCTCCGACCGCTAATCGCGAGTTTGCTCGGTTGCGTCCACCCCGTGCTCACTAAATGTTCGGCGACGTCGATGAAATCATGGAACGTGTTGAGCTTCGTGAAGTACTTGCCTTGCTTCTCGTACCACTCGCGTCCCATCTCTCCACCGCCACGAATGTGCGCTATAGCGATGGTCACGCCGCGGTCCATGAGCGGCACCGCCGTGCGCATGAAAGCCGGATCGTTACTTATACCGTAAGAGCCGTAACCCTCCAACAACAGCGGTCCTCGGTGCGCTCGCAAATCCGTTTTAAACGCGATGGATACCGGAACCTTGACGCCGTCGCGCGCGGTGACTTCGAGTCGCATCGTCGTATACTTGCTCGTATCGAAGCCCTTCACCGGAGTCTTTTTCATCTCCTTCTTTGACTTGGTGTTCATTTCGTACTTGTACACCGTGCGCGGCTGATTGAGCGAGGAATACGACACATAAATCTCGTTCGTGTCCCACACTTGATTGGCGCCGACGCATCGAAGCGTTTCACCGGCGACGCTCGGGTACACGAGGGCGTTTTCGCTCGGCCACTCCGTCTTGTGCCAGTCGACCACCTCGCCGGTTTCCTCGCTCAGACGCACGACCCACATCGCGCTGAAGCCGTTTTCGCGACCATCGATGACGAGGTGATTCTTACAGGCGAAGAAACTTTCGAGCGTGCGTTTATCGTCGTACGCGAACACCGGCGCGCCGGCGCCGTCGACGACTGGCACCCAGTTGTCTTGCCCTAAAGCGTTGACGGGCGTCATCAAGAGCTCAAAATTGATCTTTTCGTCCTTGTTCGTCAGCACGTAAAACGTATCGCCTCGATGTTCCAAGTAGTACCGATGGAGCGGCGATCGCTTTTGCACAAGACGCACATCTGGCGCCGCGTCTGCGGCGTCCAAATCGATGACGTAACACTCGTTTTCTTCCGTGGATTCAGACTCGAGCATCATGTATCGTCCGCTCGACGTTCGCGAGAACCCGACGTTAAACAACTCGTCCGGCTCTTCGAGCACGCACACGTCGCTCGATTGCGGCGTTCCCATGGTGTGGCGCCACACCTTGTCCGGGCGATGAGCGTCGTCCATCGTCGAGTAATACACCTCGCGATTGACGCCGCCTCCCCAGCTCACGCCGCCCGCGCATCCCTCGAGGACGTCGTCCAAGAGCTCATTCGTATTCAAGTCCTTGAACCGAACCGTGTACGTTTCGAACCCCGTGGCGTCGATGGCGTACGCCAACACGTCGTGCGTGGGCGACGGCTTGAACCCGCCGAGCGAGCAATACTTCATCTCGGCGGCGACCTCGTTGACGTCCAAAACCTTCTCCACGTGCTTTCCGCTCGCGCGGTCGCATCGATAAATGATCGGATACGCCTTACCCTTTTGCGTCTTGACCCAATACTCGTGACGATCGCCCCACGCGAAACGCACGTCCTCATCCGTCTCTTCAATCGTCGCGATGATTTCTTCGTAAATCTTCGTCTCCAATTTTTTCAGATGTTCAGTGTGCGCCTCCGTGTACGCATTTTCCCGCTCCAAGTGCTTTAAAATCTCGTCGCTCTTCCGTTCGTCGTCTCGCAGCCAAAACA
>JACLAB010009096.1_pt1 | contig 16357 bp, 10 predicted proteins | sample 8027921 | NCBI WGS metagenome assembly JACLAB01 (sample SAMN15725117, study PRJNA655200) | protist metagenome | isolation source: fluorescence activated cell sorting (FACS) single amplified genomes of... | place: USA: West Boothbay Harbor, Gulf of Maine | collected 2000-07-19 | reverse complement strand
TGTCGTCTTCGCTGGACGTGTCGAACTTACCCTCTCTTTGATACTGCAACGCGAACGAGAAGCACAAGACGAATAAGATCAACGCGATGACGAGCAACCACCAATACGTGGCTAATCGTTGCACCGGGGAGGAGGAGTTGGAGAATCTAAACGTCGCTCTGTGGTGGATGTTTTTCAATTTACCTAAAAGAGGCATAGACGGGAGGAAATTCGGGAGTCGTTTGATATCCACGAAGTTCATGTCGACGAAAACGGCGAGCGACTCTTCGATGGTATTACCCCTGGTTTCCCATTTTCGGTCGTACCAACTCCGGTGGGTTTTTTTGTGGTATCCTAAACAGAGAGGGAAGGAGGATTCGAGAGGGCCGAAAGCCATTTCCTTATCGAGCCAAGGGCCTAACTCGTCGCCGTCGACGCGAACGAAGGATATTTTGCGGTGTTTCAGCGCGAGTTTGTAAGCATTCTCCGCGAACGCTTCTATTTTAGCATCGCCTCCCGATTCGACCAGGAATACCGACGGGCTATCTAAATCGAGGATGTTGTTGAAGACGGATTGATCGAGTTTGGCTAACGGGGCGACGATTCTGGTGCGCACAAACGCAGACACGTTGCACGGATTTTCATACCCACTCGTCTCGCTCATATCGGCGTCGTTCGCGCGATAACTCTTCTTCTTCTTCTTTTTCTCCTCCTCCTCCTCCTCTTTCTCCTCCGCTACTCTACACAATACAACCTCGGTCGTAAACGCCTTATAATTCTCACCATCCGATACTAAGGAATCGTCGTCTTCATCTCCGGGCACTCTCGGGTGCACTGCTAACAAAACCGAATAACTTTCGTCTTTGCTTTGGATATCCTTCCACGGAAATTGCTTCGCGTGAAACGCGTCTAAAAACGCATTCGTTTCCTCAAACGTCTTTGGCGCGTCGCTTTCTCCGAACCACGCCTGTAAATTCTCCCTCTTCTTCGCCTCCGAGTCGAACGCTTTCTTAATCTTTAAACTCCCTCCATTCACCATTAAGTGAAAAAACATCGCGTTCGACTCGGTCGCTCTCAATTTCCCGTATTCTCGCGCCTCGCGCCAGTCTTTGAACGTCGCGACGTCCGACGCGCTCGCGCGACGGAGATAGTTCAACAGCGCGGCTTGACTCCGACTGCCTTTGTATTGTTTCGCCACGAACAATTCTTCTTCTTCTTCTTCTTCTTCTTCTTCACTCCTACTCCTACCACTCCTACTACTCTCATCGTCGCTCTTCTTTTCCAGCAGTAATAAAGTCGGATATCCCTTCACCCCGTACTTTTTCTTAAACGCTTTCCTCGCCTCCGTTTCTCTCTGCTCCATTTCCTCTCGAATTGGATATTTCCTCAAGTCTCCGTTCATTTTCACCACGTCCACGACGGTCTCGTCCGTGCCATCTACTTCTCGCACTATTTTCAGCGCGGAGACAAGTTCCGGTTCGAGCACTTTACAGTGCCCACACCACGGCGCGTACACGGAAACGATGAGTTTAAACCTCGGATTTTTCTTCACGCGCTCGGAGAAGCGCGAGAAAATCGAGGACGGTAACAGGTCGACGAGTTTTTTCTGTTCTCCTTCTCTTTCTCCTTCGTTCTCTTTCGCCGTCGAAAAGAACTCCCCCCCGAAAGACGAGAGGAGAAAGAGGAGGAGAAAGAGGAGGAAAGGGTTTCGAAGCCGTTTAGGCTTCGCTCTCCTCCTAGGTCTCTTCTTCATCACCGTTTGTTGTGTAATGGTTGGTTGTTGTTCTTGTTGTCGTTGAATTTTGTGTCGAAAAAGGCACGAAGCTGTACGTGACCTTTGGTGCAACAGAAGAAAAAAAGGTCCGCGCTTTCACGGAGTCGTAGAACACTACCGAGAGACGATGATATCTGTTTAAGAAGATGAGACAAAACGATATACGAATAAAGAGCGCTGTTGTTTCTCTCTCTTCGTCTTCTTCTTCTTCGTCTTCTTTGTCTTCTTCCTCCTCTGCTTTGTGTTTCGGGTGAGTGTGCGTGTGAGTATGAAGAAACAGATCATCAGATCGTATGATGAGTCCACTTTTTTGGTCGTTTGGTCTCGTTGTTGGTCTTTTTTCGTTCGTGTGCAAAAAAATGAAAAAAAGGGCACCTCTTTCTTTCCTCCATAATTGTGTCGATGTTGGTCTCTGCAGAAGGACATTCAGAGAGAGAGAGAGAGAGAGAAAGAGAGAGACGAATTCAATAAGTAACAGTAGTAATAATAATAATAATAATAATAATAAGAGGTGTTTTTTGTCGTTGTACTCGTTGTTGTTGGTATAATACATGGGACCTTTAGGGGCGGCGAAACAAAAACGAAGGCCGTTTTTGGCAATTCGGAGGAAAAGAGAGGCACGAGAGGATGAGAGTGATGTGGAAGAAGAAGAAGAAGAAGATAAAGACGCGAAAGAGGAGAGGAATTCGTCGAAAAAGAAGAAGAAGAAGACAAAGAAGAAGAAGGCAGGAGTAACCCTCTCGTTCGAGGAAGAAGAGGAAGAGGAAGAAGGTTTAACGAAAGAGAAGAGCGGAGAGGAATTGAAGAAGAAGAAGAAGAAGAAAGGACTGGGCGCTTTAGCCGTAGACGGAGGTCAAGAAGAGAAGAAAGACAAAGAAGAAGAGAAGCGCAAATACGATGCCAACGCGCTGAAGGAAGAGTTCGAAGCGCAACGACGCGTGGCTTTGAACAGACCGAAAGAACACGCGCAAGAAGAAGCGACTTTGACGACGGCGGAGGTGAATAATCCGTTTTCGAGAGAAGCGGAGGGCGACGACGACGACGATACTATTCAAACGGTAGATGATGGCGATGATCAGCAAATGGTACCATCGAATAAAGCAATATTGGAGGCAAAGTTGCAACGACGCGCGAAACAATCTTCGGGTGATGGTGGAAAGAATTACATACCGCTCGATGTTGAGCAGAAGCAGAAGAATACGAAAAACGCGGCATCGCTAACGATGATGATGGACATCGATGACGAAGAAGAGGACGCAAACAAACAACACCAAGCGCAGCCGTCATCGAAAAGAGTCGTAATAGGAGAAAGGAATCAACGCAATACTAAATCCGCTGAAGAGCGCTCGAACCTCGCCTTGGCGAAACTTCAAAACGCGGCGCAAAACGTAAAGAGGAAACTGGACGCGTGTTTAGAAAACGTGGAAAGATCGAATCAAGCGTCCGTAAGATCTTCGGAAACGTTGAAAAGTTACGAAGGAACGTTAGAGGAATCAAAACTACGATACGCCTTAGCGCAAGAACTTGGCGTCTATTTCCGCGCCTTGTCTGGAATGCTCGCGGAGAAACTTCCGATGATTGAAGAGTTGGAGGCGCAAATGTTGGAGACGGTGCAAACGCGAGGGAAGAAACGGAAAGAGACGAGAGAGCATTTTAAGGTTGAAATCGGCGCGGAAACGAGCGTTGCTTTGCATCGAAACTCCTGCGACGCAATTTCCGAAAGCGAACTCTTAAACGCGGTGGTTCGAGCGAGCGGATGCGAGGAGGTAAAAATGGACGAACTCGGTCGGGACGTAAATCTCGCGAGGAAGCGAGAGATTGAAAAGAGATGCAAAAGTCGCTACGAGGCGATAGAAGACGAAGGCGCGTACGAAAAAGTTGTTTTCGATCAGTTTAATTTGAATGAAGAAGATGATGAAAAGAAAAAGAAATTCCAGGAACGAGTCCAAAGCATTGCGGACATTGCAAAAAATGTTCTCTTCAAAGACGTGAACGAAGAGTTTGCTAGCGCGAGTAAAATTTTAGAGAAGATTTCAGAGTGGGAATCAAAAGACAAGAAGTCGCACGACGACTACTTGATTTACTTAGCGGACGTGTTTGAGCTCTTTGCAAGAGTTGATTTGCTGAAATCGTGTTGGATTACGGAAGTCTTTTGTTCGTCATCGTCGAAATCTGACGCCAATATTAAAAACGTGTTGGTTGATTTTCCGTGGCAAAAGGATATCGTCGAGTACATCTCCTCCTCGCAAAGAACGAAAAAGGAGAAGGATACGTCCGTGGTCGCGTTAATTAATCTCAAGATAGAAGTGTACGCGCGAACAATCGCTAGTCTTTTCGCGAAGTGCATCGCCGATGAGAACGTTTGGGACATTTTCGAGAAACCCGACCGCGTTGCGAAAGCCATCCAACGAGTTCGCGAGGACGCGAATAAAACCATCCTGAATGAAAAACATAAGAAAGATGAAACTAAAGGAGACAAAGAATTAATCGATGTGTCGCATTTACAGGAATTGGTGAACGAGGCTACTCTGAATATTCAGCATCGTATAGACGACGCGTGTGTATATAGCGAATATCCATTTTGGAACGGAGAAAAATACGCCGCGCTCGTTGCTTCCGATCGGAAAGCGGGGAAAGCAATTGCCAAAACGTTCAATGCCTGGAAAGAAAACGAATCATCTTCGCTCGATTTGGTCGTGAAAACACTTGAAATGGAAGATATATAGAAATAGATTTAGAGAGCTTTTAGAGAAAAAAGTAGTAGTAGTAGTAGTATGGGTAGAACAAGTTTAATTTCGTCGTCAAATCATCCCATTTTATCTCTCCCTTTGGCGAACGGGTTCGTCGTCCCTACGGCAACCTCGTTCCCTTCTAAACTCAACGCTATGCTAATCAAAACCACGCACAAAGAAATCAGCACCCCCATGCAAATTGCCATGAACTTCCCTCCGGTTTGCAGCACGATCCATCTATAACTTTGCCTCGACAAGCACGGCAACACCTCTCTCTCCGCGTAACTCTTCGACGGATCTCTCATTGGCGCCTGACTGTACATCGCCCCACTTCCTAAACAAATGAACAAGCTTAAAATCCCCGTCGGTGAGCTGTGTTGGTCCCATATGAACGTGTTCACTAAAATCGTCGCCACTTTACACATGTTCCCGACAATCGCGAACGACGTCGCGCTAATCATATCCCTTAAATGAAAAGACAAAAAGGACATCCCTAATCCAGCGACGCAACTCAACAAAATAAAGAAAACGGCTCCATACGTCCACTCCGTGTTCTCTAAAACCTGCCTTTCTCCTAACAAAATAAACATCATCAACAAAAACGGCACGGACAAAATGTTTTGGTAATACGTTTGCCCCCACGTCGTCATCGCGATCGACGAGACTAAATGTTTCACGTATATAATCTCGAAAATAGACACGACGTACCACACCACGATCCATAAATACGCTTGCACGGAAAAGTTTGAATCGATGTTCACGTACAACAAAACCCCCATCGCGATGCCAATCAAACTCCCGAAACTCTTCGCCGACGGTAAATCCCTCCCTAAGAAAACGTAATCCAAAACCGCTAAAATCAAAGGCGTCGTCGATCGTAAACATATGAACGTATCCACCGGAGCTAACTGTATGCTCTTCATGTTCGCAAATAACGTCGTCACGAACGTAAACACGACCACTAAAAACCCTTTCGCTTTTTCAACATCCAGCTTATCCGCCACTAACACCCTCAGTTCCGCTAAAACTCTCACCGCAACCCCAGAGGCTAAGAGCTGACAGAAAAGCAAAAAACACGGCGCTGGAACGTACGCCAGAGTGATTTTATTGATTATTAAAAGCTGCGAATTGCACAAGGAGTACCCGACGATCGCGGACACCAGTTGCACGTACGTCGGTGGTTTCTTGCTCACCGGTGATTGAGACGATGATGTTTGCGCTTTCGGCTGATGAGAATACTCCGGGATGATTTTATCCGTCGCGTCCTCGACGACTTCGCTCAACTTCACGTATTTGCGGGCATCGTTAGGAAAATCCTTCCCGCTGTTGTTGTTGTCACCATCACCTGAACTCACTAAATCGTTCAACCCGACCGAACTGCGGGTATTTTCCGTGAACGCCGACCGTATCGCGGTAAACATATCTCTTCTTATTAATCTTCGTTCCAGGGAAAAAAAGTGCAGACTTTCGCTTCAGAAAAGAGATGTTTTACGCGCAGCAAAAGCCGCAACAGCCGCCCATTAAAACGGCGACGCTTTTATTACGCGACGTGGAAAAGACGCTACAAAGAGTCGCGAACAAATATTACAACAGCGCGAACGTGAAGCCGTCTCGAGCGTTCACGGGATGGATGAAGCAAAGGAAACGAGAGTTCACGGCGAAGGATGAAACGTCGGCGTTTTTAGAACGATGCGAATACGTATGCGTCGAGAATGAAGAAGACCAACGGCGACTCCCGACCGTGAACGAGAAAAGAGCGCGAGAATTATTCGAGGACTTCAAAGAACAGAGTTCTACTTTCGCCATTTTGCTCGTTCCTGGATTGTGGGGGCATCATTATCCAGGATATTACGTCACCGTGAGAGATATGTTTCGTTCGATAGATATCGAGTGCGAAATATCGCGAGTAAACTCGGAAGGTTCGGTGAAGGAGAACGCGAGAACAGTTAAGGACGAAATCGAGGCGTTGTGTGAGAATAAGAATAAAGACGACGAGAAGAGAAGAAAAAGAGTTTTAGCGATGGGCCATTCGAAAGGTGGACTGGACATCGCCGCCGCGCTGGCGCTGTTTGAAACGGAGTTGGAAGACAAACTCGCGGGATTCGTGTGCGTTCAGTCGCCTTACGGGGGGTCACCAATTGCTGAAGATTTGTTGAGCAATAAGTACGTGCGATCGGGCGTTCATTTTGCGCTCGAGGCTGCGTTCGGAGAGAGCAGAAATTCAGAAGCGATTAAAAAGATGGTGAAGCCGGTGGAAGATTTAACGTATCGCGCGCGAATACGATTTCTTCGAAAACACCCGTTGCCGGAACAGTTCAGGGACAAAACGGTATGTTTCCACTCCAAAACGACCAGCAAAGATTCCGCGATGACCAACATCGCTCTGTACAGTTTATCGCAATACAACGAAGAAGGGGACGGTTTAGTCTGTCGGTCCGACGCCGAAATCCCACACACGAGAGTCGTTCGATACGACGAGGAATTCGATCACGTCGATCCCGCCTTTCCGACGTCATTTTCTGACGCGCTCGTCCGAGACCATCGCGAATTCTACGCGAAAGAAAACGAGCGAAGAATAAAACGTGGGAACAAAATGCTCCTACCCACCCCACTGGGCATCAAAGGCGCCGAGTTGACCTCTCAAGTTTTAGCCGTTCCGGGTAGAGTGAAACACGACACCGCTTCCGTCCATCTCGCGTTGGCGCATTTAGCTTTAAGCGCGCCCGCGAAGAAGAAGAAAGAGAAGAAGAAGAAGGAAAGTATTCAAAACGGAGAGAGAGAGGTAGTAGTAAACGAGGACGACGCGCAACAAACCACAAAAACCACCGCAATAGAAGTCGCTTAAAATTAATGTTTGATACGCATATAGGCATAGAGCAAGCAAAAGCTAGAAAATAGAAGAAATCCCTCACTCTGAGTCACTCAGCGTTGTGTGTAAAATATTCTTATTCTCATCAATTCCTTCATAAATACACACGCACGCAGCACGAAACGACGAGAAGGAGAAGGCACAGACTTCAAAGAGGAAGACTTGAGTAAAAATGTCGAGCGAAACGGTCACGGAACTCCTCAACCGGAAGAACCAATTGGAGAACTCCTTGCAACAAACCGAAAAGCAACTCTACGACTTGGAAACGGCGTATTTATCCAACGAACACGGCGGTTCTCACGGGAGCATCTTGAAAGGGTTCGAAGTCGCCTTGTCGCAAAACAAAACGCACGCGCAAGTCGCCGCCGGAGCTGGGCATCATCGAGAACATCATCATCTCGACGGCGGTGGGGGAAACGTGACGAAGAAAAAATCCGGATCGAACGCGAGTAAAAACACGAAACCAGAGGATAGATTGTTTAGCTTATCCTCGAAAACGAGTCCGGTGCAAGCGGAGGTGGCGAAGGAGAACGAGCAGGTCAGGCTGTCGACCACCGCGAGCGGGAGGATGACGAAGAGTTATAGGAAATAGAATTACTCAATTCGGAGCTAGAGAAAAACAACGTGTAAATGTAAAAACCTGCTCTTCTGTGTATATTATATAATATTACAATTCTCTCTTTCCCTCTCTCTGTCTATCTACTGAGAAAGAGAGAGAGAGATGAAAATGCTACGTGTGCGTGTGTCTCGCGTCAGAATATATTCCTGCGTTCTTTCTCTCTCGGAAGAACAACTTTATTACATAATCTTCGCTCCGTCTGCGCCGAAAATCTCCGTCCGAATCTCCGGCATCAACGCCTCGAACGTATTCTTCACCCTCGCGTCGAGCGTGTTATCGCACGTCGTCTTCCCGTTGCTGGAAATCACCAAAACCCCCCCGACGCAACTCTTCCCATCCTTCGATATCTCCGGCGAAGGCGGTAAACTCTCTCGCAAATCCAACGTCGGGTGTAACCCGCTCACTCTCCCCGCGGCTAACGCGATGGCTTCTTTACACACGCTCTCGTCTTGTTTCCGACATCTTACGATGCACTGGAAGTCTTGTAATTTCTTCGCGCCTTGCGCGATTAACCCCGCCAGAAGTTGTTTATATTGCGGCGATTTCGAAACCTCCCCGAGTTTCGCTCTCGACGCGTTCAACAACTCCTCCATCATCTGATCTCTCGCCACGAGCACTTTAATCCTCGCCACGTTCCCAGTCGTCGACCGTTCGATTTTCTTCTTCACCAAGACCAAAGATTCTTTCCTCTCGTACTCTCGCTTGATTTTTTGCTTCTCGAGTTCCACCATTTGGAGTTTTTCGATGTTGAACTCCTCCTCGGCGGCGACTCGGATTTCGTTCGCTTTTTCCTCGGCTTCTTGCTTGATGAATTCAACCATCTGGTTGATTTGCTTTTGGACCTCCTGGTCGTCCATTCTTTCTTTTCTGCGAGTATTTAAGTCGCACCCAAAAGTGTCAAAAAGAGAGTTTAGGAGTCGTTTTCAGCGAACGAGCAAAAAGTGCGAATAGAACACTACACGGAGGGTGTTTTTGTCGTTTTCTCGCGCTGTGATGCGTGAAGATGATCTCGTGTTTTTCGTCTCTTTTTATCCATCAAAAACTCTTCTCTTTTTGTCTGTCCCTTTTTGAACGCGAGAGTGAGATTTTTTAGGAAACGCGCGTCGTCGTCATCGGGTACGTTTTATGACGATGCTTTTCGAAGAGAGGGACGAGAGGATCAGTGATGGTGATATAGACGGTTTTGATGATGAGTACTAACTGCTTTTCGTAATAACCGGTAATAAAGGTATTACTCTTTTTATATCCTATTATTATATTTTTACGCGTCGTCGCGGAAGAATTTTGTTGGTAGTGTTGTTCATGTTACCAAACTTGGTCGCCGAAGTACTTCAACGCCGGGACGCCTCGAATTTCCAGATCGAACATCGGCGCCTCGATGCGTTTTAAGGTTTTGAGACCAGCGTCGGTGTCTAACATTTCCATCGCTTTTCGTTGGTCTTTTTCCTTCATTCGGACGAAAGAGACCGCTCTTTTAGAAGCCGAGGCTAAGCGTTCGCTTTCGGAGATTAACGTTTGGACGTCGGCGTCTTTGCTCGTTTCGTCGGTACTCGTTTTCAATTTTTCCGCAGCCGCGTTGCAGGCATCCGCGGCGTCTTGGAAATCGGCGACGTCGACGTTTAAGATTTGGTTGATGACGATTTTCGTGCACGGCACCGTTTCGTCTCTCAAAGATTTCAACAGTCGACCGCTTTCGCTCATGCCTAAAACGGTCGGGATAGTCGCGATGACAAACTCCGTCGTCTCCTTATTCCGGAACAAATCTTTCACCTCTTGTAAACGCTTCTTCAAATTTTCCAACTTTTCCACCGCCGCGTCTTGATTTTGGTTCTCCTGACCAAACAAACCTTTCACCATATCACCGGCGCTGGTTAATTTCTGTCTCAAACGAACAATCTTCCCGATTGATTTATCCAAGAACTCCGGCAACGATAACAATCTCAACGTGTGCCCGGTCGGCGCCGTGTCGAAGACGATCCTCGTAAACTTCGCGTACTTCTCATCCTTGGTAAACTGCACAACCTTTGCAATAGCAATCGCTTCGTCCAACCCGGGAGGAGGCGTATCCAACAACTCCCCTAACTTTAAATCCTGCAACGAATCCGAAATGCCGCTCAACCCAACGCTCCCCATAAAATCGCTCGCGCCTTTGGTAAAATCCGCGCTCTTTGAAAACTCCGAAAACTCACTCTTCGCTTGCGACGTGTCGATTTCCATCGCCCAAAGCATCCCGTCCGTACCTTCGACGGCGACGGGAACCCCGGACGAGACGTCCTGCGCCAAAGAATCGCTCAAAGAATGCGCCGGATCGGTCGAGACGATTAACGTCGGGTGTTGCCCAGAAGTTGCAAACTTCACCGCCAAGGAGGCGGACAACGACGTCTTCCCGACGCCTCCTTTCCCTCCGACGAGGTAATATTTCCGCGTTCGAATCGAAGACATTTCCTCGAAAACATCAGTAGAACCACCATTTGCACCCGCAGCAGCATGAGCGATACTACTGCGCCTTCCTCTCTTATTATTCCTACTACTAAAAAAGAATGCTCGTCGTCGCGTCGGTAAAGTTGTTGTTGTCGTCGTTCTTTTTCTCCGCGTCGTCGCAGAAAAATCATGATAATAATAATAATAATCAGCGTTATTAAAGTCATCTTTGCTTCTTCGCCTCGTCGTCATCCTCTCGTTCGTGTTTTTGGCGGCATTCCTCAAAGCCGCCGGGGGGGCAAACCTTCTCTTCCTCCTTCCTCCTCCTCCCGACAAAAACGACGACGAAGGTTTTGCAGAAGAAGAAGAAGACAAAGAAGCGCAGCAGGAGTCGCGCGACCTCATTCTCTGCCGCGTATTGGCGAAGAAAAACACGGGAGAAGAAGACGACAAAGAGGACATTATATTTTGTGCGCTTGTTACTACCAATGCGTTCTCTTTTTTTAACGATGTTTTTGTCGTTTGATGACGACGACGACGGAAAGGAGGATATTTAAAGTGACAGAGTGATGAGTGAAAAAAAGCTTTCGTCTGCCCTTTTTTATCCTAAACTTTTTGTTTGTCTTGTTGTTTCGACACTCATCACTTTTTTTTGTCCACTCTGGCTTTTTATTCGGAATTAAAGAGAGAAAGAATAGGGACGTTTTTATAGACACACACGCACGCACAGAATTAAGTCTTCTCACAGGAGAGCTTCTTCAGAGAGAGAGAGAGAGAGAAAAAAAAAGATCATCATGGGGAAGAAAGAGGTACGCTTTGTTTCGTTTCGATATACAACAGAAGAAAAGGAAGAGTAGAAAGAAGACTTTTGCGCTTCGCGAGATGATGAGAAAAGCTCATTTTTTTTTAACCTACTCTTTCCCTTTCCGGGGGGGGCACCCTTTTTTTAAGAGGATGACGATGTGTCGCGCGTCGAGAACGACAACAACAACGACAACAACAACAACACTTTGCTCTTCGTTGCAAAGAGAGAGAGTTCGTCGGGGTTCGCCTCCTAAAAAAGAATTCTTTCCCTTCGTTTTAAAATCGTTCTTACTCAAAGAGAAACTCACAAAAAGCGTTCGTCGTTCGTTTTATCTTCTTCTTTCCAACAACACTTTATTCCACCAAACAAAAACAGAAGCAAAAAATGAACAAACGAGAAGAGGATAAAGCGCAGAGGTCGGAGGAGTCGCGAGATTCCAAAGAAGGCTCGATGTCGCCGATAGACTTGTCCAAATTTACGGACGAAGAGTACATCGCACCACCACATCACAAAGAAGAGGTACACAACGATCACATTCATCAACACGGCGACGAACAGCCGCAGGCGTCGGAGGACGCGATGGATTGGTTGGATCAGGCGACGAATACGACGCATTATTTCGCCGACCCTTTGGATACGTTTATGCAAAATTTTCAAAACGCCAACGCGGGTGCGGGCGGGAGCTCGGAAGATGCAGACTACGGAGGCGTGCAAGCGCACGAGACGCACTTTTCTTTAGATTCGAGGATATTTGAGAACGATTCGCAGCCTGAAACGAGCGGGGTGCACGTGGACGCGTTTAACTTTGAGGCGAGCGGGCCAGCCGGGAGAAGGCAACACAACGCAGATGTGGTAGCCGCGAATACGACGAATAAGCACGGATCGTTAGCGTCGTCGTCGGCGGTGAGCAGAGGTGGAAGTGGTGGCAGCACGAAGGCGACGACGTCGGCGAAGAAACCGAGTTCGTCATCGTCCAAGAGTAAATCATCGAACAAGAGCAACAACAACAACAACAACAACAGCGACAACAGCGACAGGAACATCAACAAAAATTACAACTCATCATCAGTGCAAAGAAGCACATCGTTTACGAAACCGAGAAAGACGAGTTCTTTTAAGAAATCGAATTTAAGTGGAGTAAAGAAAGCGAGTTCGCACGTCGATTTGACGAGTGCGTTTACCGACTTGGAGCAAGGCATGATGCATTTGAACTCCAATCAAATCCAACCGGGCGTGATGCGTCGCATCCCCTCGGAGCTTCGCATGCAGCAACTCGCGCGATATCGCGAAAAGAGAGCGAGACGTAGATTAGGCCACAAAAAGATTCGATACGAGTGCCGCAAGACGCTCGCAGATAACCGACCGAGGTTCAAAGGTCGGTTCGCTAAGATTATACCGACCGTGGCTTCGGAAGGCGACTTGTCGACGATGTCGGCGCCAGAACCCGGCGAAGGCGTGGCAGCCATGAACGACGTTTTAGACTCCATGGAAGCAAAAAGCAAAGGTCCTGGAGATGAGCTCACTAAAACCGAACAACAGACGAAGAAAGAAAATGTGATTAAGAACGCAAACGAAAAAGCAGCGGCGGCGACGAGAAACACGAGGGCGGAAACCGCGGCCGCCGCGGCGTCGAAGAAAACCAGAGCAAACTCAAACTCTAAAGGTTCCGAGGAAACTAACGATAGCGAAACCGCCGAGAGCGATTTGTTTTCTATTGAGATACCAAAGAGAACGCGAGCTATGCGAAGATTGCAATCGAACGCGAGAGGTTTGCGAGCTTCGCAATCCGAAGTTTCTCTCGTCAAACTGGTTGAATCCTAACGAGAAGAGATTTCACCACTACGTGTTTGTAGATAGAAAGAGAGGAAAGACAGAGAGGGAGAGACAAAAGCTAGATTCGATAAAACTAGTAGCGAGTACACAGTTCATACTAGATAGTCAAGGAGACGGGCGCAGATTGTTGTATCATATAAGAGAGAGAAGTCGCGAGCGGAGGAAAGATATAGTCAAACATTGTTTTTATCTGTACAAATATTAATAACCAACGAAAGTAAAAATATAATATTGAAAGAACAGTGGTAAAGTATTGCTGCATGCGTCACACGCACTGTGGCACGTTCTCGCTTCCCTCGTTAGTTCATCTTTCGTCGCTCACTTCATTTTGTAAAGCAATACGAGTTGACACTTTTTTAGTTACGCCGGGCCGCTGCTGCTTCCTGGAGGCGAAGTGAAGTTTGTGCGTTCATAATAGTATTGCTGTTGCTGTTGCTGCTCTTTATAACCAAATTGATATTGTTGTTGCAGCTGATGATGTTGCTGCTGCTGATGCTGCAGCGCATGAATATATTGCTGAGATACGTAAGGGTATTGATGTTGTTGTGGATAAAACGTCGGTGTCGGCGTGTAGTGAGAGAACATCGGCCCCGAAGGAGACGTCCTTGGAGAGTAATATTTGTCCGCCGCATACTCGTACTCTTCGTAGCTGGAAAATTGACCACTACCAGTGCCAGTACCACCACTAACACCACCAACATTACCACCTTTACCACCACTCGATTTAGACGGACTTCTCGATTTAGGTCGTAAACGCGTTATATCTTCGTCGTGCGGTAACAAGTGCGCGGGACGACTCACTCTTTGAGGACTGCTCTGCGGACTTGAGCCACTTTTATGTCGATACGTGTACGTTTGACGCTCTCTTTGCACTTGTTGTTGCTGCTGTTGTTGATATTGTGGCGTCATGGACGACTGCGGCGATTGATACTGAGTGTATTGATTGTATTGCTGTTGTTGTTGCATCATCGCTCGGTTCGCTCGTCTTTGATATTGCGCCTCGAATTTCCCGCTTACCCTCGTTCCCTCAAACGCTTTTCTGTACGTGATTGGATTGTGCGTCGTTCTGTACACGTTTTCGCTGACCGTGACCCAACCAGGGCGGAGTAGTTGACTGTCTCCGAACAAGTTCAAACGTCTCAACCCTTGGACAAAGCGTTCCGCGATGGCGTAAATCTGATCTGGTTTTTGATTTCCCTGCAGAGGCGGCGAAATGATAACGTCAGCGTCTACGTTCGCGTGAATCAATTGCGCTTCTTTACGCGTGACTTTTGCTTTTGCTGCAATCATGCAGTGCTCTTTATGCAAAGTGAACGGGAATTCTTCCTCGTTCATTCCTTCTCCATCTTCTGAAAGCGTCGATAAGTGCGACATCGTCGACGCGATAGACGTAGACGTCCTCGATCGAAACGAAGAAGGAGACGAAGAAGAAGACTCCGATGATGGAGTCGATGGGGTACTTGGAGATGATGGCGACATCGAAGAAGAAGATGGAGAAGCATACGGAGGAGTTCCTACTGCTCCGACGCTCCCAGAAGCAACACTTCTCCTCGAGGCTGACGACGAAGCCGGAGACGAAGAAGGCGTCAGCGACGACTCGGTCCTATCCAATCCTGTCTTGACCCAGACAATCTCCTCCGCGCATCGACGAAATTTCCATGCTTTCATAATCTTCAACGCGTTTTCGTGCATTCTTCCATCTCCTTTCCCAATCCACAAGAATACGAACGCCTTATCCGAAGTTACTGCGTTTAAATCCAGCCTCGCTACGTCTCGCCAATTCATTTTCGACCAATCGGGATTAATGACCACCACATCAAACGTCCCTAAATTCTCACTCGTCAACTCGCACGTCTTCGCACTCTCTATCTTTACGCTCAGCGGCACGTGCGCGTGCGCGTTAATCAGCTCGCTCTTCAAATCTACCAGTTTTTGCAAAGCAGGCGTCGGGATGCCTTGCGGATCGATGATAAAGTTCTGCGGTCGTTCTCCCGTGACCACGTAGTGGGACGAGTAATCTAACGACCAGTGCTGATTGGGAGGTTTCGGCGTATTTGGCGGCGGTTGCATGTGTTGCGCGACTTGAACGTGTTGCTCCTTCCCTCCTTCCCTTCCGTGCTGTTGCTGTTGGTGACGATACGAATGACCACCCATCATCATCGATTGAGAAGAAGAAGAAGACGCGGGCGAAGCGGACAAGCGCATATCGCCAAACGACATCGCCGCCGCCGCGGCCGCCATCGATGCCGCGTAGTGATGCGCGTTTTCGTGATGCTGCGTCAAAGTTAAGTTCGCCGGTAAAGACGTCGGCAGCGGTGGAGGTAACGGCGGCGGCGGTGACGGAGGCATCGGTGGAGGTGACGGTAAAGGCGGAGGAGGAGGCACGTACATTTTTACTTCTTTCTCTTCTTCTTCTTCTTCTTCAAGTCTCGGGGAAGGTGGCGGCGTCGGTGGACAACGACGAGTCTCCTGATCCTCCTCCGACGCGGACGACGAAAGAGTGCTTCGGTCTCGTTCTCGATCATCTCGTTCGCCGAAATTTTCGCCTTCATCCTTTCTCGGTCGAGGAATAACTTTTCTCGTTCTCGCCTCCTCCTCCGCTTCGTTTTCCTTCCTCCTTCTCGGCGTTGGTATCGTCTTCTTTTCCGTCGTTTGCTTCTCAACGACGACGAATTCATCGTCAAAATCGTTTCCGTCGCTCATGATTGTTGCGTCAGAGAGAGAGGAGTATCAAAGAGCAGTCTTTCTCAACTGTGCGTAAAGAGCGCGCGCGAGTGAAAAGCAAAGGAGTGGAGAATATCGCGAGAGGAGAGTAAAAAATACTCGAAAGGGGGTCTTTCTCTTGGAACGAGAACAACGAGAACGACGACGAGAACAATCGACCTCCCAGAGACACCCGCGAATTGCTGCTGGATGATGACGATAAAGAAAACTACGATGAAATCTTCTTCTGTTATTAGTATCATGAGAGAGTAGTATTTCAAAAAAGGAAGGATTTTAAGGCGAAAAGTGTTCGGGCGTCTTTCGCCGCGCTTTTAGCGAGGCTTTCGGGATGCGTACGCGCGCTCGATCCGTCTCTCTAGTTTATCGCTAGTATTTAAGCTATACAATTACAAACATCATCACATCTCGTCGTTCTGGTGCGCACGCGTGAGAATATATACACACGCGCACCGAAAGGACTCACTCTCTCTATATAAAACGTCTTCTCGATGTATTATTTTTGTTGTTGTTGTTTAAACTCTTTGTTCCTTTCTCTTCGTTCCGAGACTAACGCGTCGACTTCTTTTTGTAAACTTTGTTCTTTTTGGACCAACCATTCGGC
>JACLAB010001316.1_pt1 | contig 16399 bp, 10 predicted proteins | sample 8027921 | NCBI WGS metagenome assembly JACLAB01 (sample SAMN15725117, study PRJNA655200) | protist metagenome | isolation source: fluorescence activated cell sorting (FACS) single amplified genomes of... | place: USA: West Boothbay Harbor, Gulf of Maine | collected 2000-07-19 | reverse complement strand
GTCTGGTACCTTGTTATAGAATTCATAGCTTCTTCTTTCTTAAGAAAGTACTGGCCATTAAGGTCTGTTAGTAAATTATGACGCGCTCCATATTTATCGGGAACCATCATTGTTGAGTCCATCAGAAGTGGGATTAGAGCTACTGTATCAATTTTAATTACACCGGGGATTCCAGAACTGCCACTAGGAAATACTCATAAATTTTGTATCCTCCTATCCTATCGATCTCCTTCATCATGAGGATCATGCAACGTATGAAGGTTTCCATGTGCTCTCTCAGGTTGTTCGAAATTGGCAGTCCAAGATCCATATTGATATCATGAAACACTAATTGTCTATGCAATGCAAGCAAGTCCCCATTTCTGATTTCAAATTTATCATTTGGCTATGAAGTAATCAAAAACTCCGCCAATTTCTTGTTCATTTTTCTGACGGCATTAGGGGCAGCCTTTTTTTCGTTTTTTGAACAGCGCCTTAATAAATGAGGTCTATCTCGGCTTTTAAGCGCCTCATTGCTCTAACGTATAACAGGACATACTTTTCATAATGTGCCACGACATTATTCGCGTATAATGCTCTTATTTTATCAGCCTTCAACGACAAAATTTGTGAAATCTTATCAATCGAGATCTCAGGGATTTCTTGCCGCGGTATGAGACGTCGATATTCCCTAGGGCGCATTTTGGTGTAACAAAAATTTAATGTTTGTCACATGAAAGAGATTGATCACCGGTTGGGCCGTATAGAACTCTTGAAAACGTACTATACTTTGATCGCGAGTACCACCATTTTGGGATTGTCCATTCGTCCGCATCACGTCCATGACAAAGTTTATATCTAAAAGGGTCGTGTCTTGGTTTTTACATATATGATTCAAAAAGTATACAGCAATAAATTGAGTTGCGTGTCTAACCAGGTTGCTGACTCGCACCACGGTATTGTTCACGACATGACGTGACGAGGATCACGAAAATCGGTTCTGAGGCACAGTCCTAAACATCGACTATAAAAATCGCGAACGAAGCAAAATTTAGCCTATCAGCCACTTCTATGAGTGAGAAATCAACTGTCCAAATTTCAGTTCTTGATTAAATGTTTACACACTACAATTGAGCTGCATCTTTTGTCACAGGAGTTGGACTAGTCGTTTTTGAGAACGCGACGATACTTCACGTTTTATTAACATGCTCAAATTGAACGCAAATCTTAGACAGTACTCAAAATTAAAGTCTTGCGGATGCGGTTGGAGTGGAGGACGGCAAATATTGGAAATGAAACGTGCGGTAAGATTTATTGGCAATTTACTATGTTGAAGTGGTATAGTATTCTAAGTGAGGATCACATGAAAATTGCATGAGCACATGAATAAGGCTGACCACCATTCTGATTCTGGGTCCGATAGGGAAGATGAGTGGAAAATTCCTACGATGTGCATCGATCCCTCGGACCCGATTTTAAAAACAAATTCTTTCCAGGATCCTGTCACTTACTTGATAGATCTGGAGGATCTCAGGGTACACGAGCGGTTTCCCGCGTTTGATCATGATGTGGTAACGAAATCGACCGAAGTGGACATTTCCAATGCTCTCGTGATATTTTTGAGCCATGCTTGGGTCGAGATCCCAATGCATGTAAAGTCTAGACGACAGGAGAGAAAAGAGATCAAAGCAGGGAAGGTAGATTTAACTGAATATTGGATTGATGGTGCAATTGAGGAAAGCAGCTCCGATGAAGAAGTTGTTGCTGAGCGAAAGCGTCCGAAGACTCCTGATGGTTGTATTAAAGCAATTACAATGATGGATACGTTTTCTCAAGATAAATGGAAATTAACTGTTGAAGCGACAGACAAAATAAAAGAGGTGTATGCGCCTGAAATGGACAAAGTCTATTTATGGGTGGATTACTGTTGTTTAGATCCAGGGGAAGACTCGACGAATGATAATAGTCTTGGTGAAAGGCTGAATATTGGTGCTACTCATGGTCTATTGATGCTTGATCGTATCATGAAGTTGTGCGATTGTGTGCTAACTGTAGTAGTAGATAAAGAATACAAGGATAACCCGTGGCACCTCTCTCAGTCGGGTAAGGGCTTGCACAAAGACTACCAATCGCGAGAGTGGAAGCGGTACTTGTCACGTCGATGGTGCCGCTTAGAGATGGCATACGGGAGCAACGTACCTCTACCAGAAACTGAGTACATAGAAGCGGATGCGGTATTCAATCAGACATTTGACAAGAGGAAAAACCCTCTCGTGGGGCGCGTCTCGGAGAACCGGGCGGAGCGTCTTCGAGGAGGATTGCAATATGAACGACTTCAGGCGCGCCGTGCTCATCTCTTGTATGGCACGAGGGAATCAGAGATCAACGCGTTGCCAAAGGTCTTACCTCATTTGGAAAAGACGGTCGTAGATGAGTTGTACAATCCAGCTGGTGGTCACTATTCGAAACCAGCAGATGCTCCTGTTCTAGAAAAACTTAACAGAGAGTTGTGGCCTTTCACACTAGTAGGCGACGCGGGATACAAAGGCGAACGTGACAACTGGGGTGCTGTAGGCCAAGTAGGACGTAAGCATGGGATGGGCACCATGAGTTGGCCCAATGGTAACGAATACATCGGCAACTGGGACAAGAACGAGATGGCTGGCGACGGCGTGTACAAGCACACCCAAGGGAAAGGTGTGCCTATGGACATCTATACCGGTAAATTAGAGAATAGTGTGCAGCACGGCCGAGGGACCTATGAAAGGTATGACGGCGCATGCTACGTTGGGGACTGGAAAGAGGGCAAGCGACATGGGTTCGGCACCTTCACTTGGGCAGACGGCACTTCCTATCGGGGCTATTGGATGGACGACGAGCGCGAGGGGTTTGGATTGTTGACACTCGCCGGAAAAGGTCATTACAAAGGCAATTGGGTCGGTGGGCGCAGATGTGGTGAGGGGAAGATGGTGTGGGCCAGTGGTGCCGAGTATCAAGGGATGTGGAAGAGGGACAGGAGGCATGGTAATGGATTATACAGTTCTCCTTACGCCCGTGGCTCCACATACTCGGGGGGCTGGAAGGATGGGAGAAAGCACGGGTTGGGGGTGCTGACGATCGCACCCGGAAAAATCGAAGAAGAGGTTTACGACGGAGTGTTCGAGGCGGATAACTTTATGGAGAGTAAGGCAGAAGAAAAGGTAGCCCAGCGAGAGGCTATTCAAGAAGTGTTTGAAGTTTACTCTGACGAGAGCGAAAATGATTTGAACGAAGGGGAGGCCAGCGATAGCGAGAAGCATTTTTTCAGCCGGTCCATGAGAATCTTTAGGAATAATTCGCCTGATATAAGTGTCGATGAAGATCAGAAAGACAAAAAATAGTGTTGCAAGTTATTCATTTTGTTACATAATGTTAAATATAAACTTTTAATCGCTCTCCTCCTCATCTACAAATTGCCTGTCTTTATTTTTCATATTTCGGTAGGATACTATAACGAATAGGAATACAAAAGCCAGTACATTCCATAATAAAGCCCATGATAAATCAATCCCATTCCTCCTATTGCTCCACCTGTTGTAAATAAAGGACACTGAAGGAGCACCAGGAGATCGATTGTACTCCGCACCAATTATGGTCGAATAAAGGGCACATATCTCGTTAAAAATTGCTTGGTAGAGATATTTCCAACCGCGCAATACTGCTTCGATAGACTTTAGACCGATGTTTTCCACCCACTCATCCAATCGTATGTATAACTCAGCTAAAAACGAAGCCAACCCGTGCGTAGTGGTCGAAGAGTATCCCATTGGGTACGCTTCTGCTTGGTCTTGCAACTGATTTTCCCATTCCACTACAGCTTTAAATATCGAAAGAGCAATCGTTCTGTTCTTGAACGGGGCGTCATCTCTAACAAATACCCATCCCAGGCCCATCAAACTCTGCACATCTCCTTGCTCTGAGCCCAAAACAAATAATTCAGCCGCTTTGTTGACTACATCTCCCTCTCTATTAGTCTGCTTCGCGGCGATATTACGATTATATTCGTTTTGCACTTCTAATTTTTTTCTCTCTCTCTCTCTGTCTCTCATGTTCTCTTCATCTTTTCTCTTCAACAAGTCATAAGCAAGCTCACGTTTGGCAAAAACATCTCCATTATTTGCCAACTGCACTAGTCTCCTTTTAAGCATGAACTCCAAGTACTGCAAGCACTGTTTTTTATCCAACCATCCTGGCATAGATTCCGGTACACATTCAGTCTCACGCAGCAACTTATACAGATACATGGAATTCTCTTGCGCATGAGGTATGCCCAAATCCGCCGCTTCATCGTACAATTTCAGCGATTCTCCATTTCTAGGGTCAAAATGCTCTAAGTATTCTTCAAGGGCAGCCCGAGAGAGATCATTTGGCTTGTAAGACATGAATGCAAGATGCTTGAACAGGTGCAGAGCTGCCGCACACCCATCACCTGTACCGAGTGGCACCGGCAGTTCAACAACCCCTACCGGCAGCTGCACTCGAAAAGGCTCCGATTTGTTGTACATCCATTGCGTGCCTGAGATGGGCTCAAAAAGGGTGGTAGAGGAAGAGTACTCGGCTCTGGCGTGCGGGACTAACTTGTCTAGACCATGCATTTCGACGTATGTACTCTCTCTGCCATATCCAGCAAGCCAGGATTCAGGGTCATAGAGACCGTGGGCTAAGAAATTGGTAGCCCGGACATGCCCTCCGGACACAGCCTCGGTGAGATGATGAACCGCTAGTGGTATATTCACATGGTTCCCTTCTCCCTCACCTGATTGGTAGATGAAGAATAGGCTGAAATGGGCGTCAGGAGATCCAGTCGCGCACGCCCTTACATAGTAGCTAATGGCCTTGTTGATGTTCTTCTCCTCTATACTGTTCTGGTAGTGAGTGCCGACAGCATAGAGAGCCATAGGAAATGCGGGCTCGCCAGTGATCGGGTCGGCTGCGGCTTTAAACAATTCTATCGCTTTTGTGCTGTTCACTGGGTATCCCAGCTGTCCATTGGCGTATAACACCCCTAAATTGTACAAACCTTCAGGGTGGTTCTGCGCCGCGGCTGCTTCGAACCATCGTCTCGCTTCCTCTGGGTCCGGCCTGACGCCACCTTGTCCCCAAAAATACCTCCTCGCGAGGTACATTTGTGCGTGCGGATTGCCTTCGTTTGCTTCCATCACGTTGTACTCGTGGTCATTTGCCTCTAAACCTGCGTGCTGATCCAAGTCTGCGCTCATAATCCGTACATCTTCCAAGGCAGTGATCCCATTGTCGACAGTACCGTAATGCGCTGTGACATACTGCGACACGGAGAAATAGTGCGCGACTGCTGCAATGCATTCAGAGTCTTCATAGTGCTGGAGCTGCATATCGAATCGATCATACGCGGAATACTTCCGCAAAAGTTCAACCATGTCAGGATGTGTCTTAACCAGTTCTGGTAAGAGCTTTCCGCTGGGGAATCCAGACGAACAACCTGCATCTGCTTTGCACAGGTCAGCCTCGGTCAGTAGTCCTGACTTGACCACGGGCAGTAGCAGCGGGTCCAGCCCTACCGTAAAATGGGTGCCGTTATTCACTTGTCGGAAGTACCCTTGCGTGTCGAGCTTGCTTAGCGCATGGAGCCAGTGGTAGATATCAATACTAGAATACTGAGGCTCTGCGACGAGCAATTCTCCCTGCATAGATCGCTGACGAGCTTCTTCCTCTGAGAAGGCGTTCTCAACACTCGATGTCCCGACGCCATTAATATCTACCTCGATGGAAACCACACCCTTCCCGGTACTAGTATCAGTGCCAGTGTTGATGGTGTCTGCACCAGTGCGTATATATTGCATAACATCAAGACCTCTGAGAGTCTCCTTCAAAAATCGCCCAAGATCAGGTGGCATCGACGCATTCTGTATTTTACTCACACCCTGATGGTAGGCCAGTGCAAGTTGCAGGGGCTGCTGCTGCATGTTCGCATACCTGTAATTCCACCATGGCTCCCCGACTGCTGGGAGAGCAAGGTCGAGATCTGACGCCAACCAGAGCGCCATGACCAGAGCACTGAAAGATCGCTCGTACACGGCCTGTCTCCAGTATTCCGAGGCCTCATCATCGGTGCTGGCCTTGGCGCGAAAGTCGTTATAGATCTCTTGAGACGATTGGTAGATCGCACCTAGTGCTAATATGTGTTCTTTACTGTTGTGTATGTTTCCGTGCAACCACTGCATGGCGCTATCATACAGTTCACTGATTGCGAGTTCAGTTCGCTGGGCCCAAGCACTATCCTCCCTGCCATCCCTTGCAGGACCTGCGTCTGGTTCTTTCGCTTTTAAAGCAGACCCCGGACTCCCAGGGTGATCCTCCAAGTCTTGGTCTTGGTAGAAATCAGAAGCATCAGACGTGCCGAAGGCACCAGAGACATAAGAAGCATCTGCCGTCTCGGTTTCACTAAGAGGTTCAACTACATTCGCTTCTCCTAGCGTTGCGACCTCGGACCCCTCGCCTGCCCCCGTGCGCCGCAAGCCACCCTGACGATCCCATTTCTTCATCTCCTTATGATGCCACTGTTTTCTGTAATACTTGTAATTTCCATCTGCAAGATTGTGGTTTAGACATATCTTTCCACACAGTTTCTCCGGACACATCTCCAACGCCCTCCCATCGAACAGCGCCCATATTTCCCCCAGTGGTCCATCCTTATGTAGGCTCTGCTTGACCTTACACTCCTTACCATAAGCTAATGCGAGCTTGCTTAAAGAAGGGAGGGCTATGGGAGGTCTTATATTCATGAGATTGTGTATACCATCTCTTACTTCTTTGTTCGAATTGCTCTCGTGGTCGCCCCCGGGGCGGAGGGCCTTATTGCGAATGACAATTACGTCTTGCACCATGCCAGGGGTCACCTCTCTCCTCCCACCCGTAGCTCCCAGGATCTGGATAAGGGTGTTATTCAGCGCTAATCTAGGATGGTAGGGTTGGTTGAAATTACCCTTCGTAGGAAACGTGTATGGACACATCATCACGCCATCTACATTGCTGCCTTCGCCCTGACTCTGTCTGGAAGCCATTAGATCAGAAGAACCAATAAGCACCCCATTCACATAACCTGACAATCGTTGACCTAGCAATACTACACTGATATGAGTCCACTCGCCGAATCTGACTTTTCCCTCTGGTCCTTGAGCCCAGAATCCGTGGAACAGATCGTTTTCATCTTTGAACGCGGAGAAGAAGAATGCATTTGGGTCGCGGCCATCGGCACCATCGCCCACATTGAACACTACACTAGGCTGTATAGTTTCCTCATGTTCATTTTGTGACCGCGCTGTTTGCAAGTCCCGAGTTGTAAACACGGGGATTTCATTGACAGGTCGTTTGGCGGGCTCGTTCAACCAAACCCAAAGGGATATAGTGTAGCTGCATCCTCGGACGAAATGCTGTTCCAAATTCACCACCATATTCACATCAACCACTAATGGCCCTCTAATTGATCTGAAGGTTGCTGCGACTGAATCACCTTGCTGCTGGTGTTCTTTCCCAATCGGATAGAGCGCCGATTCTGGCATCTTGTTTTTAATCTCTCTAAACTTTGCGCTCTCCAAATAGCAATTATGTCTATTATGGTGCCGATAGTCTGGATGGGTGAAAAAGCCTTCGCAGCTGATGTGCTCATTGCAGTAAAGATTGCACTCATTCGCGATTTGACTCGTGCTTGCCTGCGGATGCATCTCATGGCTAAGGAGCTTCAGATTGTGGAAAGTACTCTGGCCAACAGCCTCATAGAATAGGACTGCGATACAAATAACGAGTCGTATTAGCATTTCTAGCATTTATTCACACGATAATGGCAAAAGTATATTAATACGAAAAAAGAAGATCCTTAATTGCTGATCAGAAAATCATCGATTACTCTAAGCTTCTTGTGTTTCAGGTTTTCAGCGGACAATAAATTGGCTATTCGAATAGTCTGGGTTTATACATATTATAATAGAGATGTCGGAGTCTAAGATCGATATAAAGCTCGAGCGCACAGATAGAGTCTATCGACCCAATGAGATAATCCGCGGGACGGTCGTTTTGAACGCAAAGAAGGGTTGGAGTCACTCTGGAATTCTGTTGGAGGCTGAAGGCACAATTCATACAATTGTGACCCGGTCTGGGATCGTTGGAACAAATGAGAAGTCGGAGACTTCAATGATATTTAAGCATTTTGAAGAGATATTGCCTGAAGGTAGTGTGGGAGGAGGGCTACATGAATTTCCATTTGAATTCCAGATTATAGGTAACGAGAGAGACGGGGAATTACTTGAGTCATATCATGGTGTATATGTCTCTGTCATTTACACTATCAGTGTATCTTGCAATAGAGGAATGTTAAAGAAGGCACTGAAGCGGGATGTAGAATTTATAGTTGAAATCAACAATGCCGGGAATTCTGATGCAGAAGCCGGTTTACAAGAATTCAGCATAACACCAGACACATTGAACATAACGGATCGCGTTCAGTTGCAGAGCATCCCCGACTTTAAGATCTCTGGCAAGATGCACCGCACAGTGTGTGACATAAACACTCCATTCACAGGAGAGCTTAACGTTGAATTAAGCATAGCACAGGTGCGGTCGGTGGAATTGCAGCTCGCTCGTATAGAAACCGTGACCGATACGAAGAACAACGGGACATCGCACCAAGACGCCAGCGAGGTGCTGAAGATACAGATCGGGGAGGGGAACGTGTGCCGCGACGTGATAGTGCCCATTTACATGGTGTTCCCGCGCCTGTACTCGTGCCCCACCTACAGGTGCTCCATGTTTAAGATAGAATTCGAGATTAACCTGATCATCGTCTTCGACGACGGCCATGTAATCACGGAGAATTTCCCCATCAACATTTACAGGGGCTGATTCCGCAGTATTATCGCGAGCAAAACTAGTCTGAGAGTTGTACAATTATGTTAAGAAAATTTCATCTATAGACCCGTACAACATTTTTCAATACTCATTCCAGACAGAACTGGACCGAATACTGCAAGATATGAACGGCACGTTTCATAACGTGCTTTTGAGTTTTGGTAGCTGAAGATGGTCGTATCTATATTCCGATCGTAAGGAATTACACGAAGAAATGGGAGCAGCGACTTCAACGTTACTGTGCCTGGAAGACCCCTCATCAGGAAGTGGAGCAGTGAATTTGTACAAGAAGTCTATAGAATCTAATGGAATCGACGACGGAATCGAGTCTGAAGATGAGGGAGAAGACGAGTGTAGAATCCTCATCTCTGACGACGAGAGAGAAGATAGAAGCAACTTTGTCGTTAAGAGCAAAGAGGAGGGGGATAATAAGGAAGGAGTGGAAGAGTTTGTCGAGGAAATGGTGGGAGATAGTGTACTACATCTTGGACAAGTGCCAGTCTTTGACCAAAGCTTGCAGCGCTTGGAGGAGGGAGACAATTCTCCCGAAGTGAGAATGCAAATGCCCCACAATACTCCCTCAAATCCTACGAATCTTGGTACCTGCATGATTTTTTCTCCTTCTAAACGAATTGATAATAGTAATGGCATATATGACAAAATGAAAATCCTTTCCGATATCCAGGAGATTGATGACAAAGAAAATGATGATTCTACGTCTGCCGTGAGTAATCTCATGTCATTTCAGAGCCCAGCTATAGGCAGTTATGCTCGTCAAATGAATTTAGACGACTTGCCTGCGCGAAGTGATTTTGAAGGTTCATTGACCACTTTCGGTAGCCCATTGACTGACATGACTGATAATATCTCACAAGCGGACAGCACGGCAGATACAGTGAGGTTGCAGCTCTCTTCTCCTTTTAGCATGGCTAGCATTGAAAACGAGATGACTCCAAAAGTGAGACTTCTTCACGGCGGCTCAGTGAAACCTCGACAAGAATCGGTTTTGAAGATGTCTGTTGTACTACCTCCAGCAGTCAGCGTAGGCAGACCTGCCCATATGTATCCCTTCACAGCCGATAATTCCTATTCAGATATGACCCCTTCAGAATCCCCTGAAAACACCCTTGTCGTGACTGGGCCTGGGGCAAGCAAAGAGCTGGAGGCTTTGGACGTTGGAGGTATAGATGCGACGAAAGACATTACCATTCGTCCTGGAAAGAAGATGAGCCTCCGTAAACACCTCAAGAAGGCCGCATCAATAATGTTCGGGTTTTCTACTAGGTCCAAGAAACCGGATTCTGCGCTGAAGTTGAATGTATAAGTAGTTCAACAAGACGAACGGGCGATAATAAAAAAGCCTTCACGTAGGCACACACAACTGAAAATGTTCAGTAAATAAGTTTTTGTTTGATTGTCGAATTCATATGGGATAGTGTACATAGAGAATTAGAACATAATAAGATTTCGTGGAATGAGTTAGATATAATAAAACGTGGTATCTGTTTTATATAACTTATGTAACAATATTTACCAATGGTATGTATGACTTTACTTATTTTGAGAAGCCATCAACGCTTTGGCCGCAGCTTCAGCATCAGCAGTTGCTCTCGCCTCCTTCAACTTCTTCTGCTTCGTGAAACGGATGCTTTGCGACATTACATAGCCCCTATCCCATGTACCCTCTTCATCGTCATCTTCATCATCGCGTATATCTTTAGCGTCTACGGCGTCCAACGAAGGTTTGGAGAACAGTCTCGGGGGAAGGCGCAGCTTGGGCGACTCAAATTTCTGCAGCACTAGATCTAGCTCGTGTGGCCTATTCGTTACCTCCGGGCTCATGGGATTATTTGTTTCCTTCATGACTCGAGAGGACGACGTGTCAAATTGGCTATTGCTGTTGTTGTTGTTGTTGTTGTTGTTGTTGTTGTTGTTGTTGTTAGATTGCTGCATCTGCTTTTCGCGCTCTTCCATAATAGTATCTACCATTGTTTCGATGTCACGAAGTAGGTCTGAAACAGGAGTTCCTTCGTCTCTGAGCGGCACACCCAACAGTTCACCTAGGTGTCCCAGGCCTCCAATGACAGAACTCTCCAACTGCTCTTGGGACTCTGCCTTTTCCTTAATGGTGCGCAAATATTTTTCATCCCCTCCTAGTTTTAGCTTCGCCTCCTTATCTGACTCTTCAGATGATCCGTTCATGGTGGTCAATCGATTCTCCTCTAACTCTTCCTCTACGCGGACAATTTCCGATTTCATGCCTTCAAGCCTCGTTTCTGCTTGCTTCTTGAGGCTGTTGATTTGATCGGTAAGACTGCTGCCATTGCGCAGTCTATCGAAGAATACGGAAGGCTCAGCAATTCCGGTACGAGAAGTAATGATGCCCCACATGTCTTCCCAAGACATACCGATATCAGCAGATTCCGCTTCGATATCTTCAATATCTGAGTGATCATCTAAACCCTCCTCTGATCCATTGGTAATTTGTCTAGCACGCTTCGATTTCTTGCGCTTATCAGCTGCGTCCTGAAGAGCCTTCTTTTTGTCGTATTCAGCCGCTTGTCCAGTTAGTGCCTTCTTCATGGTGATGCGACACTCCAATAACTTGTTATGCATAGATTCTCCCTTCTTGTTCAAAAATTTCATGATCTTGAAATTTGACATGTGCATTTGGTGTTCGAATTTCTGCTCCCATAACCTCTTCTTTATTTCAGCCAATAAGAATGTGTCTTGCGCAATCTTTCTCTCAATCTCAAGAATAAGAGCTGGAAGATTAGGGGGATGTCTGTCGCACATTTCAGATAGCCGGATCAAATTGCGATGCAAAAGTTGTACACTTTCATATTTCTCAGCAGCGATCTTATCACGCTTGACAGTATCTGCCATAGCATCATCGAATTGATGGACACTCTCTGCACTTCTCTTCAAAGTTTCAAGAGACCCAGATAGCTCAGCAAGACGCTTCTTCAGACCTGCCTTCATCTGCATAACAAAGTCGTATTCCTCACGGTAATTCTGTATGTCGTCCTGCAAGGCTTGCATTCTTTGTGCAAATTTATCGGCAGATGGATCAGCACCCTCTGCAGGAACGCGTCTGACTGATCGGGCAGCTTTTCTATTGAATTTAATCTCCGGCAACTTGAATTTCTTTGTGTCTAACAGAGTGACAGACTTGCTCTCCTCCTTGGTGACGGACAACTGGCTCTTCTCTGCATCTTGCATGGCCTTCATCTTTTGCTGATGAGCATAGGCAGTCCCCATTTCTGCTTTTTTTTTGTTCTCTTCGCCTTCGATATAACGAGAGTTGCAGTTACCTAGCGCAATGAATGGAAACTGGATCCACATCCACCTGTGGAAGAAGTAGGTCGTACAGAAGGGGATATCATCGATGGCCTTACCACCTGTGTCGGCAGGGGCCCCGTCCCCATCCCCCTCTCTGATACCTCCTAAATGGGGGTACACATCAGGGTAGAACAGCACACTTCTGCCGGCATCATCTACGCGGATGTGAGGCACGCCAATAGACTCCAAATCTTCGGGAGGGACGAAAGGATGGATGATGTGAGGAACATCAGCATTGTTTTCATGACCCAGAGTAGCAAATTCTAGTAAGAAATCGCCAATAAGAAGAATAATTGTGGCCACTTGTTCAGCATCGGGGTGTTCCTTTGTCATCCACTCATCCAAACTCTTGACATATTCCTCGACTACATCGTAGGTGGGTCTACTAGCTTCCTTTTTGTCGTGTTTGGCCTCGTGCGTATCCTTGCGAATCGTCCCATAGGGCTCGGTAGGCTTGGAGGTTACCTTAGTAAGCTGCGCCCAGGTCTTGATGAAATCAGCCTTGAAGTCCCTCGTCCACCAAAGCTGAAACATGTTAATGTCCGTGAGACAGTTCTTTACTTTACTCCATGACCCCGCGACCTCTAAATGGTATGGCAGCGCTACTAGCTTTCTAGGCCCCGTCTCAAGTTGGCTGAAGTAACGAGCCATGAGCTGGTGCCAACGAATGAGGTTGTCACGAGAACATATATATTTGTCATATACCACTTCATTGTAGATTTCATGCGAAAAAGAGTGCATACCGCCAACTACCATCGTAAATTCTGCCAGAATACTGATCAATCTCTTCATCTGGTCTTCATCCATGTGGATGCTGGTTACCATTTTGATAACTCCCCAGATCTCAGATTCTGTTAGTCCTGTTCGTGAGATGAATACAATAGTAAATATCTTCCCCAAAATTTCCATTTTTGCCTTTTCATCAGGCATCTCGGGATTATTGCCATCAGGGAATACAGACTGACAACATATGTTCAAGTTCTTGTCCACCAATTCATGCGCGGTGCTGCAATGCAGGAATGTCTCCAATAATTGATCAATAGACGAATTGGTCAATGTAGAACACATGGACACAGCTTGTAAAAGCGAGCGGAGATACATAGGCTGTGATGTAGCCGGTGCAGAAATTATCTTAAATTGCTGAGCATCTGTAAGAGATATGTTATCAGCATTCATATCTAAAAATGCGTGGATAACGTTATTACGGATCTGCTGACTTAGAGGCTCGATGCGCAACAAAGGACACTTTCTTCTATTAAGTTCTATAAATGTGCGGTGTTGGGGAGGATCACCGGCAGCCTTGGGAATGCGTTCTAGCTCAGCAGTGGCGAGTATAAAACGAACACAAGGGGGAAGCTCCGTAGGAACCCAGTGCAGTGCACCCTCAGGCATCCCCTCCGATTTCAGGCGGTCTACGCCATCGATGATAATGATTACGCGAGCCGGGTTGTGCTTCTTGGCAGCATTGGACAGGAAGCGACCGAGACCCCATCGCAGCTCTTCCTCCGTGTCAGGCACCTTCATCTCACGCAACTGGTAGAATTCCTTCAATTTTGTCTCCAATCGTTGCAGAGTGTGTGCAAGCTGATTTGTTATTATTAATAAAAGGGTTAGCGTCAGTATAATGGATAGCAGACATAAGGGAAAGAAGTTCAAGGCACATACAGCAGCTCTAAATGTAATAATATCATCACCCTAAACAATCCATCCTCGCATCAGCAATGCGTTTATAAAACGTATTAGTCTTTTCACATACAGAAAGACTGGGGGTTGTACAACCAACGAAGTGTTGGAACAAGAATTCATCACGATGCAAGTGCTCCCTCCTCTTGGCAACCCAATTACTGAGAAGAGCACTCTTTCCTGACCCTTCATTGCCCACCACAACCAGTGGGGGTTTTATATCGCTATCTCCTGTATCAGCGTGCTGATCTAACGTGTTGAAAAACGTATCCTTCGTCTGACAGAACACATACTGGCTCACACGAGAGGCGGCGAACGCTTCGTGCTCGTCAGGCTGTGTAGTGGTAGTAGGCATACTGTAACCTATAAATACTTGTACTTATTGTCTTATCTACTTAATGAAGTGACCAACAAGTCTCAGAACCGTATACAACAGCCGTAAAGAGCGATTTTTTCGAAGCGTTACGAAAGTTTTTGACGTGCAATAAAAAATTGACGTGCCGTAAATTTTATCATTTCAACCCCTCCGCAAATTCAGATTTGCCACTTTCTGCATGGTTCAGGGACTTTTCATTAGGTATTTGCAGCTTTGAGATGAAAACCATAGTATGGATTACCCTTACTTGTCTCGGATTTGCAAATGTTGTTGAGCAGATCGACAGGTATGTATTTCAAGTTGCTCCCATTCCGTACATCGATTACGAGTCCTACGAGTACAGCCTGTTGGCAGGGACCTTCTTCTCCGTGGTATACTGTATAGGAGTTTTGATTTTCGCTCTGATCAACGATAGGATTGAGATGGATCGAATCACAATTGTCGCAATGGCGACTTTAGTGAGCAGCATTGCTTTGATGTTCATTCCAATAGTAAACAACTTCTGGCAGCTCGCTTTGCTTCGATTGCTTATGGGTGTAGCACAATCTCCTATTACGACATTTTGTTCTAGTCTTATCAAAGATGGATTTGAAGAGGAGTGGCGAGGTATTGCTTTTGGCATATTTGACAGTGGCACCTTCTTTGGATTTGCTTTGAGCCTTGTAATTGGAACTGTTCTGTATGATCAAGGTGGTTGGAAAAGTCCGTATATAGTGTTTGGGCTCATTGGTATCGTTTACAGTGTGATTATTAGAGTCGTATTGACAGATCCAGCGAAGTCATCGACGACGATGTACGAGAACTGCAAACAATTTACCTGGGGCCAGTCGCATACGCAAACTGATGAATCTACGCACAATGCCCTCATGGAGGCATCATCACAGTCCCAAGTACCTGGAGAGGGAGACAATTATAACAGTACGCTAAGAGGCAATAAGTTAAAGGAGACGGTTTACCAGGATGATAATGCCGCAAATAGCAATGAAGTTCCGATAATCACCCAGGCAGGACGAACGCTGAGAGCCGTGATCGATTATTGTGTAGAGTATCCCAGCATATTCATAATGTGCATAGGATGTGGAGTTCGATTTGCTGGGGGCTATCAATACGCCTATTATATAGCACTATTTTTCTCAGATCTATACCGCGACCAAGAAGTGAATGGAAGCGCTGTACCGTGCACCTACAGCTATGACAGTGCGAGTGGTGCCGTCTCAGACGCATGCGAAGAGAATTACCCATACTGCATCGATTCTAAATGCCAAAAACTGAACCCTACGCCATGGCACAACACTGGCATGAGCCATGACCAGTTCGAATCAGCTTTTGCTGTGTCCACAGTGATAGGTAGTGTGTTGGGCTGCATGGTTGGGGGGTACATAGGAGATTGGGTGTCAGCACATACATCCTATGGTGTCTCAGGGCGCATGATCGTGGGAGGTGCATCGCTATTTATCAGTGCGCCCATGTACGTACTGATGTACGAAGTGTCCTACCCCGGCTGTTTCGTTTGTCTAGGCGTGGCGGGCCTCTTCGGGGAGATGTACTATGGCCTCGCCTTGGCTGTGTTAGCTGAAATGATCCCTCGCAAGATCTTCACAGTCGCGTGTGCGTTGTACATTTCGGTGCTGATTGGAACTGGTTCGAATGCCACGCTGCTAGTACCTCTTGTCACGCAGACTCTGACTGCAAAGGAGCACCCTTCGCACACGTTTGACGTCAGTGCAGCCGCCACTGCTGCTAACTACGCCACAAACCCGGTACAGGAGTTCCAAATGACGCAAAACGGATCGGACAGCTTTCAGCACGCGCTGCAGTGGAACGTCGCTTCGTGCTACATCATCGGGGGGACTTTGTTCCTGATATCCGTGCCCTTTGTGCAGGCCGACCTCAGGAGGATCAGGGTGAGGCAGGAGGGCGAGGCACGGAGCGGGCTAAGTGCTGGGATTCAGGGTGACACCGCGAATGTTCTGAACAGTCCATGACTTATACGCTATTATTATTTGTAAAAGGATGAATAAATGGATGTATCAACAGTACCTAAAAAATTCTGTTACAATCTGGGAGTAATAGAGACATACTGGACATGATTTTAAAGAT
>JACLAB010011214.1_pt1 | contig 16415 bp, 14 predicted proteins | sample 8027921 | NCBI WGS metagenome assembly JACLAB01 (sample SAMN15725117, study PRJNA655200) | protist metagenome | isolation source: fluorescence activated cell sorting (FACS) single amplified genomes of... | place: USA: West Boothbay Harbor, Gulf of Maine | collected 2000-07-19 | reverse complement strand
AAGGAACGGTGGTGAGAACGTGGGACGTGCCGTCTGGGGAACCGAGGAACATTTTTCGGCGCGGGTCGACGACGGCGGAGATTACGAGTCTACAGTTTGCGTACAGCAGTGAAAGATTCGCGTTCGAGCCAGAACTTTTAGCCGTGGCGTCTGATTCGGGAACGGCGCACGTGTTCCAATGCTTTGAGAGCGCTACTAAATCGAGTTGCAGTAACAAAGAAGAAGGTAAAGAAGACAAAGACGAAGAAGACGAAAAAGAAATCGATGAGGAAAAGAAAGTGGAAGCGATTGAGGCGAAATACAACGCGTCTTCCGCGTCCACGGCGCACAAAATCTTGCACCTAGGAGGCCTGGTTTCAAAACTGGCACTCACGGGCGCAAAGAAAGTCACGAAGACGTCCGTGAATGCGCTCGCGAAAGTTTCGAGCACGGTTTTGCACACGACAGGCGTTTCCACCAAATTTACGAAGAGCTTCTTAGAACCGAAACGCGCCGCCGCGGTTATAAAATTACCGGCGCATAAACGAATGGCGGCGGCGAGGAACGAGAAATTCGCGATTGGTTTAGGAAGCGGCGAAAGTAACTTACAAGTAGACGTCGTTAATACGAATAAAATTAAAGCAGCAGCGGTGCCTTCACCAACTCAATCGCGGGTGGAATGGAACGTCGTCTCCATTCGACCGCCGGCGGATTTCAATCACGATGCTAAAACTATCGTCGTTGGCTCAAAAAGCAGTAGTCAGAAAAAGGATGCCGCTCTTAACACGCCGCCTTCGTTGAATCCAGACGACGAAGACGAAGATGTCGGAGATACTACCAATGAAGACGTCAAAAAGGAGCTGACCAAACGAGTCCGCGTCGTCTGCGCATCCTCGACGGGTATTTTGTACGACTACCGCGTTCGATTGAAGTCGTCGGCGCAAGCGGTAAATAACGACGACGACGACGACGACGACGACGACGACGGTGAGAACAATTCGCCACTCCTCGAAACAACGGCGAGTAGTACTACTACCAACAACAACAACAACAACAAGAGTGAGTGCGCTTTGGAGCGCGAAATCGCCATGCTTACCCCCGGTCCATCCGAGACGACGACGACGACGACGAGATTCACCGGCTTCTCCGGATGGCGACGACCGGGGTCCTCCTCCTCCAACTCCTCCTTCTCGAAAAAGCAACAAACGCAACAACAACACCAACAACCCTCGACCGCGGACGAGGAGGAAAACGCGCTCAAATACAGCATGATGCAAGCCAGTCAGTTGCGTTCGCCGTCCTCGCATTCGAGTTAAAAAAAAAAAAAGTCCTGCGCGCCGCGCGACGAGAGAGAGAGAGAGAAAGACAGAGAGAAGAAAACAGGAACAAAAGCGAAAGAAAGAGCGAACGCTGAACAAGCGTGGTCAAAAGTCGTCGTCGGCGAAAAGGCCTCGTTCCCGACGACGAAAGAGTGCAGAGCTTGACTCTCCTTTTTCTCGAGTTTTAAAAACAGACACAAAATTTGCAACCCTAAATTCGACAAGTAAGTGTAACACCCTCCGTTCGATTTAATGTATTCGTCATTTACTACACACGAAGACAAGTAGGAATAAGACGACGATGTTTTCTTCCTCTTCCTCGACGAAGCGATCGACGCTCGCGTTCTTCGCGATGCTGTTTTTCATCTGCATCGTCTCGTTTGCATCCGCCGCCAGGATTTCTCCGGCGATGAACGAGAATACTAATAATATTCCGTCCGCGGACAGTAATGGTCTGATCCCGAGAACTCGAGTCCCAGCTCCGACGACGACTGGCCCGGCATCGGCGAGATTGGGCGCCTCCGGGAACTGGTTCGTGCACTCTTCGGTGCGTTCTTTTTTAGTGCTTTACTCTTTTTCTTCGTTTTGTTTTTCACTCTTCTTCTTCTTCTTCTTCTTCTTCTTCCGTGATGATGATGTTTTGATGAGGGCTGTGGAAAAGCAACAACACCCAAAACCCCATGCGGACCCCGACGAAGATCGAACGCCGAACAATCACAATCACAACAACAACAACCAAACACGAAACTGACCTTATTAAAATGAAACTTTTTTTAAATGTATTCACAACAACAACAACAACAACTATGAAAACAACTATGAAAACAACAGTGCATAATGGAAGCGCCGACAATCGGCGAACCGCAGAACATGGCCAAGATCGAGTCCGACGTCGTCAAGACGGTGATGCACGAGTTCGTGTACCACAACATCAAGAACTTGGGTTTCGACGAGTCGAACGTCCACGTGCACGCGTCCAACGGCGGTCACAGCGACGTCGTCGCCATCGAGTGGGAGATTGAATTGGTCCACAAGTATCAAGCCGAGGATACCGCCGGCTACTTCAACGGCTTGTTCCAAAACGAGAACTGGCATCAACACGTGACGAATTGGATGTCGTCCCAAGGCCAGGCAGCGGGCCTCCAAGCGGGGGAACTGTTGAAGAACTTGGACGAGTTCGAGTTAATCCTTCCGGCGCACTTGGATCAAAAGAAAAACACCGCCATGGACAGCGCGTCGCACTCGGCGGAAGTCCAAGCCTTGATTGATAAATGGCTCGAAAGCGAGAAGCCGGAAGCGAATACGATCACCTTGTTCGCCGGGTGCTCCCCGCTTTCGTCCTTGACGTTTCAACCGACTGACTTTGGCGCTCAAGTTGGCGCTTCTATCATCACCAAGTCTCTCAGCAATGATTTCAAATTCGACTCCGCCGTTGAGATGGAACAAACCGAGTGCGGTACTTTTAAGACCAAGATCTTGCCGAAAGCCGGCGAAGAGTTTGGCTTTTATTTGTTCTGGAAAACCAACGTGACTGAAATCGGCTCTGTTTCGGATATCGGTTGCGACGGTTCGGACACGAACACCTGCCCGCCGGGTGATGTCATCGCGTCCCTCGCTTCTTGCACCAACAGCGTCCAAAACCCGGGCTTTGTCTCGCACAACAGAGTTTTCGATGGCAGCACGTTGAACTACAACTGGGGCACCTGCGACTCGACTTGCGACAAGAAGCCGGCTACGTGCGCGGCTTCTCTTGGCGGTCCAGTCAAATACAAATTGACCTCGCACTCTCCGCTCGGTCTCATGAAGACGAAGATGTCGTCTTTTGCGTCGTCGCCGATCGCCTTCATCGGTGCCGCCGTCGTCGCCGTCGTCGCCGTCGTCGCCGCCTACAAGGCTAAGTTTGTCCGCTCGGGCGAGTCGTCCATCGCCGCCGCCAAGAGCGTCCAATACGGCGCCGTTCATTAATTTTTCAATAACAACACGAAGAAATTCTCATTAAAGAAGAGAATAAAGACGCGAACATGGGATGATGATGATGATGATGATGTTTGTTCGATTACTATTTAGACTCATTATTATAGGACGATGATATCTTTATCTCCTCCTTCGTTTTAAAATGAGCACTCTACCAATCAATGTTTTATGCGCACACGTATTTATCTTTGCACGCCTTTATTCACGCACACATTTAAAGCAAAACGTCCTTTCGACGCATCACCAAATATCAGTCTTCGCCTTCGTTGCTTTTGTGATGGATGTGATGCAGAGCGTGCGAGTGCACGTCGTAATGATGGACTTTTGAAGAGTTGAAAGAACTTGGAAACTTAACGAACGATCCGAAAAGTATCGCAAAGAAAAAGAGCAGGAACAAGACGAGCGAGAATATGAACAGAGGCGCGTCGATGCGTTTCTCTTCTTCTTTGTTGTTGTCTTCTCGTTCTCGCTCTTTGTGTTTCATTTTCCCGTCGTCACCGCGTCATATCTCTTCACTTTTTATTTCCATTTTATCCATTTTAAAGTGACAACTTTTCCCGGATATTTATTCTCGTTATTAAACATCGCGCGTTTCTGCGACATCGTCTCGAGAAAAGAACGCATCAAAAGAGAAGAGTAACGATGCGTTCGTCGTCCTTTCGCTCCTGCTCTTCCGAAAATCCTCCTCACCGATCGTCTCGATTACTAAAAGAATGAAAGAAGATTTGTATTCGATTTTAGGCATCGCTTCAACCGCGACTGCGGGGGAGATAAAAAAGGCGTACATTAAACTCGCGAGGGAGAAACATCCGGACGTTTTGAAGAACTCTTTATCTGCGGGAGACAAACAGGAGGGAGAAGAGTTTAAGAAAATCGCGCACGCGTACGATATTTTGCGAGACGTAAGAAAGAGACGGGAGTACGACGCGCTGAGGACGAGTGGTGGTAATACGAGTGGTGGGTTTGCGACGAGCGAGGAGACGAGGACGAGAACGAGGACGTGGCGGCAAAACAACAACCGAGGAGGAGGAGGAAAAGGAGACGCGTACGAAGGCGCGTCCTGGGAAGACTCCAGATTTACTGAACAAGAGTTGAAGAATCGATACGCTAAGTTTAAATCGGAATCCAAATCTCGCGCGGAAAACTCAAAGTGGTGGCGAGAGGAGAAGAAAGAGGCGGAGAAGAATAAGAAGGAGTTTAACGAGAAGGCGTTTCAAGCGCGAGCGAGGAAGGCGGGGAGAGACGCGGAACGGTTGAAAAGGAGCGGCGGTTTCGTCGCGCGGACGGGATACGTTTGGCAAGACGCGATGGTTGGGATGGTATCGGTCGCAATCTGTATAGGCGCCGGGACGTACATCAATCGGAAGATGGAGCAAAGGGCGCGGGAGAAGCACCACGAGGAGTATTCGATGACGAACGCGCCGCCTGTGCCGCAAAAAAATGACGGCGATGGCGGTAACGACGACGTCCAGAATAAATGAATTAGCACACAAAAAAGTAGCGAGCGCGCCATAGTTTTTAGTACCGAGTAGTTCAGTAGTTTGTCCGTGTTTAAAAATGTATTTTTATCTTATTACAATGTACAACTTTTTATGGTAGTAGATGGTGATGTTGAGTACCGTATCTTACAATTCCTTTTTCTGCTTCCCGGTGACGTGTCGAATACCGTCGACGAACGTGTCGTACCCTCTCTTGAGACTTTCCTTCGCCACGTCCAAAGCGGGATCTAACCCTTTTTTAGCCTCGTTCAATCCGCCTCGCAACGCTTCCTTCACGTACCTCGCTTTCCTTCGTACTTCCAACTCTAACTCCGACCGACCTTTCTTTTCAAACTCGGATACTTCCGCTAACACTCGCACGTACGAACGCGTCGCCGTTTTAAACTGATCGATGGAGTAGTACTCGTTCGGCGCGTGGTACATGTTATCTTTGGTCGAGAAAGCCATCAACCCGGGTTCAATGGAGGCGTATTTTTGAATCATGCGCATGACTGGGATGGATCCTCCTTCGTAGACAACTTTCGGTTCGATGCCGTCGTAGACTTCCGTCAATACTTTCTTCGCCACGCGATTGGAAACCGAATCGATTTGGCCCAGGAACGGTTCGTTTGAAAATCCGGAATCGACGGTGGACACGTACGCTCCCGGCGAGATTCGTAACGCCGTTTTCTTCACGTGTTTCTTCAACAGCCGTAAACTTTTTTGCGGGTTTTGGCCAGGTGCTAAACGACTAACGATTTTCGCGGACGCGTAGTTTGGTAACACCGTTTTAATCCCGTCGCCGACGTAGCCGCCGTAGACGCCGACGAACTCGATCGTCGGTCTCACCCCGACCTGTTCCGCGACGGATACGTTCGTCTCGCCGAACAACGCGCCTCCCGAGGCAGTCTTTCGAAACTCTTTATTCGATGGGAAATCTCTTTTCATCCGATCGATTTCTTCCTTGGAGAAATCGTAAATGTCTTCGTAATATCCCTCGACTAAAATCTTTCCCGTTTTCGGATCGTGAAAGGAAGCCATCAACGCGCTCAAGGCGTGAATTGGGTTCAAAATCGCGCCGCCAAACGATCCCGAGTGTAAATCCACCTCGGCGCCATTTTGTACGGTAATTTCTAAATCCACTCCACCTCGCAAACCTAACGTCAAAACGCCGTTTTTATTCCAGTCTCCCGTGGATCCGTCCGCGGAAAACGCGGCGTCCACGTTCCCGAGGTACTGTTTCGCGTATTTTTTCATCCACACGTCCAACCCGGGCGACCCGATTTCTTCCTGTCCTTCCATCAAAACAACAACTCGCACGGGTTTATTCCCTTTCTTCGCCATGTACGCCTCTATCGCGGATAACACCGCCCACAAATTGCCTTTGTTATCGCTCGCGCCTCTCCCTTTCACTTTCGTAACGTTCCCGGTATCCGAGTCGACGCTCGCGCACTCCTCGAAACTTTTCGGAAACGCTTCAGATTCCGTCCACAAACCATCCGCGGGTTGCGTGTCGTAATGATTGTAAAATAATACGGTCGGAATTAACGTCTCGTCGACGAAATCCACGTTTAACATCGACGGTTTATTAATCACTTTTTCTCCAACCATCACCGAATGCGCTTTCGGATGAAACTTTGATAAATCGAACGTTTTAATCGAATCAAACTTTAACTCTTTCAGTTTTTCCTCCACAATTCTCCTCGCCTCTTCGACGCCTTTTCTCCCATCGCTCGTCGAAAACGCCGAGACCGATTCCGCGCCGATGAAATGGCACAACTCGCGCACGTTCTTTTCTAAACTCTTTTCTAAATTCGTGTCCGAGGCGTAATTCACGAATTGGATTTGCGTCGCAAAAGAAGACCGTAAAGAAGAGAAAGAGAGAAGAAAAAGAAGGAACCCGACGTTAAAAAGAACGCCGCCGAATATGTGCGGTGACGTTGGGAAAGAGGAAACCAACTTCATCCTCGCAAAGAAAGGCAAGAAAGGAATATAAAAACAGAAGAGAGAGATACAAGTTTTTGACGTGATTTTGAAAATCTTGCCCCGGAATTTTGCTGTGTAACGATTTAGGGTTTACAACCCTAGATTCTTGATTGGCTGGCCGCAAATCTTGCACTCCTTTTTGTTACCCACAAAAAAAGAGGAAGTCCACCCGTTAGCGCACCGCGAATACCATTCTTTGCGACGAATACACGTAAAGGTATTCAGCGGAAAAGACGAACAACCGTAAAAATCGTAACGAGGAAACAGTTTCGCGCGTAAATAAGCAGTCGAGAGCGTCGAACGCCATTCGCGACAGGGAGCAGGAGCGAATCGTCGTTCTCGTTTTCGCGAGTGTGAAAATTTCTCTCTTCTCTGAGTCATTTACGAGGGAAAAAGAGGGAGCTTTTTGCACCCGTTCAAAAAAGGCCAACACATTTTATTTAGCGGTGTCACAAAAGGGAGGAGAGGTCCGCTAGAGTACTCGCGCGAAAAAATGTCCGACCGAATCACGCCGGATTCCTTCTTCAGCGACACGCACGCGTTCGTCGCGCCGCAACCGGTACGTTTTTTCTTCTTTAAAACTTCGTCGTATTCGCGCGCGTCTTACTACAAAATGTATTCTCTATTTACTCATTCCGCACACACAAAAAAACTTTTGTCCCAAGAGTGCTTCTTTGAGAGAGTTTTTCGACCGCTCCTAGTGACTCAGCTTTTTCACACAAGGAAGAAAAAAAAGAGAAAAAAATTTCTCCCTTTTTTGGGTGTGCAAGCAAAAGCCAAGAAGACGCTTTTTTGATACATCAAAATTCATCAGAAGTGCTGACCTGTTTATTATATAATATTCTCTCCCGTTCTGATTATTATATTATTACGACTTTAAAAACAGATGATGACGTTCACGAACCCGCCGGCACCTGCGATCGCGTCCGGAGGAGGAGGAGGGAACAGAGGAGGCAAAGGAGGAGGCGTTTTTAACGACCGGGGTGGGGAAAATTCATCCGACGATCAAAACCAACAACAGAATTCAAACAGCAAAGACGACGAGAGTAAAAAAAAGCAACAACTCTGATACGATTAACACCACCACGAACAATAAAGGAGGAGGATTTCACCACTTGGACGCGAGGAATATGGACGAGCGACCGATTCCGACGATTGGCGCCACGCACGCGCAACAGCAGTTGGATCAAGAGAGGGCGACGACGACGGGGAATACGAATAAAGGGGGAGGGAAAAACGAAACGACGACGACGGCGTTTTTATCCGTCCACGATTTAGTGCACTTTGCAATCACGACGTCGAGCACGCGTTCGGCGACGTTGAGAGAGATTTACGAGACGTGCGAGAAACACGGACGGATCGCGCACAAGCATAATCGAAAGTCGAGAGTGATTACGTCAAACGGACACTGGAAGTCGCAAGTGAGACACGCTTTGTATACGAGCAAAAGGTTTACGAGGAACGATGCAAAAGGCGTGCAAGGCGATCGATGGCGAGTCATTCCGCAGTTTTCTAATGAACCAGTCCATACGGTTGTCGTTGACGATGCCGGAGATAGCGAGACGAACGGCATAGCGACGACGACGATAGCGAGCAATAACAACAACAACGGAACAATAGGAAGTAACGGGGGACTTCATAACAACAATAACAACAACACTAGTAGTAAAGCAAAGGCATCAGTAGGAGCATCGAAGAAACCACCGAAAGCGACCACAGGCGTGGCGACGAACAGAAAAACGACGAAAAAGAATCCGACAAAGGCACAAATAGCGGCTGCGGCGAAGAAGAACGCGGCGGAGAATAAGAGCATATCGTCCGATTTGCTTCACGACGCCCACGTGGCTGGGTTCCAAAACGAGCAACAAGGAGGAGGAGGAAAGAGTAACGGAACCCAGGATATCTTCTCACCGTCGACAGGGACAAAGCGATCGTTAGGTCAAATTATGGACGAGGATTTATCCTCGTTTGATATGGAGGCGGTGGGTAGAAGGTTTATGCGCTTTACGCCAGACCCGTCTCTGAACGACCAGACGGCGAACATGAACGGCGCCATCGGCGGCGAGGTGATGCATCAACACCCGTACGACCAAAACCCGAAAGTAAACGGGCACATGGTCAGGCCGTTGAGTCCAGTAGCTAGACAATCGATTCCGATATCTGGACCGAATGAGTTGCGACATTTGAAGGCGAAACCTCGAGATTTACTTAGAAATCGAAGGAAATCGAGTTCGGCGAGCGTCGGACAAGCGCCGTGTTCGCCGGACGCCATCGATAAACTCAACGAGTACTTCCCGAAAGAGAGTGAAATGGCGACTATGTTTTCATTCTTCTAATCGTCGTTCGCGGTTTAGACGGAAGAGTTCGGAAAACAAAACAACTATTCTTTCGTGCGTTACCACACATCATCATAATGATCAACGTTATAGAAACACCGCACGCGGCAAAAACGCATATATAAAAAATGCACACTTCTATTTATCTCGTGAACGAACAATGTTTGTTGTAATGCTAACTAAAAACGTACATTAATATTAGGTTTACCTTTTTGGGGTACAGTATATAATAAAATTATGCGCTTCTCTTCTTCTTATGTACGGGTCATAGCCGGTATTCTAGAAAATCTTTCAACTACGCTTTTGTATGAAAACAACTAAGGAAAGTATGTACGGCATCTTAACTACTGCGAACCTCCAAGGGAAACGCTCTCGACTGCGGCTAATAAGAGTTCCCTCGGTGTCATTTTGTCGTCTTCCGACATTGATCCAGTTTCTCTCCACGATTTTGCGCCTCCTTTCTTGTCTCTCCACTCCTTTGCGACTCTCGCGAGACGCATAAACCGTTCTTCCTCGGAATCTTCCAACTCCAACTGGTACTTACGAATGCTCTTCGCCTTTTCGCGTTCCACTTCCGAGGGAGTGCTCGTGTGATTGTCGTACCGCGTTTTCAGCACGTGTTTTCTTCTCAATCCTTCCAGTTGCGCGTTTAACGTGTCGTGCGCGGCATTCGTGGACGATTTCGACGCGTCTGGACCTCCAAACGCTTTGAAATTTATTCGCTTCTCCTTTGCCTCGGCTTCTATCTTCAACCTTTCCTTCTCCGCCTCTTGTACTTTTTGAAAGTTTTCCATCGGCGACGATTGTTTACTTATCGGTTTAATCACTCGTTTTTTCTTCTTATTCGCTCGCGACGGAAACAGATTACCTTCACCTCCCGCTCCTGCTTTTGCGGTATTTGATGCCATCGCCGCGGGATCGAATTCTTCTTTCATCTTTGCCATCCGTTTCATCTCTTCCACCCTCCTAAACGCCTCTTCTCTTTTCCTCTGCGACTTTGCGTTTACGTTTCGATCCAACGCCTTCTCCTTGTCGTATTTCACCTTCCATCTCCAATCGTGTTCTTCCCACTCCTCGTCCTTGCTCATTTCCTTGGTCAGAGCCTCGTTATCCGGGCTCGCGATTTCCAAACGTAGCGTCCGATAGGCTTTTTGCACCTCTTGAAACGCCTCGGCGGACGCCGACTTCCCGCCCGTGTCCGGATGCGTTCTCAAAGCGTGTCGTCTGTACGCTCGTTTCAATTTTCGTTCGTCTTTTGCTTCCGCCAGGGACAGACCTAACACTCTCGCCGCTTTTGAATTCCCATCGGTCGTTCGTATTTCGTTCTTTATTGTTACTCTTTTTCTTCTTCCTCTCGTTCTTCTTATCGAATATGATGAAACTGATGAAACTGAAACTCCAAACGTCGTCGTCCTTTGGCCACGTCCTGATGGTGGGAACTTCCCCAACGAACATTTTCCTAAAAATCCTCCTCCTCCTTGCGAAGAAGAAGAAGAACAACACGCAAAGGCGGTGTTGGTCGTCGCGCTCGTTCTGCCCAAAGTAGCCGCGCACGTAAAAGCAGCGGCACCACCAACGACAACAACAGAGACCATCGTCGAAGCACTCCTCTCCTTTCTACACTACTCTACTAAGGAGAACCAAAAATGATGAGTGAGAGTATAAAATGAACGAGGGCAAGTTTTTTAAAAAGGAAAAAAAAAAAAGGAAAATCCGCCGAAAAAAACAGAACGAGGAGGAGGCGAAAAAAGAAAACAAAACTTCTCTCTTTGTTGGTGCTTTTTTGCTGCTCTAAAAAAACAGACAAACGAAGAGGAGACAAAAAAAAAAGCAAAAGCTTCTTCTTCACAAGAAAGAAAGGACGAGAAAACAAAAAAATCACATCATGTCGGCGGATGCATTGAAGCAGAAAGGCAACGAGGCGTTCAAGCGGAACGAGTTTAAACTCGCGTGCGAGATATTCACGGAGGCGATTGAGTTGGATTCGACCAATCACGTCTTGTATTCCAACCGAAGCGCGGCTAGGGTAATACTTATTCTATGTGTATTTTTTGTGCATACAGTTGTGTACATTTTCGAAGCGTTTTTCGATCGTCTTCATCTGTTTGAGATGAGATTACTTTTTCTCATCAGAAAAGAATGAAGAAGTGGGGTTGTTTTCGCGCGACCACCGAACGCTTTTTGTTGTTGCTCTCGCTCTCGTTCTCGTCCTCGCTCACCATCAAAATCGCGTTTGTTTTTGTTCTCGTTCGCAACAATAAAACGCGTACTAAAGATGGATTGATGAGATGACGAAAGAAAAGACGAAGAGGCGGCTGCCCCCAAAAAATGCTCTTCTTTTTGGTCGAAGTTTGACCGCCGCGAAAGATCTCATCATCATCATCACGAATACTAACACGCTTTTTAAACACACACACAACACAAACAAAACAAACAGGCTGGAAACAACGAGTTCGACTTGGCGCTCTCGGACGCGGAGAAAGTGATTGAATTGAAACCGGATTTCGTGAAAGGCTACGGTCGCAAAGGCGCGGCGTTGTTTGGGAAAGGCGAGTTTGAGTTGGCCAAGAAAGCGTACGAGGACGGGTTGAAAGTGGACGCGGCGAACGATACGTGTAAAGACGGAATAAAAGAGTGCGAGCAGAAGTTATCCGGCGACGACGAGGAGTCGAAAGAGTTTACGAAGATGTTCTCGGATCCGCAGTTGTTGGGGAAGTTGGCGACGAATCCGAAAACCAGAGCGTATTTGCAACAGCCGGATTTTATGAAGATGTTCGCGGAGATTCAGAAAGATTCCAACGCGTTACAAAAGCACATGAACGATCCAAGAGTGATGGATTTGTTGTCTGTAGCTTTAGGGGTGAACGTCATGGGTGGGGAGGACTTCCAAAACCAAAACCAAGCGCCGCCGGCGCAGCAGCAGCAACAACAAACTCGAGCTCCGGAATCCGCAAAACCGAAGACGACGAAAACACCCGAAGAGATTAAAAAAGAAGAAGAAGCAAAGTTACCGGAGAATAAGAGGAAAGCGTTGAAGTTGAAGGAAGAAGGGAACGCGTTTTATAAAAAAAAAGAGAGTTTGACGACGCGGTGAAGAAGTACGAAGAGGCCATCGAGAGCGATCCGACTGATCCGACGTACATTAACAATCGCGCGGCGGTTAGATTCGAACAAGGTGAATTCGATAAATGCATAGAAGATTGCGAAAAGAGCATCGAAGTTGGCCGAGAAAATCGTTCGGATTACCGAATCATCGCGAAAGCGATGGCGAGAAAAGCTTCGGCGTACGAAAAGATGGACAACTTGACGGGAGCCATCGAGTGGTACCAACGATCGCTCACCGAACACCGAGAAGCGTCGACGCTAAACAAATTAAACAGCTGCGAGAAGAAATTGAAAGACAAAGAAACTCAAGAGTATTTGAACCCAGAGTTGGGAGAGAAAGCCAGAGACGAAGGTAACGAGTTGTTTAAAAACCAAGACTTTCCAAACGCCGTCGCGAAATACACCGAGGCGATTAAAAGAAACCCTAACGATCACAAGTCGTACTCCAACCGATCCGCGTGTTACACGAAACTAGCCGCTTTTAACGAAGCTTTGAAAGACGCGGAGAAGTGCATCGAGATCGATCCGACATTCGTCAAAGGGTATTCGAGAAAAGGACACGTCGAGTTCTTCACGAAACAGTACGACAAAGCTTTAGAAACCTACCAAGCAGGGTTAACCATCGACCCAGCGAACGAAGAGTTGAAAGACGGCGCTCGACGATGTGTCATGGAACAAAACAAAGCCGCGAGTGGCATGTTAACCGAGGAGGAGTTGAAAGCGAGACAAGAAAGCGCGATGAAAGATCCGGAAATTCAAAATATCTTAGCCGATCCGGTCATGAATCAAGTCTTGCGCGATATGAGCGAAAACCCGAAAGCGGCGATGGAACACCAAAAGAATCCGATGATCATGGCGAAAGTGAGAAAGTTAATCAACGCCGGGATCGTCCAAACGCGTTAAGAGGAAGAGTACAATAATGCGAAATAATAGAACCGCTCGTGCAACAATAAAATAAAGATACAAAATATACTTGAAATGTCTGTGTGTGCATGTATTCATTCGCTTCAAAAAATATTACAAACGCGCTCAAATCATCTTTAACTACTGACTGAACGATAATCTTGTTACGACGCATATTTCCTATTCTCTCTCTTTCTCTCTCTTCTCATGTACACTTTTTGTAATAATATTTAAAAAGAATTCTTATTGTTTTACGGGGGTTTGTACTCGTTGCTTTTTACAAGAGCAACTGACCGTACCCTTTCGCCTCTTCGTTCAACGCGTACGAAAACTTACCACCGCCGCCTTTCAACAAGAACTCGACCGTTCTCTTCTCCACGGCTTTCATCTTCGCGTCTTCCGGATAAATGGCTTTAAAATCACCGGCGGTAATCGTCGAGTTCTTTTCCATCAATTCGTCGAATTTTAACAAAGCGACGTTGTCGTACTTCACTTTCTCTACGGTTCTATACGCCCCAGTGGACGGAGCTTTTTTAGTCTTCGTCGCGGCTTTCTTTTTCGTCGTCGTCGGTTTTGTCGTGGTCGTTGCTACTATCTTTTCTTCTTCTTTCTTTCCTTCTGCTTCTTCGCGAGCGAATTCCACCACGTTCGATTGCACCATCGTCGAAGCGTTCCCGTCCGCGACGTTCACCTCCATGTCCTCGTTCTTCCCGAAAGTACTCTTCACTTCCACCGCGTTCGTTCCAACTTCTTGCATAAACGTCTCCTCCACTTTCCTGTTCGTGCCCTTTTCCCAGAACGTCTCTCCCGATCGCTTCTCCACGACCAATTTGAACTCAAACTCTTTTCGCTCGATGGGTAAATTCCCTCGCCACACGTTCCCTTCCGTCCAGGAGAGTTTAAACCCATCCTCGGCTTTCCATTTCCCGAGTAACGGCGTCGATCCGACGATCACTAACGTTTCTCCCACTTTCAGTTCCGCGTGAAATTGGCATCGTAAGGCCACCAACTGTTGAGAAGAAGAGGAAGAAAGTTGTGAATCATCGACTTCGTTTCCATTGATCATTTCCGCTTGACTCCCTACCGTCATCGCGTGTGTTCTCATCGTCGTATTCTTGGTATTCAGACAAGATCTGAGAGATCTTCTTGATCGGACCGTGGATTTAGACGAAATACATTTCGGTGCGTTGAATCGCGCGTGAATGAGAGAAGATGCGCTCATTTTTGCAACGTTTGATCTGTTTCTGTGTATCTGAATTGCGCGTAATGAGGAAGGAGTCCAATTTAATATCTTTTCTTTCTTTCAACGGGGGCCACGAGAATTTTGTTTAGGGTTTAAACATTTTTTCGGTTACAAGAGGAGAGAGTGGGTGTATTCTTTTCTTAATATGATGAGTGTTCTTAAAAAATTCTAATGACTAAAAAAGCAGAGAGGAGGTCCCCTCGTCGTCTGAATCGTCTGAATCGTCGTCGTCGTCAGAAGAAGAAGAAGAAGAAACAATAACTTTTCCGAGTTTCTTCTCCACCCAACCGTCGTACGCCGTCTGGACTCTTTTCGCGGCGCCGTCTCTCGCGAAATCGATGGAGGCGGCGATGGAGGCTTCGCCGATGTTGGTAAAACCCGGGATGGCGTTGACGAAAGACGGGAGTAACGCGGCGATGGTGACGTCCACGTCCGCGACGACGATTGGAGTGACGTATTTAGTATTATTTTTGTTGTTTTTCTTTTCTTCTTTTCCTTCGTCCTCCGCAAAGTCTCGGTCGACTCTCAACTGGCAAAAAATGTTCGCGAAGACCGAGACGTCGTTCACCCACCCGCACTCCTCCGCGTCTTCGTCCGCGCAGAGCATCAAATCAAACCCTCGAAAAGCCTGTTTCCCGAACTCTGTCTCGTCTGGCAAAATCTCCAACGTAAACGCCGGAGAGAGCTCCCAAAACGCAATCTTTTTCTTCGACGCGACGAAGACTTTCCACTCGTCCTCGGACAACCTTTCGTTTCGATCGAACACCACGCCCAGGGATTCGTTCGGGTCTTTCAGCCAGTGTTCGATGGAGGCTTTGTTTTCTAACGCTTCTTTTCTTTCTTTCACGGGAACTCGCATCGTTTTCTTCGCTCGGAACACTTTGTGATCCGGCGGGAACTTTGACGTTTCTCCTCCTCCTTTTCCTCCCTTTTCTTCTCGTCCACTCGTGCTCGGTTGTGCCTTCGATAAAGAGAGCTCTTTTTCCTTTCCGTTGGTTTCCTTTGCCGTTTTCGATGAAGAGGAGGAGAGCGAAGAGAACGTTTTATTGGTATTATTACTCCTCCTCGTCGCCGTTTTTGTTGTTGTTGTTCTTCTTCTTCTTCTTCTTCCACTCGTCGTCTTGAATCTCGTTTCCGTCGTCGTCGTCGTCATCATCCCGTCGCCTTTTGGAGGAAAACAAGAACAACACAAGCTCGTCTTCCTCCTCGACGACGACGAACGCATCGACGATGAGAAGGGTGGTGGTAAAAAAGACGAAGACGAAGAAGGCGCCATCATCTCGTCTCAAAGTCCTCGTCCTCGAATACTGATTTTGAGTAGGAGGAATAGCAGTAGTAGTAGTATTCGCTCGCGCGCGCGTACTAAGAATACGAGGAAGAAAAAGCGTCCTTTCACGTCACCAAAACTGTTGTACCAAAATTGTTTAGGGTTAATTTTAGATTAGGGTTTAGGCTTCACAAAAATCAGTCCTCGATTACATCACGAGAGGAGTCACTTTTTGTATCAAAAGCACAAACGCGTTTTACAGAACAAAACGCTCTCTCTTTCTTTTTATTCGTAGTAGTATATTACGAGTATTACGAGTATTACGGTGGTTATTATACATAAAGAAGAATATAATAATAATGCCTCGATTACCGTCGAACTTTGTATCCAAGAAGAAGAAGAAGAAAAATGGAAGCGATGATGATGACGACGAGAAGAAGAATACCAATTCGGAAGACGAAGAGGAAGACGAAGACGGAGGGTACACGGTGGTCGGGGAAGACGTGACGGACTCGTCCGCCTCGGAAGGAGAAGAAGAAGAAGAAGACGCGATGATGATGGCGGGAGGAGAAGGAGCGCAACAAAAGCCGACAAAGACGCAACAACAAAAGCAGCTCGAAAGACCGAAAGTGTGGCGGCCGCCGGAAAACTCCCAAGAAGGGGCTTCAGACGAGATGGAATACGACGCCACGGCGTACGATTGCTTGCACGCGTTTTCGCACGAGTGGCCGAGCTTATCGTTTGATATCTTGAGAGACGATATGGGAGACGCGCGCTCGAAGTTCCCGCACGCGTTTTTTATGGTTTCCGGGACGCAAGCAGATC
>JACLAB010013841.1_pt1 | contig 16418 bp, 10 predicted proteins | sample 8027921 | NCBI WGS metagenome assembly JACLAB01 (sample SAMN15725117, study PRJNA655200) | protist metagenome | isolation source: fluorescence activated cell sorting (FACS) single amplified genomes of... | place: USA: West Boothbay Harbor, Gulf of Maine | collected 2000-07-19 | reverse complement strand
AGCGCGAGTTCGACTGGCAGTCCAGTGTCTCGGGCGTTGGCGCTGACGCTCGCGCCGAGGTATCACTTCGCGGGCTCGCATCCGTTCTTCTTCGAGCGTGAGCCATACATTAACGTAAAAACGGGCTCGAGTGATCCAGCATCGGCTCAGTCGTGGGTGACGCGATTCATTAACATTGCGTACTGCAGCAACGCCGACGGCGAGAAATGGATGCATGCGTTGAAGATTGAACCCGGGTCAGCGATGGATCGCGCGCTGTTGTGCAAGATTCCACCAGATACTGGCCCGAACCCGTATTTAGGCGCTCCAGGACAGAAGCGTCGAGCGGCGGATTTACAGCCGGACTGGCGCGACGGAGCAAAGAAACCGAAAACGGATGCTCGCGGCGGAAACCGCGACGCACGAGACATCAAGGGCGATTTAGACAAGACTATCTACGTCCGAAACTTGTCGTGGGACGCCGAAGAAGGCGCCATCGCGGAGTATTTTGGTGAGTGCGGCGAATTGGTGGACCTCAGATTGGCGCGCAACCGAGACAACAACCGAAGTCGTGGTTACGGTTGGATTTCATTCACCACTGTGGAGGGAGCGCAAGCCGCACTCGAGCGCAATCAAGCGTCATTCTTCGGCAGAGATATCACGGTGGAGATGGCAAATGCACCATCGGAACGACAGCCGCGTCGGCCGACCCCGGGCGTCGCCCCGGGCGGATGCTGGTTCTGCTTGTCAAACGAGAAGGATTTGCACTTGGTAGCGAGCATAGGCTCCGAGTGTTTCGTGAGCATGGACAAGGGTGGTCTCACGCATGAGCACTGTCAAATAGTTCCCGTCGAGCACTTGCCGTGTTTTGCAAACGTACCCGAGAGCACGGCGACTGAAATGTGGAATTACATTGGCGCGTTGCGTCGTTACGCCGAGTCAAAGAGTCACAAGCTCGTGATTTTCGAGCGTTATCTCGAGTTGCTAAGCAAAGGTGGAAATCACTGCCACATGAACTGTGTGCCCGTCGAAGCCGATCGCGCTGTGCTCTCGGAGAAGATATTCAAGCAAGCGGCGAAACGTTTAGACTTTTCGTGGACGAAGCTCGAACCTCCGGCGAACGCCGCCGACGCGCAAGCCGCCATCAAATCCGTCGCTGGCGACGGCGAATACTACGCCGTGCATCTTCCAGACGGTTGCATCCTGATCCGCTCCATCGAGAGAGGTGAGAAACACTGGATGCAGCTCGGTCGCGAAGTCATCTCTCACCTCATCAAGGCTCCCGAGCGCGCGAACTGGCAAAGTTGCATGGAGGACGAAGCGAAGGAAACCGAGCGCACGACCGCCTTCGTCGAAGCGTTCGATTCGTTCGACCCGATGAAGCAGGGATAACTAGGAGGAGTGTTTTTGATTTGTAGTGGAACAGTTAGTTAGTCACGCAGAGCGCGCGTCCGATTCCCGACCGCGCCGGCGACGTCGTCCGCACATCTCGAAGTGCCCTTCGAGCGCCCTCGCGCGCCCGCGTCCATGGCGTCCGACGTCATGGCGCGCTCACGCGCCGCCGACGACGGAAGTATGTTCAACCGTCCATGGCTCGCCTTCTACGACCGTCGCGCGAGACCACCGCCGTGCGCTGCGGACGTCCCCGCCATCCTGCGCGCGCTGGATGAAAACTCGCTCTGTGAAATCGCCTCGCGCCTCGGCCCGCGCGCGTTCGCTCGACTCGCCACGACGTGCGCGGCGTTTCGAGACTTTGTGTACGCGCACGACATCGATGTCTGGCGCGGTTTCTGCATGGACGCGTTCGCGCACCGAGAGAGCGCCGCGGAGACGGCGGCGCGCAAAAGCAGACACGGGAGCTATCGCGCCATGTTCCAGCAACGCTTGCGCTTGCGCACGGACGGGCTGTACGTCAGCAGGAACACCTACATCAAGCCCGGGGCGAAGACTATGGAGAACGCGAAGTGCTGCCACTTGGTGGCGTATTATAGGTACTTTAGATTCTACCGCACGGGCGAGTTCGTGTGCAAGACGTCGCCGCGGCGGCTGCGCGATGAAGCCAAGCTTCTCAAGGATCGAGCGGCGTGCGCGCGCTCGAACGAGGTCTGCCACGGAGGATACACGATCGACGGTGAAGATCGAGTGCGCTGCGAGGCGATTCGACCGAAATCGAACGGCGAGTGGAGCGCGACTTATTTTTGGGTTCGCCTTCGGCAGAACAAGCCCGGCGCGTCGAACCGACTGGACGTCGTCAAGATAGCCATGGTTGACGGCGATAACGACCCCCCCCACGCCCACAGACGAAGAATGGCGCGCCGTCGACGACGAAGAGGCGCTCTACCGTCGAGGTCTCGGCATCTGCGCCCAAAAGTTCGACGGCACCGCGGAGGTTCGCGTCGCCAACCGAGGTCTCTCCACGCTCGTCTTCGTCCCCTGGGACGAGGTCAACGTTCACGAGCTCAACAAGACCACCGAGGAGATGGACTTTTACTTCACCGGCTGAGCGCCGCGTCGCCGTTTCGTTTTCATTTTTTTCTAGTTCATTAGCCCATAGCTTCGCGAGCGCGCTGTACATTACCACGATTCCCACGAATCGCGCCGCGCCGCGCCGCGCCCGCCTTCGCGGCGTCCCCGTGGATCTCGATCGATCGCCATTGTCGCGCTCTCCGCGCCTCGTCGCGGTCATGGACGCGGACGTCCCGACGTACGACGATGAGGGTGGTCGCCAGCGCTCCCCCGAACCCGACGTCGACGTCCGGGACGCCCCCGTCGACGCGAACGCGCCGCGCGACCCGTCGTCGACGGCGCCGCCGCGACCCGCCGACGAGGTCGATTCGACGACGATAACCACCGATGACGCCCGTTTCTTGATCGGCGCCAAGGGCGCGACGAAGCGTAAGCTCATGCGCGTCTCCGGCGCGCGGCTGGAGATCACCGCGATCGAGGGCGACGCCGCGGAGGGGCAGAGACTGGACATTTCGGGGAGCGCCGAGGCGCGCGCGAAGGCGAAGCGATACGTGGAGTGGGTGCTGCGACAGCGAGTGGGGAAGATAATCGTCGATACGTCGACGGTGATGGAGGATGTGAGCGTGATGGAAGTGCCCGGGGATTGCACGGCGTACGTCACGGGGAAGGCGGGTCAAGGTTTGCGAAGGATTGAAGCCGACAACGGGACGCTGCTGTTCTTCGGCAAGCCGACGACGGATCCCGAGGACGCGCCGGAGAAGTTGATTATATGCGGGGATAGGAAAGGCAGGCGAGGAAGCGAACTTCAAGTGATGAGTTCTATCGAGCGTAAGATTCCTGGGACGTTCGTGGACGAGGAGAAGAAGCTGAAGATTAGGTTTGAGCAGCCGGGAGACGGTTTGGGAGACGGCTGGGGTTTCGACGTGTGGCCGTTCGCGAACGAGGAAGAGTTGAGTTTCGCGGTGGGGCGTGAGGTAGGTCGTCTCGATCGCGCGCGCGCGCGATTCGTTTTCTCGTACTTCTTTGTTGACTTTACGCACGACGAGTAGATCCGTCCGGGGCAAAACCATGTCGGACGTTAGATCACTCGAGCTCTCTTTCGTGCGAAGAATAAATTCTGTCTGAAATATGCGGGTGTTTTCTGTCTCGCCGCTGTGGGCCAGTATGCCGTCCAGCGAGTGAACGCTTTCATGTCTACCCGTACATTCATCAACCACTCTTTTTCGTTTTATCTTCTCATCAAACTGCGCTATGAACGGAAACTGACTGAGTGTATATTTTTCGATGCAGGGATCGACGCGAAGGAAAATCGCGAAGGCGTCCGGGTGCTCGTTTGAGTACGTCGGCATGCTCGGCATCATGACTGGCGATCGCGACGAACGCGCGAGATGTTGGGACTACATTCGATGGTTGTTGAAGCAACAGAAAGGGACGTTAGGAATGGATATTTCGTTTAAAGATCGCAACGATGTCACCGTTTTCCCGTGTAAATCTGGCTTCGGCGGCATCAGCCGTATCTACGGCACAGGCGGCGCCACGCTCCGGCTCATCGAACAAAACACTGGAACGTTTTGCTTCAACATACCCGATCCGGATGATGAGCCGGAGAAAGAACTAGTGCTCATTTTCAGTCACGATAAGGGCGCGCGTGGGCGGGCTAGAGACGCCATGCGCGACGTCTTGAACGGCCATCGAGTATCGGCGAACGGCGGGAACGGCGGCCAGCAACGGTGCTACGACTTTAGCGTCGGTCGATGCCGACGCGGTAATAGCTGCAAATGGGCGCACATCGTTCCACCCGGCCCGCCGGGTCCATCGCGAGGAGGCGATAGAGGGCGAGGAGGCGATAGAGGGCGAGGAGGACCGAGTCGTGGAGGAGGTCCGCGCCGCGACGACAGAAAACCGTACAGTCGCCCCAACGATACCTGGGGAGCGATGGCGGACAGATTAGGATGAAAACGTATTATTACGCTGTGCATGTAATTGTGAATTAAAGCTCGCTGTTATCGTGCGCCCTGCGCGACGCAAATTCCTCAAACTCTCGCGTGCCTCGCTCGAGCTTGGCGCGTTCGCCGTTGTCCTCCATCGACGCGTGCGCTTTGCTCAAGATTTCTCGCGCCTCCTTCAGGCGCGATTCGTCGTTGCGATAAATGAAATGCACAAAGTCCAAAAAGTGGTCCGCGAATTCGGGTTCGTGTTCGATCGCCGCGCGGTAGTGCGCATCCACTTCAAGTGCCGCGACGCCGAGCAACTTTTCCTCGCACGTTGCCAATAAATGATACGCCTGTCCAAAGTTCTCCGCTAGCTTCAGCGCCTGTTGCGCGTCCTCGACGCACGCACCGTAATCCTTCTTCGCGCGATGCACCTTTCCTCGACTAAAATACAATCCAGGCGCTTGTCGAACCGCATTCAACGCCTCGTTGTACGACGCCAACGCGTCGTCCAATCGTCCATCCTCGTATTGATTCGACGCCAACGCTTCCCACGACAGCGCATCTCCCGGTTTCGCCTTTGTCGCGCGCGCGTAATACGTCTCCGCTCGCGCTCGATCTCCCCGAACCGCGCTCCATAGATCACCAAGCGCGATCGCCGCGTCCGCGTATTCTGGCCAGTGTCGAAGCGCGAGCTCGAAACTCTCTCGCGCGAGCTCAAATCCGCCCGGCGCGCGCCTCGCGAACGTCTCTCCCACTCCGTACAGCGCGGGCGGGAAATTCATCTTGGACGACAGCGCGGCGACGTAGCACGCGAGCGCGGTGTCGTGCGCGCCGCGCTTCAGGTGCGCGTTCCCGGCGGTGTTGGCGCGACGATGTCCGCTCTTGTGCTCGGGACATTTCGACACGTCCACGGTCGACAGCGCGGCGTGCAGGTTCGGAGGGAGGTTCGGGAGGTTCGGCAGCACCGGTGCGTGCGCGCGCGCGGTGCAGGCGAGCGCGAGAAGCGCGAGCGCGCACGCGAGGACGACGCGGAGGCTGCGCTGGGCAATCACCATGGCGAGGCGCGAAGTGACGCCGCGGACGACGGAACGTTCGACGCGAGACTCCGACGCGTGTGATCGTCGCGATGAAGCGTGATGAATATAGCTTGTGTGTGTCATTATTAATTTCAACGCCGCGGCGGGGCGAAAAGATTAGAGCACCGTGAGCTCGCGCTCCTTGGTGCGAACGGTTCGGTCCCATCGCTCTCGCGACATTTCCAAAACATTCGGATACCGCGTGCCGTCGCCGCTAATTTTGCAACCCGGGGTGAACCAGAACAAAACATTTCTACCTAGTATCTCTCGCAAGTTGGCGAGCAAACCGAGCGAGTATGGATGCTCGACGACGGTGGGGATGTTGTTGTATCTCGAACGCACGCCTTCGTAGTGCTCGATGGTCGTCTTGTTGTTCACCACGAGTCGCACGTGCCACACGAAGAGTGCGGCGAGGGCGATCGTGAGCGTGCACGTTACCACCAAACATCCGATGACGAGCGAGGAAGCTTTGTAGTCGTCAAACTTGGACCCGCGCGGGTTGAAGATTTCACTCGCCGCAAAATTTCCGAGATGGTACGCCGCTTGGCACAGCGAAATCGTGGCGTAAAACAAAAACAAGAAGAAACTCTTGTAATTATAGTGCCCCACGCAGTTATTCACCCAAACACAGTGATGATCCATGCGCAACACGCACCGCTTACACACGCGACAATGATGCGTCCGCGGCGGTTTGTGCCGTTCGCACTTTTGACAAAATCGAAATCCCCCGCCTTTCCGTTTCGCCTCCACAAGCGCGTCTCCCTCCTCAACCTTGGGCACGTAATCCCCCGGAACCCTCCCCGGATCTCTCAACACCGTGCACGCATACATAACCATCCCCAGCCCCGCGGTGAGCGCGAAGACGAGCTCCGCCAGCCCTCCCGCGCGTCCTTCGTGAAACGCGTACGTCTTCGTCGTCTCGTACACGTAAGAGTACATCCCGAGCACCAGCACCACCGGCAGGTTCAGTTTCCCCACGCACCGTCGCGCGCACGTCCGCGCGCGTACTCTTCGGTTCATTCCGACGTTTTCCGCCATCACGTTCGTCCAATCCTCGCCGCGCGTCCCCTCTCGCCCGTCCCGTTCGCGCCGCGTTATCCACCCACGATCCCGATCGCGCGCTCGCCCGTCTACCGTCGCACGCTCCCGCACTTACAATTCGCTCCGCACTTACAATTCGCTCCGCACCGGCAATCCTTCCACGGGCACGCGCTCCCCGCGCTTCCGCACGCGCCGCGCGCGCCGCCACCGCTCGATTGCGCGCAACTCGCGTGCGGCGTTTGCGGCGCCTTGGGCGTCGTTTTCGACGACTTCGAGCCGCCGAACAGGTTCGCGAGGACGCCCATGTGCGTGACGCGCGCGCCGTTCGTCGCCCGGTCGCCGGCGACGCGGAGGTCGATCGAAGCGCGCGCGGCGATCGTCGACGAGTGGCGCTCGACACTGCACGTCGACGAGTGGCGCTCGACACTGCGCGACGGCGCGCGCGATGTCGACGGCGACGCGCGGCGGCGCGCGCGTGGCGCGCGCGGGGCGATGCTCGGGGCGTCGCGCGCGCGCGTCCGGGCGCGCGCGACGGTCGGGGGCGACGAAGGCTGGGGAAGACGATGCGCTTCGAGGGACGCTGGACGCGGTCGCCGTCGCGACGCTTCGCGCGCTCGGTGGCGTCGCGCGCGACGTCGCGGGAAACGCGAACGTAAAGCCAGCGCGATTTCCGCGAGGACCGCGCGAGGACGTGGCGCTGGAGTTGGTGTACGATCCGTTAAAGTTTTTGGAACGCGCGAGAGAGGCGCACGGCGACGCAGTCGGGCTGACGCTCGCGGGAGAAAACGTCGTCCTCGTCAGCTCGCCGGCGCTGGCGAGAGCGGTTTTGGTGGATCGGAGCGAATGTTTTCAAAAAGATGGCACGGCGTTCTTTCCTGGATCGTCGTTGGCGGGGAATGGGTTATTGGTGAGCGACGGCGAGACGTGGGCTCGACAGCGACGGTTGAGTAATCCGGCGTTTCGCAAGGCGGCGGTCGAGACGTACGCGCGGTGCATGATTGAGGTAGGTGAGAGGTTAGTGAATAAGACGTGGTCGAGGCGGGGAAGGCGGGACGTGTACGCGGATTTTAACGATGCAACGTTGGAAATTGTGGCGAGTGCGTTGTTCGGGGCAGACGTCGTCGGTGCGAGAGCGAGTAAGATTAATGGTGCGATTAAGGATAGCTTTGAATTTTTTGGTCGGCGAGCGGCGACGGGAATGATTATTCCCGAGTGGGCGCCGACTTTTGATAACGTGCGGTACAACGATGCGGTCAAAAGACTTGATGAGGAGGTGTACAGTATCATTGCCAAACGTCGTCGAGCCATGGCGAGTGGAGAACAAAATAATGAATTGGACTTGCTCGATCGTTTGTTGCTTGAAAAGGATGAGAACGAGGGTGACGGCAACGACGCAACGGGGATGTCGGACAAAGCCCTTCGCGATGAGCTCATGACACTCATGGTTGCGGGACAAGAGACAAGCGCAATTTTGTTGTCATGGGCGTGCGCGCTCATCGCTGAAAGGCCATATGTGGGCGATAAGATAGCCACCGAGGTCCGACAACACTTGAAAACCAAGGAAAATGCTGGCTCGTCGCTCGATGCGAGTGATTTCTCGAAACTTCCGTACACCGAAGCGTGTATCCTTGAGACGCTTCGCATTCGCCCGCCAGCTTACATGGTGGGTCGATGCGCCGCGAGAGATGTGGAGCTTCGATCTGATGTGTTTATTACGAAAGGAACCACTGTTCTGATCGCTCCGTATCTGATTCAAAGAGATTCGCAGTATTGGAACGACCCCAAAGCGTTCAAACCCGAACGATGGTTGGTGAAAAGTCCGTATTCGGAAGGAACGTTGGCGCGCGATGCGTTGAAAAATCTCGGACCAAATGACGCATACTTCCCGTTTGGAGGCGGCCCTCGCGTGTGCATCGGCACTGGGTTCGCTATGATGGAGAGTGTTCTTTTACTCGCACTTATTTGCAACGCATGCGAACTACGTCTTCCCCCGGGATCGAGCGCGCCAAAGCCAAAAGCTTTGATTACCCTGCGCCCGGATGAAATCAAGCTTGACGTCGGACCGCGGCCAAGAAGCGTCTTTTAACCTATTACTCAATCACAACGCTGTTTGTAACTCTATACCTAGATCTAGCTAGCAGCTACCAACTGTTCAGTTGGACGACTCCGACGGATTTTGCGCGAATGTGATATTGCGTTCGAAGCGCTTCGCGAGCGTTTGACGATCCTGGATTTCCGCCGATCCATTCGCGATAGAGCGTCGACACATCCGCCATCGGTCGTGCGCGTGCGTTTTCCCTATACGTATCATCCAGTCTGTCGATCAATTCTTTGTTCGCAGTTCCCTCGCGCGCTGGGATTTGACCGCCGCCATTCAAGCATCCCGAAGGACACGCCATTATCTCGACGAAATGGTGCTTGCTCTTTTTTAATTTGATGCTTCGAACAAGATTTTGAATGTTTCTGAAACCATACGCGACAGCCACGCGTAGAACAGCTTCACCATTGATCGTTAGTGTGGCCTCACGCATGTCCGCGTTGCGCATCTTGACCCAGTCAATCTCTCCAGTTATCGGAGCATTGAACAACTCCGCCGCCGCGCGCCGGAAAACGTACTCGGCGTATCCCCCAGATCCCGATACCGCCGGCGCTGCGCACACACTTTCTGGTGCTTGTTCGTTTGTGCTCACGAATGCGTCAAAATCATTTGCCGGCGCGTCTCTCAAATGGCACAAACCAGCCTTTTCTAATAACAAAGCCACCTCGCCCGTCGTGAGCACGACGTCGACATCCTTGACACCGTCGCTCTCGAAATCATCGCGAGTCGCCTCGAGCTTTTTGTCGTAGCACGGCATCACGCTCACGTGGTACACGTTATGTGCTGGTACGCCAAGTTCGCGCGCGACCGCGCTCTTCACAAACCTTCCCATGATTTGCTGCGGACTCTTCGTCGTTGCCATGTGCGGCACCGCGAGTTCGCCGTGCGTCTTCTCCGCGTAACACACCCACCCCGGACACGCACTCGCCAACATCGGCGTCCTCGCGCCGTCTCGCATCCACTCCGTAAACTCTGCAAACGTCTCCACGAGCGCTATATCCCGACTAAATGACGTATCAAACGCCCTCGCCGCGCCGAATCCCGCCTTCAACAGCCCGCCAAGCCGCGCGCGCGTCTCCTCCACTCCCAATCCATACGCCTCGCTCAGGCTCATCAACGACTGCGGGCTGACGCTCGCGACGACGACGCTCGTTCCGTCGCTCCGCGCGCGCGCGCACGCCTGTGCGAACTCATCCACGGATTGTTGTTCCAGCAGCACGCTCTCCGCGCTCGTCACGCAACCGCTGCACGCCAAGCAATCGCTCAGCGACACCTTCAGCGCGTCGCCCTGCGTCATCGTCGGTGTGAAAGTCGACGTTGGCTCGGCATCCACGGCCATGGCGTCGTCTTCGCGCGGTTTACGTCGACGCAGGGCGACTTCGCCGGTGGAGAAGGCGTCTTCGGAAGACGCGCCGACGGCACCATCGTCGTCGAGTTTGAGCTTACCACCGTCGAGAGCGACGACGCAGTCCTGCGAGGGGGCGATGAAGTCGTTCAGAGCGTCGGGCGCGATCTTCACCGCGCCCGAGAACATGACGACGCGAGGTGTCGTGTGGCGCGGCCAACGAAGGATGGGTGGGTGCTCGGCAGTACTAAAACGTGAGTGAGTGTTATTGCGAATGTTTACTCTTCTTTCGGGCGTTCACGGTGGATTGGCAGTACGCTCCGATGAGATTTTTGATTTTTTCCTTGCGCTTGCTCGTCATGAACGCCTTGGAGGTGTCGTTGACGCCACCGGAATTGTCCAAAATTTTCTCTACGACTTTTTCTTCGAGTTTTTTGCACTCGGCTTTGGTGACGATTCCTCGTTCGCGCTTGTCTTGAAGCTGCTCGTGCACGTAATGACGCACTTGCTTTCTGATTCTAGCGAGATAGTCGTCAAGTGAAATTTCTGGTGTCTCATCGTCATCGTCGTCATCGTCGTCATCGTCGCCATCCGCAGCCTTGCGCTTCTTGTTCTTGGCGCGTTCACGCTTTGCGCTCGCTGCGTCGTTGAATGAGTCAAACGATGCGATGACATTCTTCTTAGACATGCGGACACCAGCCGTCGCCGCGATTTCAGCTTCGCGAGCGGCGCGCTGAGCTTCTTCGGCTAAACGCATGGCTTCCTTGACTTGTTCCGCCGCGCATTCAGCCGCTTGTCGCGCCGCGAGCGCGGCTTGGCCCTCCGGTAAATCGTGCGCAGCGCTTATCATGGCATCACGTTTCGCTTGAATTTCCTCAGCGGTTTTCACCGGATCGATGACGTGTTTGACTTCGATGGTCTCTTCTGCATCGTCGTTGGCGACGTCCATTTGCTCGACAGTGGCGTTCCCAAGTAACACTGCTGCGCCGAGGTGCGATGGCTTCTTTCGCACCGGCACTACCTTCTTCTTCGTCTCCTCCTCCACGTCATCAATCGGCGGCAAACCAGCAGATTTACGGCTAAGTGCCTGCATCCACTTGTGGCCGCATTGACGTGCGAGTTGACGGACGCGTCCGTCTTGGTGCGTTTGGAAGCGATTCTTGAGCGTCCTCGGGATGCCGCTCGCACGAAGCGCGGCGAGATCTGACGGAATCACCAACAACAGCTCCAACATGCGCCTCATCAGCACTAAAGTCTCCGATGTCTTCGCATGATTCTTCGAATCAAGCATCCATTCGTTGAGAAGGGCCAAACCCTCGTGCTTCAGCGCCCAGTCTCGGCGATCGCTTGCGCTTACGTCATCAACCAAAGCGTTGATCATCGCTCTTCGGCCCGGAACGGTTCTCAATTTCAACATGACAGTGGCGAATTCGATTGGAACGTCAACTTTTTCGCCAGTTTCTACCGCAGACATAATGCGGTAAATGATTTTTGCCTCCTCTTTACCCGCATCGGCGAGGTAATCTTCTTGCGCACGTCGACGATACAACTCGCTCGGATCGATGACGTGGTCGAGCGCGTTCTCCTCTTCATCCAATGCGTACTCCACATCGACGTTACGCTTCGCGATCGCCGCGCGCATTTCATCCAAATTGAACACTTCATCGTGCACCTCTTTTCCGCGAGCGATCGCCAGCGCTTGACGCGCCGCACGCCAACCGGTGAGCATCGCACCGCCAACAGTGTCTGGATGTTCCTTACAGGTGTGTTCACCCGCGAAGAGCACGCGTCCTTCGGGCTTACCCAAATCGTCGTAATCAGAAGCTCCCTTCGAGCCAGTGGCAACGTAGGAGTACGATCCTCGCGCATAGGGATCGGACTGCCATCGAGTAACGAGAGATTGCTTCAAAGGAGGCATCTTCGACGGATCTTCCGGGAAACAGATTCTCGCCAGCGTCGCAAGAACAGATTTCACTATGGACTCCGAACCTTCGGTTTCAGCCGATTTCGCGGCGTCGCCGGCGATGAGAGAGATCAGCATGGGCTTGCCACTTACTGGCACTAAGTTCCAAAACATAAAACTTCGCCCGCGATTCTCTGCACTATCGATGGCGGAGCCAAAATAATCAACCGATTGATCCCAAAACGCCTCGTCAAATTCAAGGATAACTTTGTTCAAGTTTCCGTAGCCGAGACGCTCAACCGCGCTCGACTTCATATCTCCGAGCGGTGGGCTGAACTTCACGTCACCAGCCTTGAGACAACCAAGCGGGACGGTGACGACGACGGAAGCACCTTCAATCTGCTGCCCATCTTTCGTTTCAACGACAACGCCGTTTGCATCGTGACGCACTTCGGCAACAGGCATACCGAGACGAACATCAAGACCCTCCGCCAGTCGAGACATGATCGTTCCATAGCCACCACTAACCATGCAGTGTGCACCGCCGAACCCCCCGAACGTCTCGTCTTGGTTCCAGTGTGGTAACGAAATATCATTCAACGATGCGCTGCAACCGTACTCAAGATTAGCCCAGTGCCAATCGAGCAGGCGGCGTTCGGTCTGACCCATTCGAGCCGCCTGCTCGGTCCGTACAGCGGCGTGTGTCTCACTATCATCACTGTCGTTGCCGTCGTCTTGTACGAGCTTCAAAAAGTAATTCTCCGTCGCCTCCTTCAAAGCCTCGCCAAGCGAAGCGCCTATCATTTGGCTTTCCCCGCCCGCATCCACCTTGGCGCGAGCTTCATCCATGACCAAGTCACGGATGCGCTCTACTTTCTCGTCCATTTCCTTTGAAACTTGTTCACCAGTCTTGGTGTCGTACAGCGGACAGCCTTCACGAAGTTCGACGAGATTCAAGCCCAGCTGTTTGGCGACGACGCCGCTGGGATCAGCGCGAACGCCGAGCCATGGCATCCCAGTGCGTCGCTTAGGATCTTCACTCACGCCAGTGACGATTGACGCACCCAGATCTACGGGAGCGCTGAAGGTTTCTGAATCCGTGTACACACGCCCTCCGACGCGATCACGCGCTTCAAGAACGACGACTTCGCAATCTTGTCGCCGAAGCATCGTCGCCGCTGCGAGACCGGCGGGTCCGGCCCCGATCACGATCGTCGGTCGCGCATCCACAAGGGCCGGTCGCGATGGAATCTCAGCCATCGTAATCGTCTCTCCGGCGTCATCGGCGTCGTCCTCGACGTCCGCGAATTCGCTCGGATTGGCCAAAAACTTTTCAATCGTCTCGCGAATGACTGGTTTAAACTCCTTCAATCCAACACCCATGCGCGCCTCGAGCTTGTGACGAATCGCCTTCTCGGTATCCACCGTTAAATCCGCCGATCTAAGCACCGCAATCAACGCTTTCGTCACCCGCGCCTCTGTCGGCGCGTCCCCATCCTTCGCGTCCGCGTCCGCCTTCGTCTCGGCGTCGCTCTCGCGTTTCGCCGCCTCCTTGAAGATCCCATAGTTTATCCCCCCGTTCTCCTCCAACCACCGAAACAAATCCACCGCATACGCCACGTCGTCCGCCTCGCGCGCCCCGAGCGCCCGCGCGACGTCTTTTTCCTCGAGCGCCGTCCCGCACGCGCCGTCGATCGCCCATCGTTCCAATATCGCGTTCCTCATCCCTAGATACGCTCCCTCCGCCATCGCTCCCTTGGCGCGATCGCCGAACGCCCGCGCTTCCAAAAACGATATCCGCACGTGATCCACGCCCGCGTGCGCCGCCGCGTGCGCCTGCGGCGGTGGCAATCCGTCTGGGAATTGCGAAAACTCGTCATCGCTACCGTCGTCGTCCGAGTACAGCTCATCGAGGACGAAGCGGCTGTGTCGCCGGCGAAACGCGAACTTTGCGCGCGACATCGCGCGTCGCGTCGCTGGGTCGAGCCGCGATCGACGCGCGCGTCGCACGATGACGATGAACGATGAACGATGATGAAGACGAAGACGATGTCTCTCGCGTCGCGTCGGAGAGCCTTTGAGGACGCACAGCGCGACGCGTCGACGTTGATCTCGCCGCGAGCGACGCGCGCGGTCGCACGCGCGCGCGCGTCGCTCGGCGCCGCGCGCGAGGCGCGCGGCGCGGCGAAACCGCCTCGGGACCGACGCCCTCGACCGCGCACTCGGTGAAACTGGCAAACGAAATGGCGCGCGGACGACGCGAGGATGGCGCGGATGCGTCCGCGACGACGTCTGCGCCGAAACGAGAGCTTTACGAAGTGCTCGGGCTGGAGAAGTCGCCGAAAATCACGGGCGCGGACGTGCGCAAGGCGTATCACAAGTTGGCGAAATTGAACCACCCGGACAAGGTGTCGGGCGACGACGCGGCGAAGGAGGCGGCGAAGATGCGATTCCAAGAGATTGGACACGCGTATAGCGTGCTTTCTGATCCTGAACAAAGGAAAGAGTACGATGACATCGGGATGAAGATGTTTGAGGAGCCGGGGGTGTATGATCACTTTGAGGCGGAGCAAGCGAGGATGATGTATTGCGAGGCGCTCGGGATTCGAGAGTGCGTGGTGCGGGAATTGTGGTGCGATTTAGAAGAGTTGTACAGTGGATGTGTGCGACGAGAGGGGGTTATGGTGCTTGGGGTAGATGAACGAACGCGTAAGGTGGTGCAGAAGAGTCACGTTTTCACCGTGCGAGTGCACAGGGGTTGGCGAGAGGGGTTTGAGTTGAAGTTCACGCCGAGCGGGAACGATTTGCAGTCCGTGATGTTTGTCATTCGCGAACGACCGCACGCGAGGTTTGATCGCGTTAACGATGGCTCTGACATCGCCACGTGGGTCGCGCTCGAGCCACGGCAAGCGGTGAACGGATGCGTCATCACTACCCGCAGCATCAGCGGCAGGGAAATTAAGCTCGCAGTCAAACCGAATTCGCACACGATTCGCAAAGGAGAGGAGAAAGTCATAAAAGGCGAAGGTTTCCACAAACCAGGGACAAACGAGCGAGGGGATATGATCATTTATTTTCGAGTGATGAATAAAGTCGAGGCTTACTTGATGCAAGGCACCGGTTGGCGTATGAAATGGGTAAAGCGCATCGCCATAGGCTTGAGCGTTTGGATCGCGCTCAACTTGGCTGGCGAAATCCTCATCTACTTCCTCGAAGATATGCTCTTGTTGTCGAACATTCCTGACGAGTTCCTACTTGACCAGTTCCCAGCGCATTATGGAGAATTCGATACCTCCGCATGGTGGCCGAAAGTGAAAATTCCCGAAGCGCTCGTCTCAGAGCATTTTAGAGTCTCGACAAGCGGCGGTTTCCCCCACTATCACATGTCCGATGTACCATCTCGTGCGTTGTTGCGAGCGATCGTTCAGGGCGGGGTTTTAACGAGACCTAGACGATAGACAATAGTTGATAGCAATACAAACATTCACTTATCCATCAAATTTGAAAAGTCGGACGCGAGCTTCTCTGGGGTGTCTTCATCTTCACTACTTTCAGAATCCGACGAACTGTAGAACTTTTCGGCTTTTGCTTTCGGGGACGGTCTCGGCGGACGAGTGTACGATTGCACCTGCGGTGGCTCGTACGACGCCACTTCTGGTGGGCGTCCTGCCGGTTGATAGTGGCCGGGCGTCTGATTGTAAGACGGTGGCGGCGCTGTACGCTGCGCGCTGGCAGTATTGTCAAGCTTGGCCGCGATACCCTTTAGTGTCCCAGACAACCAGCCTTTAGCAGACTCCATCCCAACCTTTACCTTGTCTTGCCAATCCTGAGCCTTCGGATTCGAAGACGTGTTCCCGAAGCCGGCGTACCGCGAAGACGCACCAGAGCCGAGATTTGAGCTTCCGTGAAAATACGATTGCTTTGGTGAATAAGATGGTTTCTTCTTCTGTGGCACGGCGTACACAGACGAAGAAGCATCTTCTTGCGCGCGGTTCGGGTTCGCAAGCATGCGTTCGCGCGCTAAAGCTTTCGCCGCCTCGCCCGCTTCTCGCATGCGTCGCTCAAGCTCCGTCTCATTGTCGTTCGCCGATGACTTTTCCTTCTTCTCCTTTTTTTCCTTCTTCTCCTTCTTCGACTTCTTTTCCTTTCTCGCCGCTCCGCTATCGTCGAAAAAATCATCCCCACCACTACTACTACCGAAACCATCGAATGGATTCAACGTCTTCAAATCACTCGCGGAAGAATTTGTCGCCGCGTCGCTCGTCATTTTTGGCACGTGCTTCTTCCCAGAGCGCGGCGGAATGGGTTGACCAGACATCGCCGCAACGACTTGTGCGCGCTCTTCTTCCGTCATGTTCTTCAAGTGATACGTTCGATCGTCTTGACTCGCACACTTTTTCAGAAACGCCACCCACTCATGCGGCGTCAATCCGTGTAAAAACTCCCCTGCCTTCGCGCCTTTCGGTAACGGCGGCGGTGGCGGCACCCACCCGTCGTCGTGATGCACGTACCGCTTGCTCACCAATGACCCTTGTCCGGTGGATAAGTCGTACCCACCCTTCGCGTTCGTCTTCCC
>JACLAB010006598.1_pt1 | contig 16450 bp, 17 predicted proteins | sample 8027921 | NCBI WGS metagenome assembly JACLAB01 (sample SAMN15725117, study PRJNA655200) | protist metagenome | isolation source: fluorescence activated cell sorting (FACS) single amplified genomes of... | place: USA: West Boothbay Harbor, Gulf of Maine | collected 2000-07-19 | reverse complement strand
GCCAGCCACCACTTTCTTCTACTTGCTGAGGGTAATGATGTGATATGGTGTGGTGTGGTGTGGTGCTGGGGAGGGGGCACTAGTAACGGGTATGAGAGTAATGAGAATGATGATGACAGTATTTGTGAAAACGGTAGAGTGATGTGAATAATACGTGATTTGTTCATTTTTCTTTCTTTTCTATGGTGGTGGGCTGCCCCACAAGCAAGCAAGCCACCAAACACCACTCACAACATCATCACACACGCCCACCACACATGCTCACCATGAATACCTGATCAGACGGCCCCGTACAGTCCACCAGTCATCCTCCTCCCTCCCTCATCGCCATCGCCATCACCACAGACTTTGACAGCGCCAAAGCGCGTGATGCTGCCTAGCGTGGCCAAGAGCATCACCCCCGCCCCAGCCATCTCTCTCACTCCCATGCTCTCGCCAAGCAGGACGTAGCCAGCCGCCGCCGCCACCACGCTATTGAGTGACATCACGATGGAAGCACGGGGGCTGGAAACGTTCATGAAGCCGAGTTTGGCGAAGATCACAGCCAGGGCCTGCGAGGCGGCTGTGCCTACCACCAGCGGCAGCTCATCGATCGCTTCTTGTGAGAAGAACACGTCCGCGACAAGGCCGCCGAGTGAGTGGTAGGAAGAGTTCGACGTGTGGATACTGACGCCACCACTGCCACTGCCACTGCCACTGCCACTGCCACTGCCTTCCTGCAGCAGCAGCAGTTGCTGTCGAGTGGCCGCCTCGAAAGCCAGACACGTCACCACAGACAGGACACTGCATAGAGCGAAGTCCATCAAGGCGAGGTCGAGTGCGTTTAGGAGCTTCGCCCCGCCGGCACCGTATATTATATTGACAGACCAGAACACTGCACTCACCAGCAGCAACACGTCACTCGTGCTGAGACTGTTGTGAGTCAGGGCTCGCTGGGCGGAGTGTCCAGCCATGAGAAACACCCCAAAAAGCGACATTGCGGCAGCTGCCCAGTCTACACGGATTGGCTTATTGCCGTGAAGAGGGTAGTCCAGGATCGGCGTAAACACTACCTGGAAACTACCGATGAAACCCGCCTTCCCCGCGCTATCACCAATCAACCCGAGCTGCTGGAATGCATTCCCCCCACACGAGCCCAGCGCGATCATTCCGGAGTAAAATAGTAGTTTCCAGCGTCTATCCGACGCCACTGCGGTGGTATCGAGGGCCACACTCTCCTCCGTCTCGGTCGTCATCGTCCTCCTCAGCACCGGGATGATCAGCAAGGCGAAGAAGAAGCTCCACACCTGCCGCATTGCTGTGAATGACAGCGCAGACACCTTCGTCATCTTACGCTGATACACCAGAGTCACCCCGAAGAGGCAGGCTGCCAGAAGTACCAAGAGCTCCCCCCTGTACTTCTGCATGAATGTTGTTTGGTCTTGGAGGTCAGTCATGGATTTTGATCTCTGCTTACTTTGACTTTTAAGCACAAGGAGCCTTAATCGCTCCTTCTGCCGATCAGCTGCATCGTCGCGCGTTCGCTCCCTGCTCGTCTTCAGCAGGGATCTGTAGGCCGAAGCACTGCGCATTTCTCGTTTACACCAGGAGTAGAAAACGAGGAAGAAAGTCGAATACAAAGGAACGATTAAATAAAGGGGACTCCGCGTTTTTAGTGTTTGTGTGCGTGGAACGGAAATCCAATCACCTCCCGTTGATCCTGTCCTGAATCAATCAACTGGCTTGTGCCGTTCAATCATGCAGCGCGCGTCATTTTTACCCCAGATGGTGCGTAGAGCACGTGCCACCTCTTGCCCTTCTGCTTCCGCTTTCCTGCACACCACGTCGGGCTCAGGCATGAACGAGACGACTGCTGAGCTGGCGCGGGGCCTTCTGGAAGGGCACAGGTGGGGGCTGGCGAGAGGTATCACCCTGGTGGAGTCGAGCAAGGAGGAGCACAAGGAGCAGGCTGCGCATCTGATCGATCACGTGCTGGCCCACGCTGACCGTGAGAAGTTCTTTGCGGGCCAGGACGGCACGGGGCGCATGTTCGACCACCCGCACACCATCCGCATCGGCATCGCGGGCCCACCCGGGGCTGGCAAATCGACTTTCATCGAAGCGCTCGGTACTATGCTAGTCGAGCGCCAGCACCGGGTGGCGGTGGTGCCGGTAGACCCGTCCTCGCACATCAGCGGCGGCAGTATTCTAGGCGATAAGACACGCATGGAGCTGCTGAGCAGGAGCAAGAGCGCATACGTGCGCGCATCGCCAACATCAGGGGTACGTATCCTGTTATACTAATGTTCTTCCCTCTTTCTTGTTTGTGCCTGTCGCTCTCTTATCCATATATTGCTGCCTGCCTGCATTCTCTGACACCACGTGACGTCTAACCATCATCCCTCGCTCCCTCCCTCCCTCAATCAATCAATCAATCAATCAATCAATCAATCAACACAATACTCACATTACTTATGACCTTACAGGTACTCGGTGGCATCGCAGAACATACGAATGACGTCATTACCTTGTGTGAGGCGGCTGGGTGCGTATTCTGTTATACAATGTCCTTCCTTCCTTTCTTCCTTCCTTCCTTCCTTCCTTTTCTTGTTTGTGATGGTCTTTGTCTCTCTCTCTCTCGATCTATTACTGTCTGCCTGCATTCTCCGACACCACATGACATGAGTCTAACCATCATCCCCCTCCTTCTTCAATCATCAATCGACACCATACTCACATGACTTATTACCTTACAGGTACGATGTGGTGATCGTTGAGAGTGTGGGGTTAGGACAATCAGAGGTTGACATCGACCAGGCCGTGGACATGCTCATCGTGCTGATTCCCCCCGGGGGCGGGGACGGGCTGCAAGCCACGAAGAAGGGAATAATGGAGGCCGCTGACTTGTTGCTGGTGAACAAGGCCGACGGCACATTGCTGACACAGGCAAAGCACACCAAGGCAGATTATTCCGGTGCTATGAGTTTTATACGGCAGAAACACCCGCAATGGAGGGCGTCGGTACGTAGTCTGTTGTACTATTGTTCTTCTTTCTTTTCTTGTTTGTGATGTCTCTGTCTCTCTCTTATCCATCTATTGCTTCCTGTCTGCCTTCTCTGACACGAGATGACGTCTAACCATCATTCTCATCCATCCATCCACCCCTCAATCAATCAATCAATCAATCAATCAATCAATCAATCATCAATCTACCTTCCAGGTACATATGATGAGCAGCAAGGAGCGCTCAGGCTTGGACAATGTCATGCAACTAATTACTGATTTTCACCAAACCATGACGCACACACGCGGCCTGCAGAATAAGCGGGCGGAGCAGGCACGCCACTGGATGCAGGGCCAGTTTCGCCGGGAGCTCATTGCCCGGGCTCAGCGCAAGCGCGGAGTCCAAGACCTCGCGAGCAGAATCGAAGCTGATCTGGCTCTGGGACGCCTGTCCCCAAGGGCAGCGGCAAGACTGCTGTTGAAGAAGAGTGGGATGGAGGGGTACTTCGACGGGGAAACATGTACAAAGGAGTAGGTGAGACGTGGTGGGCGTGTGTAGGCAGACAGACAGACAGACAGACAGACAGACAGACAGACAGAGAGGTGTGTATGATACGGGTGAGATGAAGCAGCGGATTGATGTCTTCGTGCGCGTTCGCGTGAATGGCAATGGACAAGGGGGAAAGTAAAGCTACTGCGGTATATTGTGAGAAAGTGAAGAAGTTTTATAATAGTCCTAATTAAAGGCACCAGTTTGTAAAACATCAGCTCTCCCCCTCTCTCCGCGCTTCTCTCCCTCCTCCACAGCAACTGTTGTGCGATTTGGAAAGCTAGAGACGATGAGCGAGCTTGTATCGCAGTTTCCGGCGTTACCGAAGTTCCACTTGTCGTGTAGGGGCCTTAAACTGAATATCCTCCAGGAGAAGACAACCAAGTCTGTGTTCGGCCAATTGAAGGCGGCCATCCGCGGAAATGACGACGAGGAGAGTAGCGGCGGGAGGAGGTGGATGGTGGTGAAGAAGTCTGCTCCGTTTTCTGCCGAAAAGCAGGAGAAACCGATGAACACATTCGCCTTCACGGAGATATACCAGTCGGAATCATTCGAAGGGCTACAGTCGGTCAATGGCATTTATCCGAATCTCGTGGCGACCATCCCCGCGTGTTCAGAGGGGGAAGACATCAATCTGTTTGTGTCTGTCTGGATTGAGAGTTCTGCAGTCAACAGCGGGAAGCAAACCCAGCTGGCAACGAGCTTTGTGTCAGTACGACAGGTGTACAAGGGCGCTATGGACGGTGGCCTCATCACACCTGACAACCTCAGTAAGATCCATCACTACACACACCTCATGCAAATGAAATCGGAGTACTGCAGAGACCCTTTCTTGGCGCTGAACATCATCACACTCACAGATGATATTACTTTCCAGCCTGACTCGTGTGTGCATCCATACGCACCAGCACGCACACCGCCGCCACTTCCCGCACCAGACGTCACTCTGGGCGAGAAGGCGATCGAGAAGCCAGACAAGGCCCTGGTAGCAGCGTCCATGCCTAACCCCCTCCGCCAGCAGTACGTGTTATGTTCTAGTTGTTGTTATTCCTTCCTTCCTTTTCGTTTGTGATGGTCTCTTTGTCTCTCTCTCTCTCGATCTATTACTGCCTGCCTACACTCTCTGATATGACACGACATGAGTCTAACTAACCATCATCCAATCCCTCAATCATCAATCAATCGACACAATACTCACATTACTTATCACCTTACAGGTACGTGTTTTTCAACCCACATGAGAATATGGCGACCCCCACGATATTCGTGGACGAGCGGGTGTACGAGCCGAGAATCGTTGCTTCGCTACCTATTATGTTCCTCGACAACGCCTGCAAATCATTGAGCTCGTCCTTACGTAGTTGGCGACAACGCTTGGTGCTGGAGAAATCCCGTCAGGGTTTTTTTAACACTAGCGCGGATGCTTTCAAGTGTGGCTGGTACGAGCTAAGCGTGGAGGTGGTGTCGGCGGTCATGACCGAGACTGATGCCTATGCACGAAATCGATTGACGGCAGCCAAACGGCCATTTGTATATCACAACCCTCGCGGTAACAACAGCAGCAGCAGCAGCAGTGATGGCGGGGGAGACACACGCACGCAAGGAGGTGACGACACACGCACACAGGCCGCCACACGACAGCTTAGCTCCGACCGGAATCGCTCTAGTAGCACCGCAACCAAGAAAGCCCCATCTCATGTCGACTACGCCGAAAACGTACGAGCACAAATCGAGGCTATGCCAAGGAAAGTTCATCTGGCCGACCAAAGCCGGCCCAGCACGTACGCTGATATACTGGTGCAGGACCCCCTGGAGTCGTTCTCTTGCCACCTTGGCCGTACCAACACGGAATACCACAGTTTCCAGCCCATATTTGGCTCTAACTTGCACTCCGATTGCGCACCATCGCACGCACGCGGACAGATGTCCACGAGAGCCGTGACCGCGGGAGACATCTCAGCTGCTGCAAATAAGACGGTGCTATCGCACTCTGACTCCACTAAGCTTATTGAGGAGGACCGCGACACAGTGTTTGACACGTTTTTGGTGTCAGAAGCCGTGTCTATCAACGCTGCAGACGGCAAGAAGGAGAAGGAACCATTTTTACAGTCGGTTGCGCGCGCGGAGCAGGAGCAAAATCCAGCTATCGACCACACTACCGTGCACGGAAAGAGATCAGTGTTCCGCAGGTTTATTCCTCGCAAGAAAGGAGTGATGGTAGGAGTACGTCTCAACTGTGTCGACTTAGGTCCTAAGTCCGGCCCCTCCTCCTCATCTTCCAGTACCGAGGAGGGAGGGGAGGCTGGCGATATCGGCGGTGGTACAGGCAGCAAAGCTGGTAGTAGTAACAACAAGGGCAAGGCGGCTGCCAAGAGCGCCACCCCCTTATTGCCATCTACCTCAGTGGATAAGGATTGCCGTGACGCAGTACTTGGCATAGGTGCAGTGCCACTCGATGACCTGACTCTTGGAGTGTGGAAGAACTACAATCTGCCGATGAAACTCCCGGCAGACCAGGAGAGGGCAGGAAAGGCCGACGAATCGGTCCGTGATTCCATCGTTACCTTCCGGGTGCGGTTAGATGGCCCTATGCCACACCAGATAGACCCAGAGTGCCGGGCCCCCGCCGCAATGCCATATTCCCTGTCATATGACCGTACGCGCACAGGAACGAGGGAACACCTCAACGAGACTTCGCGTGCGGCAATGCAACCATATCTGCGTGCTCCGCCGGCATGGCAAGCCGTTGGTACCAGCGAAGGTGACCCTGAGCATGTAATGTCCACTGAGGAGTCTTTGGGCGACTCATATGCATGGCTTTGGGCCGTTGGATTTCTTGGTAGGGATCCTCTCGCAGTTGACACGGAAAGTGTAAGGTCGGGCGGGCTTGCACTGCGTCCCCGTGCCGATGTGCCGTATCCCATCCAGTGGCTGCAGGAATACATTGACAGCCTGGAGGAGCTACAGATGTCCCTACTTGAGAGTATAGAGTCACTACGGACTCTGGACAACGCCACCTTCAGATCCAGTGCTCTGAAGACTGAGAGTGAGGTGCAGCCTCTGCCTATCAATTTGCACTGCCAACTGGTGAGTATTCGGCGCTTCCCCGAGGCACCAGACCCAGATATGAGCTCTGGACAGGTGAAGGAGCGCCTACCCCCGCCTACCCGAGGTCAGGACTCCTCTGTGCTTGAAAGCATCACTTGTGGCTCGTTCTCCGCACACGCATTAGGTCACAAAGAGGGGGGCTTGCACTCCATGAAAGTGGACCTGCTGACCATGAGCAACCGTCTAGAGAGTCTCAAAGGCGACCTACTACAGCGACTGGGTTTGGATGGGCCTGGCTCGGGATCTGCCGGATTGACGGCAGAGATGGCAGAAGCTGGAGAGAGAGCGCGCCCTTCAGTGGCCACTGGTCTTATGCCGTGGTCCATGGAAGGTCGCCTCCTAACTGATATCCGCACTGCGGTGCTTGCATTCGAGGAGCACATGCTGCCCGTGGCCCGCAGAAGGCTGCTCAGTATATCCCAAATCCTCGCCACTGCCGCAACGGCGCTATTGTGCAAACTAGCCATGGTGGAAGAAGGAGTATTACCCCAGGCTGCCGCACTACAGTGGCTGCGCCATGGGCTTCTCATCGTGTTCGAGTGCTTGTTGTCGATGAAGGGCAAGGAGAGGGGGATGGTTGAAGACACCATCGGCGCAGTTGACGCACTGCGAGATTTTTCCTTCCGTTTGGTCTGCAGTGATGATATTCCAGATATGGACGACAGCGGTGAAGGTGACAGCAGCGGGCCTAGTTCGCGCCTCAGTCTAGAAGGCCGTGAGATAGTTGTACATCTGCCGCCCGCGGCGTGGGAATGCTTGCCCGCAGAGTATCATGCCGAGAACAGTCGCAACGAGGAGGAGGGACACATCGGAGTCATCATCCGGATTCACCCTGTGCTTTTCACACAGGGACTCGACATGTCGCAGAGTATGGCCACTATGACGGGAGAGACCGCCAAGGAAAAAACCACTACCATCAGCGGCGCATCCTTGATGAATAGCACCGACCTACAACACCACGTTAATATCAGCGGGCTGCGCGAGATGAGCAAGTACGTATTCTGTTCTATTGTTCTTCCTTCTTTCCTTGCTTGTGACGATGTCTCTGTCTTTCTCTTACCCATCTATTACTGCCTACTTACACTCTTTGACACGACATGACGTCTAACCATCGTTCTCATCTCTCAATCAACATAATACTCACATACTTATTACCTTACAGGTACTGCCACCTGGTCCGCCCCTTGAAGCCCGGAGACATGTCAATGGCATTGCAAGCTATGGCCGCGCAGGCTAATCTAGCAAATGGTGGCGCTGCAGGCGGGACCGAGGCTGAGGACGGGGGGGGAGGAGTGTCCGTGAATCTGAAACAGTCGGCGCTTGGGAGCGGCGGTCAGAATGTTGTTGCTGACAGCGGCATCAGCAACAGCCCAGATGAGGTGGTGCGATTGCTCACTGCTGCACGCGATGCTTGTGTACTTGTTGAGCCAGAGACGAAGCCAGACGCGGCTCATGCCAGTCCAGCGCGTGCCGGCAACGTGAATACACAGGTGCATCCACTTGTCCTGCATTTGGAGCAGGTGATACGCTATACCGATAAAACCGCGAAAAATATCAATTTACTGATGGAAGTCGAGCGCGTGTGTCACGTGGTAACGGGTTCTCGCGTCACGTTCTGCAAGAGTGGGAAGGACCGTACCGGCATGGTTATTACGCTGGAGCAGTCTCGCATTTTTGGAGAGAGATTTGACTGTGGTGACGACCAAGATCGAATGGTGCACGATGCTCACACGATGCGGTTACACGGACCCCGTCTGGACATATGCCGTAAGAATATTGGCAAGCCCGTTTATTCCATTAACAAGCTACAGGCGCAATTTCTGCCATCGGTACTACGCCCGCCGCCCACTGCGATGGAGAAGATGATCAAGGGCTTTAAGGGCAGCGACAATTCTTAGTCAGTCGTGGCGAGCATGGTATACTAACTAATAAGGTGAATTGAAAAAATGATTATGGTTGGTTGGTTGGTGACAGCCGACGGTGATGTATGATGATACTGTAATAACGTGTAGTCTATACAAACATGCCAAATAAAAGAGTAGAACGACAAATAACACACACTCCCAAAAGGAAGGAAAGCACCACTAACCCTACCTACCTACCTACCTACCTACCTACCTACCTACCTACCTACCTACCTACCTGACCTAGGCAGGCGCCTCTGCGTCAGAGGGAGCCATGAGCTCTGCTGCAGGCTTGTTTGCAGCACCATCGCCAACCTTACTCTCACCAGACGCAGCAGCAGCAGCAGCAGCAGCAGCAGCAGCAGCAGCCTCCGCCTCGTGTTGGTGTTTCACGTGATCCTTCGCCTTCCCGGCTAGCTTGTGCGACTTGGACAACACATTAGCGGCGGTTTCGAGTTCCAGTCCGTCCTCCTCATTGCCCGCCGCTGCCGCGTCTTCTGCAGCGAAGTCGAAAGCTTCTCCCGCCCCGACGCACTTCACCCCTTTGTCTCGCATCTCCTTCACGAACGTCTCCGCCATCGACTCAAAGCCTGGCACCGGGGACGAGCAGTCGGTGAGTAGAAACAGTTTGCCGATGTCATCCTTCTCCCAGTTGTTTGCGATGTCCTTCATAGTCATCTGCACTGTGTGCGACAGGGACTGGCCGCATACTAGGACTCTATCAGCCTGTTTCAGCCGCTCGATCATACGAAGGTCTAGCTCTGTGCTCGGATCATTGGGGTTCGGTACCTCAGCGCTCAGAGCGCTGTACATCTCCGTGTAGATGCTATCACCCTTCTGGATGTACTCCACTGTGGTGCGAGTGTGGCCCGCCCACTCCTGCAACGCTTCGTTCACCGAGTCGATCACTGCGTGCCCCCAAGTTCCGATGAGACAATGATCCGGCCAAATGATAAAAGGCGGCCTCTCTGACTTCTCAAGTTTGTTGATGTACTCCACATAGTCGTTCTGGAGCACCTTCTGTCGTGCCTTCCACTTTCCCTTATTGACTTCAGCCGCGGTAATGATCGTGAATGGTTCAGGATTCTTACCCTTCTTATTTACCCAACTGATAGAGTTGGAAATGTGAGTGCGGTGACGGGAATCGAGCGACACGAAAATCTCTGCGATATCGTCCATGTTGTCGTGCACCAAATCGTAAATACGATTGCTATCCGCGTTCATATTGGGGATGGGGATCATGCCATCATCCGAGTAGTCGTTCTGTGGGTCACAGATGAAAAGAGACACACGCTTGCGCTCCCTCGCCATGTCCTTGCTCTTATGCTTCTTGTGCTTGTCCTTCTTGTGCTTCTTCTTACCGTGGTGGTCATCATCCTTCTTTCCGCGGGGAGAGCCGTCCGGAGTAGTTGGCTTCGACTGGTGGCTCGAATGCACGCTTCCCTCTCCATCAGAAGTCGCCGCGTGCTCAGTGCCGTCTGTGATGTCAGTCTTGCCACCCTCACTCTTGTTGTCGTCGTCCATCTTTCGCAAGGTTCCTGATGTGCACTCTAGATGTTTAATTCTGCTTCTGCTGTTATTTCCCATGGTTTCCTTCTCCCAATTTATTTGGGTCAAAACATGAAATCGAGTCTGTTTGCATTAAGTAAACACAACTACAACGGCACCCCCACTCCCTCCTCCATAATCACCACACCACACCATTCCATAGCCCTCTCACTATCTCTCCCTTTCTCTCTCTCTTTCTCTAGTCACCCGCTTTGATCTTGCGCCACAGGTGGTACCCAGAGGAGATGCCGAGGGTAAGGTTCACTGCGGCGAGGTTATAGTTAATGGGCGTGATTACCACCGAATAGCGGGTCCAGATGACCCCCGTGATCGTCAATGCCAGCTGGTTGCTAAAACTCATCTTTTCCGTCGGCTTCTCCAAGTCTACAAGATTATTTGCAGACAAAAGCCACTTGGACGCGGGCGCCCAGAAAAATACCGTGAGCGGACCCACTGGGGAATTGCCCATTTTCTGCACAATAGACGGCATGTGAGACTGGGTCATGTACTTGATCATCCGCCCTGAGCTCGCAATGGTGGCAGCAAGGCCTGCGCCTACGACTGCCGCCTTCGCGGCAAATCCCTCTACTTCTTCACGGCCCCCGTTCGCGATCTTGTACTCTGCCGCTCTCCTGATCTGATTGCCTTGGGCCCCGATGTTGAACACGTGACACGCCAAGCCGAGATAGTTCCTCGGAATCACACGCCAGAAGAAGCCAAGAAAGGTACCGGAGTACACCATCATGGTGCCCGTCATGGGCAGATCGATGCACTCCGCACCGACGTAGTTGGCGTCGTACACTGCGGCGGCGACCAAACCCCAGTTAGCGACCGGGCCCCAGAAGTGTGTGGTCTTCCAGCCATGCTCGGGGTGAAAGATGGCGGCACGAAGCCCTGAAAGCATGCTCATATTCGTCCTGTAGGAATAGATAGATAGAATCGATATAATGGAAACAAGGGTGGAAAAGAGAGATTTGTTAGAGTGCAGTCTCTTAGAGTAGATAATCTGGCCAGTTGCAGCTGACAGTAGCTGAGCCAGTATCAGAAGACCAGGAGGACACAATGAAACCCACAACATTACTCTGCTACTGTGAGATCACATATACCCCCTCTTTGAGACAGGGAACACAAATTCAGCACATACCTACGAAAGATTAAGTTGATCTTGACCTTTAAGTTGAATTATTACTGAATATGTATACCCGGCTGCTTGGGGTAGAGGGTCTGGTGACAGTTTGGTCGTTTCACACACACCTTGCACAACTTGGGCATCACATACATACTAGACTCGCATTATAACCCTACCCTCACCCTACCCTCCCTCCTACTTCGCTTCTCACTTATCACGGCACCCCGTAAAAGCTCTCCACCACTCGAATCAGCTCTTCCTCATCTTCAAAGGGCACCTCGAACTCTATGGGATCTTCATCCTCTTTCCTGTCACGATCGGCCCTTAGCGACTCTGCGCACAGACGCTCTAAGAAATCCTTTAATGCGGCCTCCTTGGCCGGGACGAGAAGCCACGAGTGCCCACCCATGGTCATGGCCACATGACAGTTGACTTGGCCAGGGGCCGTGCCGAAGTCTGTGGCCTCCTCCCAGCCCGCGCAATCGTCGGACAGCTGGGCCTTGTCGTCTTTGCAGCAAATGGACGTCACTGGGCAGTCAATGCTACCTCTGTCGTCTACGCTCTTTCGCACCATGGGAGTGTAGTTGTACCTGTAGGGTAACAAGTAATGTGAGGATTGTGTCGATAGATGATTGATTGAGGGATGGAAATGATGGTTAGACGTCACGTGGTGTCAGAGAATGCAGACAGGGAGCAATAGATAGATTGGCAGGTAAGAGAGAGAGAGAGAGACAGACAGACAGACAGACAGACAGACAGAGACACCACAATCAAGAAAAGAAAGGAGAGCAATCAATAGAACAGAATACGTACTTCTCAAACGCCTTCAGATCTTCACGTATGCACGGGACGAATGACCGCAGCAGATCTCGACGGTTTTTATCGCGTAGGATCACAGGCACGCCTCCTAGCATGGCGGCACGATCCATCAAGTCACTGTCACTCTGAATCCACCACTTTTTGCTATATCTATCTCGATTGTACTCGTCAGTCAAGTGAGGGGCTTTGCACGCGGAAGCAACCACATGTCGTACCAACACCCCCTCATCTGGCTTGGCCTTGTCATAGCTCTCGTTGTAGTGTTTGGCGACCTCAAAGGCCACTATGGCCCCACTGCAATGACCAAACAGGTACAAAGGGGTGTCTTGCCGCCATCTCTTGTTATCCTTGTCCTCAATGTATTCATCCAAAGCCCTCACCACGAAGCGGGCAGCCTCCACCAAGCCTGCATGGCGCTCTTTGATGCGATTGCCGCGCCCGGGCATGCTTATGGCATGCAGGGAGATGTCGGAAAGAGCAAAATATTGTCCCCACGTACGGTAAAACATGTGACTTTGACCTATACCCGGAAACACCAGCAGGCGTGCGATAGGCCGGCGCACTTCATTCAAATCTATAATCCAGCGTTCTGGCGTGAAGTTCTTCTCAAGCAGATCTACACCGCCCAGATCCTCCTCTTCCTCTTCCTCCTCTTCCAGCTCTTCCACTTCTGCGTTCAGCTTCGAGATGGACTCGTCCGCCATGGCCAGCGCTGCAGAGAAATCGTTCTCCACCTTCTGTCCTTGCGCCATGACCTCCTCTGCCGTCATTACCGGCGGTGGTGCCACCGTACCGCCAGCAGCAGCCAGATCCTGCATCTCTTTGATAAAGTCCCTGCGCGCAGTGTGCAGAGGATCGGTCGAGGGCACGCCTCTTCTTCTGGAGTTCATATTTGTGGTATTCAGCACTGATCTAGGCCACTATTTCGTTGTATACACCTTTCTACTAGTTAATGGTCGCGGTTTGTCCATCGCCATGCCTCGTTGAGTGCCTTGACTAGCCTCTACAAGGGTTAAACTAGTTCTCACGATTTCCGTACGGCTATTTTGAAATTGGCTGTTGGCGTCGACGGAGAACTCTCAGGAGTGCGACACCATGCTAAACAATCGCGTGAGTACAGCTCAGATCGCTGATGAGCTGTTGAACGAGTTCTATGTGCGGAATAACCACGAACTGCTGAGGAAGAAGCACCGGCTCAAGGTGCAGAAGAAGCTCGCACAGCCAGGCGCCCTGAGCGAGGTGCAGTCTATGCATTTGAGTCAGTCCTTGGAACATCTTGACCGCATCGATGGTGGCACTTTTACGGCCGAAATGCAAGGGATGAAGAAAGGGCGGCCCTTGTCAAAAAGCGTGTCTTTCGGCATCAATGAATACCATAGCGGAGCTAGTCTCTCGGGTGCTGGACAGGGAGGGCAAGGAGGAGCATTGTCGTTTGAGAATCAGCAGAACCGCAGTACGAGCTATGCCCCATCGCAGGGCGCTATCGACGGTCTGGGTGGAGCCCCGCTGGTACGGAATACGAATCCTGCTGCCATCGATATGATGCACAGGGTCACGTTCCAAGAGGGAGGAAGTCCCGGCAAGTTCGCGCAGTTAGGGGAAGGTGGCGATAAGCCCGTACCTGTCATCAATGAGGCAGGGGAAGAGGAGCTTGACAACGCCACCATTGCAGCTAACGCCCGTGAGATTCAATACAACGCTATGAACGAGAGCACCATCATGCAGCAGATTCTCACTGAAATATTGGATTTACACAAAGATGTGGAGAAGGCGCGCTTGGCCATGGAGGCTGTGGTACCGGAAGAGAACATAGAGCTGCTCGCAAGGGTCGACTTGGCCAATGTGACGTATGTGAAGCTCTTTGAGCGTATGCTGGCCGAGACTCTCCTAATACAAAGATCGAAGTTTAAATCGCAAACCGATGCTATTAGAGACCTGCGTGCCCAGCTGGCACAGGCGGTGATGAAGGAACAAGGCTCACGCGAGGCGGAGATAATGGCGCGTAACGAGCACCAGCAGATGGAAATCGAAACAGCCACCCTCAACCGCATGATCGAGCAACTGCAACAATTGCTAGATGAGACGAATTTGAAATTCTCTCGTACGTATTATGATATACTGTTGTTCTTTCTTCTTTTCTTGTTTGTGGGTCTCTGTCTCTTTCTTATCCATCTGTTGCTCCCTGCTTGCATTCTCTGATATGAAATGACGTCTAACCATCATTCCCATCCCTCAATCGATCATGAATCGACCACAACACTTACTTATTGCCTTATAGGTATGGAGGACGAGTGTAAGACGCTCAATCGCAAGCTAGACGGCCTGAAGGGTGGCCTTGCACCGGCTGATAAGAACAAGTTTGCGAACGAAGTGCGATCCGAAGAACGGGCAAAGTTTATGAAAGAACTGGCGCTGTTGAAGAAGAAATGGGAGAGGGAGATGGAGAGCAAGGCCAAGGAAATGGCGAAGGGTATGGCCGGGCCGAAAGGTCCGAGTATGGCTGATCTAACACAGGCCGCTACCCAACAAAATGACTTCAAACGACCTACCGCGGAGATGGTCACACAGACTGAGGTGGATGAGCACGGGGTCTGGGACAAGCAAGATGGCTGGTTTCTACCCGTGTCCGGCACGAGACTTGCTCGGCAGAGATGGAAGTCTGGGCTGCACTTTGCTAGCTGTCCACAGTGTAAAGGTGCCGGCAATTTTATAGGGATGGCCGCCAGACTCCTGCGTGAAATGATGCGCGGCGGGGGCAACGCCCTCGTAGATGAAGACAAGAAGCCTAGAGGCAAGACGGGTGCGCGTTGGCTGATCCCAGACGATCTAGTGCGTTTTCTGTCCAATATTCCGCGCTCAGCCCTGGCGATATCGCCAAAACCTCTGACATGGACACTTAGACGCGTGTGGCATCTGGTTGACAAGAAAAGTAGAATGGACCACACTGACGAGGTACGTGTTCTGTTATACTATTGTTCTTTCTTTCTTTTCTTGTTTGTGGTGTCTCTGTCTCTCTCTTATCCATCTATCTATTACTGCCTGCCTGCCTGCCTTCTCTGACACCACGTGACGTCTAACCATCATTTCCATCCCCCAATCAATCATCAAACGACACAATACTCACATCACTTAATACATTACAACACTACAGGTACAGGGCCTACCTATACAGGAAATGCAAGAATTCCTGGTTGAGGCCTTCTTGATTCGCAGCGAGAAGAGGTCAGACGCAGAGTTGGCCCTGTTCGTGCTGCTGCAGAGCATGCAGGAGCACCACCGCCGCCATCCCGGGGTGCACACGTACTCACGGTTTGTATCAATTTTAGACGGGTGGACAGTCGAACAGATGAAGCAGAAGCAGCTAGAGAAAGAGGAGAGCGACAGAATCAAGGCAAAACAGGATTTAGAACGCAAATTCAAGAAAATGTCCTCTCGAGAACGCACCGCATATGCCCGCAAACTTGAAGATGAGAAGCAGGAGAAGAAGGAGCGGGAGCAGGGCAAGGCAATAGAGGAAGAGAAGCTGCCCCTGTGCGATGCCAGTACGTGTTCTGTGATACTATTCTTCTTCCTTTTTTTCTCGTTTGTGATCTCTCTGTCTTTCTCTCTGTCTCGATCTATTAAAGCCTGCCTGCATTCTCTGACACCACATAACACGAGTCTAACCATCATCCCTCCCTCAATCAATCATCAATCAATCGACCAATACTCACATTACTTATTCGTGACGATACAGGTCTGGCTCTGGACATCTTTACCGTATTTGTGTACATGCGCACATGCCTGCTGGAGCCGTATACTGGCATGTTCGCGCGCAAGATCGCACAGTGCAAGCATGAGAACCCGCACACTGTCGCGAACGAGGCGAAGTTGCGGGGCAGCGAGGAAGAGGCGAAGGAGTGGCCTATCAACTTACCGGCGCACGTATGCGTTGATCGCAACTTTGCGTGCTATATCCCCCTAGATCGTGCGCTGCGGGTGCTGACGAGTGTCATTTCATTCGCAGACGAGAAGCAGTACGTATTCTGTTCTATTGTTGTCCCTTCCTTCCTTCCCTCCTTTCTTTCTTGTGATGTCACTGTCTGTCTCTCTCTTTTCCATCGATTGCTCCCTGTTTGCATTCTCTGACTGGACATGACGTCTAACCATCATTCCCATCCCTCAATCAATCATCAATCGACACAATACTCCCACTCATTATATATTATCACCTCCCAGGTACAACTCAGCCATGCGATCGCTGGAACAGGGCGTAGTGATGATGCTACCCGACGGTGAAATCCGTCTTCCAGAGGGCATGCACACCACGGTGCGTGGCTGCTTCCGTGAATTGCTCAGCACCGAGAGCGTGGACGGCTCCGATCTCACCAATCTGCAGATCTACGACAAACAATTGTCCCTGGGGAAGGT
>JACLAB010005678.1_pt1 | contig 16484 bp, 1 predicted proteins | sample 8027921 | NCBI WGS metagenome assembly JACLAB01 (sample SAMN15725117, study PRJNA655200) | protist metagenome | isolation source: fluorescence activated cell sorting (FACS) single amplified genomes of... | place: USA: West Boothbay Harbor, Gulf of Maine | collected 2000-07-19 | reverse complement strand
TGAGCGCGCGAGGACGATCGATGGGGCGCGAAGCGCGAGCGAGACGAGCGGGACGGTCGACTTAGACGCCCTGAATGAACGGCTGTCGGGATCGGTGTGGGACTTTAACGAGGCGAGACCGAGGACGGCGGCGGAGAAGACGGCGGCGGGGACGCGCGAGGCGCGGCCGCTTCCGGCATTAGGGCAGACCACACGCGGTGGGCGCGCGAACAGAGACGTAGCGGAAGGTGAATCGCGCTCGTCGTCTTATTCGAAGCAAAGCGAAATGAACAGAGCGGGGACGGTACAGCCGGGCTTGGCGTTGACGGACGAGGCGATTTACGATCCCGCGTTTGTCGACGATGAGTACGAGCACGGCAAGCGGTCGGGACGAGAGCTGGTGAAGAGATTTTTAAACCCGCCGATGTTGAACACGACATGGGACACCGGTCGAATGCGTCGGCTCGGGCGTACCCTGTACCTCGACGGCAAACCATGGTTGATGCGCGCGGTGTGTTACTCCCCCGTGCCGGTCGGATGGGACCCAGATTGGTTTGAGCCGTATGGTGACTTTTTTACGAATGACTACGCGGGTATATTTGAGCGCGACATACCTCTCATGGCTGCTGCGGGCGTGAACACGATGCGCATCTACACGTTGAAGTTTTCCAAGCGGCATAGGCAATTCTTTGATTTGGCGCACCAGTACAACATATCAATTCTCGTCGGCTATGACTTTGAAGACGGTACGAAAAGCTTCTTTAACACCGCAGAGACGATGGAGAATACGCAAGCTGAACTACGCAAACTTGTACGATCGGCGAAGCATCCGGCCGTGGTCGGTTGGATTGTCGGCAACGAGTTGAACGGCCCGTGGAATTTGTACGTGTGTGATAGCGATTTGGCCGAAAACTTTGGGGTAGGCGGATGTCAGTTTGACGATTCGATCGAAAAGCTGATGAAGTCGATCAACATGCTCTGCGGGATGGTCCGATCAGAAAACATGCTCTGCGGCACAGCCATAGCGAACGTAAATTTGCCAAAGACTAAGCAGCATCTGGTGGGACGCCAGCTGTGGGGAGCTTTGAGTTGGATAAAGTTAGCCGATCGGTACATGGATCAAATCGACTTTTGGGGCGTTAACTTGTACACGCGGCGTTACTTTTCTCCAATGGGACTGTTTCAGCGATACCATCTGGTGAGCAAACGTCCGTTTTTGATTACGGAGTATGGGGTTGATGCCTTTAGCCTCAATCCAGAACTGGATGGTCTCAACGGGTACGACACGATGGGGACCGAGGATGAGGTTTCACAGGCAGATTGGCTCTCTACGATGGTAGAAGATATAGAGCGACACTCCACGGCGTGCAAATCGGGTTGCGGAGTTAGATTTACGTCCGGGGGGGCCATCATGGCTTGGGTCGACGAATACTGGAAAGGCAAAGCAGTGACTCCTGTGCCAACCAACGACGAGCGCATTCCAACGATCACGCGAGTATGCCCATCGCTGAAAGAATATTTACATTCTCCGTGTGGATACATGTCCCCGACGCAGCCTGACTTGTATGTGTCCGAGGAGTGGTTCGGAGTGATGGCGGTGAAGAAGAAGTGTAGCATAAACAAAGTGGACCTACTGCGACCAAGAGCTGCTTATTACATGCTGAAGCTGCTTTGGAAGGACGGGGGGAGCTGTACTATATTCCACGGACAAGATAATCAGCCAGCCTACAATATCGACATGTATCCAGACTGCTCGAAATTTATGAAAAGTTATCACAACAGGACGATGCACTTGTTCATGCGCGCCGAGGCGGAGGCATTCCACGGAATCAAGCTCAATCCGAACGAGCCGACACCGATTTATGCGCACTTCGAGAACTTTAGTGCAATCTTGACGCATCCAAAGGGGTTGATCAACCCGGTTTCGACAGCATTGCAAAGCACTTTTTTGACCTGTCACCACATGCGACAGATTCATCGCAAAAATAACAGAGCGTGTCCGGAGCCGCCGACAATATTTACAGAGTTGGAGACGTACATAGAAGATCAAAAAGAGCGATTTGAGCAACCTGGGGACACGAGTTGCCCCGACCGCGAATCCGTCGATGCCTTAAAACTTGAGGTTGAACTCTTGACGGTGGTATACCTAGCGATCATCTTGTACTTGGGCATTGCTCTCGCCATTCGTTGGCGTATAACGCGTCGATACGTGCGAGATGCATTAGTCTCTCTTTCTCGATCGAATTTCTTGATCGTTCGACTGTTTATTGCGGACGATCGCGCGACGGCGGATATCCAGAAACGAGCTGTACGCGCGTTGGGTACGCCTTCCAAAGCGTCTCGGCAACTCGTCGGTGAACTCAGCAAAGAATCTCCACCTGTCGAATTCGAAGAAGATTCTCTCACTCGTCTTGGCCCGGAGCCATCGGGAGCAAGCTCCATCGAGCGTGATATTGAGCAGTGGAAAACTAGGCTTGCGCCCATCGCGCAAAGTCTCGGTGATTTATTTGGATTCCAAAACGGTAGCGAAGGCGTCGCAAGCATACGAGAAAGCTGCATCGATAAGTGCGCGATGCTTCTTTGGAACACGTCTCAACTCCAAGACGCGCCGAGCTCGAACAAATCAGACTGGGCCGCGCAGGCTCTTCATCAGAAAACGTTTGCGAGTTATAAGCGATACATGAGTTACACTGGCATAGATTTTTCTCCGCGTGGAACTGAGACGCTGGCGTCTTCGATGTTGAAGGGAAGCACTGATGCGAAGCTATGCCAGCTTGTACTGTTCGAGCTCATTTACCAAGAGTCTGCCAATTTGAGGTTTATGCCAGAGTTTATGATGTTTGTATTTCACATCATGGCGGCGGCTGTCGTGAACCGAGGCACCATGTGTTCGGCTGTACCCGACTCCGGTTTGGCTTTTGAAGCGGATGATTTTCTCACCTCAATTGTGAGACCGCTATACAATTTCCTCGCATTGCACATGAAAAGTGCTGCTCCTTTGCATCTTCGCATGGGTTACGATGATATGAATGAAACATTTATTGATGTCTCAAAGTTGAAGCGTATGCTGAACATAGACGCTGAGATGGGCACAAGCTCGTATGCTAAATTCAGGCATTTTGTGCGCACTGCGGGAGCCGCTAAGGAGAAAGATCAGAGTTTGAGCGTTGTTTTCAGAAAAACTTACAGAGAGCATTTGGGTTGGATGACGATGTATGTCAACTTCCATCGCATTTTCGCGCTCCTGTCGTTGATGATGCACGTTATGATTGTGCACGCATTTGTGAAATTTGCAGAACCGGCAATGTACTCGACGACGGCGCTGACGGCAGCCGTATTTGACCTGATCATCGAGTCGAGAGTCATTTTCTTCGACCGAATTGCGTTGTTCCATAGTCGAGTAGAATCAGTCGGACGCGCCGCTTTCGCTATAGTAGTTCTGCTACTCGGGATGGCTTGTGCCACTGACTTCATCAATGTGAAGACGTTTGCTGCAGTCGGTTTCCCCTACGCTGTGCTGGTTTTGGCCAATATCTCTGGCTACCAACTCACTTCCGGTGACAAAACGGACAGATATTTCACAGAGAAGGTGAACAATCCCATATCAAGCAAAGACCGACGGTCGTATATCATCTTCTGGGTCGTCACCTTTACGTTGAAGTTGACCCTCGATTATATTTTGATGGTCAACCCCCTCATCGCACCAACGAAAGCGATTCTGGAACTCGATCTGTACTGCTGGAATTATAACTTCGCAGGGGCTGACTGTGATGCGTACGACTATAACGAGCTCCTCTCTCCACAGCTAATCGAAATGACTCGTTTGGCGAGACGATATGGATTCAAGGCGCTCATGTTATTCGAGCGATGGATGCCGAATGTATTGCTGTACTTTGGTAACACGTTCTTCTACTTCATCACGACGCTTGGCGTCGCTAGCGCATACAGGCGCTACAAGAACACAGGTATTGCCGGCGGGTGGGCACGCACAGTTCTTGATATGCCGCAAAACGTGGATTTATTTGCGGAAAAAGTTTTGACGTCTTCTCCCAAGCCGGAACCACCTTCGGACTCTTCAACAGCATTGTGTTCAGAAAGCGTTTCGGATGCCTGGTTCTCTTTCGCGAAAGCATGGAACGAGATCGTGAAGTCGACGCGCTCAAGAGACCTCTTGAGTAACGAAGAGACCGATCTTCTTTTGTTCCGTATCCTGGATGGACCCACGAGCGAGAGCTTCTTCGGCTCTCGGTACGTCGTTTTCCCTATCATGCTCAGTGGCTCTTTGTTTAGTGGAATTGGCGTTCAGCGCAATGAAAAGATGCGGTTTGCGTTTTCGTCATCCGTGATTGCGCAATCGATTGACTTGCTCGCTTTCATCGCTACCTGTGTCCTCGGAGTTGTCGACGCCAGAGACCGTGTGCAGTTTGTAGAATTGCTCAAGTCTCTCGTTGACCTCATGTCGCTGAGCTTGAGTGAGCATTCCCATGCGATAAAATGGCTCGGGTCGCTGCGCGAGCAATCGGCGGGACTATTGAAGCTGTTGCGAGTTCGTGAAGATGACGAAAGTGCGTTTGATACCAGTCGAATTCGCTCGCAGATGGAAAATTTGCTCAAACTCATCAGCACTGAGATCGCAAAGGACCGCGAGAATGAGCGCGCAACGCACAAAGAAACGAACGAACTCTTGGTTAAAACGTGCGAGAAGCTTCAGCAAATCATGGATTTTAATGCTCTCGATTCGTCATCAGCCAAAATTCGAAGTGCGGCGTCCTCCAAGGCTGGATCGTACGTCATCAAACAAATGGATCTGATGCTCTCTACGGCGAACCCCGCGGCCGAACCTTCTTTGGACGAAGCGAAAGACATCTTTCGATTTTTCGTGTCAAGCCTCGGCGATCCTGCAATGAAGAAACCAATGACTGTTCGTCAGATGCCGATGCTGACGACGCTAACTCCGGTTTACACCGAAGAAATTCGCACTTCGTTGGACACGTTGACATCAACAATCGATGGCGAATCCGTCACGGGATTTCGCTTCATGGTCAGCATGGCACCGTCTTCGTGGGAAAACATGATCGAGCGCACTGGTGTGAAGGTGAAAGACTCAAACTACGAGCACTTTTTTGATCGCGCGATGTTGGACAAGAACACTGCTTTGTCCACATTCACCGATGAGGAAAAACGTCTGAGTGAAGAAACCATGAACTGGGCGAGCGGCGAAGGTCAAACTTTATATCGTACGGTGAGAGGCTTTGCCTCTTACATCGATGCCCTACGATTATTGGCACGTCTGGAAGGCGTCCCTGAAGATGAGATTGAACCATTGGTTCGTGCAAAGTTCGAGCACGTCCTGTGTTGCCAAGTCTACAACTCACCGGGATATACGATGAACGGTGAAGTGGAGGCGCTCGTGGAACAATTCCCGCATGTCGCGGTAAATTATGTCGAACAACCGAGTGGCGACAATGATAACTTCGCAATTGCAAAGCTCAGTCGCGGCGCAGACGGAAAGTTCAAGCGAACGCATCGTGTTCAACTTCCTGGGCATCCAATTGTTGGCGAAGGCAAGCCCGAAAACCAAAACATGGGATTGGTCTGGTCGCGTGGCATGTATGTGCAAACGATTGATATGAACCAAGATGCACATCTCGCAGAAGGGTTAAAACTTCGTAACGTTCTGAGGTTGTATGGATCCGACGAAGACATAGTGCTCATCGGCTTTACCGAACAACTGATTTCTGGGCGTCAGGGGTCAGTGTCGAGTTTTGCGGCCACTTCTGAGACGGTCTTTGGGACTTTGTTGCAGCGTTTCATGACGAACCCTCTTCGTGTCCGCCTGCACTACGGCCACCCTGACATATGGGATGGTGCATTCATCCGCTCAAGTGGTGGAGTCTCTAAGGCTTCTCGAAGACTGCACTTGTCAGAGGACGTGTACGGAGGTATGAATGTCGTGCAACGGGGTGGCAAAATCGAGTACGTGAACTTTACCACCTGTGGCAAGGGACGAGAAGTTTCATTCGATGGTAACAACCAATTCAATAAAAAAATCGCTACTGGGAACGGTATGCAGCTTATCTCGCGTGACTTTCATAGACTTTCAAAGAGCATGGACATTTTCCGCTGCTTGAGCTTTTTCCAGTCGTCGGTTGGGTTATTCTACACAGAATTCATGCTGTTTACATCCATGGCCGCCTTTGTCTTGTGTAAGACAATGATCGCAATGTTTAGCATTGAAACGTATTACACAACTGGCGATGCCTTCGATAACGTCGGTTTCCACCAAGAAATTGGCCTTGAAACACTGTATCCATCGCAATGGATGCTTCAAGCGAGCTTGGTGATGGCCTGGCCTGGTATGTTGCACGGTTGGATCACCGGTGGTTTAGTAAAGATGGTCAAAGATACCTATCACGGTATCGTTACGGGATCGTTTGTGTACCACATGTTCATCGCCAAATCGAGAGGCTCTGCTATCGATGCTTCGATCACCTCTGGCGAAGCGTCGTACCGCGGTACCAAACGCAGTATGAGTATGAACGCCTCTTTTTCCGACCTTTACATGCAGTACGCGGTTTCACACATCATTCCATCGATGTCGACTTTAGCGATGACTCTTCTGCTCACAGAACTATCTACGTTCAGCGCAAAGTACGTCTTTGTGACGACAACTTGGCATGTATGGATCGCCGTCATTCTTTGGATGTTTTCACCTTGGTTCTTTCATCCACAGAGTTTCAAGGAGGGTATCCCCGCGATAAACTTCACTTCTTGGCTATTCTGGCTTGATCCCTTTAAACTTGGCAATCAAGGAGCAGTCAATCAAGATGGCACTTGGTGGATGTGGCAGGCCAAGCGTATGAAGTCACTACGCGCCATGCCGAGACATCTCAAGATGGAGTACATCACGTTCCGCATTCTCCCTGTCCCACTCATCCTTATGGTGTGTAGTACGGCGGCAGTCCGTGTGAGCGATTTCGACGAGTCTCCGGCTGTACGAGGCGTCGTCGTTGTCACTGCAGGTATCGCCGGATTGTTGCTCACCGGAGTCTATTTCATGAGTACGTCGCCGTCGTTCTTCTGGCCGCAGCGCGTAATCGCAATCGGGGAAAGACTGGGTCTCACATCCAGCGAGGTCGGTAAACGCAGCGTCATCTTGATGTACAATATGTGCGTCCGAGTCTTTTTGGTTGTGTTCCACATGAAGCTCTGCGGACGTTTATTCAGCGAAACGCTCGATACTGAACAGCGCCAGAACAAAATCGTTTTCGCCTTGGCGGCATTCTGCACGGTGCACTGTGTCGTTCATATATCCTCACTGATCTCCGATATTCCACTGCCTATGTTCAAGCACATAGCTCGAACGATGCGCATCTTCAGTGACTTTTGCTTCCGAGATGTGGATGAGGTGATCGGATTGGCTCTGCATATTTGCCTCGCTCTGCTGTCCCTCGTGCCAATTTCTTACGTTCACGCAAAGATGTTGTTCAACAGAGCATATGCATCTGTGCTAGGCGTCGAAATGCGCCGCCGCACTTTGGTGACGACAATCAATCGGGCGATGACGTCGCGTTCGGTAAAAACTTGGTTTCTGTCGTCCAGAGTTTTCATCCGGAAGGTCCTCGGCCTGAAATCGACGCCTGTTCGCTATGCTAGACCGATGCCGAGCACCATCCCGGATATGAAGGAAGATTTGACATCAGTGGGTGACATGACGGCCAACAAAAACGAGAGAGTCACCGAAATCAAACGTAGGATCGAGCCTATTGCTTCACACCTCGCGGATATGTTCGGTTTCCAGAAGAGCGCGAAGGACTCTACATTCACGAATGAGGAAGTCGACGTCCCGTCAAACCTCGCAAACAGCGTTGACAGTTTATCCGTCTGGCTTGAGCAATTACTCACACAAAAAGAAGATGTATCGAGTTACTCAACCGATTACTTGGATCGATACTGGAACGATGTTGTACACGAACTTCACGCGCATTTATTCCAGAACTACAACAACTGGGGCGCGTACACTGGCATGGTGGACTCCGTCGCTTCGCACGCAAAACGCATCGCTCGTGACGATGATCAGGATTCTAGAGAAATGCTACTTTCGGTGTACATGTCTGACGCAAACGAACTCTGGACGCGTGCAAGTCGCGAACAATCCGTCGCGGTCGAATTGAACGCAAAGCTTCACCACCTGTGCCTTTGGTTTTTGATATACGGGGAATGTGCCAATCTCCGCCACATGAGTGAATGTCTCTGTTTTATCTTTCACGCGGCACTTTGCTCACTTACGCTTGACGATAGGCTTCCCGGTGAAGGCGAAGAGCGCATCATGTGCAAACCCGTATCCGCAGACGTCATGCCTTACGGTGAAAAGGATTTCCTTCGCACCGTGATCACTCCGATTTACACCTTCTTAAAGCGAGAAATTTCTGATCGTGCCTCTGCGCCCATTTCGGAGCGCGTCATGTACGACGATGTCAACGAATTTTTCTGGCAATACGACAGATTGGTGCGACTTCTCCCGCCGGAAGAAGAACCCGACCGCGGCGAAGAAGAAACTGATTACGTTGGCGTACCTCGAAACATGAAAAATCTTTCTAGAGATGCCAGAATGTACGAGCACCTGCGTTCATTCATGTCGCGCGCGATGGCTTCAGGCGATTCCTCAGCCGTTCTCACCAATGTTTTTTTCAAAACGCATCGTGAAACCTCAGGTTGGTTGAGCATGTTCGTCAACTTTCATTCCATCATCTTGTTCCACGCCGTCGCATTCCATTTATCGACCGCTTACGTGTTCGCGCACGGTTGGAATTGGTCGTACCTCTCGACGTCGATGGTGACGCATGCGTTGCTAAAGTTTGGACAGGAAGTCGCGGTAATCCGGTTCCGTAACATTTCGCAAGAGTCTTTTGGCGACTGGATGGTCACCGCGACAAGAGCTGGAATGTTTATATCGGTGCCAATGTTTTACGTGCTGGAGCGTTCGCTTCGCGCCGATAACAGTACGAAGTACTTTGAAGGTTTGGCGGCGGTGTACGCACTCGCAAACAGTGGCCTGATGTCCTCTATGGTTCGGCGCCAGCCATTTGTTGGCTCGCCGACGCAAATGGCGACGCCTGTCCGCGAGCGCATTATTTACACTCTTTTCTGGCTCGTCGTGCTCTCCACAAAGATTGCGTTTGGTCACTTCCTCCTCATCACTCCTCTGCGCGAGGCGGTGAATGCGCTGAAGAAAGGGGATCTGTGCTGGAACAAAGAGAGCGATGAGTACACTTCGTGCATCAACCTCGAAGGCGATGCGCTCGTCCAAGCGTTGAAGTTTAAGCCAAAAGTCACGTACTTTACCGAGCTTACAAAAGACGACGACGACTACGAAGAAAGCGATATCAATCTCGCTTACTACGAGCCCATTCCCGAGCGCCGGAGAAGTTTGCTATTTTCGCACGCCGGTGGTGGCGATTTCACTGGCGCATCTTGGGGAGACGAAAGTCAGTTTTCGATCGCTTATGACGTGAACTATTCCGTTGATCCATACAACGGTCAATATCGGGGATGGAGTAGCGCTGCTGCTAGTCCTTCATCGATGCCACATTCTAGGTTGGAGTCTACGGTATCTGACATCGTGGACGCTGCGTCGAATGTCGTGAGCAGTGCAATCGGCGGCAAAAAGCTCAGCCTTCCAGCCCTCGGTTATATTGGTGAAGAAATTGAAGGTCAATTACCGGAAGCATACTACGACGTGCACGCGTCTCAATTTTTGATGACTGTCATGGTAATCGCGCGGATGCTTCCAGCCGTGGCGACGTACTTTTGCGATACGTTTTTGTGGTACACGTGCTACGCATCAGTCTTCACAATTTTCCTTCAGTGGAGAGGAAAAGTGTCGCACGCTCAACGATGGGCGAACTTTTTGAGAGACTTTCAACAGATTCCAAATCTATTCTGCGAAAAAGTCTTGAATAAGTCGTGGCCAAAGCCAGTCATTTTGACAGGCGATGCCACCACGAGTGGTAACGCTTCCGGCGATAGCGACGATGATGCATTTGGTGCCAAAGAACAAAGACTACGTTCGGGCGGTGGCTACGGTGGCGGCGATCTTCACGAAGGTTTACTTGATTCTGTTGCGCTAACCGTTGTAGAAGATGAGGTCCTTATGGAGTCTGGTGTAAAGACCGCCGCTCCAAATCCAGCTGACTTCTTACCGGAGGCGATGGATGTCAAATGGCAACACTTTTCGCGTGGGTGGAATTCGATTGTCGATTCGTTGCGCGCACGTGACCACATCACAAACAAGGAGTGTACCGACTTGAAGTTTGTTTTCCTCCAGGGTCGTGATATTGAGCAAATATTTGACGCCCCGGAGTACATCATACTGCCCCCGATGCTCACCTCTTCAGTCTTCTCGAGGGCAAACTTCAGTACTGGGACAATGGCGCAGTACCCTTCTTTCGGCACGACGCTGATCCAAACCAAGGATTTGCTTTGTGTGGTGATGACTGAAGTGCTTCGAGTCGTCTCCCCCGGCGATTCTTCGCTTTTGATGCGGGTCATAACCGACTTAGCCGCGATAGAGGGGGAGCAAATGTCTCAACGTCGCCGCGACGACGTCGGTGGCTATATTCAACTCCGTGACTCCATCATCAAGCTTCTCTTAACGTTGCAAGCGATGAGTGCGTCGACTGATGCGACTCCCATAATCGAAGATTATGAAGATCAAGATGTTGAAGGTTCAGAGACTGAAAGTGATGATGAAGAGGCGCAACTCCTTCTTCTCGGCGATACAGCCGGCGCCGAAAGAGCTCGATTGAGGAAGGAGCAACGAACAAAACGGCGACAACTCAGGGCTATCCGCGAGAAGGAAAAAAATCGCCAGAAACAAATGGTCGAGGCAATCAATCTCGAGATGAAATTTGGCTGTACCGGTATTATTCCCAAAGAGAAACGCAAAAAGATGAAGGAAAAGAGCGGTCTGTTGCGCGGATGCTTCGTCGTTCAAGAAAACTGGGACGAAATGAGCGCAGAGCAACGAGCTCTCCTGGACGAAAGCGAAGAGCGACCGAACATTCGTAAACGTTGGCGAAGAGGTCGCCGAAAGCTCATCAAGTGGTCGAATATCCAAACTGATGCAGATATCGACGCGCAATCGAGCACGCTCGCTGAAGCGTTACACGAAATACTTCTCGCGGTTCGGAAGATCTGTTCGTTTGCCATGGAAAACGATGGTCGTTGGTCGAACGCAAACAATCAGAGAAAGTATCGTGTGTCGCAGCTTTATTCGCAACTTCTTGAAATGGTGCGCATCGATGCGCTGCGTGACACTGAGCATGTGCGAGTAGTGTCCGCCTCCGCGACGCTGGTAAACAACCGGAAGATTGTCGATTGTTTGTTGAATTCAATGAACAACATCAATCCTGGTGGTGAGCCGCGTAATCTCGAAGCTCGTCGGCAACTTATGTTTTTTGCCAATTCTCTGAGCTTTGCGACGCTGAAAATGCCCACCAAGTTGCGTAACATGCGTGCGTGGACTGCGTTCACGCCTTATTACGCTGAAGAGGTTTCTTACGTGAAGGATGAATTGATAAAGCCTCTTGAAGATCAAAAGACGCTGCTGTCCATCATCCAAGCAACGTATCCAGATGAGTACGAAAACTTCAAAGAGCGCGTTGGGGCCTTGGCGTGCGACGACGCCACAGTGACTGAGAAGTACTGGGAAGAACTCCGCATCTGGACGAGCGACCATACGCAGTCGCTCAGTCGCTGCGTGCGTGGTGTCTGCAGTTATGGGGCAGCGTTGCGCTTTCTTGCGCGAGCGGAAGGGTACGACGAAGATGAGATTGAGACATTGGTCTGCGACAAGTTCGAATATCTCGTGTCTTGCCAAGTGTACGGAAATATGCTGAATGCTCCACAAGGTTCCGCTGATAGACAGAAAGCGGAGGATATAAACGAGCTCATCTTGAATCATCCAGAGCTTCGAGTGTGCTTCGTGCAGACAAAGTCTGACACAAACGACACGTTCGCTTCGTGTCTCGTCGGATGCGATCGAGAAAATAGAACGTTATCTCTCGCGTGCAAGGTAGAATTACCAGGAAATCCAATAATTGGAGAAGGAAAACCTGAAAACCAAAACCACGCCGTCATTTTCAGCAGAGGTGCTTACCTGCAAACGCTGGACATGAATCAAGATGGCTACTTCCCGGAGGCGTTGAAGATGCGAAACTTGCTCGATGTTTTCTCTGAGGACGTTGTCCTCGTCGGCTTTCCTGAGGTGATATTTAGTGAGACTACGGGCGCCGTCGCACAGTTCGCGGCGATTTCAGAGTTCATTTTCCAAACGTTTCAACGTTTCATGACGTGGCCACTCATGGTGCGCTTCCACTACGGTCACCCCGACGTGTGGGACAAGGCATTCACCATGACAAATGGTGGCGTGTCTAAGGCCTCAAAGATGATCCACGTCGCCGAGGATTTCTTCGGTGGCGTGAACGCGATCGTTCGTGGCGGCCGAGTGTTATTTGAAGAGTTCATCGAGGTGGGTAAAGGAAGAGATATGGGTTTTACATCCGTAAATGGTTTCGAACAAAAGATTTCAGGCTCTGCGGGGACAATCTCAATGTCTCGTGACGTTTACAGACTACACCGCTCGATGGACTTTTTCAGAATGATGTCTATGTACTTTAGTGGCCCAGGCTTCTTCATTAGCGTTATGCAGACGGCTTGGTGTGTTTATTTGTACATTCTAGTGCACGCCGGGCTCGCGATTGCAGATCTTGAAATCTATCGTGTCTATCGTTATTTCAAAATGACAGAGACACAAACAACACTGTCGCTGTCTAAAGAAGAAGGTGGTTATTACAACTCCATTTATGCGATCCAGCTAGGATTACTAACAGTCCTACCTCTCTTCTTGAAGATGGTGATGGATAGAGGATTGCGCGATGGTATCGAATACACCGCCTCGTCACTTGTTCGTGGTTCGTGGGCGTTCAACATTTTTGCCATGACGACGAAAGGTTACAATTACATGGTTGGTCTCCTTTTCGGTAAAGCGCAGTATATCGCTACCGAGCGGGGTTTTGTGCTACAAAATGCGAACATGGTGGTACTTTACGGCTTGTACGCCAAGTCTCACCTGTACTTTGGTATGGAAGTGTTGCTTCTTTTACTGTTGTTTCACGCGAACACGGTGCTTCCAAAATCACTGCTGTACTCTTGGTCGGTTTGGAGCTTTGGTATCTGCATCATCATAACGCCCTGGTGGTTTTCGCCACAAAGCACGAACACTTACTGGATGCGAAATAGCTGGAACGATTGGCGAGACTGGCTCGATGGTACTTTCGACAAGCCCAAAATCGCGAATGGTTCCTGGAAAGAGTGGCACTCGACGATGAACACCAACTATCGAAACAGAATTGGTTTATTCAACAAAGCGGGCGTCTTATTCATGAGTAGTTTCGGACGTGTCATCCTCTTGCTTGTTGTGATTGGTTCTCTGCACGGCAGCGCGCTATACACAGGGCTGACGCAAATGGAACAGTTCAGCGTGAACTTGGGTCGCATCGCCGCTGCGACGATTGCAATGGGCTTCGTCGTGTTCTTGTACACATCTGCGATGAACTCAGTGGTATTCGCACGCGACGCGTGGTTACAATTCCCCGACAAACTGTGGAAAATTAGCGTGTATCGCGGACTGGTACGTCTGGGACTCTTCCTCGTCTGGAATGGGTTGTACTTTTTCGCTTTGCACGTCGAAACCGGCAGCAACAGCTTGTTCCGCACGTGGTTCATGACTGGGCTCGGCGCTTGGTGCGTCGTGGCGATATTCATCGAGGCGTGCTCCTTCGTGAGTGACAAGAGTATCATTACTTTCGGTGAAAGCTGGCTCCCGATGAAAACAGTGGATGGCGAACCGGAACCTCGAGGAAACGGTGTGCGTCGCGCGTTGCAACCATTTGTGTACCGCGCGCGACGCGGCTTGGCCGCAGCGCGAGGGTTTTCAGACTTCTGGTACAAAGAGATGGACAAGTTCTTCGGTTTAATAATCTTTACTATATTGTTCTTCATGTCGCTGCTGCCCGTGGCGACGATGCAGACTGTCCTCATCTGGAACGAGGCGTTCAGTGACATCCTCGCAAAGAGAATTGGAGTGCAGGATACCGTGTCTTCGATTTTAGATTAGCGGAAGACTTCGATAACCGTAGCGCGGTGGTCGAGGTCTCACATAGCGTACTTCAAACTGTAAATTGATATTAGAACTTTAGTCAGCCTTCTTCGCCGGAACCGGCAGCCGTTCGTCGCCGCCGCGCAGGGCCGAAGCGACGTACAAGAGCAAAACTACATTCACCGCCACGATCGCAAACATCCCCGCACACGTCGCTCGTCCACTCTCAGTCGCTAAAAATGTCGCTCCGTATCTCTCGTACGCCGCCGGACGGTGAGGGCGAGCGGCGGGCGAGCGCGAACGAACGCGCGGCGCTGCGGCGGTTGGGGTGGTTTACGGCGGCGCTCGCGGCGGTGCCGTACGCGACGTATAAAACGACGCTGCGGACGACGTGTCCGGCGACGATGGAGACGGAGGCGCGATTCGATGAAATGTATTTTTTGGAGGCGCTCGTGAGAGAGAAATTCGACGCGAATAAGGCGGACGCGGTGTTCCAGGGACGACCGCCGGCGTGGTTGGATGGGCTGTTCAAGAGCGAGCGCGGGCGGGCGGTGTTGTTTTCTTTGGCGGAGAGTAATCCAAACTGTTTATTGATTTCGTGCGCGATTCAGCACGCGTGGCAGCGCGGCATGCGACACGAAGTGCGCGCGCTCGGACCTGCGGCGGCGGCGTATTTTAGCATCTTTCACGAACTTCTCGCCGATCACGTCAAGGGAATCATCGAAGCCGGTGATGACGACGAGCGACGAATGGACTTTGAAGAGCGGTTGAAGAGCATGTGCTGTCAGTCCATAGGCACGTACGTCTTTGGCCAGCTCATGCTCGCGACTTTAGGGCGAGACACGGACAAGGCGACGACCAAGAGTTCACAGGCGATCGCGGCGCGATTGTCGGAAGAGATTGAAGAGGCGGCAGCGAGCTTGCACGGTGCCGCAACGGTTCGCCGTCTGGCGCCTTGGCTCGCGGCGTCCGCGGCTGACGCTACGGCCAAGTACGCCACGGCTGATTTGCTCAGCTCGCGTCCAGTGGGCACGAACACGTCATCGGTTGGGCAAATACGCGACAGTGGGGCACTCGCGGCTGGGGACTTGAAAAAGCTGCTCGACTTGTACGTGTCGAGCGACGTCAAGAAGAAGCCGTCGGTGGCGCCGCTTCGGCACCCCGACGTCCTTTACAACCTCATTTCGGAAGCTTTTAAATGGACAGTTGACTCGGGCGCGAATCGTTTACGCAGCGAGTGTTTCGAGCTGATCGCTTTAGCCGCAAGCGATGACGAGACGAGCGTGGATGAAGTAAAAGCGGCGTTGACTGAAGCCGTGGCAATCGTCGAAAACGCGAAGCGGGGCGAGATGCCAGAGCAGACGAGTGTCGATAAAGTGTTCGCTATCCCGTGCGCGACTGCAGGTATCATCGCCGCCGCGCGCTCTGCGCTCACGAATGAAATGTATCATCGGGTCGTTCAAGTCGGGAACGCCAACTCTGTTTTCGTGCACGTCCTCGGGGAAGTGGCGAAGAAGCACATTGGGCTGCAAGGCGTGGTGCTGGAGGCGCTGAACGCGATCATTCAATCATGCGGAAGTTCACACGGCGCCGAATTGGCTATTTCGCTCCTCGACCTGGGTTGCGAACTCGTCGCTGCTGGCCACGTGATGCCGACGATCACGGCTGCGGCGAACTCGTGGCGTCGGACGTTGGATCCGTCTCAGATTCGATACTTTGCGAACGAGGTGTTGGAGATCGCAGGTCCGCCGTACAGCCGCGATTTTGCCGTTGTCATGATTCGATTGCTCGACTCGGCGAATTCGCGCAAACGGATGTCCAAAACTGTGGACGATTTCGTGGAAGACGTGCGCGTGAACAGACGAAGTTTTCATCCTCCCCTGTCGCTGGCCGAGGTCGGCGTTCTCGACAGCCTTTCGCGATGAGGGCGACTTGTAATGTGAATAGCTTCGCTTTATGATTAAGAGATCTCTTCTATGATGTGTGTGTTAGTGTGTCGTGTACAAAACTTGAACCTCCCCTTTGATTCGTTAGCGACCCATGCGGCGGCGCAAAAAAGAGGGGATGCCGCCGCGAGACGCCGGTTGCTCTTCATCGCGTTCGGATTTACCGTTGCTCGGGATTTCCGTCTTCGTGTTCCAGCCCATGATGGGCGTGCGGCCGTCGATGGCGGCCGGGGCTTTCTTTCCGTTCGATCGGGACGCCGGCGCGGCGGTTTGAGAAATACCCGCCGACGGGGAAAACCCGGTGGCGATGAGCGTAATAGAAACTTCACCATCCGTGGCTCTGTTGCCATCCTTCACGACGGCTCCGAAGATAATCAGCGCGGACGGGTCGACGAGAT
>JACLAB010016411.1_pt1 | contig 16489 bp, 15 predicted proteins | sample 8027921 | NCBI WGS metagenome assembly JACLAB01 (sample SAMN15725117, study PRJNA655200) | protist metagenome | isolation source: fluorescence activated cell sorting (FACS) single amplified genomes of... | place: USA: West Boothbay Harbor, Gulf of Maine | collected 2000-07-19 | reverse complement strand
ATAATTTGCACGGTGGTCTTTCAGTTGCTTGCCAACCTCCCTATTGAGAACGATCTTCACCTCGTCGTGAGTGCCAGGTTTTGGATGCAATCTGATGTTGCCGCAGGGTTCATTATCGGCTGTGGCGCTGCGTTCTTAGCTGAAATCGCTTCTTCAGAGATTGTCTTGATTTGGCCAAAAGGATCACAAGTCTACCAGGTCCTCAGAGGTATATTCTCTTTTCGCTCACTATCACTCGGCACTGGCCCTGCCGCCATGAGCATCACTGTCGCGATTCTCGCTACGCGCCTGGTCATTAATCACTCTGCTATGGACGAGTCCAACAATACAATCTTTGAGGTGTTTGGCCGCGAGATGCTTCGACCGCTTCCAAGGAACGCGCGGCTAATCGTGCGCGGTGACTTAATCACCAATAGCGCGCGGTACGTACAACGGTGTCTCAAATACAGGCGCGATGTACAAATGATCGATATGTCGAGTTGAAGTATCCGGAGGGTCGCTGGGAGCGCGTTGCAATTAAGGATTACTATGCGGCTCACCACAGGCTTGCATTTGAGCTGCTTACATGGGGGCTCGATGCTGCTAAGGAACTCGACAAGAGGAAAGACAACGAGCCTGCCGATACGCCTGCCGACAGTGAATGGGCTTTCAAACGATGCGTTGAAATCATCAGTTGGTGTGTGAGCAAGCACCCAAAGCCCGTGCCTAGCTTTTATTGGCGGAACCTTGGGATTTGTTACCAGCAGCTCGGTGGCAGAAACGAAAGCTTAAGCACGGAGCATCACTCCAACATGTTGTCCGCATGGACCAGATATGTTGACTTGGGGCGAAGGAAACAGGCCGTGAGGATGGAGTATGGATATGATGCCATAGCACGCATAGTTGCTGCCACGTAGGAGTTTGGTCATTTGTTGGCGTTGCAGAGAATATATTTATTTCTACGAAGGTAAAAGTTATGATAAAATATTTGCTTGATTGTCCGTACATATATATCTATGTTTATTTATCCAAACCCTGCCCTGCGCGCCGTCCTCTGAGCCTTCGGGCAACACCTGCCCGCGACCTAAAGAACCAGCTCCGTGTACATGAGTTAATGGATCTATCATAAGAGGTACACAAAATCACGCCTGGGTGAAAAGTTCGCTTTGAAATCACGAAATTTGATAGACTGAAGTAGCGACCCAAAAGATTTAATTCACCTTATTTTTATATAATAATTGTTGAAGTGCCTCCCTGATGAATGACCCGGGGGGGGTTATGACTCAGAAATGACGACGCGGTCGGCTGGTTCGGGACTAAGTTTTTAGACGATTTGATGAAGAAGTGCACATAGTTTAGATTTGAAGCTGAATTTTCATCGACGCGTCGGTCAACTTCGACGTCGACCATCGCCTCCTAGGAAGACGCGTTTGCGTCGTTGCTTCGTTCGGAAGTGGCGTGCGTGTGCGGACGACGCTTACATGCACGCCAAGCGCAACGATAAGGACGTGCCGCGGAACAGTCGGAGTCCAAAGAACGGGAAGACGTCGCACAGCGTTGCAGTCAGAAATAAAGTGGCAAACGGTGATCGTACGGTGACTTAGTTTACGACCTTTGTAAATGATCGAGCTCTCGACCAATCAGAAGACGTATAAACCTTTATATCTTACGTGGTTGAAAAAACCGGGTTGGAGTGCTAAATGTGACATCCCTTTGACGGACTCGTACCTTCAGATTAACCTTCGTATTAACTAATAATTTATTCGATACCTACTGATTAGCTTGTTGCCCTCGCGACGGCCATTCTTCCGCGACACAGAAGCAAAACCGGAGCCTCCAACGCTGTTCAGCACAAAGCGTATACATGAGCGACAATAATGAACCAGATATCGACGAAGACGATGATGACAAAGGTGGAAATGTCCGCGAACAGGACCGTTTCTTGCCAATCGCAAACATCAGCCGGATCATGAAGAAAGCACTTCCTGCGAACGCTAAAATCGCAAAGGATGCAAAAGAGACGGTTCAGGAATGTGTATCTGAGTTCATAAGTTTTATCACAAGCGAAGCAAGTGATAAATGTCAGCGTGAAAAGCGTAAGACGATCAACGGCGACGATTTGTTGTGGGCCATGAGCACGCTGGGTTTCGAGGAGTACGTCGAGCCTCTCAAGGTTTATCTTCATAAGTATCGCGAGGTAAAGATTTATCTGCATAAAATGATTTTCCATCCTGTCGTGACTTTCCTGACAGTTTTACGATCTACAGACTGAAGGTGAAAAAGCCACCAATGCAAAACACGGCGATGGGGTCGCGAGGAAAGCTGACACGAGTGGCAAGGAGACAACACAGTGAAAGTTGAAACCAGCACTCCCAAACGAGCTGAAACCGAATGGACCTTTTCCCAGGCAAGATATCTCCAGAACTCTTTGTTGTAAGGATGTTTTTTTCGCTCATTTTCTGCTGGCACGTTCATTTGTTTACGGTTCGCGCAAATTTAAATATCTGGACGCCTGGCAACATCCAACGCGATAGAGACTCAAAGTCCCACTCTTCCCAAATTGCTTAAATTTACGGGGATTAAGTCCGTGCTATTGCGCTGCGGCTTCATTGCATTCATGATTTCCTGTTCATCAATTCGACCTCAATTCTTCCACGTGCATATCTCGAATATGTGCGCAGTTTCCAGAAGAGATACTTCCCTGAACCAAAATATTAGCTTTTTGAATAAAAATTGAAAGTGGTTAAAGCGTTACCCAAACGGTCGACCGATGAACTGTAACCCTACTGGCAGGAGCTTGTCTTCTACCAATACTTTCCCGCCACGAACAACAATTGCCTGTGATTCCGAACCAAATACTTAGAAGATCTTAGAAAAAAATCAACGGACCAGTCCATACCGGAAGCCCACACAAATTAATGTTAACAGTCATCATATCACCAGAAAACATTGCCAGTGGATGGTCCTTCTGGAACGACAAAAAGAAATTCAGTTTTGTTGCGTTTGAACAATCAAATATCTCTAAACCTTCTCGTTTGCACGAAAGGCTGGCGTTGGAGCGGCAGGAGTAAGTAGAACATCATAGGTTTTGAGCTTTGTGGACAGATCAGCTTCAACCAAGCTGCGAACCTAAGAGTTGTCGGAGTCATACTGAGGTAAAATGATATTGTTGATTCGAAAAATCAAACCTCCTGGGCTCGTTTGTAATATGCGTCGCTGTGGCCAGCTGATAGAGCATACGAACCCTGAGGGAAACTGGGCATTAATTTTGCAACGCTACATTTCTGATGATGTAGTGAGAACCATCAGTATTCGGCGTTTGACTTCAGCACCCATGCCTTCGCTGCGAGAGAGCTCCTTGACAGAACTTAAATTCAAGTTAAAGTGGACCTGAACATTGAAGTTGATGTATTTACCGAATCTCCAAAGCGGACATTGTCGTATCGAGCAAGGTTACTGGGAACGTTTCAAACTAGAATTATTTTGACATGTGAAAGTTACAAGAAACAATCAAACCTGCTAGCTTCTGAAAGTGCAAGGATATAATATGCAGGCAACCCAAGATTAAATGTTGGGCATGATACAACATCGACGATCCCCTGCGTATTTTCAATTTTCATGCCTGTTTCCTGAACAGTAGTATATCACTCACACCCAGGTCCTCAATATCACTCGCAGCTGTGAGTATGCGTTCTACAACTGAGATTTCAACTCCAGGCCCTTGAGCAGAATAGAAGTGAAGCACATCGCAGGATATTAATCGCAAAATCAAGCACTCGCCATACCGATAGTTTCTTTAATGATTGCAAAACGACGGCCACGGAGCGGTTGTGTCGTCATATGCTCAATGTCGAGCAGGTGCTCATGGTATGCACTTGATTTTTGCTTCTGCAGGGTTGAGTCAATTTGTTGGGAAGGTTCGCTCATCGCCGAGAGCACAATTGCGGCATCCTGCATATTGTCGACGAGATCTAATTCACTGAGATGAGGAAAGTTAATGCAAGACAATTACCTGTACCGAAGATGTAACAGGGCCAATGCAATCAAAGGATGAAGCATATGACATGAGTCCATGTCGCGACAAAAGTCCAAAAGTAGGCTTTAGACCTACTACTCCACAAAAGGAAGCAGGTTGCCTTATGGATCCTGTTGGGAAAGATATGGTACACGGAACTAGACCGATAGAGCGAGAGGATGACAAACCTCCAGTATCGCTACCCAAAGCTGCAATACACTGGTGCTGGGCAACAGCTGCGGCAGATCCTCCAGATGAACCTCCTGGGACTCGGCGATGTTCCCAAGGGTTTCGAGTAGCTCGGTATGCAGAAGTTTCAGTAGTGCTCCCCATACCGAATTCATCAAGGTTTGTTTTCCCAAGTATAATTGCACCAGAAGCCTGTTCGGAAACGAAGATGTCATAAATATTTTCATATGCAGAGCAAAAAGCAAGTCACCTTTAGAGCAGATACAACATGAGAGTTGAATGGCGGATAATGCGTCTGTGGAAAGGGCCAGAAGGACGGGGATTCAGCTGGTGACAGGCAATTTCCACGATAATTTTGGTTGGTGGTGCGTCTTCAAGTGGTGCTCATTCAACTGCACTTCAAGATCTGGGGTACCTCAAGTATACGAGATCCTGAAATGAATGTGGCTTGAATGTGGTTTCCATGACAGAGAGAGTGCACAGACATACCAGCCGTTGATGGCATATTTGATACACAGATATTGTCCTTAAAATATGAGAGACGTTGGAGAAGAAAAACAGGCTTCTAATGCACACATGCAGCAGGAAACCACCTTTATTCCAAAAGGAATCCCAGCAAGAAGTCCGGGATCGAGTCCGACCGAGAGCTTCCTGTCTATTTCCTTTGCCTGTACAGCACGAAGATATCTCATATTTTTCGTGAAAGCCAGATAAACATGTCCAGAGACTGACCTGCAACAAAGCTGCATCTGCTTGCTGCGACACGAAGCTTCCGATCGTTTCGTCAGTCACGAGGATCTAGCGAAAATATTTTAGCAACGCCCTCAAATAAAGTCCTTGCGATTTCCACCTTTTCTAGATGCGTTGACACGATTTCTTGGGCGGTGGTTTCCCCTTGTCTCAATCTAACGGCGACCTTCCGAATAGCTGACAGCCCGCTTGAGCAAACGTAAACTTGCTTTCGGATAAACCTAAGCCTTAGTCCATTCCTCTGCGAGAAACACAGCATCCAGTATGAAGAATACGAGCTGTCATGCTAAGACTTACCTTCGCGAATCCTCTGAGGTAGTCGCTCCCGTGCACTTGCACGGATAGGTCACAGGGGTGCAAGGCCGCCACGGATAGCATTTAACCTCTTGGTCTTGTTCTCTACTGAAACTTGTAAATGAGGTTAGCCGGCGTCTTCACGCGAAGGAAGTAAATGTTGCCAGTCTCTTGCTTGTGATATTTTAACAATAATAAATAAATATCATAAAAATATATAAGTCATAAAATATGTTACCTTATTATATTCGGCAAAGCCGTTGATTACACGACTCGATGTCATCAACATATGGAAAAATGTTCGGTCACCTGGTATCGTTAATCAAACATCACGGTCTATTCGCTCATACATTGGCGACATTTTTACACCCAATCCAACGTTTTTTTTAACTCGTTTAACTCGTAAATCTTGGTTTACCTCTTGACACACGTCACTGAATCCAAGGGTATTAACACAAAACAGCCACGCTTTACCTACGAGTATTCAAGGTATGTTTTAATTGTCTAATTCAGACACATTAACCGCATCACACTATCCGAGATTTCGACCGTTCCCAAACGAAACGTGTGATCGATCCGTGCGCGTCTACAGTCACGGTTTTCTTTTCGTATTAGCCGTTAACCGCATCGCCTGCGCCGGACGCGCGTGCGCCGGACGCGCGTGCGCCGGACGCGCCCCGGTCTCGTCCCGCGCGCCGCGCCGCGTGGCTATGCCGACCACCTGGGAACGGACGCACCACGCAAACCCCGACGCACGCCAACACCCACACCACACACCCACTCTCCGGTCTCTGGAGCCTTATTCGGCATAGCCGATCTTACGAGGATTGCACGAAAAAAATTCAGTCACACTTTTTGACATCGTTAACTCAGAATCGTTGGTTTAGCGTTACATACAGTTGTTCTTTCATCGGACGGAATAAACCAATTTTCTTGAGTCACGTGTTGAAAATTTGTTACATGGTGTTTGCCATACGTGAGGGCATTTATATACTGTAAAAACGATTAATTGCACATTTGTTAAATTACACACATACACCAAACAACCAATAATAATCAATCAACATATCATTCTATCATGATTTAATAACCATGCGGGGGGCTATATATGCCGACACACCTGGGAGCGAACCCACGAAATCACGTTAAACACTTACTACTCAGTTCCTCCCTGGAAAATTTTTATTATTACAAGTACTTGCTTCATCGAATATTATTAAATAATAAGATAGAATATTATATATTAATACTGTAAAATCATGTCACACCGCCAACCGAGCCTCGGGCAACGTCAACGAGCGAACACAAGCCATCTATGACTCCATCGAACCACCCAACGAGCTCCGGAACCACGTCCACCTGCGCAATCTCGCCCTCATACACGTCGCTCTCATTACATCGCTCATGCAAAGGATCGCCGGATCCGTCGTCACCAACGACCGACACCATGGGGCCCGACGCGGAATATACGGTGCACACGAATTTTACACCCAGCCGAACCCTGTTGCAAACTCCAATTAAACTAACCCTCGACTACGTGGGGCAATAGTTAGGCATTACAACCCCATGTTTAATATATATATATCTACCTTCGAACATATCTACCTGCGAAGGTATTACGAAGGTATTAGTTAAGATCTTAAAAGTTACGCATTTTATACGAATACGCGAGGTGATGTTCTTATTTGTTATTTCTGCTTCTCACGACAGCGCTCAACCATGATGTTTGAAGTAAACGCAAGTGGCATTACCGGGTTGTACAACGTCAGTAACACATGCTACATGAACAGCGTTCTGCAGGCCCTCAGCCACGTGCGCGAATTTCGGGAGTGCATGTTGAGCGACGAAGCGGCAACATCTCTTTATGCGACGGACAGGTCGCACGAATCTCCCAGAACAAAGGCAACTGTCCTGGCGGGCGAAATCTTGTCTTTTCCGGGATTCAGGAAGAAGCGTAAGCGCAGAAAAGCTGAATCGGGCGTTGACAAGACATCCATCGTGCCGCTGAGTGAGTTTTCCCGTTCGTGGCCTTCCTCCCTTTCGACCATTCTCGTGCGCTGTGCCACGGTGCAAGCGAAAAAAATCCTTGAACCCTGTGTATTACTTTTTATTTACGATGATGAACTCTGTCACTTCCATAGTGAGGCCACCTGCAATGACAAGGAAAGGCATGGCGAATATAGCGGCTGCGGAGCACGCAAGTCTTGGAGGTAAGCCTGTTTTGACAAGGAAACAGTTAAATTCAACACAAAATGTCGTGTAAACTTTTATGTATGAACTTATGGATTTTCGGCCTTGGCAGGTGAATTGCGAGCTGTACTTAGAACACTGTGGTCAGGTAAGCCGCAAACCATATTTTCTGTGGCCTCTTCACATGCTTTGAACACACACAACTGCCTGGATTTGGTGAAGCTTCTCAACCTTGAAACTGTATCTGATCAGGGACCTTCCTCGCACTTCCCGCTTTACAGGCGAATATATTGCTTTTCCGCCATATCAACTATTAAGGGCGGTGTGGACGCTTGTGCCTTCTTTCGCAGGTAACCAACAGCAGGACGCACACGAATTTACACGCTTCCTATTAGAACGACTACGCAAAGAGTTCATTCGGGGAAGTGAACTTGCCGTGGCACGATCAGTGAAAGAAAGTGGTAAAGTTTTACCACGCGGTTGTGAACATGGGGACCGATCTAATTTGATGGGGGACTTGGGAATTCCTGTCCCACTACGACGTATGCGCAGCTCGAGGCGTGGGTCTGCCCACAGGGGGAAGATATGGACACAGAGTGGTGTAAGTAACTCAACAATAAAATCATCTGGAGATTACAAAAGGACTTGTGGCGCACTAGGGTCTAGCCCTGTGACTGAAACGGAGGGCATGCCGGTGGATGAACGAAATGGAAACATACGCTCCAAGGCGTTGCCGCAAGTAATGGCGAGCACTGAAAGCACAGGATTTTTAATCGTTTCGCGATGGGGCGCCGTGCGCCACCAAAACGGTTGTCTGTGTCGCCCTTGTAAGTCAAGGAGGAAACGGCAGGAAGGCGACAGGTTTTCAGATCCTTCGAAGATCAACAAACACCTTGATAAAGGTCTGACTGGAAAAGATACAACTGATTCAAAGCCAGATCGGATGATCAGTGCCCTAAGTGTTGCGGGGATATCTAGTCAGATTGCGGAGCTTCCAGACTCATTCGATTGCACGAAGCATGAAACAGGATCCTTGAGAACGTTAAAAAGATACAGACACAGTGAAGTAGAAAATGATATCGAAATGACATCTGATCCAGTTTGGCGTCTGTTTGGTGGCGTGGCATCAAGTCACATCTGCTGCACGAAATGTGGATATTCTACAACTCGCCGAGAGCCGTTCTTGGACCTTTCCTTACCGATTCCAACGATCAATGTTCCAGATATGTCACCGCACCACGCTCAACAGACACGACCGACCATCCCTGTTGCCAACGACGCGCCGGAGAAGGGAGAGGGGCACAACGGCTGCGCCACCCTGCAACAGTGCCTTGCATCGTATACAGGAATCGAGAATCTTACGGGATCCGGAAGATATCGTTGCGAATGTTGCGGTAGCATCTCAGGGGCTACAAAACAAACCCGTCTGCAAGCTCTGCCTCCGGTTCTTTGCTTGCACTTGAAGCGATTCACTTGGCGTGGCGCAGGCAAAAAATCAAAGCTCGATGAACACGTGGACTTTCCTCTCGAAGGTTTGAACATGGCGCCGTACATGGAGCATGTAGTCACAGAAGGTGATGATCGCAACCTGATCAATGATATAGACTGCTCTATGGACGTGTGGTCAAAGGCTACGTATCCATACGATGATGGAGCGTCGGCGCAATTAGGAGCATCAAGCCAATCCAACAAACCAACGGAAGCATTATGTTTTCGCGATCAACGGAGCTCAGTGCACCCACGTGGAATCACATCACCTGCCTTAGATCAGTCATCATATGAACCAGCTGTAAATATAACGCATACGGGCGAACGGAACGACTCCCTGAACAAAGAACGGATATCCAGCTCAAAATCAAGATCCAGTGCTGCAAATTCTCATGATGGCAGTCCGATATTATATGACCTAGCTGGGGTTGTTGTACACCATGGCTCTAGTGCCAGTAGTGGTCACTATACCGTGTGCGCGCGCAGTGAAAGTCATGCCACGCAGCATCCTGGAAATATTGATGACGTCTCCACTGCTGGAAATTCCTTCTCTAGCAGTGACTGGCTAAAGTTTGATGATGACAAGGTGGTTAAGATTTTATCAGAGGAGGTGAAACAGAGCGGTGGTTATCTATTTTTCTACAGGAAACAACATCCGGCATCTCTCGGCGGGCACGGAAATAATGATTTGGATTTGGGGTAATTGAATCAACGCAGGCACAAGTGGACTATAAACTGATGACTATAAACTGATTACTTTAATGTTGTATCGGAGAAACCACCGAGTTGCAAGTGGTAACATCCTTTGACAAAACGTAGCCGGCATAAGTAAATTGTATAATATTAACTATTCTAGTATGGCAAACTAGTCAGTGGCCCAGGCGGTACCCCTCAGCCAATCGTTGCTTCGAAAAGATCCGCGAGGTTGTTGAACACGGCTTCCCCGACCACTTGTGACCCAAAATATCTTCTTTGCAAATATTTTCACCCCCCCCAGCGTGCCAGTTGCTTGTAGGACGACGTATGTTGCAGCAAAAGCTAGAGAAATCAATGACATGTACATGAAGATAGTTTGAGTGTCGAAAGATGCATCAGGGTCGAAGACTGGGATGGTTGCGTTGATGAATGTGCTAGAGTAGCGATCGCTTGCATCTTGGTAAAACACGGTGAGCGCAAGGGTGAAATCATGACCAGCAAGCTGGGGGTCAACTTTTAAAAGGTATTCAAATGATGTCTCTTTGCCCGGCTCGACCACTAAGTTGTAGGTTGCTGTGGAGAAGTTTGAAACGTACAAGCTGAAATGTTTCGGCGAGTTCAAGGATCCAGTAATCTGTGAAACAGTCTGCGGAGTTTCGCCACTGTTGCGAAACCCCAAAAGTACCTGCAGGGTCCTGCCAGACAGCATTTTGCCCTCTGCATTCCCGGCAAAGTAGTGCACTGTATCTACATCATCGTTGGCCTCTGGCAAGTTTGTAAGAAGATGGGAATCTGTTTGTAAAGCATCTGAAACAGTTTGTATTCAATGAAAGGGAACAGGTCAGTTGTTGGCCCGGAAGACTGCTTGCTTGCGGCAGGAGTGAAGAAAAATACAATAACGAAAAGCGCAATATTAGGAGGCAAACGCTCGCCACCGTCGTGCGAATCGCGCGACTAATCACTGCACACCCGATCGACGTGGGACCTATGTCATCCGGCAGAGGCGTGCTCCAAAAAGTTGGCCCGTGACAGCCTTACCTGTGGAGACTACAAGCAAAGCAAGAATATATAGTGCCAAGGCAACGGACCAAGAGTTCCGATGCATCGAGCCCTTCTGATGCACCGTTGCGCGAGTTGTTTGGTGTGCGAGAGACCTCCGTTCGGAAACTGTATTGTCTCGATGCATGGAGGAAATTATTACCTTCGTAAGTGTTATTAATAATCAAGTACCTCTTCACCTGTCTTATGTAATACCTCTTACGAAGGTACGAAGACATACCTTCGAAGGTACCTTCGTATGTACCATTTTCCCTATTATATCGTTGAACTTCGGTCGGACCCGACTTTGGTCGGTTGTAATATATTTAGGATCGCGCGTGTTTTTTTCCCCGTGTGGCGCCTAGTGAGGTCCAATCAGGACGGCGAGCGCGCTGAGCCGCTTGCAAAGATGCTGCTGGGCGCCAAACACGCAGGGCGACCTCCAACTGTGTCGCGCACTATTGTCAAAGAGTAGTGCGCTCTTTCAGTGTTCCTAACGTGTTCTACAGCGATGTTTTGATTTTTAGGTCAATATACCGAATACTGTTACAGATATCTGGTCGCATGACCAAAGTTTAATCGATCGACCGTGTTTTAAAGGGTCCTGGCGTCTCTTCGTGAACGCGGCAATCGAGCCTCCGGCATGTGCTGTGCGATATTTGCATGTTTGGCGCCGAACAGCATCTTTGCAAGCGGCTCAGCGCGCTCTAAATGTTTGGCGCGTAGCGCGTGTCGGTATTTGCAACCGACCAGTCTTCTATATATCTAGCTAGTAGCAGTCTCTATCTTCATCAGAGCTAGCTAGCTAAGCTAGATATCTTCAGAGTCTTTATATATCTTCAGGTTCAAGATGTCGGGGCAAGAACTCAGAACGAACGACCAGTCGGTTGGTAAAAATATGGGTGCCACGCCGAACAATACCAGAATCGGCTTCATCGGGGCCGGAATTATGGGTGAGATTCCAGTTTTGATTAATAGGTGTCCGTCAACGAGACCTTCTAGCTTCGATTAGGACTCATTTCTTGCACATCCCGTCGACTGCTGAAACAGGTGTGCCGATGGCTCTGAACCTTCTGAAAGCAGGTCACACATTGACAGTATGGAACCGCACTGAAGCTGCGTGTCAGCCTCTGGTCGATGCAGGCGCAACGTTGGCATCGTCAGCTGCTGGAGTCTGTGAAAAATCCGAGTTAACATTCGTGATGGTATCGACGCCTGAGGCTGCCCTGTTCTGCGCCAAGGCTGCTGCGCCGGGACTTAGTGCCGGGAAAGGATATGTTGACGTTTCGACAGTTGATCCCAGTTCGGCACGCACCATAGCAGATCACATACGATCAACTGGCGCCGAGTTTCTAGAGGCTCCAGTTTCTGGCTCTAAAGCTCCTGCTGAACAAGGTACTCTCATTTTCATGGTATGGTTTTCAACTTTAAAAGGGAAGCAGCTTTACTCCAATTACTGACGTTATTGTTGACCCTTTGGACCCAACCTGAAGGCAGCTGGTGATGAAGGCTTGTACAACAAGGCCAAAGGCCCATTTGCTGTTTTGGGCAAGGCGCACTTCTTTCTTGGGGAGGTTGGCGCAGGCGCTCAGATGAAGCTTGTGGTGAACAGCGTGATGGGATCGATGATGGCATCATTTGCAGAAGGCCTCGCGCTCACAGAAAGAGCAGGGCTAGATCAGAGTACGCTTCTAGAGATAATCAGCCTCGGCGCCATAAATACTCCCATGTACAGTTTGAAAGGTCCTAGCATGATAAACTGTGCCTTTCCAGCAGCATTTCCGTTAAAACACCAGCAAAAAGATTTGCGGCTGGCACTTCGGCTCGGGGATGATCTCGCTCAAGATATGCCAGTCGCCGCCGCTGCAAATGAACTGTATAAAAGGGCTCGTCGCATGGGAAAGGATGACGATGATTTCAGTGCTGTGATTTCCGCGCTTAGGAAAGAGTGTTAGGTTCTCTTCTTTTCCAAAGCCAAAGTCTCGTCTTCCGAGATTATGATCGTAACCACCTAGACGCAATCGAACAACAAGATGTGATCCAATAAAGTAGCGGTTACATCACAATCACACACCGTTTTATCATTTGTAATTGACTGGGATATCTTCGACTTCCATGCGAGAATTCTACTTATGGGGTATAGTGCGAGAGGATTTGAGCGAGGTGAGCTCGCCTTTGGCCCATCTCAACCTTCGGGCTTCTGGCCGGTGATATTATAGTGGAGTCGTGTTTAAATTTAATTCAGTAGGTCTGAGCCTGTTACATAAGTATTTTAAGAACGTGTGTGAATCGCTTTAAAATGAGTTGTGCAAGCTGATTTGCAAATTATTTCTGTTTGTTTCACGTGTGAGGCCGCTATTGCCAGTCGCCGTTATTTATCGTTCGGCTGGGCTCGTTAGAGCGAGCGATTTGAAAAGTGGAGAAGCTTATAGATCTAAACGTTCCTCAGTGTCCGTCACTAATGGTGCGAAGTCATCCACCTCGATGCTCTAGTTGCTCACAAGATTGCATGACATCGATAATACAAATCAAGCAACCAGATGCCATTTTACAAACCGAGTGCGGTAACAATCGCCTGTCACAGGAGCCGTCATAAAGCAGATTTTCTTGCGGCGGATAGATGCAACCGTCGTACAAGCAACGCGCGGCTAAACACTGCATTGGGTCTTTTCGCAGTCTGCGTTTCCTTTATAAATATGGTTCAACTCGGAAAAACTAGTTGTGGATCATCTCTTGGCTGCATATTCTAAATACGTGCCCCGAGCTCCAGAGAGTGCAGACATGGACCCTTTCCTACGATCTGCAAAAGATACACTACTGTGACGATTGACAATGGAAACATCATCTTCAGCAACCGCATCTTCGCCAGCATCTGCTTCGCCAAGTCTTAGTACTCGTTCAAGAAGCTCAATCTGTTGATCCCGCGTACTTAACAGCAAATGAGATTTATCGCCTTTCTCGATAATATTGTTGGCAACCTTGAACGAATATCCTTGTTGAATGAGAAACTGCTGCCGCTTGGTTGAAAAATACATTTCCTCCGTATCTGAAGAGACAAGTGAGTAAAAAAATGCATTATGTTCATCGCTGATCTTAGATTCCTGCCTCCTTGTCATCGAACCAAGTGCTTCAGATTTTGGTCGCAGGATCCGACCAAGTCTTTGCGCCTCTTGTCGACGCGATCCACCATGCGAAGATATCTGTATGATAACATTTGCCTCAGGGATATCGATTGAGTTGTCGCCAACCTTGGAGAGAAAAATTGTGTTGATTTCGTTCGAAAATTTGAAGGCATGCAAAACGCGCGTTCGTTCAGCATGCGACGTGTCCCCATAAATTAGCGGCCGGCGTAACGCAGTGGCATACTCTCGCAAAGCAAAGATATTGTCGCTGAAGACGATGATTTTGTCCCCTCGCTGGTTCTCATGAAACTGCATGAGATACTGACAGGTCATGAACTTGTTAGGATTCATGCAGAATAAAACCTGACGCTTCATCGCTTGATCCTTAGACAGATACTTTCTGAAGAATTCCGCGGTCATTGGGCACCAGACTTCAATACATTGAACATTTGCTATGTAGCCATCTCGCTGCAAATCTAACCAGTTAGCCTCATACAGTTTTGGTCCAATCAGGAAGTTCAAGTGTTCTACCTTTTCATCTTCTCTTACTAAAGTGGCTGTTAGACCAAGTTTACAGTGTGTCTTTATGATGCCAATTACTTTACGAAACATGGCCGCGGGAACAACATGAACCTCATCAAGCAGCATGATGCCCCATTCGCGTCCGCGTAGTTCGGCCAATGCCCTCTGACTTTCGATACTTCGTTTACCTCCAGCACTAACCATGTTGTATGTGGTCACACACACACATGCCTGATTTCGGGGTGGAAAACTCTCCTTCACCTGTGATGTGAATCGAACTATTTCATTGTCGGTCAGGTTGGACCAAAGCTTAAACTGCGCCGCCCACTGATCGACAGAGACCGATGAAGTACACAGGCATATGCATGATTTTCTGATGCGAGAGGCTGCAGCAATCCCAGTCAAAGATTTACCGGCACCGCACGGCAAGACAACAATCCCAGATCGAGCACGGCCATTGCCAAACATCTTGCTCAAGGAAACCTCCTGGTAAGGCCGAATTTGCACCATCGGCTTCAAAGCAATGTCCAAGTCTGGATTATGAGTATCGTTCCGAAAGTCATACTCCTCTAGAGCCGGATAGCCGAGATTCCCTGGCAAGCAGCGCTGTTTGACATGCTCAACATGCTCGGCAACGATTTCAATAGATGACACTTTTCTGCAGGCATCATACTCCAGCATATGCGTAGGATCAGATGTGAGAGACTTTTGGATTCTGTCTTGTGCATCTGGGACAAGTCCATCATTACTACGTTCGGCATCGTGGTGTGAAGGCATTTGACTTCCAAGCACTGCAAGAGTAACTGCTGATGCTGCTTCATCTTTAAGTGCACGGGTTACAGTGAAACCAGCATTTGCATGAAGGGACGATTCAAGAGGCGCTGACGATACAGTAGCACGATGCACGACATCATCGGCAAGTAGCTTACGGAGGATGCTCTGTTCATTCGATTCCAAAAAGAAACGGTTTTGCTGCAGGACGAGCTTCACTTTGCCATAGTTCGAGGTGCATTCCTTGATAAATTGATTGATCTCAGGCAGAGGCTGAGTCTTTGATAGTCGACTAAGAACGGATATGATCGTAGATGATTCCAGACCAATAGAAGCAGCGGCGTATAAAGAATGAGGCGTCAAGACGTACTCGTGTATGTTTGCCGGTCGGCAAACTGGTTCAGCGACAGATATCAAAAAGTCATATGCAGCTTTATAGACAGAAGAAAATGATTCGAGGAAAATACGGCCATCAGAGCAAATCCAAAGCGGCCGATTCGTGTGATCAAGCTTCAATGAAAGGTCGCTGAAATCATTCCTACCAAAACCATCACCGCCTTCCCAGAGAGGGTCAAAATAATCGTTTCCCTGATCTAAGTCATTTTCAATATCTGTCTGCGCAACAAGAAGGGTAGACGGAGATTCTCGGATTCCATAGGCTTCCCCTTTTCCCGCTGTCCTTCGCAACACGTAGCATTTGTCTTTTCTGCAATCAACGTCACGAAATTCCACGCCCTGTACGTGAGTCCTGCTCTTCTCTTCTCGCCAAAGGTCGTATTTAACTGAACGCTGGTCAGGGTTCGAAACCGGCCTTTTCTTGCCTGAAGTGCCAACAGGACAGTCGGGCATTTGAACTGAATCGCTACTGATCTGATTACCTGCGTCGTCACCCGTTCCTCCATGCACATCACGTGTCGTCCCCGGGAGGTCGTCTGTTATGAGTTTGTCGGACCGCTACTTTTAGTTCGAAGTTCAGACAGGACAAAATATTGCAGATTTAAAAAAAGAACGTGTCAGTTTATCGCAGACCTTTCGCATCACTATCTCTACCTCTCTTCCTGTGCAATGTGAAACGTACCATATGAACGCAAACGATTCGTGAAGGAACTCATGCGCCAGAGCGGGTTGAGCTTGCCATAGGCTTTGCAGCCGTAAGTAATCTTGTACGTTTCGTAAGGTTTCGTAATGATAAGAGTTTTATTATATCTTCATAACTCTTACCTGCATAGCGCTTAAGATCTCAAGTCTAAAATGCGAGCGTGGGACATCGTCCATTTTGACATCGCCGCACGCGCAAAAGAGGAAATGTAAGAAGAGAAGTCTGGAGAGTACATCTGACTGACAGTCCAACTTCGGCAACAACTATGTTCGTTCCCAGCGAGGGTGTCGAGCATCGCCGCCTCGGGGAAAAGAATCGCAACGTCAAACTCACAAG
>JACLAB010005305.1_pt1 | contig 16491 bp, 7 predicted proteins | sample 8027921 | NCBI WGS metagenome assembly JACLAB01 (sample SAMN15725117, study PRJNA655200) | protist metagenome | isolation source: fluorescence activated cell sorting (FACS) single amplified genomes of... | place: USA: West Boothbay Harbor, Gulf of Maine | collected 2000-07-19 | reverse complement strand
GCAATGCGGTGGATGCTAGCAACCTCGATGGCGCGAGCAACCCCATGGTGTTCGGGGGCTCGGCCGAGTTCGACAAGTTCCTGCTATCAGTGGAGCAGACACAGGAGGCAGAGCGCGATAAAGAGCGTGAGTTCGTGCGCCTTAGAGAGGAACAGAGCTCAAGCCTAAAAGCGCGCGCACTTTACGTGGACTCTTTGCTGTTCGGCAACACGAGCACAGACTCTCTGTCCCTGCCCATGATTCTGCTGCTGTCCATACTGATCACTACATTGAGTTGCCTGGTGGTGTTTGTGACGTTGCTGCTCCTCATGCGATTCCAAGTTGCCCTTCCCGCCCCTGTCGTGGACGCGGTGTACGCCGTCCTCACATTCCTGTTGGATAATAGTGGCTCCATTGAGGTGGCGGGGCTCAGTGTGAGTGTTAGTACCCTTCTTAATGCCAAGGACGCAGAAAGGCTACAAGGCGCGGCACATGGCCTCGCTGCTGACCTGAAGGCAGAAACTGAGGCCAAATCGCGTGTGGAGATGGAGCTGGAGCGCGAAAGGGATCTCGCTGAGGCGAAGAGGAGGGCAGAGGAGGAGCCCCAGATGCAGACAGACGCCTTCGGCCGTCAAGTGATGGTTGTGGGCAGCATTCAGATCTCAGAAACTGTGCTGGGCTATGGCTCTATGGGCACGGTAGTGCTCAAGGGCTCTTTGAATGGCCGACCAGTGGCGGTCAAGCGCATGCTCTCACAGATGAACAAAAGCGCCGAGCGAGAGATCGCGCTGCTGATCAAAAGCGACGGACACCCGAACGTGGTGCGTTACTTTCTGCGCGAGAAGAAGCGAGAGTTTGTATACCTAGCGCTGCAGCTTTGCAAGATGAGTCTACGTGACTTTGTTTCGCAAGTGCAGCGGGCGCAGGTGCCTACTATGCTCATCGACAGAGAAAGCAGTAGCAGTGGTGGCGCCGGATTTGACAGCAAAGATGGCACAGATAATCGCAATGTGCCGAACGTAAGTGATGTCCCGGCGGAAGCACGCACGGCCTTGCTTCAGATCGCCGAGGGTCTAGCCCATCTCCACTCCCAGCGCATCGTGCACCGAGACATTAAGCCGCACAACATACTGTGTGGACTGCCTGATGATGCAGTGGAGAGGGAGGAGGCTTTGCAGATGGCGAAGGGAAAAGCGACTGCTGCTTTAGGTAATCACAGCTCCGAGACGGACTCCACAGCTACCACTGAGGAGAAAGAGGGGCAAGAGGACAGTGGCAAAGTCGCCGACTTGAGCCACCTGGGGCGATTTATTCTGAAGATCAGCGACATGGGGCTGAGTAAGCAGCTCGATACGGGAGACGTTTCCTTTGCCTCCATGAGCATCAACCCATCAAGAGGTGGCCTTGGTGGCGCCGGCAGCAGCAGTCATGCCTCAGGAAGCAAAGATCCCGTGGGCACGGTTGGCTGGCAGGCACCTGAACTCATGGCTGTGCGCAATGGCATGAGGCTAGACAATGACGCTGATCCTGACGACAACAAAGACCAGGACGATGCAGCGGTGACCAAGAAAGATAGGCGGACGCAGACAGTGGACGTCTTTTCACTTGGTTGCGTTTTCCACTATGTACTGGTACCTGGCGAACACCCTTTCGGCCAGTGGTATGAGCGCGAGGCTAACATCATGAGCAGTAAACTCCTCAATGGCCTCAGGCACCTAGACGCTGTGCCTGATGCCGCCGACCTCATCCGTAGAATGCTCGCTTTCAACGAGCGAAAGAGGCCCTCTAGTGCTGAGGTGTGCCGTCACCCATTCTTCTGGGGCGCCGCTCGTCGTTTGGACTTCTTTACCGACCTCTCAGATCTACTGGAGCACGCCTCGGCAAACAAGCAGGTGTTATTTGCCATCGAACAGGGCGCTGTAAACATCCTTGGTGGCGGCATCAACGGCTGGGGCGACCGTCTGCACCATATGTTCCTCGATGAACTCGGCCGCTATCGCAAGTATGATTTCGGATCGGTCAAGGATTTGCTGCGAGTGATGCGCAATAAACGTCACCACTACCTGGAACTGTCTCCTGAGATGCAGCAGACCATGGGACAAATGCCCGCGGGCTTTCTTTCATACTTCGAACGGCGCTTTCCCTTGCTGCTTATTCACTGCGTGAAAGTAGTGACGCTCACACTGGCCCCGCAAGCAAGCAAGAACCCCGTCTCTCCTACCGAGAAGATTTTTGATGACTATTGCTCGCAACTGTACCCCGTGTTTAGCACATGCAAGGAAGACGTTGACCGCTTTAATGGAGACATCACGGCCCCTCGGCCCACAACCGTGATGGGAGCAACTACCGGTGCTTCTACCACTCAGGCCTCTGCGCCGTCATCATCATCGTCCACAGGTCACTCGATTCCAAGTGCACCCGCACTAGACCTGGAGCCGTACGGAGGCACCACCTTCGAGGCAGCTGTCGCTTACACCGGTCAGACCAATGCCCGTGGCCGCTCGTGGTGGAGTTCCACCGAACAATGGGTTACCCTGAACGGCCACGTGACCGGCAACGGTGATGATCGCTTCCAGTCACCGGGAAGGCCGCTTCACATTACCCGCAGTAGCACGGATGCTCGCTATCGGTCTCGTCTATGCACTCACTGGGAGAACACTGGTGGTGCCGCATGTCCCATGCGCAAGAAAGGCAAGTGTGATTTCGCACACGGACCCTGGGAACTACGCATCAGGGATACCCGACGAGACCGCTGGATGAAAAACCTTGCATCTCAACGTGCGAACGAAGGCGAACTGCCGCCGCAGCAAGGGGCAAAAACGGAGACAGGAGCACCCGACTTGATGCGAGTGTCGGGGGGAGAGGATGTGCTGGGTGCTGCCAGGTCCATCGAGAAAACACGTGCGAATGAGGGCTCTGTGAGCGAATTCGAACGCAACTCCATGAACAAAAGTGGTGGCAACTACAACAATCGTGGAAACAACAACAGTGGCAACATCGGCATCAATACCACCAGCACTAGTGGCTACCATCAGCAGCAAGGGGGGTACCAGAGCACCAGTTACGAGATGCAACAGATGATGATGCAGCAGCAGATGTACTGGATGCAACAGCAGCAGCAATATCCCGGTCAGCAGCAGCAGCAGCAATATCCCGGCCATCGGCAGGAACAGCAGTATCATGGTCAACATCAGCAGCAGCAACAGAGGGGTCCTAACGCACAGGGCGGCGGGAAGGGCGGTACTCGGAAGTAGATAAAAATTGAGTGATAGACACATTAACAATGAAAAACAGAATACACAATAGGCACGTGCAAAACGAGCTTGATACCGCGATTTTCACATTGATTTTCACGATATCAGCCGCGATCGCAAGCATAGTAGGCGAATCTTCCAACGCACAACCCTTTACAGTCGTGACTCCTCCCACTCCTCTCCTCGATAACATCTCGCATCGTTTATGGGTTCTTGGGGTCATCTTTCTTGTTGCTACCATCTTCAGCACTAGGGGCATCCTCGCCCTCAGCCTGCGTGGCCCTTTCCTCTCCCTCCTCGGGCTGATCTAGTGGGTTCTCCACCTCTAGTTTCATGTCCCGAAATAGCGCCTCCTTGGCCCTGAAAATCTTGGATTGGAGATAGAAGCTCCCGCCTGAGTCTGGGCTGTTCAATTCGTACATCTTCTTGAACTTTTCCTCCACGATGATCTCATCTATCTCCTTTAGATCCTGCAAGTTCAGGATTTCCTTGGCTTCTCCGCTCTGCATCTTCCCCCTCATCGCATTGATGGCAGCACCACCCGCTGCAGCAGTACCACCTCCGCGTTTCGCATTGCTCAGCGCCTGCTGGTACGCCGCCACGAACACTCTCGAGCCCGCCGAAGTCAGACCGATAATGAGCTGGGCGAGAATCTTTCCACTCATGTTTTGGGTGTAGCTGCACTCTTTTCCTAATCACAGTCCGTTTACAATGCAGTGCTAGTCCGATAGAGCACGTCCTCCTTACGTTTACCGACCCGATGAAAGAAGTTATCAAAAATGAGTTCGCCCACACCAACACTCAACGCACTCAACCTCGGGAAGTTCAAAATCTCATTCTGAGTGCTCTTTCACTGAGCAAGTTTTGGCTGTTGAAAGGTAGTCTGCATTATCCAAGCTTGTTAACGATTAAGCTGAGTGGATCTCAGCTCTGTTCGTTTCATCCTAGGGCCAGTCTTACGCTCGAAGTCTCCATCACTCATCAAGCTCAGCCTGTCGATCTTAAACCCTTACAATGAGTTACAAGGAGAAGACCGATGCAGAGAAGGAGAAGATTCGCGAAGAGGGCGATGAAATCGACGCGCAATTCGGCTTTGCGCGTTATAAAAACGGGGGCACGCGCATCGGCTGGCTTTTGAACTACATGGCCATCTCTATGCCCGACGAGAACGGGACGATGAAGAGCGGTCTGGATTTGTATTTCATCGACCGCGAAGGCGAGAACTTCAAGGCGTCCATCTGGTACGACCCGTATTTCTATTTAGTCGTGCCGGAAAAAGGGAGAATCAACCAGACGGCCCTCGCCCTCGAGAGAAAGTTTGAAGGGGCAAAATGCGAGATTGTGTCAAAGGAGGACCTGGACCTCCCCAACCATCTGTCTGGCAAGATGAACCAGCTGCTGAAGATTGGCTTTTCCACAGTGAGGGAGCTGATGGACGCCAAGATGTTCCTGCGGCCCATAGTAGAGGAGAACAAGAAGAAGAAGGAGGCCATCGACAACAGCTACCTGGACGGGGGGATGAATGACATGGATGACGGATATGATGACATCGGTGGCAAGGCGTCATCAGCCTCGAGAGAGAAGAGCGAGCCGTTTTCTGGTATTGTCGACATGCGTGAGTATGATGTGCCCTACACTATGCGTGTCACGATTGATATGGATTTGCGAGTCGGTTCATGGCACAAAGTTACGCCCAACCAGGGTTCGGAGATCTGCAGCGTGACTCGCATGCCAGAGATGTTGGAGAGATGTGAGCCACGTGTGCTGGCGTTCGATATCGAGTGTGAAAAAGACAGATTAAAGTTCCCCAACGCGGAGCGAGATCGCATCTTCATGATCTCGTACATGATTGACGGACAGGGGTATCTGCTCATCAACAGGGAGATTGTGGCCGAGGACGTGGGGGACTTCGAATACACGCAGATGGAGCAGTACCCAGGCCCCTTCAAAGTCATCAACCTGGCGAACGAGACGGAGGTTTTGAAGAAATTTATCACACATTTGGTGGAGCTGCGTCCGCATGTGCTGGTGACGTACAACGGAGATTTCTTCGATTTGCCATATGTGGATCAGCGCTGTCGCCTACTGGGCCGTGCCGACAAAGAGCTCAATCTGTATCGCATGCTGGGGATCCGTAACTCCGCGGGCACGGGGCCGGGGGCAGTGGGCTCAGCCGAGTACACCGGGCGATGCATGGTGCATCTAGATGCGTTTTGTTGGGTGAACAGAGACTCGTATTTGCCGCAGGGGAACAGGGGTCTCAAAGCGGTGACCAAGTACAAGCTCGGCTATGACCCGCACGAGGTAGACCCTGAGGAGATGGTGCCCCTGGCGCGTACCGACCCACAGAAGATGGCCGATTACTCCGCCTCCGATGCAGTAGCAACCTACTACCTGTATCAAAAGTACGTGCATAACTTCATCTTTTCTCTTGCCACAATCATCCCCTTGGTCCCCGAGGACGTGCTTAGGAAGGGATCAGGTACTTTGTGCGAAGCCCTGTTGATGGTGGAGGCGTACCGTTGCAACGTAGTGTGTCCCAACAAGGAGGCGGAGAAGCACGAGCGCTTCTACAAGGGACACCTGTTGGAGGGCGAGACCTATATTGGCGGGCACGTGGAGTGTCTGGAAGCTGGGGTGTTCCGCAAAGACATCCCGTGTCAGTTCGATCTCACCCCCACTGCTCTGCAGGACTTAATCGACCACGTTGATCGTGACCTTACTTTCGCTCTGGAGGTGGAGAATGGGGTGCAGCGTTGCGACGTCAGTAACTATGACGAAGTGCGACAGGAGGTGGTGGAGGCTTTGGAGCAACTGCGAGACCGCCCGCGCCGCAAGGAGAAACCTGCTATTTACCATCTGGATGTGGGCGCTATGTACCCCAACATCATCCTCACCAACCGCCTGCAGCCCTCCTCTATGGTGAGCCTCAGCGACTGTGCCGCTTGTGACTTCAACCACCCCAGCAGCAACTGCAAGCGTGACATGACGTGGGTGTGGCGCGGTGACTACTCGCCGGCCGGTATCGGGGAGTACCAGTCCTTGAAGGAGAGTCTGACGTACAAGAAGTTCCCATCCAAGTACGCCGACCAGCGCCCCACAGACAACAAGCAAAACAGCAATAAGGATAAGGACGACGGTCTTGTGGCGTTCAGTGACTTGACTATCGGTGAACAAAGCAAGCACCTCGTTGCAGGCCTCAAGACCTACTCGCAGCGCGTGTATCGCAAGCAGAAGATCACTAACGTGGAGGAGAGGGTTGACACGGTGTGCATGCGTGAGAACAACTTTTATGTGGATACCGTGCGCTCATTCCGTGATCGTCGATACGACTACAAATTGGCCACGAAGGAGTGGAAGGGCAAGAAGGGTAAGGCAGACAAGGCCGGTGACGCCATCGCCAAGAAGAAGGCTGAGGACATGGAGGTGCTGATGGATTCCCTGCAACTCGCACATAAGTGCATCCTCAACTCTTTCTATGGCTATGTGATGCGTAAAGGCGCGCGCTGGCGTAGCATGGAGATGGCAGGAATTGTGACCAAGACAGGCGCAGACCTGATCACCAAGGCTCGTGAGTTGGTAGAGAATTTGGGTAGGCCCCTGGAGCTGGATACCGATGGCATCTGGTGCATTCTCCCCGAGTCTTTCCCTCAGATCTTCAAGTTCAAGATGCGAGATACGGGTAAGAGCGTGAAGCTAGAGTATCCATGTGCCATGCTTAATGCTGATGTGCACATGAACTACACTAACCACCAGTATCAGGACCTCAAGACTGGCAACACACGCAAGGGGGCGGGCAAGGAATTCAGTATGAAGAGCGAGTGCAGTATCTACTTCGAGCTCGATGGGCCATACCAGGCCATGATCTTGCCCGCCTCGCCCGAGGAAGGCAAGTTGTTGAAGAAGAAATACGTTGTGTACAACCTGGACGGCAGCATCGCCGAGTTGAAGGGCTTTGAGCTGAAGCGCAGAGGCGAGCTGGAGCTTGTGAAGATCTTCCAGAACGAGGTCTTTGCGAACCATGGCCCCTTCCTGGAAGGAGGCACCTTGCAGGAATGTTACGATGAGGTGGGAGACGTAGGAAATAAGTGGCTGGACCACCTCGAGGACGAATGCCGCCAGATCGAAGACGATGAACTCATTGAGATGATCAGTGAGAAGAAGACGATTTCCAAAACCGTAGATGACTATGAGGGCCGCAAGGCCACATCGCTCACCACTGCCAACCGCCTCGCGGACTTTTTGGGTGCAGAGATGGTCAAGGATAAGGGTCTGAATTGTCAATTGATCATCAGCAAGTACCCCATCGGCTCCCCCGTCACCGAGCGCGCCATCCCTGTGGCCATCTTCAACGAGAAGGACACGAAAGTGAAAGAAACGTGGCTGAAGAAGTGGACCAAGCAGCCGAATCTGGACTGCAATGACTTTCGCAGCATCCTGGACTGGGGCTACTACAAAGATCGCCTGAGCAAGACTATACAGAAGATCGTAACGCTGCCGGCAGGCCTTCAGGGCATCCCTAACCCCTGCCCTCTGGTGGAGCACCCGCCGTGGCTACAGAAAGTCGTCAACGAGAAGGCTTCTGGCCTCACACAGACCAAGCTCACTAGCATGTTTGCGCCCATGACAGGCAAGGACAAAGCTGCAGCCCTGGCCCGCGGCAAGACAGGGGGAAAGCTTCTGACGGCGGGTGGGAGCTTTGGCTCGCCTTCAGCTGGCGGACTGCCCCCTCCCCATCGCCAGGCATCCCCTGCCCGCCTAGGAGCGGCAGGAGGGGTGGCATCCTCGCAGTCTCCACTCAGAGGCCGCGATAGCCGTACCTCTCCCGGCCGCCTGCGCCTAGCTTCATCGCCCGCCCGCAACGTGGCGCTAACAGACTCGGCCCGTAAGCGTTTGTACAGCGCCACTGGTGGCAGCTCGTCTGGACTGCCCGGTGGACTGTTTGGAGATGGAAAGGGTAGCACTTCCAGTCCCAGTCCCTCTCGTGGCACCGCTGGCAGTAGTAGTAGCGGCAGGGGGGGGGCGTGTATCCTCTCCCTCCCCCTCGGGGCGCTCATTGCTCAAAGCTGTAGAGGAAGAAGCAGACCCTGTTTGCGTCATGCGTGATACCAAGCCGGAGACCGAGCAAGAGCTGACCAACTGGCTAGCCGCCCGCAAGAAGAAATGGAGTGCACAGCGCAAAGAGAGAGCTGCTCTGAGAGGTCCCAAGACAGGCAAGAGCCGGTTCCAATCACGCTCCGCTGTAAACGTGGATGAACTGTACGGCTCAGATGCTGCCGGCAGCAAGAAGGCCAAGAGCGTAGAGGACATCGTGAAAAGCGCGTCTCTAGCGGCTTCCAGGGGTTTCTGGCAGATAGTGGAGCTGCAGGAGAGTGACTCTCCTGGGGAATTCACCATGTGGGCAATGACCAACAAGACGCAGATGCAGAGATTCAGAGTGCACGTGCCCAGGACCATTTACGTCAACGTGGTCGGCCTCCACGCCGAGCGCGCCGCTCGTCAGTTGGGTGGTGTGCAGGTCAAGAAGGATCTACCGCACGGGCGCCCCTGCATGAAGCTGTTCCAGGTGGACTTCAGCGAGGCGCGCTATCAGCGCAATGACAAGGCGTTGTCGAAATTCCTCACCGACCCCAACGTGGAGGGTGTGTACGAATCCCAGGTGCCGCTGTGGTTCCGGGTAGTGACCCAGCTGGGTTGTGTAGCCAAGCTCAACCCCGCCGAGGGAAGTGGGGCAGGGGGGCCAAACCGCGCCTACAAGATCGAGGAACTGGAGCAGATCAACGTGGCACAGCACCCGTACCTCGAGACCAGTACCAGCGCCTACCGCAAGCTGTTCCTGTACACTAGTGAGAACAAGATCTCCAACAACGGCATGGGCTGTATTGGACTGTTCTGTGTGGATGGAACCAATGCGGACCACGAGGGCGACGGCAATGCCGACACTCCTAGCAAGAAGCACCGCACCACCGCAACTGCTTACGTCTGGTTCGTGCAGGGTAACAACAAACTAGCCCACGTGCGCCCCCCTATGGACAGATTCTTCAGAGAGAGCCTTCCCGCGGGTTCCGCCGACCGCGTCACATTCGTCACCTACACAGAAAAGACGTTTGAATCGGCGTTTAATCGTTGCAACGAGCAGCTGACTGCGTACTTGCAGCGTCGCCAGGGGCCTACGGTAGTAGTTGCCCAAGGCCTGGCTGGCCCGCGAGCATGGCGCCGCAAAGTTCCCGCGCTGCAGGAGTTCCCTCTCGCCACTATGCCTGTGAACACGGGAGACAATCAGTACGCGGCCGTGGGCTGGCAGCGTGACGCCGCCACCACCATGATCGGGCGGTACCATCTGTTTCCCCGCTGGTTCGCTGAGAGACTCATGTGTGCTCGGTATGCGCATGCACCGGTGTGTAATCTGGGGAGTGACTTGATCACCACTACCATTGACATTGTGTTCGCCAGACAGCTCACGCTGCAGAGGCATCTGCTGTGGGCCTCGGAAAAGCCGCTCCCCGACGTTGCCGGCGAAGAGCTTGACTTGCAGTCCTTGTGGGGAGACGCCATGTCCAAGCCCCAAATCAACAACGTGGGTGCCTATCGCAATATCTGTTGTGAGCTCAGTCTTACGGGCCTAGCCATTTGCGCGATCATGAACAGTGGTTCCCTCACCACGCTAGACATGAACCTTGGGGTCTCGTCTGGCGGGGGCACTGGCGGTGGAGCAGCAGCGCCATTCGCATCGAGAAACGGTGGTGACGGCGAGGGGGCCGACGGCGAGAATGCAGTTGCGAATGAGGAGCAAGAACGTGCTGACGCAGAAGCGGCCGCGGAGCGCTTCTTGGGCGGCGTGGGCTCAGTTTTCTCCGACTCCTCTTGCATCACTGCATTCAACCACCTTAAGAGCAAGGTGGCAGCATGGCACCACGAGGTCAATATGAAGGGCGATGTCATCAGTGACAACATCCTCACATCCCTGTATCGCTACTTGTGCGGGTTCGGCGATGCGCTGCTGCACGATCCGGCGTTGTATCGCCTTATTTACGGGCTCATGACCAAGCTGTTCCGTAATCTCATCGGCGAGCTGACTCGTCTGGGCGCCAAAATCATCTATGCAGACTTCAACAAGATCATCATACACACTGACAAGAACGACCTGGACGCATCTGCGAGCTATGTGCAGTTCTTGATCGACACCATCGAGACCAAGGAGCTCTTCCTCTTCCTTGAGCTTACCCAGCGTACCTTCCATGAGCAGGTGCTGTGGCTTGGCCCCGAGAACTACGGCGCCATTGGCTTCGATGACGCTGATATCGCCCGCGTACTGGGTGAGGAGCCTGCCGTGGGTGCCGTCGAGGAGCTCACAAGTGAAAATGGAGATGACGACAATGGTGACGTAGTGGAGGTCGATGAAAGCGGCAGTGTAGTAGTGGGGGATAACGATGACGCGTTGCTTTCTGTGAGTGGAGAAGACAAACTTCCTGTGAGCAAGTCTGTAACGTTTGCGGAGGAGAGCAAGGGCGGCACCAGCAAAGCCTTGTTTCCCCATGAAAGCATCGACGACGATGACGACGACGGCACTGACGAGGGAGACGGGAACGATGGATCCAACGGCCTCGATTGGCTCTACGCTGACGACGACGACGTGGAGGAGGATGATGACAACATCTTCTCTCGCCGCAAGCGCCGTCCCAGTCAAGCGGCTGGCGGGCAATACGTCACTACAGACGACGACCCCTCGGAGCTGCTGGGTTTGCCAGCAGAAGAGGGCACAGAGAGCTTGTACCAGGGCATGCACCTCGATGAAGATCCCCTGCTAGTTGCCAACTGGAACCTGGCCACTCCACTGCATCCCACCGCCCTCATCCAGTTCAACCTCGTGGTGGCGGAGTACTTATACAAGTTTCAAAAGCTCACGGGAAAGTACCGAGGCATGCGCGACCGCTGGTTGGATATGGAAAAGGCAGGATTTGAGAAAGAGAAGCTTACCTTTGGAGGGGGCTCTGCTGACACTACTCACGAAGATATCGCCGCCCGCGGTGGAGACAGTGAGGGTGATGATGACGGCGAGGGTGGTAATAAAGATACTATGATGGAATTGTCGGAAACAGAGCGTGAGGACGGTCATCGAGAGGAGGAGCAGCAGCAGGAAGAAGAAGAGGAGGAGTACGAGCTGGAAATCGATGAGGATGGCGAGTACGCTGGCCCCGTGAGCGACGAAGACGTGCGCGAGCGCGTGCTGGACAACATGAAGTTATATATCCGTGGAGCACTGATGGAGAAGCTGCTGGACACAGTGGACGAGCTAAAGGAGTACTTGCCGCACACGGAGGGTGAGGAGGGTGTCGATCTTAGCAAGGGAGAGCAGCACCACATGATGCGAGACGTGGCCTTGAACTTCGTCAAAGCCACCATGCACGTGTTGCTCATCGACAAGGAGCTGAGTGAGGAGGTGGCGAGTCTGCGCAAGAAGATTCTGGCACACTTGAAGGTGCGCGAATTCTCTGAGGATTCTCGCTTTCACGACTTTGCCGCCTCATATGTCCTTCGTGACGTGATCTGTGGCTTCTGTAAGTCCTGCAAGGACGTGGATTTGCTGAAGGACCCCAACCTTACCGGTAGCAACAAGCAAGATCGCTGGGCATGCCTGGACTGCGGCAACATGCTGGACACGGTGGAGATCGAGAACAGACTGCTCAATGAAGTGGAGCGCATCACCTCCTCCTTCCTCATGCAGGACGCGCGCTGCACCGTTACACATCAAGTGGCAACGAAGTTGTGCTCGGCCGTTTCGCACATCGCCGCTCCCCTCGAGATGGACGTGAGCTCCACAACCCAGCACCAGAAACTCACGGTGCTGCGCGAAGTGGCCCGCTTCCACGGCTTTTCGCTCCTGCAGAACACGGTTGATGAGGTCATGAGTTAGTTGGTTGGAAGGGTGGAGGGTTTGTGTGATCTTTGGATTGAACTAGTATCGATCTATCGATAGATAGCGAGAAGAATGAAAGAATGAGGGGGAAAAAAGAAGCAGTAAAGCAGCAAGCTGTAAATAATATGTGAAAGAAACTATGATCATCATCAGTCTAAGGTTCATTATTACTTCTCAAATTGGACAAAAGTGCTTAGTGGTGGTGGTCCTCCTCAGCCCTGGGGGGGGTATTGCACACCCAAGAAGTTTCCGTTGCCACGCTGCTCATCCCACTGCTCCACCTCGATATCGGGGCAGACGGAAAGCGCCAGCTGCCTGGAAGCCTTGCAACCATCCTCATCACCAGAGCTCTTCTTCAGGCACATCACGTACTCGTTGTACTTGTGCCTATACACAAGGAAAGAGAGAGAAAAACCACACAGTGGAGTCATTACACAAGTAGCGGGAGATTCACAGCAAGAAGGGGTAGAAAGAGAGAGAGGAAAGGGTAAAGTTAGGACGGTAAGCTACAGACACAGCTATCTACTGAACCGGGAGATACAGGGAGGGAAAAAGACACATACCAGCAGAAGTGGATCTGGTTCGTGGCGGGGTACGACTGGTGGTCGCTCTTGGTCGTTTTGAGGAAATCCTTGAGACTAGGCATGGTCTACGACACTGATTAAAATTCCAGAAGATTTCGCCCTCCTTCGGTTCGATCAAACTTGTATTCACTGTAGTCAAACTGATATCCCGATTGCTTCTCGCTACGATGGATAACCCAGATGCCGGCGCCCCTGAGAACGCCCAGGACCTCACTATTTTCGTGCAGAATCTCCTGGAGCAGATGGTGAGTACCAATAAGTGTCATAAAGGCCCGCCGATGGTGTTCGATTGACATTGTGGTCCTTTATGGGGCGGTATGGAGGTGCTCAAAGCCCGAAGTACCCCCTGAGTAGCGATAACCGCGATATGTTTGCTTGAATCACCCGTAGCCATCAAAGTCTAACCATCTTTTTGATCGATTGCCCCCATTCACCTTCGATTGCCCCCATTCAACTTCGATTGCAACCTCTCTCTCCGTTGCTTTGATAGCAACACAGATTTAACCAGATGAGCACTTCCATTATCGGACGCATCGACGAGATGGGCAACCGCATCGATGATCTGGAGAAGTCGATCTCTGACCTCATGGACCAGGCTGGTATTGACGCCAAGAAGCCTCCCGCCGAGGGCGACGAGACCGATGCTTAGGTAAATATTATGACTACAGGCAGCAATGCAGTGATGGTGGAGGGCGAGAGAGAATGAACGAGAGTGCGAGTGACGTATTGTACATGTAATGAGAAAGTCTTGTTTATAACCACATCTATTTCCACAGATACAGAGGGACAGCAGATACACTAATGCAGCAGCAGCATGAAGAGAGGTAAGGCAGGCCTTGCTACACTTGGCTGACACCTAACCGTTTCTCGAGCTCGGCGAGGCCCCCTACGAGCTGCGGATACGTCTCAAGGACCACTCTCGCCTGCTTGTCGTCCACCAGCCCCTTGAATGTGTTGAGGATGTCCCAGCACTCTGGTAGACTCAATTGAGCCACGACACTGGCAGCAGATGCGGTGGAGGCACTGGCTTTGCCTATCGCGCCCCCACCACCGACAGACGCATTGCCCTGGGTGTTCTGACTGGGTCCCCCCGTGCCAGCCGCGTAACTCACTTTTAATGCACGACCATGGAGCTCTGTACCCCCTAAAAGGCGGATGGCAGCATTAACAGAGTCAATATTGGTGTATTCTACGAATGCGTATCCCTTTGCACGTCCAGTTTCCTTGTCTACCAGGATGCGGACGTTCTTTACCGTGCCTACCACGCAAAAGATCTCTCGCAGCTGCTCCTCGGTGGTATTCTGGTGAACGTTACCAACGAAAATGTCATTTTGGGCCGAACTCATACTGCAAGGCCGGTTGATTAGTAAGCGATCCCGTATAAATGGTCCTGGAGCGTACCAAAGCAGAATATAACAATTAGATTTGTATGAGTTTAGTATTCACAATCCTTCAACAGCTCGATCAAGTTTGTTGTCGTCACAGGAACTTATCGACACCATGAGCAGTCTCTCATGATTACAATCAATCTGAACTTCAGGCTGCGTGAAATATAAGTTTCGAGTGTAACTTTACAGCTCCCATCACAGCATCTAACAGTGTTGGACTGAGACGAAGAAAGAGGCGCCTGAACTCGCAGTATGGGAGGTATACTGAGTGTTTGCGCGCATGATAGCCAGGTGGTGCCATATGGAAGCGAGGAAGAGCTCAGTCTGCGTTCCAGTGGTGACGTTAAGCGCGTGAATATCAAGACCAAACCATCGGTCAAGTATCAGCAGCAGGAAGGTGGGAGAGTGTCCCTCTTCAAGAGTGATTCCAAGTCCACCACAAGCTCCAACATCTACGCAGCAGGATCAAATGGGGTTCTTTTCGCCAGTGCGCGTCTGCAGGACGTGAATTGGGAGCAGGAGTTGGACATCTTTTACAGATGCGTCGATGTGAGCCTGCAGAGTCGAGACGTGGCAAGCGGCGTGGATAACCATATGGACAAGCTGATACTTTGCTCCGCCGATAGCGACAAGAATCATGTGAGTGTGCAAATCAACGCGCGCCCGGGCATCGACTCGGCGCTGGCGAAGCTGCTGTTCAGAGACCCATCGAAGGTGTCGGCGGACGACTTGGGGCAGTTCCGAGAGGTACTCGACGGCATGCTCACAGCCGTGCAGCAGCAGCAACAGGCAGGCGGTGGCGATGATGACCGCGACAAGATCGATGTGCCGCAACTTGCTGTGCTGTACCTCATGCTCGTGTCCAGCGGGGTGCGGGATGGGGCTGTACTCGTGACTCATGCCCCCGCGGGGGCACATATGCTGCATCTGGCCGCCAAGGCACTGCTGATGTGTGCCACCCATCACAGTGGTCAGCCGTGGCGTGCCTGGGATGTGCATCGAAGGCGCCTGTGGTCGTGTTGCCTACTTCTTGTGTCGCTTCAGAGTACGCAGATCCAGCAGCAGCAGCAGCAGCAGCAGCAGAAGGACATCTCGGCAGGCAAGGCTGCAGAGAATGCCGAGGTGGAGGCTGTGTTGGCTGCGTGTCGCAACGATGCCATGTCTGCATGGAAAGTTGTGATGGTGACTTGTCATCACAACCAGAATCAGAATCAGAGCAGCAGTGGTGACGGTAGCTCCGAGCTTCTCATCCTGCCCCTGTGGGTATGCTACTGCTCCATGACCGCACCCAGTAGCAGTAATAGTCGTAGTGGCAGCAGCAGTGGCAGTGAAGGTGACAGTGACAGCGCAGTAGCTTCCCCAATGGTTATTAGAACGCTGCAAATCGACATCTCCGCTCTGCTGGCAAACATGCAGGCTTGTCTGACGGGTAGTAGTGGTGGTGCTTCCGCCTCCGCTCGTGCTGTTGCCTTTGAGAAGGTGGCGGTGGTGGTGGTCGACATGCTCTCTCTACCGGTCTCCAAGGAGGAATCGGCACATTCTTTGCTGGTTGCTGGCTCCGCGGTGATGCTGCTTCTGGACCACCTGCTGTTGCGCTACTTGCAGATTATCAATACCCAGACATCAGGGGGGGCTGGAGCTGGAGTCCTGTCATGTGCCGGACTGATTTCGCTTGTCAGCGCCGCCTGCTCTAGTGCACTGCGCTTGCATCGGCAGCAGCAGCAGCAGCAGCAGCAGCAGTCACCTCGCCAGTGGCTGCTACTCCTGGCTATGAGAGCGCAGCAGTGCGCCAGCCTCCTTGCACACACACACCGCCACTCCTCCCAGGCGCGTGAAGCTGCTACTGTCGCTATTGCAGTACCAAAACAGAAGCCTGCTGCTCCTGCACTGTCTACCCATGCAGCACCGGCATCAACAGCAACAGCATCAATACCAGAGCAGGAGCAATGGCAGATAGGGGATAAGGTGGAGGGCCTATGCACCCTCCCCAATGGCACCCAGCGCTGGTACGCCGGCTCCATTCAACATGTGGCAAACATCAACAGCAACAGGCTGGTGGTGACAGTACTGTTCAATGACGGAGAGGTTAAGGAGGGGCTCTCAGCAGACCACTTGCGCCTGCCCCGTGCTGAAATGATGCGCAGAAAGAAGGAGGCCAAGCTCAAGGGCACGTTGCCCGCGTCCCCGCCGACAGCGAAGCAGGCCCCTCCCGTTTTCAGGCAGGCGGGACTTTGCTCTCCCGAACAGAAGCCTCCTCGATTGTCTTCCTCGCAGAATCAGTCTGAGATGGAGCCTCAGCGGCAGATTGGCGTCTCGCCACCGCTCACTCCAGAGGGCCACGAGAGTGGGCCGCCCCCGCTGGCGATGTC